>Ga0164315_10001719_pt1 | contig 16517 bp, 11 predicted proteins | sample GuaBasSedimGuay6_FD_113737 | JGI IMG/M metagenome (GOLD analysis project Ga0164315, IMG submission 113737) | Subseafloor sediment microbial communities from Guaymas Basin, Gulf of California, Mexico - Guay6, Core 4569-2, 0-3 cm | ecosystem: Environmental > Aquatic > Marine > Hydrothermal vents...
ATTTACTAGGCAAGGAAGATACGGCCAAAATTGGTATTGAGAATAAACGTCTAAAGGCAGGCTGGGACAATTCTTATCTTGAAAAAGTGTTGGCAGGTATGGCTTCATAGAGCGATAGCCCTGATGAAGTCGCGAGCTTAAATTGGGGGAACGGTGCGAGACAAGTTGCCTTAGACAAAGCCCCTGCCAATAATTTTGGGCCTCAACGTCTTGTCATAGACGAAGCCGGAAAGGCTTTATATTTGCTGGATGCCACTAATCAACGGATTTGGGTATTCAATCTCACTACTCATCGCTTTTCCTTTCTCCCCTTATCTTCAAAAGAGGCCGATGATTTTTGTGTCTTGGATAACGGTGAACACGTTTATATGCTTTTTAGCCGAAATAAAAAAATCGTGCTGTATAATCAAGCGCAAGAAGCCATTCATGCCTATGCGATTAATGAGACGATTATGCCTATCGGTATCCAATGTGATGCCACACGCGGGCTAATCGTACAAGCCTTTGATGGTAACGCTTATCGTCATAATGATGAAAATCCGCTTGCATTTCAAGCACTTGTCAACGGAGGCTATGCCTTTCATGCCGCGCGAATCAATCCCTCACAAGGCACGATTTGGTTACACCATGAAGAAAGCAATATTGGCAAAGACATCACCATTGTCAGTCGGAAAGGGGATTTAGAAACTTTCACGCTGATTGGCGTGGATAGCGATGACAATAGCTATCTCAGTGTCGAAGAACGCGTTAATAATGCCGAATCGCCTCAAAGATTTTTAAGGAAATACGCCCCGACTGGGCAATTGCTGGCGGAATCTGAATTAGCCTATAGTTTGTATGCCTACACTGTTCAAGATTTAGTCGTTACCCCAATGGGTGATGTTTATCAAATGGTGCCACACAAAAATAATTTAAAAGTGGTTAAATGGCATTTGAGTACCAATGAGGCACAAACGCGCTCAACCCGTTCTGGAACAAAGCACTGGTCATTTTTGTCTTACAGCAAAACGCAAAACGATGATTTTGAACCATCTGAGGCGACAGTGCCAAGGGTTGAAGAAGAGTCTTCAATAACGCGGGGTGATCGAGGCAAAAGATCGCGAAAAATCGTTTCACGTCAACAAATCCTTGATTTGGCAAAAAATTATACCAACGCCCGATTTTATGTGAAAAACGCAAACGTGACGAGGGGAAAAGAATACATTGGTTATAAAGAAGTGATTACCCCGATTTCCCATTCGGGTTGGTACCGAGGTATGCCTTATAAATGGTGTGGATTTGATAGTCTCTCTTCCTTTCAGGAAGGCTTAAAACAGGGCAAAAAAGCGGGCGATAAATGTGTACGCTGTCGGAGTCGATACTGTGGTAGTCGTGAAGCCGTCGGCGTGGATTGTTCGGGTTTAGTTTCTCGTGCTTTCCGATTAAAGCATAAATACGGCACTTATCATTTACCGAAGATATCGACTCGACTGCGTTCAAAAAACGCACTGTTACCCGGCGATATACTCAATAAACCGGGGAGTCATGTGCAAATCTTTTCCCATCGAGATGCGGCCGGGCGTTTTTGCGTTTATGAAGCTTCATCTAAAGATTGGAAAGTCTCAAAACGGTGTTACCACGCCTACCAAGTGAAGGAATATCAACCATACCGTTATAAATGGGTATCATCTGAAGGTATACGGATAAACCGGAAAAAGCCGACTCGCTTTTATATTTATGGCCCCAAACGCATTAAAGAAGGGCAATCTCGTCGTTATCAGGCAAAAGTCTTTTACTCAGACGGCAGTCGTCGTGATGTCACGCGCCTAGCCAAGTGGCGTGAAAACAGTCGCTTTAGCGATTTTAAGGGCGCGACTTTACAAACCCAAACCCTGAATCAAAGCCAATCGGTGTATATCAAAGCCTCATATACTGAAAGCGGTAAAACAGTAGTAGCCGGCATAAACGTGAAGATTCTTGAGACATCGGCAAAACGAATCTCTTTCAAAATTATCGGGCCCAGCATTTTACACGGTGGGGATTGTGCAAATTATCGTATTGTCAATAACCACAATCAAAGCGTTTCCCCCTACAGTTGGGTAGAAAACAGTCGAGTCACTTGGTTTAAAGGAAGCGGAAGATTATGTGCAAAGTATGTCTATCGTGATCAATCTGTCCAAATTCAAGCCTCGGTTTATGCTAACAGCAAATGGTACACACCTCGAAAACAGGTTAGGGTGAGGTGGTGATTGATTTGTATTTAGGCTCACGCAGAGCCGCAGAGCCGCAGAGGTGTGAAGCGAGATTTCAACCGCCTGCTTGTCTACCCTGATATCAATCATCTCTTATTCTCTGCGTCTCTGCGTCTCTGCGTGAAATAATTAAAATCCGTTATACTCAACACAAAAAGGCACTCACATGAACATGCCAACTCACTTACACAATGCGCGATTTGCTTTATGCTTAATCGGATTGCTCTTATCCGCTTGTACTCCTACGATACCTGAACAACAACGTGATCCGGGCGGTATCACATCCAACTCAACCCCTTATGAACAACCCGTGTACACCACCAACACCGCCAATCAGAGTCTACAAGGCTCTCAGATTCTGTCTTCGTATTCTGGTAGTTACGCCCTCTTGATTGGTGAAAGTCAATACACCAATGGTTGGTCAACTTTGGAGAGCATACCTGGCGAATTGGCCCAAGTTGAAGACGTCTTGAGAAAGCAAGGCTTTAAAGTCGAAAAATCCCTGAATCTCAATGCCGAACAATTAGGCAATCGCTTTAAAACCTTTATCAACGACTATGGTTTTGATGAAGACAACCGCCTATTGTTTTTCTATTCAGGGCATGGACACACGCGCAAAGATAAAGGTTATCTTGTCCCAACAGACGCACCGAATCCCCATTTGGATGAAAAAGGGTTTTTACAAAAAGCCCTGACGATGAATGACATACTGGCAATGGCGCGGCGAATGGAAGCCAAACATGCCTTGTTTTTATTTGACAGTTGTTTTTCAGGCACCGTGTTTAAAGCGAAGGCTTTGCCGAAAATGCCAAGACAAATCAGTCAAATGGCAGAATTACCAGTACGTCAATTTATCACAGCCGGCAGTGCCGATGAAACCGTACCCGCAAAAAGTGTTTTTACACCCGCTTTTGTAGATGCTTTGCGTTATGGTTTAGCTGATCTCTATAAAGATGGTTATGTGACGGGAGAAGAATTGGGGCTGTATCTCAAAAATAAAGTGCCAGAACATACTGCTCAAACCCCGCAATATGGAAAAATCATCGATTATGAACTGTCACGCGGTGATTTTGTGTTTTTTGTTGGGGATAGGAGTCAAGTTGCAGAATTGGGAAGAGTACAGCCGCCCACATCGGTTTCACATAAACCTACGCCACCGATACCAGTATCCAAACCAGACAGCGATAGAGATGGGATCACCGATGATCAAGATAATTGCCCTCATAACAGCTCGGCAGAAATAGCCAAGGGCGTTTATAAAAAAGGGAGACAAAAAGGCTGTCCGATAGATAACGATCAGGATCGAGTAGCGGATTATCAGGATAGTTGTCCCTATAATCGGGCTAAAGAAATTGCAAAAGGGGTCAATTCAAACGGTTGTCCAAAAGATCGGGATCGAGATGGTGTCGCTGACTATCGGGATCGTTGCCCACGTAACACCTCAAAAGAACTCTCTCAAGGCGTTGATGCTCGCGGCTGTCCATTAGATTCCGATCTAGACAGTGTTGCAGATTATCAAGATGCTTGTTTGGGTAGCCCTTCTGGTATCAAGGTTAAACAAAATGGTTGTCCAGTACCGGTACCCGTCGCCTCAAGGCCTTCCTCTCATTCCTCATACCGCTACACCGACAATGGCGATGGCACCGTCACCGATAATCGGAGTGGATTGATCTGGCTGAAAAATGCGAATTGTTTTGGTAGGAAATATTGGAAAACCGCCATGCAACGTGCCGCGAATCTGGCTCATGGACAATGTGGACTCCGTGATGGCTCAAGGGCTGGAATGTGGCGTTTGCCTAGCATTGAAGAGTTGAAGGAGATGATTGATAAGAAATATGTGGATAGAAAAAATGGGAAGAGAGCACTCTCCAATGCTGCTGGTACAGGCCCTTGGAAGGAAGGTGATGCGTTCTCTGGCGTACAAGCGAACGACTACTGGTCATTTAGCACGACCAGGTACTTTAACCGCGCATGGAGCGTGAGCCTCCACTACGGCAACGTCGCCAACGAAGGCAAGAGACGCCACTACTACGTCTGGCCGTTGCGAGGCGGAGTGTGACCCGTTTAATGCAAAAGTAACCCAAAAACAAAGGGTTGCGTGGCATTATAACCGGCTAGACATAGCCGGTTTAACTTAAGATATAAGGGAGATGAAAATTCAGAACGAAACATACAAGAGTAAGCCAATACCCCTAGTCACTTTAAGAATTGTCTACTTAATAGGCTAAAGCGGGGTGTAATGTAGCCAATAACTGGTTTAGCAGTTAAACTTCGCAGAGTGAATAAGTCAAGGTTAAGAAATTGAACCAATGAATATACGTAAAACGCGGTGAGCAACAAAGTGAAGCTAAAGATCGCCATTATTGATATGTTACAAGGCAATAGGGTATCCGCCTCCCTATTGGTATGCCTTAATATCCCGTGTAGAGTTGGAACCTAAAACTTATAAATTATATCTTTGGAACGGTGGGAAGAGAGCGCGTAGTCTGATGGAAGACAGTCAGAAGCTTAGGCAGGTGAATAGCGCGTCAACTCGAAAAGATTGTAGGAAAAGCTAATGACTTATTGTAATGATAAGTATATGCCCATGCCTACACTGTAATTATTAGAACAATACTATCGTCAAGTGCAACAAGTACGTTATGAAACACAATAACAATAGTAGCTTAGGTGCAAAATTGAAACCAGAGCTTCAGGGGGATGGTGGGCAAGCGGGCGGTGAAATCTGGGTTTATATTGAGTTCATTGTCGCCCGCTTACCCACCCTACGAATCCGGGGTGAAAAAAAAGTAGCCAAAATGCCTGAAATTTAACACCCCAGGGTGTCCCCCTTGCACGATTTTTTTGGGTATTTTCGGGTTTTATGATTTTGGTGAGAACCGTTATTTTTGTTTTTTGGTAAAGGCATTCATAATATTTTACGAAACGAATAATATTTTTATAGGAGAACTTTTAAAATGCAATTTATTGATGTGACAACCGATTTTGCCTTTAAAAAGGTTTTTGGCAGCCAGCAATCTAAAGACATTCTGATCAGTTTTTTGAATGCACTGCTTGATTTTGGAGATCATCCCATTGTGAATTTAACCATTGTCGATCCCTATCAAGCCCCACTGGTTGCCAGTTTGAAAAACACTTTTGTGGATATTAAGGCCTATTTGGATAATGGGACTCAAGTGATTATTGAGATGCAAGTCCTCAATCAGTCTGGTTTTGACAAACGGGTATTGTCTAATGTCGCAAAAGCCTATTCCACGCAATTAGAAAAAGGCGACAAATACAGCGAACTCAATCCAGCCATTGGGTTAACCTTCACAGACTTTGTGATGTTTTCACAGCAAGAGTTGAAATCACAGGTGATAACCGATTTTATTTTTTTAGAAAGACATCACAAAGTGCCCTATCCAGAGGAAATGAGATTGGTTTTTGTGGAATTGCCGAAGTTTGAGAAAACGCTACGCCAACTGAAAGGGATGGCAGACAAATGGATTTATTTTGTGAAAAATGTAGGGCATTTGAAATCCATCCCCAAAACCTTAGCGAATGACAAAGAGATCAACCAAGCCCTAAGCATTGCCAATACAGCAACCTTAACACCAGAAGAATTAGAGGTTCAACAGAAAAAGTTAAGATGGCTTTCAGATCAGAAAACCAATTTGGCGCGTGCGGAAAAAGCAGAAAGAGAAAACGCGAAAGCCCAAAAAGCGACACAAGAAGCGTTAGACAAAGCTTTAAAGGCCGAAGCTGAAAAACAAGCGGCTTTAGACAAGACAAAAGCGGTGGAAGTTGAAAAACAAGCGGCTTTAGACAAGGCGGAAGTGGCGGAAGCTGAAAAACAAGCCGTTTTAGAAAAAGCAGAATCTGAAAAACAAGCGGCTTTAGAAAAGGCAGAAGCTGAAAAACAAGCCGTTTTAGAAAAGGCGGAAGCTGAAAAACAAGCCGTTTTAGAAAAAGCGGAAACTCAGGTTGCTTTTGAAAAACAAGCGGCTTTGGAAAAGGCCAAAAATGCTGAAAAAGCGGCTAAATTACAGATAGCGAAACAACTGTTGCAAGCCAATGCGGATATTGCCTTTATTAGACAAGTAACTGGTTTAAAGAAGATGGAAATCACTAAATTAAAAGAATAGCAGAGTTATGCGAGGGCGAACACGCAAGGGCAGCCCCTACAGTTCCTAAATACGTTATATTTTGTATGGGAATGCCGGCGTGTCTGCCCTTAACTGGGGTGTTAAATGTGAACTTTTTGAGGAATTGGCTTGACTATAATGAATGAAACAACTCAAGAATCATCTTGTTATTTTTATAATCTCACGCAAAGACACAAAGGGGGTAATTTATTCTGTTTAGCGCGAAGCGTGAGCAAAATGATAGAACGCTGATTGCGCTGATTGTCATGATTTACACTGATTAATATTGATCAGATCGTTATGAGAATTTTTGTGAGAGAGGTCATTTTTGTGATAAAGCATTCTAAGCAAGAAATGTATAGACAAAGCATTTAAAGCTTCTTACACACTGTTAAACCAATGTGCCTCCCAAAGCGCAAAGGAAAATAAATAATGACAGGAAATGAATTTGTCAGAAAAGTGAAAAATGTAGGACATAAAAAAGGGGTAATAGTTGAGCGGCTTAGAAAACGTGGCAAAGGCAGTCATAGTACCTTATACTATGGTATGGCAAAAAACGCACTATTGTCCCCAATCTTAAGAGTGAACTTAAAAGTGGCACTTTAGCTGCCATGCTAAATCAGCTTGGTTTAACAATGGATGATTTACAGTAATGATAAGAATTTTAAAGGGGGTTTAAAATGAATCACTTTGCTTATCCCGCGACGCTTGTTCCTGATATACTGGACGGTGGTTTTGTAGTGACATTTGTCGATTTACCAGAAGCCATTACCCAAGGTGACGATTTAGCGGATGCCCTTCACCAAGCGGCGGATTGTCTTGAAGAATCGATAGCTGGACGTATCAGTGATAATGAACTCATTCCGCAGCCTTCACCCGCTTCTCAAGCGCATTATCTGGTTCATCTACCGGCACAAACGGCTGTGAAAGCGACACTTTATAATGCCATGCGTCAAAGTGCTATGAGTCAAACTGAGCTGGCTAAACGTCTCAATAGCGATGAAAAAGAAATCCATAGCTTACTTGATCCGTATTATGTTTCTCCATTATCCCGTCTCGAAGAAGCATTGCATATCATTGGATATCAATTAGTTGTTGATTGTGTGCCTAATGCGGTTTAAATTCAAACAAACGCTATAGATTTTCAGATAATTAATTTCAAACAGGGCAACCACAAGGGTTGCCCCTACAAGTCATCCGTAGGGGCAATCCCTTGTGGTTGCCCCTAATTTATTTTTCTGAACATCTATAAAAACGTTAAAGACGCTAAAAAATGAATCAACCCACTTCACAGGTTGTTATATGATATCGATTCAAGCATTACATCGAGAAGCTATGGATATGGCTGAGATGGCATTAATGGCAAAACATCAAGGTCAATTAGACAAAGCTGATGATTTGTTTCGACAAGCTTATGATAAAGAAAAAGAATCTGCCGAGTTTTTTCAAACGCTTATGAATGAAGAACCGACTCGCTCGGTTTTCTATCGAAGTGCCGCTTCTTTGGCAGTACAATGTCAAGAATTTCGGGAAGCTGAACGTCTCATAGCCACAGCACTTTCAGGCGAACCTCCTGTTGAAATTGCGGAAGAATTGAGAGAATTGCTTGAAAATCTTTACGGCAATGGGATAGAGGGTTGCGTAAAGCGGCTTAAGATCGGGATGGTGGGCAAGCGGGCGGTTGGCTTTTGGGATAATATTTGAGATCGTGGCTGCTAAGCGATCCCACCCTACGACAATTTTGGATGATTTGGATGACGAAAATCGTTTTATGACAACAAAAACTTACTTAAAAACCATACAAGCAAAAGGTTATCGCAATTTGGAAATGGCTGAGCCTTTTGAATGGGATAATTTGAATATCTTGATTGGTGCTAATGGCGCGGGTAAAAGTAATCTCTTAGAAATGATTGAATTTTTGCCTGATGCACTGTCTGGCGGTTTAGCGGAAACTTTTAAAAAACGACGAGGCTTGACTTCTGTAATTGATCTGGATAGGGCTTTGCCTTCAGAAATGGAATTAATGTGGGAATTGAGTGGCAATGCTCTGCTGACTCAAGGCGAACTGAAATATCATCTGATTATCGAAGGTGATAGTTATGGCCGATTTTCCGTTAATCAAGAAAGACTTGATGAAACCGGCCTTGATTCTTCTCTGATGCCCGAGGCTTATTTGGATTTTAAATATGGGGAAGGCATGGCAAAGCCTTGGAAAAGTGGCAATGGATTACAAAAAATGCCAGAAAACTTAAAAAGTCCGCAAAAATTGGCTTTGGGTTCACTCAGTAGTTCACAGCTTTATCCTGTCTTGGAATCGGTTCGTGAACAAGCCTTGTCATGGTGCTTTTATAATGCCAATGATATGAATATTCGTGCGATTAAGCACGAAGTCAAAGAAATTGATGCCTTACAACAATTCTTGGCAGCAGATGGGCGCAATTTAAAAATGGTGTTGTACAATTTGATTCAGAGTGAAAAGGGCGATTTTGGAGAAAACTTAGATCGCATATTGCGAAGTCTTTATACTGGGCATCGTTTACTTAAGTTTCCGTTGATAGATTCACAGCATTTTGAACTCAGTTGGCAATTTGATAGGCCTGGCAAACCGTTGAAACTAGATCAAGTTTCTGATGGAACGATTCGGATGTTGTGTTGGATTGCGGTATTGGCTCATCCCAATCCACCCGCTTTAGTGTGTATTGATGAACCAGAATTGGGTATTCACCCGGCATGGTTGCCTATTTTGGCTACCCTGATTACGGAAGCGGCTGAACACACTCAAGTCATTATCAGCACGCATTCATCCATTTTGTTAGATGAATTGACAGATCAAGCAGATAAAGTCGTGGTGTGTGCTTTGAATGAAGTCGGCAAAGCGACTTTTGAACGATTAGACGCTGAAGCATTAGAAGAGTGGTTGGTGCATTATAAGTTAGGCAAACTGTTTCGTTCAGGGCATCCAGAATTAGGGGGGTGGCCTAGATGATCCGTAATGTTTTATTTATTGTTGAAGGGCAAACTGAAGGCTTAGCCAATGTTTTTGGTAAAGGCATTCATAACATTTTACGAGAAGAATTTGATTTTATGCGTCAAAAAGCCATCCGACATCAGACACTCCGCAAAAATGGCAAATACGATTTATTATCTGATGTTGGATTTGACGTGTCTCGACACCTCGATCCGCCTAAGAAAAAACGACAAAAACTCCAACAACAAGGTTCACCGATAGGCGATTATGTGTTTATCTTGCGCGATTTAGATTGTGAAGATGAAGCGGCTATACATCAAGCGATTTTTGAACAAATTGACTCAAGATTTCATAACCGCGTCGAAATTCATTTTGCCGTGCAAGAAATTGAGGCATGGATGATTGCTCATCCAGAAGGTTTTTGTGCCGTGTATCCCAATGCACCACATCAATTACTGGATGATATTAGAAAATTAGTGCCTGTTAGAGAATCGCCAGAAACGGCCATTGATTGTGATCCCAAACCGGCTGTACATTTGGAAAGAATGACGACAAAAAATGGACTAAAATATCGGAAAACGATTGAAGGCCCCCAAGCCTTAAAATTAGTGGAACCAAATATTGTTGCCACTCGCTGTCCGCATTTTCAATCTTTTCGTGATTCACTACGTCAAAAAATGGCCTATTTTGGGTAATTTTTTCTTCGTTAGCAGAGCGAATTTTAGAAATATCCGATATTGAACTTGAAGAGGCTAAGTAGGTACACATAAGTCTTTTAACATTTTTATCTGCCTAAATCAGTCTCAGAAGCCGAATCAGCGTTCTATTCTAAATTTAAAAAACGGTTAATGACTTGATAGAACGCTGATTTCAATTATTAGACTGATGTTAATCGGTGTCAATCATGATCAATTAGGATTTGATTGCTTTTGAATGTTCCTGTGTTTCTAATTTTAAGTGCAACAGTTCAGATTCTAACTCATGAATTAATTCTTCTTCTGTTGGCAAATACAGCTTATATTGAGAGGCAAACAGTTGTTGGCTTTCTTTTAATACCGAATATTTTACAATGGTTTCGTTTTTTTCTGAGCATAAGATAATGCCAATGGTGGGGTGATCGGTTTCTGTTTTGATTTCATTTTCATAATAACGGACGTAAAAATCCATTTGCCCAATATCTTGATGAGTGAGTTTGCCTAATTTTAAGTCGATCAATACAAAGCACTTGAGCAAGTAATTATAAAATACCAAGTCAACATAAAAATGTTCTCCATCAGCAATAATACGTTGTTGTCGCGCGACAAACGCAAATCCTTTGCCTAATTCTAATAAAAAGGCTTGCAATTTACCAATCAATGCCGCTTCAAAATCTTTTTCAAGAAAGACGCTATTTTCTTTTAATTCAATAAATTCAAGCACATAGGGGTATTTTATAAGATTTTCGCGTCGTAGCGTGATAGCCTTGGTTTCAACTTCCTCTCTGACAGCTTGTTTATTTTGACTGGATAACAAACGTTCATAGTAAAATGAGTTGATTTGTCGTTCGAGTTGACGAGTACTCCATTTGCTTTCAATACACTCCTGAATATAAAAACGACGGGCCTTTGGGTTTTCGACTTTCAACATGAGGCGATAATGTGTCCAACTCAATTCAGGGTGCAGGGTGTTCGGAGCTGATTGATCACGCAGTGCGTGATCAATTGGAAAAGTGAGATAAAACTGCCTCATATAATTCAGATTTGTCACAGTAAACCCTTTCCCAAAATCGTGTGTGAGTCTTTTTGACAATTCTTTTATCAAAGCTTTACCATATTCAGCTTTTGTCTCACCTTTTTGATCTTGTTCGACAATCAAGCGGCCGATATGCCAATAGGCTTGTACCATCGCAGCGTTGATCGCTTTGTAGGCCTGTACACGGGCATTTTCGATAACCGTTTTAATTTCAAAGTAGATTGTGTCTGTTTTTAGGTTCATCATTAATTCTGTAAATAATTAACGCAAGAGACGCAAGAGACGCAAGAGACGCAATATCTCTTACCGCGCATCTTTAGCGTCTTTAGCGTCTTTTGCGCCTTTTGCGTTTATTTCTCTTTCAATCGTATGAACACCCTAGCCCTTCTACCCCAACATTTCCAGGGCCTTCTTTTTAGCGCCTGCAAAATCGGCTTTTCCGGTTCCGAGTTTTGGTATGGCTTCTACCGCAAGATACGTTTTAGGCATCATTAAGGGATTGATATCGCTTTGAAGCATTTGTGCTTTCAATTTATCCATATCGCTTTCGCCGGCGACTAACAACACTATTTTTTCGCCTTTGCTGGGATCAGGTAAGGCTATGGCGAGGATTTCGATATCGGGATTCTCTATGATTTCAGAAAGCTTTGCTTCGACGGCCCCTAAACTCACCATTTCTCCTCCTAATTTTGCAAAACGGGAGTATCTGTCTAAGATGATCAAAAAGCCGTCTTCATCTAACTTGCCTTTATCGCCTGATTGATACCAACGTACTCCGTCTTTTTCGACGATAACGGATTGCGTTTTTTCGGGATCATTCAAATACCCTTTCATGATCTGGATGCCGCCTATCATAATTAATCCTGCTTCCCCAATAGGCAATTCTTCTAAGGTGTCAGGATCAACGATTTTGATTGTGGTACCCGGTATAGGTAGGCCGACGGTGCCTATTTTATTGCCGGTTTGTATATCGCCGGAATAAGATAACAGAATATCGGGTATGTTGACGCTGGCGACTGGGCTGGTTTCGGTGGCACCGTAGCCTTCGTAAATATCTTTGCCAAATTTTTCTTTGAAACTGCTACGCACTTCTGGATTCAGACGCTCTGCTCCGGCTACGACAAGCCGCAGTGATTGAAACATCAAGGGATGCACTTTGCGACTGCGCGTATAAATACGCAAGAAGGTGGATGTGCCTAGCAGAAGGGTGATTTGATATTGCGCGACTAGGCGGCCAATGGTTTTGGCGTCTGTTGGATCGGGTTGGCATACCATCGGCATGCCTTCAATCAGTGGCAAAAAGGTGGTGCCTGTCAGCCCAAAAGCATGGAAAGTGGGTAGGGCATTGAGGATAATATCCTCTTCTTTGGGGTTCAAAACAGCTGATACCTCTTTGATATTACTCATGATGTTTTGATGAGTCAGTTGCACACCTTTGGGTACGCCTTCACTGCCGCTGCTAAAGAGAATCGCTGCGGTATCTTCTAAAGCTGTCTTCTTGAAATATAAGGCCTTTAACACGCTTGCGGGTAATAGTTTAGCTTGTAGCAAGGATAAAATCAGTTTCCATTTTGGTATGGCTTGCTTGACGTCTTCCAAGTAAACAAAGTGAGCATGCGTTTTCAGTGGCGTTAAATCTATACCGCGCCCTTCTAGTTTGCTTAAAAAGCGTTGGGAAGTCAGAACAGTTTTAATCTCTGCCTTTTCTAGGCTGAGTGCGACGACGCTCGTTTCGGCGGTGTAATTCAGGTTGACGACGGTTTTGCCATTGATCATCACGGCTAAATTCGCTAAAACAGTACCTGTAGAGGGCGGTAGGAGAATACCAATATTCGCTTGACTGCTCATCAGCGGTTTCAGTTGACGTGCAAAAACGAGGGCGGCTGCCAATAAGCGGCCGTAGCTTAACTCGCTATTGGCTTCCATTACCGCAATCCGACTACTTTGTGTTTTAGCGGTTCGCAAAAAGCTGATCGGCAAGGGTTCTAAGGTTTCAACATAGCTTTGCCAACTATGGAACGCGGTTTCTAAAACGGCTTGTTTGACTTCGCTGGCTGAAGCCTGATGAGACAGTGATTTGCCGAAGCCTATTGTGATGCGACGTTGGCCGGCATAACCCGTTGAATAACGGTATTTACGGGTTGCATAGGAAGATAAACTGCCCCATAACCCTCTTAAATAGAAGGGTATTATGACGGCCTGTGTCTCTTTGACGGCCCGTTCAAAACCGCTTTTGAAAATACTTAAATGGCCGTTATGACTGATATGCCCTTCTGGAAACAGGGCGACGACTTCACCTTGACTGAGACTTTCTTGAACTTGATCAAGGGCTTGCTTACTCCCAGCCTGTCCGATGGGAATCACGCGGAAGATATCCAAAAACCATTTGAGATACCATTTCTCATAATAGCTGCGAAACATGACAAAGCGAATGGGCCGAGGTGATGCAATTTGTAACATAGCCCAATCTAGCCAACTGACATGGTTGCCTAATAATAAAACGCCCCCTCTGGCCGGTAGGTTTTTCATACCGACAACTTGTACTTGGTAACGTCGTTTCAGCATGCCGACAATGATATAACGGATGAAGGATTGGGGTAATTTCGCGATAGCGTAAAGGGTTCCGAAAAACGTGACTGTCGCGAGTATGTAAAACGTGGTTTGGTTGGAAAATTGAAGAAAGCTTAAACCGATAGACGCGCCCAAAAAAGCCAACATAAACAGATTGCCTACAAAATTATTGGCGGCCAGAATGGTACCGACTTCACCTTCTTTGGCATAATATTGAATCAGGGCATTAAGCGGCACGATAAAGAGGCCGCCAAAAAAGCCATAAACCGTAAACAGGATGGCAAGAGACAATAAGTCTTGAACAAAGACGAGACTGAACAGAAAAACACAGATACCCAAAGCCCCTAATGGAATCATGCCCGTTTCAATATAATTTTTAGACACCTTGCCGACAAAAATGGAGCCAAAAATAATACCGATACCGGCTAAAGCCATGATACCGTTGGCAATGCGCGTATCGGTTTCACCCATTGTCTCTTTGAGATGGGCACCGAAGTTAGCGAGTAAGACTTGGTTGATAGCAAAAAACACGGCCAAGCCGATAATGCTTAACCAAATACCTTGATGACTCCAAGCCGATTTCAAGTTGTTTTTGAGATAACGCATTTTCAAATATTGCTTGACAGCGAATTTCAACGTCAAATCAGTTTGCTGTTTTAAGGGCAAACGCAAGGCTAATAGGGCTTCAATCAGCGTACCGATTATCAGCAAGAAGCCGACATATTTAACGGATTGGAGAATATCGCCGATATTTTCAAAATCGGTTGAAAACCAGCTTTCAAAAAAGAGGGTATAAACCAATGTGCCGCCCAAAATGGCTGTAATGGTGACAGCTTGCACGGCAGAATTGGCAGGCGCTAAATTATTTTTGCCCACCAATTCTCGGATATAGCCATATTTGGCAGGCGAATAAAAGGCACTTTGCAATGCCAAGACAAAAGTCAGCCAAAAAGCCAACCAAAAAGCGCCTGTGTAATAAGACACTGTAATCATAGCCGTGATAGGCAAAGCGATAAAGGCGGCGAAGACAATCACGCGATTTTTAGGAAATTTATCAGACAAAAATCCGGCGGGGGTAAATGTCATAATAAACGGCAACAAAATCATCGCTTGAATGATAGCGGTATAAACCCGCAACTCAGTGCCATCATAAAATTTAAAGAGGGCATTTTGGATAATGATTTTATGCCCTAAATCCGTAAAGGCATTCAAAAATACGATGATTAAATAAGGCATAAAGCCCTTATTTTTCCATATTGATTTTTCCATATTAATTAATTGTCCATTTGTCGGGTGGGCTTTGTTGCCCAGCAATTCTCTCGCACAATCCGTTTTAGCACCTATTAATTAAATTAATAAATGTGCTATTTGTATTAAAACCAATAGCATATCATATAGTCAGATAGAACACAGATTAAATTGATGTTCATAATTAATACTGATTAAAAATGATTAAAACAAAACAGCGTCAATCATGACAATCTGTGTTATCAGTGTTCTATCATGCAGCCCGTTATCATTTACAACTCATTTAGGATAGTCTATAATTTTTATATTAAGATGATATGGGCAACCACAAAGGATTGCCCCTACTGATTAAGACAAATATTGATATGGGCAACCACAAGGGATTGCCCCTACTGAGACAAATATGAAAAAATTACCCATTGGTATTCAAACCTTTTCCGAAATCATCACGGAAGAGTACCTGTATATTGATAAAACTCAAAAGATTGCAGAATTATTAGAGGCAGGCAAATATCTATTTCTTTCCCGCCCTCGCCGATTCGGAAAATCTTTGCTGGTTTCGACGTTATCTGAAATCTTTTCGGGCAATCAAGCCCTTTTTCAGGGATTGTATATCTATGATAAGATTGAATGGCAGTCTTATCCGGTTATTGTTATTGATTTCAATCGCATTTCATACTCAAATGATAAAGAGTTTAAAAACTCATTATTATCCTTTTTGGATAAGGTGGCCGACAAATACGAGATTAGTCTTTCAAGTCAATTTGTTCGAGATAAGTTTTTTGAATTAATTGAAAAAATCGCTGAAAAAACGCAACAAAAAGTGGTGGTTCTGGTAGACGAATATGATAAACCCATTGTCGATCATATTGATGATATTGAAAAGGCGACCAAAAACCGTGAAGTTCTTAGGGAATTGTTTGCTGTTTTGAAATCTGGTGACGCTTTTCTGCGCTTTGTGTTTTTAACTGGTGTGTCTAAATTTTCTCGTGTGTCGATTTTTTCGGAATTAAATAATATACGGGATATAACCTTCTCAAAACCATTTGCTACATTGCTAGGCTACACACAAACAGAATTGGAAAGTTATTTTGATCAGCCTATTCAAAATCTTTGTTTTGAGTTGGGGATAAAGAAGGCAGACTTGCTGACTAAAATTAAGACTTGGTATGACGGCTATTCATGGAATGCCAAAGACAAATTGTATAATCCGTTTTCAATTCTCAATTTGTTTGCTGAACAACAATTTGACAATTATTGGTTTGCCAGTGGAACCCCAACCTTTCTGATGAAGTTAATCAAAAATAGCGCACTTGATGCCACCCAGTTTGAAAACCAAACGGTTTCAAAGATTCTCTTTGATAGTTATAATATTGAGAACCTCAATATTTTCGCGCTGTTATTTCAAACCGGCTATTTAACGATAACCGAAATTGTTCAAAAAGCGAGGACGCTCCAATATGTCTTGAACTATCCCAACTTTGAAGTGAAACAAGCTTTTGTGACTTATCTCTTTGACAGTTTTACCCAAAATGAATTAGGCAAAATCCAACCCGCTGCGGAAAATTTACGGGAGTATTTAGAAACGGAAAATCTCGAAGGCTTTATGAACATCATTCGCGCCTTATTTGCCAAAATTCC
>Ga0164315_10001720_pt1 | contig 16516 bp, 14 predicted proteins | sample GuaBasSedimGuay6_FD_113737 | JGI IMG/M metagenome (GOLD analysis project Ga0164315, IMG submission 113737) | Subseafloor sediment microbial communities from Guaymas Basin, Gulf of California, Mexico - Guay6, Core 4569-2, 0-3 cm | ecosystem: Environmental > Aquatic > Marine > Hydrothermal vents...
GCTGGCGTTTTATAACACCAATTATTATATTGGCGCATAAACGCTTGAAAATCAAACCAACTCACGGTTGTTAATGGTTGTGCCAACAATTGAAATTGCTTGCGTTTTCTACTACCCCTAAAGGCTTTTTTCAACTGAGCCGTAAATTTGCTATCGCCGCTCAGCGCATAAAATTTTTCCAAGCCTTTGGCTTTATCACCGTCTCCCATCACCATGACAAATTGAGCCACGCTCACTTCATACTTGCCTAGGTAATAATACCAATGTTTGTTGCGCCAGTCATAAAAAGAGCCTGAACTTGGGAGACGCTGCACCCCTTCAAAGATGGCATTATCACCAAAATCGCCCAGCACATCGCCCATTTTGACGATACGCTCACGATTTCCCCAAAACTCTGCGCCGGGCACAATGACTTTTTTGAACACCATTTGCAAATTACCCGGCATGGGTAACGTAAAATCATCACCGCTTGGTTTCGGGTTGTAGGTACACGCCCAAGTGTCACACTTGGCAGCAAAAGCGGCATTGGTGCTAAACAGTAGCACAAATAGCCAACCAAGATAAAGATATTTACTGTTCATAAATCGCCTCCGTTGTAAGGGCGTATTCCTCTTTTCCGGGTCAATAAACTACAGGGATTGTATATAATAAGGGATTTATAATAAAGGATTTTTGGCTATTTCCTTTATTAACGCGATGTGCACAATAAAAAACGTTGCACACTGCGTTTGATTATAAATCCTTTATTATATACAATCCTTGTAGTTTATTGCTAAAAATTGATCGCTTGGAGCTACCCGAAAAACACTGAATGCACCCCTGTCGTCGTTTTCAGCAATCAAGCAGAAGTTCAAAAAAAACCAAACTAAAAATCATTACGTTTGCAAACAATGAATCAACGCTTTCCATTCTGGTAAAATTGCCCACACTTCTTCTGGATTACGCCGCAACCATTCGATTAAATTGTTGGTTAACGTTTCCCGAAAGGCTGCCACATTTTGGTATCCGGTTTTTATACACCACGGCTCTAAAGCCGCTAACAAGTCTTTGCCTGAAAACCACACTAATATATTGGTTATCTCTTGGCAAAAATATTTGTCAAACAAATTCACATAATGCTGATATCCTTGTGTGACGGCCTCTTTTTTTAAGGTAGCGGAAATTTGTTGATAAAAAGCATAAATGGTATTTATTAACCACGTTTCTATCACATCGCAAGAACAATCTTGAGGTATTGCCATCGGCTTGTCAAGGATGTCTATGGGGCGGGAATACAATTCTTGTTTAGGGGATAAACAAAGCTTCGCTTTACCTATCGCCCATCTTGCTGCCAAGTACAACTTCTTTCCGGATAAAACGGATTAACACAATTTATTATAACAATTTATACAGCAATGAAGTACAACTTCTTTCCGGATAAAACGGATTAACCAATGTGACATCTAACTTACCCTCAACAAATACAAACCGCCCGGTTGCTGTGATTACTGGCATAAGTTTCTCTCCATAAGCACGATTTCTCCGTCAAGTAACGTTTCTTGGATATATGGAGAATGGCTTGTGATAATAAATTGACAATCAGGGGCTAACTGGTACAAAGAACCACAAAAACCCTGCTGGTGTGGCGCATGTAAATGCAATTCTAATTCATCAAGAAGAAGGGTTGAACGCGCAACCTTAAGAGAGACAAATTGGTAAAGCATTGAAAAGATGACTTGTTCACCGGAAGACATTTCACTGAGTTCATAAGGTTTTGAATCCCCACGTTGTAATAAAAAAAAGAAATCCTGTGGGTAAATATTCGTACCCCCTTTCATCGGTTCTACCCCCACAAATCGCGTTTTGGGAAAGAAAATGTTAAAACTTTTTTCTAACTCAACAAGGATGTCTGTACTGGTTTTAGATTCTGATTTGTGATACATCCACCAACCCATAAGAGATTGACGAATGGCGGATACGCCGTTTACCCAATCCGTAGCAGAATTTGTGGTGGCAAGATTACGATATTGATCAAACCAAAATATATCGCCAATCCGTGAATAAAAATCCCGTACTTCCGGCATGATGTCTAACAAGGTGTTAATATAAAATCGCCCTTGTAATTCAAACAATGCTGCCGTGCTTTCTAGGCATTTTACGTTGCCATATTCATAAATAAGCGTTATCTCTGTCAGTTCATCCGGCGTTGGAACATTATGTGATTCGTTTGGATAATAATGTTTCCATATTTCAAAGACTTCCCTAGTGGCGGTGATTTCGTCGGGCTCCAATTCTAACGCCAGTTTGATTTTGGTAGAACGTGAGATGCTGCGTTCATAAATAAAACCATTCCATGATAAAGACGATACACTCGTGTTTTGGAGCGATGTGATATCAGCATTTTTGCGCGTCGCTGCGGACAATACGAATGCAATCGCTTGCAAAACGGTGGTTTTCCCAGAGCCGTTATTGCCTACTAGACACATCAATGAGCGCGGTTCTCATCATACTGTAAATCCATTTCAAAGCGTTTTAAGCCTTTGAAATTATTGATTTCTACTTTTTTGAGTTTCATTTATACCTCGGTGGAATAGTATTGGATTATACGAGTTATAACCGATTTTATAGGATTAGGAGTCAAAGCAAAAGCCCTAGACTAAACCTTCAAGGTTTGGCAAACCTTGAAGGTTTTTAACCTAAAATTTCCAAACGCTAAAACCGTGTAATGTATAAAGATTTATCGGCATCGCAAAGTATTAGAGAATGATGAATTTTGGTTGCAAGCCCAAAGGCAGGTAAACCCAAAATCAAAACCTTGAACCCAATCGGCATTTTGGTTACCCCCGATTCAAATGCCCATGTAACCAAAAAATTAAAAACTATGTGCTTTCTATGGGCTGGCACATTAATGTTCATTGATTTTTTATGATCTCCACTGGTTTGCAGGGATTACCCGATTTACTCTGGTTTTGCAATAGCGCAAAATTTTGTCCCGGTTTATTGAGGCGCGAAACCATCTCAATCACTTGATTAAAGGTACCGCCCCTGATGCGAGTAATGATAACCTTATAGAGCTTAATTTTTTGGGAAAACAGTTCCGCTTTCTTGATGAGTGCTGAGGCGGTTTCCGGACTTTTCTGTTGAATTTTTCGAGTCGCGTCAAGAAAATCCACTGTGCGTAGTACCGCTCGCAATGGCAATAGATGGGCTTCAGGATCGCTATTTGGCACATGGACAAAAATCTGTTCATTTAGATCAAACCCAATCCACCAACGCCAAGCTTCTTGTTGAGATTCAAAAACTGCATTTGGAAACTGGAATAAACTAACAAAAAGTGTTAGCAATCTATGATAACCCTCAATAATATAAGCAATTCGTCTTTTTTGTGTTTGAGGGATCGAAAGTAGGCCTACTTTCACGAAACTTTCTATGGGTTCTAGCGATGTCCAAAGCAGCAGGTTGCCAATGGGATATCCCTTGTAAATGCTGTCGAACAAAGTCAACATATCCATATGTTTCCAGAGATATGAACCATGAAACTTTGGTACACGGAGTTCTCCACAACTTATTTCGTTTAGAAGTTGTTCAAGGAGAACATTTTCAGTTTTGATAATGGGTGCCTCTGACATAATTATCTTGTACCTTTTAAAGCTGACATTCAATCCAGTCAAGGAGACGATGGATTTCATCAGGATCGGTAAAACCGGTTAATCTTATAGCATTTTCCGTAATATTTTCACGGGCTGATTCAAAAAATTTCCATATTTCATCACCAAAACCACCACACAAATCATCCAAGATTTTCCGAGGAACATGTTGAAACAAAGCCTTTTGTTCTTTAGGAACAATAGCGTGACCATTTTTATCTTTCTTAAAACCTGTTTTTATTTCGTAATGATCTTGTTGCTCAGGCTTTAGACTGACAAAGGCTTTGTAGATATTTCTGAATCTTTTTGGAACATGCACACGCCACAGCGTACTTATTGGCAAGTAATTCTCAATTTTCCGCTTACGCAAAATAACATACGGCACATCACCGACTTTGTCACAATAGCTTTCGACTTTGCAAATGGTTGGTGTCACTTCATCTGGGTAACGACGATCACTGTCAGCAACGACCAAAATTCTCAAGGAACCCATTGTTTTGGCACGAATATGTTCTATACGCTTTTCTATTTCTCCAAAACCGCCTAAATGTGCATATTCCCACCATCCTTCAGTTTGTGCATCTCTTAATTGATTTCGTCCAAATGCGTGAATCATCGCATCCAAAAAAGCACCATCACTTGTCTGGTTTTCTACCGCCACATAAGCAGGTTCACTAAGACAACGTTTCGCTTCATCAGGCATTAATTCATTGTTTGAATTGCCATAAAATGTGACAAGCAACGTTATCGTGTGCATACGATGCTTTCGAGATTCAGGAGAATAAATGGAATCAGTGCAACACCTTTGGAGCGTATCAAGGTTTCGTTTTCCAGCACGACCATCAATATCTTCCTGAATCCAATCGCTATTTTCAATATCATCGACATCGTTAATGTCCCATAAATGACGACCTGTTATAAAGTAATCCACAATCTGATCAAGAGAATCCCAAGCTTGGGGATTATTTAAAACATCTACACCAAAACGTACTTTCATTGCCAAAAATCCTTTTGTGCTTTGCGAATTGCTCTGACTTCTTCAAAATCTTCAGAAAATATCCCTTTAGGCCATTTATCAACTTCACCATCCTTTTGAATATGGATCGTTTGTATGCGTTCTCCTGAATTTGGATCGTCATTGATCCAATAAATAATAACTTGATTTGGCTCAAGCTTTTTTTCTGCAATCCAGCGTCGGATTCGCAGTAAAAAAATTTCTGAATGTGTTTCTATAATAAAGCGAGCATCACTTTGTTTAATTGCTTCAACATATAAATCAGCCAAGTTACCATGTGCGTCAGGATGGAGATGTAATTCAGGCTGTTCAACGATCTCAAGATTGCCCGTTTGTCCAGTAATGGCTTCAAATTGGCGTTGTACTATAATTGGTAAAACTTGTGCGATTCCAGTACCAACATCAACCAAATTAACTGCTACAGAGGGATTGTCAGGGTTTCTCATAATCAATGAGAACATCTCACCTTGTTCGTCGATGTCCAGTTTCCAGCCGCCTAAATAGTGAGAAATCCATTCGCTTACGGCTTCCAGGACGATACCTTTATTACGGAGGAAATCGTCACCGAGCAACTCTGGTGCGTTCACGCCATTAAAACCGACATTATGCAGAATACGACTGGGAAAATTGTATAGCCGTTGTGGTTGTTGTCGAAAATAGCCAAGGTAAGTCATATTTTTCGTGGCTTTAGCCAATAAGGTATTGTTGAGACGGATGTCCATCAACCCTTTTTCAAGCGAGAGAGTAAGTGCCTGATTTTCTTCAATAGGTTGTATGAATTGCGGAAAGAACCCCTGAAAAGAGACTCGGCATTTTTGTTCAGTTTCCTCTACGCAATAAAGTTCTCCCTCTTTAAGTGGCTCCCTACCTATCCATGAAAGCGTTATCGCCGAATCATTCATTTTTCTAAGAAAAAAACGTGATACAAGTTGGAGCTTATATTCATTAAAGTATTGCACCGAACCCCATAACTGTGTGGTTTTCCCTTCGTCATCGGTAAAGGTAGCACCAATACCAACTGAACCATGAGGAACACGGTTATGAATAAGATCAAGAAAAGATGCACCGAAGTCCATACCATTAAATTTAAACTCAAAGGGACTTTCGGCACGATCCGACAACGCACGGGCAATTAGCAGAGGCAACCGTGAAATGGCACTCTTACCGGCGTTATTGCGCCCAATAAGTATGGTTAGAGGGCGCACTTCAATAGATTCGCGCTTAGAAAAAGCTTTATAGTTTTCAAATGAGAGGGCAGTTAATTTCATATACTCCTCCAAAAAAGTTTTGTCCCCGGTAAAAACCTTCAAGGTTTGGCAAACCTTGAAGGTTTGGCGCGAAACTTTTTGGGCAAAATTAAATTGGAACGAAAACCAATGATTATTATTCTTGAATCGCCTCGGCCGGATCAATCCCGGTTGTTTTCCACGCTGCCTGCAACGTAAAAACCTTGAAGGTTTGGCGCGAAACTTTTCTGGGCAAAATTGGAACGAAAGCCTATGATTATCATTCTTCTCGAATCGCCTCGGCCGGATCAATCCCGGTTGTTTTCCACGCAGCCAGCAACGAACTTAAGGCTGCCATGCCGGCCGTCACAAAAAAAGTGATTATCAAATAATTATACGGCAAGGTACAAATTTTTTGCCCCATTTTTAAATCCGCCGCAAATACCAAATTGATGATTGACGATAGTAGCGCATAGCCCCCAATCGCAACCACGACACTTATCACTGCAATCGTTATGCCTTGGTAAATAGGGAATTGAAAAACTTGGGTGCGGGATAAACCCATTAATCTCAGCACACTGATATCGCGTTTCTTCCTTTCCACCGACGCATAAAGACTGGCTATCAGGGCTGCCATGCCACCGACAATGCCAACTATCGCGACCAGCCAGAAAATCCGTGTTAAGCCACGATCAAGTACCTTAACTTTTTCAATTTCATGGACTTGCGTCATCACGTCCATATTTTGGCTGATAAATTCACGGTAGAGTGTTGGGATATCATCAATGCTACGCGCATATAAACGGAAACCACGATAGCCGGCTTTTGCCAACAGAAAGGTTTGCTGAGTCTCATCAAAGACAATTTTGCTGGCTTGTCCAGTGCGTAAAGTACCGATTAATTCCGCCGGTACAATCGCATAGTCACCAAAACTTAGCCCCCGTTGAGTCACTGGAAATTCGATTTCGCCATTCATAATTTTGCTACTGAGCGTTAGACTTTGCTGTCCCGCGAGTGTGCGTGGAAAGAGCATTTGTCCTTGTTTAGTAAAGTCAGCGGCGGCATTAAATTTTCCCCAAGGCAGTTTAGGTAAACCTAAGCGACTGGTTTGAGATTCAGACAGAGATAAACCAATGACTTTAAGGGTTTCTCCAGTCATGCGTTTAATTTCAATGGCTTGAGCATAAGGCAACAGGATGGCGGATTTGCCACGTAATTTATTTTTCACCCGTTTGATACTACTGGCTAAAATGGGACTGCCTTTTGCCAAGAGTTGATAGGCACTATAGCCGTCTGGTAATGGAAAGCCTAGCTGTTGCCGAAATTCGGCCGCGTTTAAGGAATGAATATCAGCCAAACCGGTACCAATCGTTAAGGTGGTTTCCTCAATAGCACTTAATGATCGAAGCATCAGTACCCACAAGCCGTCATAACTTAAAGGGGGTAGGGCTTTGCCACCGGGCCAATTGCGGGTAGGCACTGCGCGGCCTTCTCGATAAGCTTCGACATCATTGACAAATGCAAAGGGGGTATAAATGCGCTCTAGCGCATCCGCACGCGGATTGAGTACCGCTACGACACGTAAGTCGGTGCGTTCCGATTCACGCCGCCGCTTTCGAGTTCGCGTGACTTCAGCGGTCAGGACAGCCCCGGTTTTTACGCCGAGTTCTTCAGCGGCTGCATAACTCAGCACACATTCGCCTTTTTTGGGCACAACACCCTCATTTTCTAAAATCAATGGATCACTGGGAGCGGTGGGCACTAAATCAATGACTAACCGCTTACGTTCCCCCGGTTTTGACAGTCTGACAATTGATGAACCGCGCAAGATAGTAGGAATAAGAAACTCAACATCGGGCCGTTGTTTAAAATCCTCAAACCATTGTGTAGACAGTTGCAAGGTTCTCGCCGGGCGAATTTCCCGGTTAACCGGATCCTCGACTAAACGATCACGCATGGTTTGGATAGTGCCATGTTTTAAGCCCAGTAAAATCAGCAACGGTGCCAGTACGGCAGCTATTGCCAACACCATACATAGGCTGAGGACCCATTCGTGGCGTAAATCCAGTAGGGCGAGACGGGCAATGATGCCCTTGGGTTGAGTTGGTTGAGAGGGGTTCATAGCATTATTTCCTTAAATGAGTACAACGGATTGACGGAAAAAACGGAACGGATTTTTTGTTTGGTAGGCCGCCCAGGCCTTTTCTTGCCCACCCTACATTAGACATTATACCGATTTAATGTGAGATCAATCAAAACCCTAGGTTTCACCTAGGGCTATTCACATTCAACCCCTTCAGGGTTGGTGTATTAAAAATGCCCTTAATAAAATCTGGGGTAACCGGGACAACCCCGTAGGGGTTGAATTTGAATAGCCCTAGGTGAAACCTAGGGTAAGCTTAAGATTAAATCGATATAATGTCTATTAATTTGCAATTCGATTGCGTTAAAGTCTCAGATTCTTCGGTGACATCAAAGGTATAAGTGACATCTGCAAACGGTGCAACTAACTCACGATCATGTGTCACCATTACAATTGTTGTGCCATTTTCCTTGGCTAACGTATGAAAATCCTTAACAATACTCAATGCCCTGGTTTTATCAACCGCCGCGGTGGGTTCATCGGCAAGAATAATGTTAGGCTGATGATTGATAGCACGTAGAATGGCTACGCGCTGCCGTTGCCCGCCTGACAGATATTGCGGTTTTTTATCCAACACCCCGTCTACTCCAAAGCGTTTTGCTAAGTTTTTGATTTGTAAATCGTGGTGGTAACCATTGAGTTTTGAAGGCAATTGCAGATTTTGAAATACCGTTAAAAAAGGCAGTAAGCCACCGGTTTGTAGCACATAGCCAAAACGTGAACGGCGTAATGCGGCTAACGCGTTTTCGGACTCGCTGTCCCACAAATTTTTGAGATCGGTTGGTTGCAGTGTTTCTGCGTTTTGGGTGTCGTAATAGCTAAATTGACTGCAAGCGGTGGGCCTTGAAACCAGTGCCAACAGGTCAAGCAGAGTACTTTTACCGCAACCACTTTCGCCAACAACGGCAACAAATTGACCTTTTTGCAATGTGAGTTGAGGAATGTGCAATTCAAACGTGATACCGCCTTGTTCACGGCGTTTTAAACCGTTTAATAGATCAAGTACTAAAGGAATCGTGAGCATTTTTGAGTCTCCTTGTTACCGATTTAGGTAGTACTCCAACAAACTGGGATATATCACGCGGGCGTGATGTGATGATTCAGGAGTACAAGGCGAACCTTGTACGAAACCGGGCGTGATTTTACAGGAGTACAAGGCGAACCTTGTACGAAAAAACGTTATTCTAGGTTATTTCTTACCTTTAAAATTAATGCTTTATAATGTTAATATTAAATTCAGTGACTTGTATTTTTGGCGTTTCGGATTTTGAATAATCTTGATAATAATAATCAGCTATTCTAAAAATTGTCAAAACGTAAAATCAATGACTTATAAATTACCTAGTACACGATCGCTCCAATTCTCGTACCCCCCCGCCAACAGCTAAAGCAGTTGTCTAAAAGCTCAAGTAGGCTAAAGCCTACTAAATCCTAATGGCACGCACGATAGCCAGGGGCGTTGCCCTTGGCTATATTATTTTGCCCCGTTGGGGCTTTAAAACCTAGCCCCAACGGGGCGTATTATTAAAGCCAGGGGCAACGCCCCTGGAACTTAATTACCTTAAGTAAGCGCCATTATACTAAATCCCTTCTCTTGCAGTGCCCTTCAGGGCACTTGAGCTTTTAGACAACGGCTTTAGCCGTTGGCGTTGGGGTGGTACGGAAACTTCCGCCCTCCTGTACTAGAGCAAGATCGCTTCAGTATCCAGACCACCTCAGCCAACAGCTTATCAGGGCACTACAAAAGAGGGTTAGTCGGCTTTAGCCTCAGACAAGCTTTCAGACAACTGCTGTAGCAAAAAAGTTTTTCTAGAAAAACTTCTTTGCTACAAGCTGTTGGCTGTTGGCTGGGTGGTACGGTTCCTTGCGCGATCGTGCACTAGAGTCGAACAAAATAAGCTAAAGTACCGTGAAATGTGACATTGTCAAGTTATTTCAATCACTAACTATTTTTAGAGAGTTTTTTGTCACTGTTGGACCAAAATCACCCCTGATTGAATTCACGGCAAATCCCGTGCATTTGGTTTTGTACGGATGCAAAGGTTTCAGTACAACAGGCAGTCCTGTAGAAGTCATGATCTATGAACGTGCAAATAAAACCTCCAAACCACCCAAAAATGGAATGCCACCAAAATGCCCTTGCAAATAACCTTTTTCAAAGTTGTCAGTATTACGTGTGCGAATATCTGTCAGTGGGTAAAGATGAGTGGCTCCTTTTTTGTCCTTTTCGGTAAACCAAATTTGATCGCCTCTCAGTACGGTGCCATCAAGCAAGTTGGTGTCATGGGTGGTGAAAATCAGTTGTGCGCCACCTTTGTTAGAGGTTGGCGAGTTTAATAATTTAAGCAACTGGAGCGATAACAATGAGTGCATACTGGTATCAAGTTCATCAATAAAAATGACTTTTTCATTATCTAAGGCCTCAAAAAGGGGGCCCAATAAAGTTAATAATTGTAAAGTGCCGCGACTTTCATCGCCCAGCTTTAGGAAAATCTCTTTCCCGCCAATACTTTGATGTCCAAAACGTAGCGTGTCATTGACGTTGGCATTTTGACTATCACTGCCTTTTTCAAGTGCATATCGGATAGTTTCAATAATAGACTTATCTGTCACAGCGATTTCTCGATTTTCAATTCGCGCATCAATAATGCCAGTATCTGCTCTTTTAAGAAATTCAATAATCGGTGTTTTCATCATACCATTGTCGAGATAACTCGTCTCAAAGTGTTCAAAGCCATGCTCAGCATTGAGGCGGAAAAAATAGTTTTCTTCAAAATAGCGGTATATTTTAGACAATTGTTGATGGTTATTTTGGGCAGCAGCCGACAAAAATAAACTGTTATCGCGAGTTAAAGCTTCAATTGTTTTATTTTTGCCCTTTAAGAATTTTCCAAAGTAAAAAGTCGGCTCTTCATTGTATTGGCGATGGAACCAAACTTGACGATGCTTAGAGGGATAAGCATACAACCATTCTTCTCGCACTCTGTCATCATCTACCACAAAACCATAATGGTAGCGAACCTTGTCAATCAACACATCACAGTCAAAATGTGAAGGTTGTTTTAGAACTTCTGGATCAAGTTGGAAAGGTGTTCGAGCAATGCCACCTGTCGCTGAGCCATTGGCGTGTGACTTCAAAAGCATACGCCGCATAAACGCGAAAGCTTGCAAAACATTTGATTTACCAGACGCATTGGCACCATAAATACCAATCGCCGGCAGTATTTTAGCGTCTAATCCTTTAACAGAAATCACCTGCGCCTGATGTTCTTTGCTGGAAGAGGCTGCTAATAACACTTCTTGATAATCACTGATGGAACGATAATTGGAAACACCGAAACGTAACAGCATAATGGTAACCTTAATAAATACATTTAATTAATTGTGAATTGTGAATGAAGAATGCTTTAAAAATGGACTTTTCATACTGTTACCAAGCAACCATTCATTTTCACACTGAAGAAGTACGTTCCGTATACCTATTATTTTTTGTGTGACTCAACTTGGATCATTGTTCTACAAAACCGTACTTTGTTATGCTGAAGATATCTTCACCTACGTTTTGTTTAGATTCCAAAATCAGCCACGGCGTTTTACCCTGAAAAGCACCAGCACTGTCTATAAGGCATGGAATATGGATAACCCATGTTGTAGAAGTGCCACGACGTTTTATGTTTAACGTGGCAGCTTTATTACAGTTTAGGGAAGTTTCTGGTTTTTTCCCATTGTTCTCCCAACCTTTAGTGAATGATAGGTTTGGAGTCGTACCATTCCCTATCGTCCACACATCAATAGGAAGTTTGTAGTGATTGATGACACGACGCAGTTTTTCCCAGTATTTTCTGTCATCCGGCGATTCGAGGATGAGGAGTATGCCGGCACGTTTGTCCGCTTGAAGAGAATAGTGAAGACTTTGAGTGACTGCCTGATACCATTTATCACCAAAGTCCATTTCTATCGCATGAGTGCCGGTGATGCAATCACAACGAGTTCGATCTGGCATCTGCACTTCCGTTTCCCCCTTTTGTTCTTGACACCATTGATTTTGATACCATTTTTCAAAATGTTCACGTTTGGCATGAGCGGGGGATAAGGTTAGCAGCGATGCCATGATAGCCAGTGTTATTACCAAATGTTTCATTAAGATAGGTTTTCTGGTTTTACGGAAAATAAGAGGGTAAGTCTAATTGCACTTACTTAATAAATTGTTGAACCGGGTGGGGTTTACAAGCTTATTCGTAACGTATCCGTAGTGATACGGGTACTGAGCTTAACTTATGTTTATGCCATATCGTATCGAGTTATAAAACCAGTTAGGGATGTTCCTGTATCCAGACTATATAGACATGACGCTGGATAATAAATATAGCACGCCTAAATGAATTGTCAATTGTAAATTTTTCCGAGAAATTTTTCTCAAATCGGTTCACATTAGGATATCCGAAAAAAGATTCCTAAATGCTTAAACAATCTTCAGCCACTAGCATTGCGAGCGGTGGGATGAAGAGATCTGACTGTAGTTCGACGCGATGAGGACGACCGTGGTCATTATTATCTGGCAATATGACGGTGTGTCGAGCATTGTTTAAATGAGTATTAATGGTTTGGTAATCTTCTGCCGTCAACTGACATAGCGGTTTGCCATGTTTAATCAGAAACCAGGCCATAAGATTCAATTGGCGATACATGGTCGCATCATAGCAACGCCCACTTTGCCCTATCTCACCGCCGTCTCTTTTAATTTGCGGGTTGACAACTTGGCTCACCTTATATTGGCTGTCCGGTGAGGATAACGCCACTTTATCTGCCGCAAATAGCTGCCATGAGTTCTCTAATCCATAGCCTATAGCAAAAGGAATCTGTTCGCCGAGAATATCCCATCTGAGCATGATTTCGCCCGTTTGTGACCAAACCAGATTGTCTAAATGTGCCGCATAGTGTCGACCCAATTGGCTTTCATGTCGCCAATACTCGCGCATCACAAAAAGGGAGTGATTATCTCTGAGTGCATTGTTTTGCGCGGTGAGTAGAAACAGACGCTTGTCGTCTGGAAAAATGGCCTGGGCATATCCCAAATAATGAAGTGGCTGGAACTGGGTAGCGTTTGCATCAACATCAAGAAAGAATAAATCTTTAAGTGTTTTCCAGGGAGAAACATACTTCAGATAGGCAAAAGCCATTGCAAAGGCTCTTCCTTTGCCTTTCTGTTTTGCAATATCAACTGCAAAGCGTGAGTGAATGCGAACCGTATCGAACAACTCCAGTAGGTGTGTTTCGTTGAGGACCAAACAGCCTTTTTCCTTCAGCGCCAAGCTATCGACGACAGCTTGTGCTTGGGGTGAGTGGACCACGATGACTCTCTCTGGTGCTATCCCCCACTCTAGCGCATAACTCAAGGTTTGGGGAAAAGTGTTCCGTTCTCGTTCGGAACCCAGCGGTAAGAGCAACCCAACTGTTTCTGAACGAAAATATTCTTCTAGTACCTTCCGTTGGGCCATGATATTTTCAAGGCTTGGAGTGAAAAAACCGCCTTGACACTCTTGCCTTTGCACTGAAATGACATTGGGAAAGTCATAAACAGTTCTCGTTTTTTTATCTTGCATTTTTATGTCCATTTTTTAGATATGATGTTACGCACTCTCATTCCCACTATTTGGCGGACTTTTTGATTAATAATAATTTAATTAATTTGAAATATTTTTTAATATAATTTCAAGGAGTGCAAGGTAACCTTGCACTCCAACGAAACGAGATGCTTTAAAAGGAGTGCACCAGAGCTTGGGAACTAGGGTGCGTAACATCAGTAATTAATGCTCAACCTTATTTGGAAGAGCGGGAGGTTTCTGGTTATGTTGGAGCAATGGGTATAAAGCGATGCCTATCCCTCCCATAAAGCCGATTTCGTTGATTACAATTGCATAGGCCAAACCTAAATGCAGAAACAGTCCTCCTCCGACCGCCATCAAAGAAGAAATAATAACCGTTGCAAAAATGCTTTTCATATTCCCATCAAAGTTTTTTGCAATATAAAACAGTTGTTCTAGTTGGTCCAGTTTCTCATCCATCAAGATCACCTGAGCGGTGTCTGTGGCCACAGTAGAGGCACCAGACAAAGAAACGGATACGTCAGCTTGCTTCAAAGCAATGGCATCATTAATCCCATCGCCAACATAACAAACGCCTTTCCCTTCTTCTTGCAGTTGAGCAATCAACTTCGCTTTGTCTTGGGGCAAAACTTGGGCAAAGTAATTGGTGATTCCCAGTTCTTCGGCCAACTTTCTCGTCGGTGCTTCTTGATCACCAGAGATAATCGCCATTGACTTGATACCATGATGCAGGCGTAAAGAGTCAATAACCGCTTTGGCCTCTGGTCGCACTGTCGGCTGGAGTTCAATCGCCCCGCTCACTTCGTTATTGACTGCAACCAGAATGAAAGAATTCCCTCGTTTGTGACAATAAGTTTGTTTTTGCTTGATCACAGCGGGAATAGGGATGTCTTCCATCTCAATGAAACGAAAACTGCCTACACGCACTAACTTATTATCTATTGTCACAGTGATACCATAGCCGATTTTATACTCGGCCTCTGATATTTCAGGAATGGGCAACTGCATCAAAAAAGCTTTTTCTTGGATAGCCTTCGCAATTGGATGGTTTTGTTTCTCTTCGGCCGCCGCAGCATAAGTAAAAACCTCGTTATTTTGAGAGTCATTGCACGTATAAATATGTACAACATGAGGTCGTTCTTGCGTCAACGTGCCAGTTTTATCAAAAACAACCGTATCAACTCGCTTTAGCAACTCCAAAGTACGCCCATCTTTAATTAAGATACCATTTTTTGAGGCTTTGTTGAACGTTGAAAGAACACTAAATGATGCTGGAACAAGAAGTTTATTGATCGGCATCGCCGCATTAATGATTAACGGACCTAAAGGCCCAAAAAATGGGTAAGATATTCCACCCACAAGAAGCGTTGGCCAGATCGATTTATCAGCCATCTCTGTTGCCCGTAACTGCATGTGAGTCTTGAAATCAACCATCTCGTTCAGTACTTGACCAATTTTAGCAGAAGTCGTATCGTCGCCCGTTTTTTCAGTATGGACATGCAATTGGCCTGATAAAACGACAGTCAATGCCAAAACTTCATCACCGAGGCCTTTTTCCGCCGGTTGAGACTCACCCGTGAGTATATGCTGATCAACTAAAGCCGTTCCATCAGTCACAAAGCCATCAATGGGAATGGTTTCACCCGCATGTATGACAACAATATCGCCGCTTTTCAAAGACTCAAAAGGCATCTCTACCTCGATGCCATTGAAAAGCACCCATACAAAGCGAGACTGCCTTTTGAATACATCTATGAAGTCTCTTTTTGAGTTATCTTCAATTCTAGTTAATAACTTAGTATAACAACTCCAAAGACAAGTCGCTAGATTGGCTACCACATAATAGCCAGATACGAAAAAAAGAATCGAGTTGCTCGCAACCAACAACCCTACATTTGGCTTGCCCTTATCGATAAGAGAACGATAGCCACTCTTGATCAGATCCCGATTGATATACATCATGCCTACCATGCTGAGTGGACCAAGAGGGGCATAGAACAAGGAGCCAATTATGGACAAACCAAATGAACCGGAGGCAATCGCAATATCTCGATTCGCTTTTTTATCGACCTCTTTGCGTTCGCACTCATCCTCAAGAGAGGATATTTCTTTTAGTTGCAGTTGGCGAGTATATTTATTTTCGGCTACTAAAGAGGGGATAAGGCCATTTTTAGACAGCTTTTGGTATGATTTTGCCCCAGCAAGAAGTATTCCACACAAACAGATAGATTCAAAAATCATTTTTTTCTCTTTTTTTTTAGGAGGGCAATAACATTGCAGGTAGTGGTGCAATGTGGGTGGAGTCGGCCAAACTAAAGTTGGCCGACTCCTAAAAAACCGGGCAGAGTTTGCAACCCTGCCCGCAACTTTTTATTGCAAAAGTTGCCAAACCGAAATAGCCTAACAGGAATGCAAGGCGAACCTTGCACGAGAATTTAGGGGTGTATTAGGGCAAAGCCGTCAAAGGCAACGGATACACATGATCATCACTGGCATCCCGCTCATCCAGTTCTACCCATAAATCGGTGTTTTCATTGATTTCCCGATACAGTTCCAGTTTGGAATCAATATCTTCTTCTAAACGAGAACGTTCATCAGCCGACAGTGATTCAAACCGCTCATCACTCATTTCCAAGATTTCGCTCTTGTACGGTAAACTCTCAATCCAACTGGGCAACAACCCAGCATCCGCGAGCCTTTGTGCCCCTTTGAGCGTGATATCTTGGCCTTGGCTTGTTGACGCGACCACACCTTGTAGTGCAGTAAAAAATTCCATTTGGGTGGCTATTCCACGCTTCATCGCCTTTTGCACCATTTCTAAGGCTTGAATCAAGTCACTGAGATCACTTCTTGATAACAAAACGCGAACATTGAGGGCACGCACATCAGGATCAAGTAAA
>Ga0164315_10001721_pt1 | contig 16516 bp, 19 predicted proteins | sample GuaBasSedimGuay6_FD_113737 | JGI IMG/M metagenome (GOLD analysis project Ga0164315, IMG submission 113737) | Subseafloor sediment microbial communities from Guaymas Basin, Gulf of California, Mexico - Guay6, Core 4569-2, 0-3 cm | ecosystem: Environmental > Aquatic > Marine > Hydrothermal vents...
AAAAAAGAGAAACCGAGGTATTTGTTTCTCTACAGAAGTAGGTTCTTAAAGAATACCTCTTACTATAGAAGCTAAGAGGTTACTCTTTCTTTTAAGGCAAGCTTTCCCATTTATTGTTCTTTATGCATAGGAAGGCTTGTTTTGCGGGTACATCTTTTAAGTCTGCATGTATGAAGTGGTTGTTTGTATACATGCATACTCTCGTAAACGCTGACTCACGTAGCAACTCAAACAAATATTGTAGCTTGTTGGGGTTACAGGTTAAATCTACAGCACCCAAACCTTTGAAGCAGTGTTCACTTCTACCGCTTCGGCCTTTAGATAGCTCATACATAGCTGGACGGTAGCCAGACCGCTTAGAAACAATGATAGGGCTACCTAGTTTCTCGCGAATAGGGTTAAGTATGTCTATAATATCATCTATCTTATATAGAACATCTGAAGGTAGCGACCATTCAGGCTTGTAGAACTCCTCTCTTTTAAAGTAACTCTTACTCATAGTCTTTCCAGTAGTTATAATAGGCTGCCATAGCAGGATAACTATACAAGTTAATCGGAGGGAACTTTAGTTCAGGCCAATCTATCATTTAATTGCTCCAGCTAGCTTAATTAGTGACTTAATGAAGCCATAGCCACCTTTCATACTATTTGCTCCGCCATTTAGTGTACAATCCTTATCTATAGACAGACCCGCTCCCTGGAACTTCCTTAAAGAAGCGATAGAAGCTTTGCAACTAGAGCCGTCAGCGGATATATGTTCATATGTATAGACTGCGCCACCACAACCAGACAATAGAACCATAAGTAGTATAACTACTACCCAAGCTAAGAGCTTATTCATGCGTTTTGTTTCCAATGGCTCCCCCCAAACAACCTAACAGACCAATAGGCTACTCTAGCTGTAAGTCTTGATGAACCTGAAGATAACATAGCTCTATAAAGTACCGCATCCGCCTCTTTTCTGGATATATCTAGTAAACAATAGATAGAATATAGGTAGTCATGTACCACACTAGCATCTCTAATAGCTGGGCCATCCTGGTCTAGTATCCAGCGAGGAACCCACTTAGGTATACTAGCGTAATTAGATATAAACCCCCTAGGTGTAACTATGCGACCATGAACTAAGTCTCTATAGATTAGTTCGGCAAGCACACATCTTTTATCTGTGCCGCGAATAGGTTGTACTTTCAAAGGTGTAATAAACATAGTAGCCCTCTAGCTAAATTTAACTTTAAGTGCGCCTTCTTCTCTAGGGTACTTCTGAACATCCCCAGCATTATCAGTATAGGTTATCAGTATATCATATACACCGGCTTCTGTAAAGGTTCCAGTTGCTCTAGTTAACTTAAAGATACCATTCGCCCCATCTTCTTCTGTTACATTAACAAAGTCAACTACTGTTCCTGTCTCAGGGTTAGTTGCGTTAGCCGAACGGACAGAGGAACCATTAATAGAAATAGCTAAGTCTGTATCACCATCAAATATCTGAACTAAGAAAGGGTCACTAGAGCCTAGCCTTTCGTGTCGTATTTTACTCATGTAAATCTCACTGTGTAGTTATTGTTTAGCCATTGTGCCGAATCAGAAGTAGAAAGCCATCTAGCTGCATCTTCGTCCTCTAACCACCTAACCCTTACGTTACTATAGACAATTACAGGAACTAGGGCCATAAAAGAGTCTTGCGTGGAGCTTTCTGTTGTAGCCGTAGTAACCCTAATATCTATAGCTGCTGTAGTTGAGCTAGAGGAACTTTCTGTCGCAGCAGTTTCTATGGCTCTTTGCAGTTCAAATGCAGAACTACTAGAAGAACCCGCGATACTTGCTGTAGTTATACTATAAGTCATTATAATATCAGCTACTTGGGTAGAGCTTATGTTAGCACTTATAAGAACATTGGTATCTAAGTTTAATATAGTTACTTGGGTACTGCCTGCTGTAGAGAAGACATTATCGTAAGTAGCTAGAAGCATAGCTGTTACTTCTGTACTACTATCTGTTGCCGCTACAGTAACATCCCCCTGCGTTACGTCTAGCGTAGTTACTTCTGTACTAGTTGCGTTGGAAGAAACACCTTCACTAACTATAAAGAAGACAGAGTCCGTAGTGGAACTCTCTGTTGCCTTAGTATTTATAGAAAAGGTTACATCGAAAGCCGCGACTTCGGAAGAACTACTCGTACTAGTGACAAAAGAAGCTGTAGATATTAAAGTACTGCTTGCTTGGGAGCTGCCTGCTGTTGCTTTAGTGTTTAATGCGCCAAAAGTAACTAGTTCTGTCGCTGTTTCAGAGGAACTTACTGTTGTCGCAGTTGTTACGCTAAAGGTAGGGGCGAGATTAGTTACTTCACTAGAAGACTCTATAGTGGAAGTGTTTAAAGCCCCAAAAGTTAGTGCAAAAACAGTAGCTACAGTTACGCTTGCTGTTGCAAAAGTCTCTATAGGGGGATTGGTTCCTGAAGAGCTTAACGCGTCTTCGTTTAGTGTTACAAAGTTTGTCATAGGTTACATACTGTATTCGTGAACATCGCTATCATTATTACCCTCTCCTATGATAAACAAAGTTCTGCCGTCTTCTGTAAAGTATAAGTCAGTTACATCGGGTTGCTGCGTACTAATATCTAGTTGCACAGCATCATAAGAGATAGTACTTAAATCCCAAGCCTCCCCTAAAGAGTATTGTAATATAGCATCCTTAGACCTACCAGCTAAATATAGGTAAGTGCCTTCTGGATGGAAAACAAAGTTCATTGCGGTGCTTTCATCACCATTAGCCGAGTTCCCAAAGTCAAAGGTTATACTATCTGTAGTAGCTGAGGTACTCTCCCAAGCTGGGTCAGCACTGTATTGAGTAATAGTATCACTAGCTAGAACGTACATTTTAGTTCCAGTAGCATTAAACCTAACATTGCTGGGGTTATTACCAAAACCACTTTGGTCGTTTATAGTGGTTAAGCTTGTTATATCCCAAGCGGGGCTTAAAGAGAACTCTTCTATCCTATCTACAGAGGAGTGGTGAGATTTATACAGTTTAGTCCCATCTGGTTTAAAAGAGAATCCACCAAAAGAACTTACAAAGTCATACGATACTGAGTCGTAAGTAGCTGTTGTTATGTCCCAGGCTGGTGATAAAGAGTACTGATATAAGAAGTCGTCAACAGTATCACAAACATACATCTTAGTTCCATCGGGGTTAAAGCTAACTGCTCTAGGGTCGCCAGCTTGGGTCTCTACATTAATAGTATTTCCTGTATAGGTAAAAGCTGATAAAATCCAACCTTTTACTGGAGCGAAGAGTAACTTTAAAAAGTCTTGTTTTCTCATCAGGCCGTACCTACATGACCCGCATGGACAGTAGTTCCACCGTCTTTAGTAAACAAACCGATAAAGTCTCTACCTAAAGCAGCTAAAGTAGGTTGGGCTTCCCCAGACAACCAAACAGGGGCAGCATTACCTACCTCTACCTGCCAAGACCACGTAGTGTTACCTCCCCCGTTTTTTATTTCTATACCTAAGTATGCGTCAACGCCCGAAGCAGGCCAATTACTTACTCTAATAGTCTTTAAACCTACACCAGTTACAGTAATCATATGCTCATTAGCCGCAGCGTAGTCTAAGGTTACTGTAACCGCACCAGTTACTCCTGGATGGTCTGATACTTTATGAGCGGAGTCAACTATTAAAGGTCTAATTAGCTCGTTATCTGCCATATTTAGACTAGCGGAACGTGTTTCTGCTTTATCTAACCTAGATACTGTATCAAAGAAGGCTTTACTTATATTAGCAAAGCATATCTTATCCCCAGCAGCAAAAGAAACAATATTATTACTATTACTTGATGCTGTAACCTTACCTGCATCCCTAGTTATAGTATTAGGGTTACTTGCTGTAAAAGTACCAACACCTACTTCATAGTCAATCCCGGGGTCAACGATACAGTAAGGTACTTCTAGGCCAGTATTGAGATAGGTGTTTCTATAAGTCTCAAAAGAATCATCAATAGCATCAATAAGGGATATAATCCCTGTACCAGTACATGTACAAGTCTCTTTAACTCTATCAAAAAGTTCAGTCATAACTTAGCCTACAGTAAAGGTAAAGTTTCCTACAGCAATCAAAGGAGCAGCATCATCGTTGTTAATAGTTACTCCAGAGAAGCTATCATAGGTTAGTAGGTTAGATGTAGCTGCATCAAAGATACCTCCAGCAACAACGTCACCCCAGTTAGCGGTAGGGGGAGGGAAAGTTATAACATTAGAGTTAGCAGTTACACCATTGCCACCTACAGTTGCATCGAAATTAGCATTTAGTGGGGTTACGCCTACTTTATCATAACTCCCCCCACTTACTTTAGTTCCGTTAGTGGATGTTGTTGGTGATACAGTGAATAAGTCGAAACTTAAACTACTTGGTTTAGCAAAAGCAGTACCTATAAAGAACCAATCTGCTACTAGGTTAGCTAGGTAATTGGTTGTATAGTTAAAGTTAAAGGTAAATGCGCCAATAGGCCAAACTGGAGCAGGGCTACCATCCTGTATATCTTTAGAAGCATCTAAAGGCCCATAAGCTAAAAGAGTACCGTCTGTAGCTTGGTCAAATATACCCCAATGGGTTATAATGCCCCAAGCTCCCCCAGATGGGACATTAAAAGCAATCTCCGTATCATTTTTAATTTGTTGGTTTGTCCTAACAAAATTAGTAACATTTCTTGTTACAGCTTCTCTAGCATAGTTATTAGCAGGAAGCACTTCTGTAAAAGTACCCGCATCCCCATCAGGTACTGCTGTAGCATAAGCAAAGTATAAACTAGCTGGTAAACTAGCTGTAGCTGTTCTAAATAAGTTATCTATAATTCTATCTTCCATAGAATCAGTAAAAGCTGTCATAGTGTTTCCTAGTTAGTCTGGTATCTCTACCATAGTTAAATTAATAGAATCAGCGCGAGAGAGTTTTACTATCCGCCAAGTTAGTTCAATAAACAATATTGTATCACCTTCTTCAAGAAAAGTAAATGAGTAAGGTAAGTTTAAAGTAGCCTGTTTTCTTAAATTAGCTGTTAGTTTTATATACGTATCTTGTACAAGGGCAGCTGTAACGTCTGAACGAACCCAACCTCCGTTTCTTTCAGATACTCTAACATCTTTTATATCTGTAACAGACTTAGAGCAAGTAGTGTTATTCCCAGAGTAACTTCTTATAACCTTACCGAAAGAAGCGTCTTTATAGTTTTCCTTATAGAAGAAAGTTATATCATTTTCTATAGCAGATATATAACTAACTCTTGAAGGTTTTAGTAGTTCCTCTTCGATTACTGGTGTAGGTATCTCTGAAACATCAAGCCATCTAACAGGGTATATCTCTTTATCGCGTTTAGTTAGATAAAGGTTAGTTTGTTCTGCTAGGTAGGATAATAGGGTTAAAGCTTCTGTTGGTTCGGATAATCTTCTAGCTAAGTAGAAGCTATTAGCAACAGCCCAAGCAGATATTTTGTTCTTTGCTTGTATGTTTAGGCCTTCCCCTAAAGAGTCTGCAAGAAACTGAATCACATCGGCAGGGTTTCCACTTGCCCCAGTTATTGTACCTGTAAGTTCTGTGGGTAGCTCCGAAGTAGCTTGGTTGAACTCTACAGAGATATAAGTTCTAACTAAGCCTACATTCGCTGCTGTAGAACCACCAGACCAGTTTATATCTACCACTTGGTTAGTTAGGTCAGACCAGTTATGTATCCAAGATAAAGGAAATGTGTTTATACTTGTTCTTGCAGCTGCTGGTATGATTACATCTACATTACCGCCAGATAGGGATATATCTATGCCTGAGTTTGGTAAGGTAGAGTCTGGGACTGTGGTTGTAGAACTACCCGAAGCAGAGACACTATTAACATCCACTGGGTCTATTATCCAATCTACTTGAATACTAGCTACCTGAGCCAACCTATCCATATCAGTAGCAAATACCATATCATGCACAAACCTAACTTCTTGGGAAGACGAGGTTATATAAATAGCTGTAGTTATAGTTGCCCCAGAAGTTAGTGTCTTTGTCCTACTACTAGAGTCGTATATTACTAAGGTTCTATTAGAGCCACTAGCCGTAGTCCCAGCAGAAACCTTTATAGTTACATCATGTAAATTAGAAGCCCCTGTTTTTGCTGTAGGTGGTGGGGTTATATTAGTCCTCCCTCTATAGGATACGTCTCCAGGCCCATCAAATTGATAGTGCATAGTGTAGGTATGCTTGATAAAAGAGGGACTATCAAAGATATTAGAAGTCCCTCCACTAACTAAAGTATTTACATTAATATTACTTGTAGAAAGATTAGCATTACCTTGAGAAACAGTATCTATAGAAACAGCCGTATTAAAGAAGTCTCCCGGAATCTCTTGCTGGGCTAGGCTGCCTAAAGCCCTACCCCCTAGCTTTACATTAACTGTTCCGGCCATAGCGTCTGTACTAAACCACTCTACAACGAGTTGTGCTTTAGTTATATCCCCTAAGTCTTTGTTCTCTGTAGTCTGTATAGACTGGAAGTTTACGTGACTAGGGTATCTTAATGTAGCATAATTCGCATCATCCAGATTACCTGTAGCAACCACACGTTGTAAAGAACTAACAGTTAGGTTCCCTCCCCCTTCTACCTGTACAGCTATTTGGTCTGTGTTTTCATCATAAGTAAAAGCACTTGTAGTAAAGATAACTACTTGGTTCTGGGCCATATAAACTAATTGTCTAGCTATAAAGACTCTACTTACTCCAGTATATCCGGTTAAATCTACAGAGAAGTTTATAGAATAGGCTCCAAGGATAATGTTATCTTGGTTCGGTCTAGCAAAGGTAGCGAAGTTCTTACTATCTACAGTGGTAGCTCCAGGTAAGCTAGAAGCATTCTGGTTAATTATGGCTGTTACGCCTTTAATAGCGTTTAAAGGTTGTAACGCTGGTTGTGAAACAGAAGGAGTAACCCAACTTACCGCCACACTAGTTATTAGAGGAACTATATCACCATTTCCCCCATTGACAAAGTGGGTTAAGTTAATAGGCGCATCGTCTGAAATAAACAGGTTAACCGTAGTCCAACCTGCTGTTTTAGTTAGTGTAAAAGCTTGTCCGCCTAAATAACCTGTATAAGCTGCTGGGTTATCTATAGCAAGATTGCCTTGAGCGTCCCAAGTAATCGTAAAGGTATAAGCTGCACCAGAGACATTAGTCGGAGGTAGTATGTTTGTATCTAAGTTGCCTAAAGTAATATAACCATTAGCGTTCTGGTCTACAATCTCGTAAGAAGTTGTATACTCCATATTGCCAGTAGACTCTACTTGGTCAAAGTGTATCTCTTGGTTATATGTTTCCGAAATACGTCTAACAATTGGAGGGCTGTTGAAAGAGACTGTGGCCTCGGCTAAGTCTAAATCATCTGGCGTAAGAATACTATCGCCCGAACGAACTAAAGCTACATCCCCTATTGCGTGACCTGCCGCTAAGTAAGTCCACTTACCTACTTGAGCAACCACAGTACCCAGCTTATGGGATTTACCTATGGTTAGGCCGAAGAGTTCCGTCTCTGACTTACTAGAATATTCAAGGGTTTCTCCATCTATCCAGACAGCCCCTACATCGGTAAACTTAGAAGCATCAGAAAGGGGTAGAGATACGTTCCCTTTAACTACATCAGCAGATAGGGTAGAAGTTTCCGGCAAAGAGACAGGGATAAGTGGGCAATCTTCTACTGTGCCAACTATATGTGGTTTCCTTAACCCTTGTGAAGCTTCAGGAGCTTTAGGGTATTCCGTAGTTTCAACTAACCCATAATTCGGAACGACTGCTATCTTCCTAGCCTTAGTTCCAAAGGTTAAAGAAAGGTCGCCATCTGAAAAAGAAGGTTCTTTAGCTATAATACCTTCAAAAACAATAGACCCTGCATATATGCTGCCAGAAGTAGAAACACATTCATAAACAGTTACTACTCTATTTATCCAGAAAGAGAAAGCAAATTGGCTAGGCAGCCGGTTCTCTATAAGAGAAATGCTAGAAGTATTGACCTTCTTTGCTATTCCTAGGAGTATATCACTTCCCAAGGTATAGGGACTATCCGCAACAAACAACATCCCTTCATCTAACTCTATAGCCGCAGCTAGAAAAGATTCAGAAGCAGAACTACTAGTATCTATTGCTAGGTCTTGATAGAGCTGTTTCATAGTACTTCCTCTACAGGCCAAGTTCCGGTATAGTAAGTTGAGTTAGCCAGGGACAGTGGATAAGTTCCAGAACCAGTAACTATAGCAACTTCATTGGTTACCGGTACCTCGACTATAGTAGGTATTCTGAAACCCTTAGAAGTATTGTAGGCTATTCGGAATAAATCATTATCTGTACCAGCTAGGGCAAACTCAAAGGAACCGGACTTACCAGTATACCTAATCTTAGAATAGTTAACTCCGCCTAGCGTTTTTCTATCTGCTGCGTGTATATCTTCCTCATACCTAAAGGGATACCTGGGGTTCCTTATCTCTATAAGCTTTCCAGGATATAGTAAAGTATAAGTACCTGTAGCCCCAGCATTAGTCAATCTCCAGTACTTCGCACCAACTACATTAGTAAAAGTAACTATAGTTCCTATAGCTGGAGCAACAATACTGTTTGCCGCATTAATCCAGTTAGTTCCATCCGTAGAGTAATCTATAGAGCAGTTCGCAAAGGAACACTTAACCAAAGCCACTGCGTCTACATCAGGAGCATTTACACAGTATATCTGAGTAGTTTCTGCAAGTAGAAGCTCTTTACTTTTAGGTATGCTGGTTAGAGTAGTACACCCATTATAGACTATTTTCATCCTGCTCTAGCTCCAGTTGTTTCTAATAAGCTTGGGTTTATTCTAAGCATTTGTTTAAGTTCCTCTACAAAAGAAGTTGCATCTGATACATTAGGCAAGTTTACATTCTCTATATTTATAGAGGAATTAGAAGAAGCTTGTTGCTGTTGCGGGGTTTCTATAGTTACCCGTTCCCCTCTAGTTGCCATGAAGTTAACCGGAGTTGTATCTGTGCCCCCAGTCCCACCGACTACAAAACTACCTCCTGTTGCAAAACCTTGTCCTTTAGCTAGGTCTTTCATAATCTTTTCTATATCATGTTCTTTGAACTGCCCAGTATTGCCGGAACCAGAAGCCAGGAATACAACTTCAGCTTCCTGTCGTAACCTACTTAAACTAGTTGACTTTCTAGCAGCTTCAGCTACTCTCTCATAAGCTGCCTCTTGCTTTGCTGCTTCCGCTATAGTAGCATCTGTTCTTTGCCCTAAAGCATTTTTAAGTGCTTTTGTCTCTTCATCCAGTCCCTTTTGTGTTGCTTCAACTCTAGCAGCTACCCAGCCTATTGTTAAATTACCATAACTGTTAGTTAAATCCCCTATAGCTTTATAATGCTTTTCGTTAGCTAACCTAATTAGTTCTAGGTTGCCTTCAGCTATAGCTAGTTCTTTTTCTTTAACTGCGTTTAAATCTAATAAAGCTTTATTGTAGAAGTTTTCTTGAGTTCTATCTAGTTCTGCTAATAAAGTAGCCTGATTTACGGCTTTTTTAACAGCAGCAGAACTATCGGCCTTAGCTTGTTCTTCTAAAGCTTCTGAATAGGACAACTTCATATCAGCCAGTTGTGCTTTAAGTTCAGTAACCCTCGCTTCTACAGCTCTTTTAGCTATAGCTGCAACAGTGCTTTCAGCAGCAGATGTAGCTGTATCCACTACTTCAGCTAGACTTTCAGCTATACCAGTATAAGAGGATATAGCTTCAGAAGCAGCTAAAGTTATTTGTTCTAATGTGCTAGTAGAAGCCTCTTTTAATTTCTGGGAAGACTTTGTAGCTTTATTAAATAGTATTTCTACTGTTTTCGCAGCTCCTGCACTTAACCCTTTCCAACCTTTAAGAACTCCATCTACCCAAGAGGCAGCTACACTACCTGTATTTTTAGCAGATTCTACAAAACCATCCCAGATTGCTGTAAGCCCAGCTCCTACTCCGCCTATCTGGTCTTCATATTGTGAATGAAACCTATCTAAAGCGGAAGACATCCCTTCTATAGCGAAGTCCCAAGCAGCTACAGTAAATTCAGATAAACTTACTGAGTCTTCCCCTATCCTCAAGAAAAAAGCATTAGACCGTAGGGCTAACTCATCAAAAGAATCAAGAGCTCGGTTAGCCGACTCGACCGCTTCTTCCCGTTGTTCTTTAAGAAGGGTCGTAGTTGAGCTAGTTGTTTTCTCTTGCTCAATTAAGGCAGTCCCCCAAGCAGTAGTAAGTTCCTTTTGTATCTGTATTAAGGCTGAAGACCCTTTACCATACTCTACCTGAACCCCACCTAACCGAGCAATACTTGCAGTTAATCCAGCTAAAGCAGCTACACTGACTAAAACAGGGACAGGTAAACCAGTTATTCTTCTAAGAAAGAGTCCGAACTCCGTACTTCCTGTAGTTAACGCTCCTGATAAACCTTTATAACTAAAAGCTAACCTAGTATTTGCTGTTACTGCTTTTAGAGTAGCTATAGTAGAACTGTTTAAGGCTACAACTAATCTAGTAACCAGTACTAAAGCTAGGCTTTTAGCTACTTGGATAGTTCCAGATAGGTTCTCTATTAAAGCATCTAACCCTTGGTTTAGAAAAGCTAATCCAGTGTTAAGAGTGTCTTTACCTTTAGCAAATAACTCCCTATTTAGGTCAGTATATCTAGTAATTAACCTTTGGTAGTTAGATAGTAATTGTTTAGAGATACTTTCAAGTACCTCTTCTGGGGCAAATATCTCTCTATACTTTGCAGCTATTTTGGGAACAGCTTCACTAGCTATAATTAGGTTTTGTTCCATAGCTTTAATGAACGCAGCCGGTGTTCTTCCTACAGCTTCAGCAGCTATCTCCACAGCCGCAGGCAACTGGTTGCCTAACTGTTTCTTAATCTCTTCAGACTGAACTACCCCTTTAGCAAACATCTGTTCTAAAGCTAAGAATATAGCTTGCATCTGATCAGGTGTCTTATGTAGAACTGTACCTACAGCAGAAAAGTCGTCAAATATCTGATTAACCTCACTTAGGCTAGCTCCAGCTAATTTAGCAGAAGGAGCGAATTTAGCAAAACTTGATTCTAGTGCTTGTAAGCTTAAACCATAAGCATCGGCTATCTCCCTAACAAAGTCTAGCTCTTTTTTAGCCCCAGCAGTTCCAAATACTCCAGTGATTGAGGCTATGTTAGCTTGTTGCTCTATACCTGCTTTTGGTATAGATAATATAGCTCGTTGTATGTTATTTATAATAGCGTTAACTAGCCTATACCCAGCAACTACATCAAAGATATGCCTAGTTAAAGATTTATTAACATCTACTAAAGAATGTATACCTGCTTTAGTTTTAGTTATAAGTTTATTATAGGTCTTTTGGTGTGCTATTTGCTTCTTTTGTTGTGTAGTTATTTTCTTTTGTGCTTCGGCTATAGCAAACTGTTGTAATTCATGGCGTTTATTCGCTTGGTCAGTCTCCTTATGGACAATATCTAATTCTCTTCTATACCTAGATAAAGCTTTAGTTCGTTGAGCTATTGCAGCAAAAGCAGAACCCCCGGACGCTACTTTTTTATCTATCGCCGCAAGACTAGTAGCTAATTCAGTAGCTATAGCTTTAGCTTTAATAGACTGTTGCTGCCTAACTACGGTTATATCCCTAGACCCATTCTCTATAATTAGTTTTCTTAACTTAACTTCATCTTTAGTTAAGGCTACTAGTCTATTAGAAGTACTTTGCGCTTTTTTTAATTTTTCTTTCCGTAATAGCTCTGTCTGTCTTGCTAACTCTGTTTCATTAACAAGGACTTCTTTAGTTACTGTTTTGGAACCTTCTGCCCTAAGTTTATTAGTTGCAGCTACGGAAGTCGCTAAGTCTTGTGCAGTCTGTCCCTCTAGTTCCATTACATGAATAAAACTTCTACTACCATCTTCAGCTATTTTAGTAGTAGTAGTAAGTTTTTGAAGAGTGGCATTTACATCTTTTAAATCTTTATCTAATTTACTAAGAACCTCTCCGCCTGCAAAGGTAGAAACTATTTTTAGTTGTAGTGTCTTAGTTGCTGCTGTCATTAGTAGCTTTCCTTGAGTCTAGGAGTAGTTTTGAATAGCTATTATGAATATAAGCTATATGTGTTATCGTTTCTTGTATAGGTAGTTTTTGTTCTTTAACTAGTTCTATCATTATTGTAGAATCAATAGCATAATAATCTAAGAGAAATAAGGAGAGTGTGCGAAAAAGAGTATAGATTGTTTCATTGTCTTTATCTAGGAAGAATAACACAATCTCTATCTCTTCAGCATCCTCTTCACTCATATCGAAGCCGAACTGTTCTTCTAATAACTTCTCCTGTTTCTTAGTCTTCTGTACTTCGACCGACTTAGAGGCATCAAGGCAAGCTCTCCCTAAAGCTTCCCCAGCCTCTATTAGTTTTTTATCCTTTCCTCATCATAGTTGGTGTTGAGTAAGGCTTTAGTCATGCCAGCAATAATAGCTGACCTCGTAGGAGAAGAAGCTAAGTAGAGGTTTAGGAGGGCATCTAAACACCCTTCTTCGTTCTCCCAGAAGTCATTAGGTTTAGCCTTTCTAGTATCCGCAACAGTTAGATTGGTAGTTTTATCAGTCTCGCTGTCATAAACTCCTAGAGTAGCTTGTCGTATATATACAATCTTGTCTTTAATAAACTCATCTGATTCTGTAGAGTATGCTTGTACATACCTCCCTGAAGAATCTTCTTCTTTAGCAGCCTCCATCTGTTCCTTTAGTAAAGATTGGAACTTATGAAGCTCTTTCTCAGACTCCTCTACCTCAAACCGCTTGAACCCTACTAAGAAAGAGTCCTTAGCTCCTGAAGAGTCTTTAGAGACTATAGGTAGTTCAATAACAGGTGATTGTAGCTTTACGAATAATTGTTTCATTAGATTGCCCTCTAATTATGTTTAAATTTAAGTTAAAATGATGTTAGTCTTGCCTACGTTACGGAATGCGAGGTCTTGTCCTGCAAACTTAGCAACTGTAGAATTAGTTACGTTAGCCAACTGTACCTTTAAAAAGTCAAGTTGTACTTTTTCCCCTACAGTGTCCCCAACCTTAACAACCAAACCATGCAGTTCTTCCAAATGGTCGTCTGGGTTATAGTCTGCATAAGCTTCATCTTCAATGATAGTGATAGTTACATCAGAAGGAGTAGCTCCTTTAGACCAACCATCTACACAACCTGTTAAGAATCTATCATACTCAAAACCAGCTACGTTAGGTGCAATCAGTTTATCGAAGCAAGCATTACTTGGGCCTGTTAGCGTAGGAGGTGTTGCACTATCATACAAACCAAGCTCAACTAAAGAGATAGTAGAACTTTTAAAACTAGGTGCGAAACCAACTTTCTGTGTACCGAAGTCTTCAGGAACTTTAAGTTTCTGAGTAACCTTAACTAAGTTACCTTCAAAAGTAAACTTGAGTTTAGCTCTTGTACCGATAGTTGCGTCTAGGTCAACTAAACCTTGGCTATCTGTAGTTAGGTATGTTTTCTGAGTAGCAATACCTGGAGAACTTCTACGAATCTCAATTGTTAGATACTCGTTAGAAGCTACGCTATTAGTATACTTAACTGTATCATTGGTTGCTAAGTCTACTGCGAAACCAGAAGCTTGCATTAAGTCAGATAGAGGAACATCTGCTTCATCAACAGCCCCGGCAGTAGCAGCTCTACCATTCAAACTAGGTAAAAATACTTCAAAGTCCGATTTAGCAAACTTATCTGTAATAACTGTTTCTTCATCCCTAGATAACTCATCACCTACATATGTAAAGGCTTCTGAAGTTAGCTCAGTCGTGAAGTTTAGGTTAAGTACAGCAGTAGCGTTCTTTGGGCCTAAGCCTGTTTCAAAGGTTACTCCAGCTACAGCACCTTTAGTTGCCATTGTAGTAGCCGTAGCACCTGTAGCAGCAGCCACATTATCTTCCAAGGTTAGGTTAAGATTATCCTGTACCGATAATACCCGACCAATAACTAGATAGTCTGTTGTGAATAAGTAACTGCCTGGAGCTACACTTGTTAAGAAAGTAGTATTAACACCAACTACTTGGTCACTAGCTAGATTAGTTGTAACCGCGCCAGAAGTTCTTGCAGTATGGTTTGTGTAGTCTCCACCAGCCCCAACAGCGGTTTGAATAGCTGTAATAGCTAAATTTAAATCATCAGTAATACCTGTAACTGTCCCAAGCAAGGAACCACTATCATCATATAGTTTATCTCCTATGATAAGCTCAGTTAAGAATTTAGTACCTATACCAACAATACTAGTTGCTGCAAGAACTGCTGTAATAGTACCTTGTTTAAGGCCACTTTGAACTCCACTGGTTCCTTCAGCAATCTGAGCTACTGCAAAGATAGCTATTGCTTCTTCATGGAATCTAATTTCACCTGCCATTATAATACCCCTTCATCTTTAAGTTTCTGTTTAGTCTCTACAATATCTTTAATACAAGGAGATACCTTTTCACCATTAGCAGCCTGCTCTGCTTTAATATTCTTTACTTTCTCGACTAAGGTTTGTCCTCTTTTACGAACAACCCTATTGCCATCTTTATCTAAACTTACTATTGCCATTTTGAGTTACCTTTATCTATGAGATTCTGGGCATTACAAGACCTACTAACTCTTGCCACCAAGACTTAGTACTTGTCTTTCCAATCATGCTTGCTTCAAGAAAGGTTAAACTAGAGTAGTTACTATCCCCTTCAAAGGGCGAGTAGCCTGTATAAGCATTCTTGAGGTTAGTTCTAACTTCTGCTAGGTCTTCTCTAGCGCATATAAACTGTATAGCGGTTATAAGAAGTTCCTGGTTCTCTAGTTCTCTATAACCGTTTGCAAACCTATCTTCTGGGAACTGTAACTGTATCCCTAAGTGACCTACAAAGATTCTAGGAGCTAAAAGAGGTTGGTGGATGAGGTCAATAGCAGAATCTTCAGCTAGTTGTACGTCCTCATACGGAGTCTGTTCTTTTATTCTATCTATAAGATACTGTTCAGCATACATCAGAAACACCTTCTAGGTTAACAGACAGTTGGAACCATCCAGTTAAATCATCTATAATCTTAATTATACGAAAACAGTAAGAAGAAGTGCCTAAGATGTAGGTAAAGAGATTATCTACTTGAAAACCACTGTCTTCAAAGTCCTTCTTAGATACTTGGAAATCGAAGTCTTGTTTGTCTATGTCGTAAGGAGAGTCAAAGCTCTGTACGTTATAGACTAAATGGCCTGGAATGCCTTTGATGTTAGAGCTGCCAAACTGTAGTTCTTCTCCAGCAGTATCTAATGTAACTTGTATCAACTCTTCTGACTCAAGCATAAGTAGCTTTTATCCTATCTGATAAGTGGTCTAATACATCTTCTACTCTAGGGTCATGTTTAAGAGCATATATAATCATGTTCTTAGTATTTGGCCCATATAAAGTACGTAAAGGTAGACTCGCAGAGGTTGTTCGTTCTCGCATCTGCCCACCACCTCTATAGAGTCTTTTGACCCTACCATGTGAACTCTTACTACTGCCTACCCTTGGGGTAAACCCACCTCTACCACTTCTACCTTTAAGAACTTTTCTTTGTCCTTTTACAACTTCAACTGTATGAACCCAACCCATACCTTTGTTCAAGGCTCCCCAATGTGCAGTATAGTTAAATTTAGATAAATCCATATACTTTATCTTATAAACTAAACCACTTTCTATAGCCGATTTACCAAACTTAACGTCAGAAGTTCCCCTAACTAGCTGTTTCCCTAAGTTATGCTTTCCAGTATATCTACTATTTATAAAGGTTCGTAAAACCCCATGTAATTCTAAAGTAGCTATACCTATATTAGTAGCAACAGATTTAGTTAGTTTTTCTTTAGAGAAGTAATGTTTCGCCTCTTCTAAACCACTTAAACTTATTGTTACTGCCATAGGTATAGCCTGTTAGATTAATTTATCTTACATTACTTGCCAAGCAACTACAGAGTCAATATCTTTATGACCCAATATGTAGTTCATATGCTCTTCCCATTCACGTTTGCCAGTCTTCTCATTCATCCAGAAGTTCAACCAACGAGGCATAGCAGCATACTTAGCTTTAGGATGCATAATACGACCATACACTTTCAAACCAAGCTCTGGGTTAGGTAAACAAGCTACAAAACCATTAGGAACATAAGCAGTCTCAACGCCGCCATCTCTAGTATGATAAACAGCATCATAAGTATAGATGTCTACAAAACGACCATTGCCTACAGGATAACTTCTACGGTAGTTCAAACCTTGGTAGGTTTCTACAGTTGGAAGTACGTGTAGTTCAATACGGTTTTGAACAGATAGGGTTAGAGTAGCTGCATCTTTATAGTTAGCCGCAATGTCTGCTTCAAATAAAGCATAAGCATCGCCAGCCATAACAACTGCCTTAACACCGGAACGTCTGTTAGCTGTATTAAC
>Ga0164315_10001723_pt1 | contig 16510 bp, 33 predicted proteins | sample GuaBasSedimGuay6_FD_113737 | JGI IMG/M metagenome (GOLD analysis project Ga0164315, IMG submission 113737) | Subseafloor sediment microbial communities from Guaymas Basin, Gulf of California, Mexico - Guay6, Core 4569-2, 0-3 cm | ecosystem: Environmental > Aquatic > Marine > Hydrothermal vents...
CAACGGTCCAGCGTTCCGTGAGGTGTGGGTGGTCTCGGGGTTCGTGAAGCGAGCCTTCGTAGGCGGCGGCGTGAAACCAGAGCGCGTGCGTGTCGTTCGCCCTCCCGTGTGCGATGGCCCGTGGGAAATGGGCTCCATGCCGAAGCTCATAGCTGACAAGTCGCGGCCGGTTACGCCGGATGACCCATATGTCTTCGGCGCAATGGGCACCTGGCATTCGCGAAAGGGGTTCCCTGACCTCATCCGCGCCTTCTTCGGTGCGTTCAAGCGGGAGGATCCAGTCCAGCTCGTGATTCGAACGAGTGCGTTCGGAGAAAACCTGACCATCCGGGAGATGAAGAAGAAGCTCACCGATGAGATCGCGCTGATCGCAGAGGAATTCGGCGATGACGATTTCCCGAACAGCAAGGCGCAGCCTCACCTGAAGCTGATCATCGGGACAGACGCTACCGACCAGGAAGTCATCGAGTGGCTGTCGTCGATCGACTGCTACGCGAACGCGACGTACGGGGAAGGGCTTGGTATCCCTCACGTATGGGCGAAGGCTAACGGAGTGCCGATGGTGACATCGAGCTTCGGAGCGGTCGGCGAGATGATCGAAGGACTGTGTGACATGGGCGCGGACGATGAGATCTACGAGTCGCACGTAGAGCCGGTCGACCCGGAGATGTGCCGCATCGCGCTCATGTTCGATCCAGACACCAAGTGGGCCAAGTACGACCCGAAGGATCTGGGGACCGCGATGACCATGCAGTACGAGAAGGGGCGCCGGTTCGATGAGGTGTCGGCGGAGATAACGCGCGACCTGTTCTCTGTCGAGAAGTGTGCTGCCGAGGTGCGAAAAGGGGTTCGCGAGATCGTGGGTGAGGAGCGGTCTGTCAAGTGGGAGGTCTGATCGACATCGTCGGTCATTTCGGCACGACGTTCTCTTATGCCACGGTCGGCTCTCGTGTCGCGAAGGCGCTCATGGCAGAGGACATGCTCGGTCGCGTCACGAACCTCGACCCCACTTGGCACGACAGTCACGCCGCCCTGAAAGACCGCCCGAACAAACAAGGCAGTCACGTTGTCCTGTTCACCCCGCCGCACCACTACGTTGATGTGTTCGCGGGCACGTATGGGCGAGAGAACGCAGCTATTTTCATGAGCCCCAACACCGACGAGCTGCACATCGAGCACTCGACGACGTGCAGCAAGTTTGGTCTCGCTATCGCACCGTCGGAGTGGTGTGCCCGCACGGCGAGGAAGCATTCCCCTGACGTAGACGTTGTGGTTCTACCGCTTGGAGTCGGCGAGGCGTGTGCCGAAGACCGAGAGTCCATGATCGACAGACGGTTCCGGAAGACAACGAATCACCTACCGGCAGAGGTGGTCCACTTCTCTACCGACCAGTCATGGCCCGGAAGAAAGGGTACCGAGGAGCTTATCGAAGCATGGGCGCTCGCTGACGTCTCCCCCTCTGACGCGTCGCTCATGCTTCATGTGCCACCCGCGATCAGTCGCGATGTGATGCACGCGGTCCGCGATGCAGGCATCCACAAGAACGTGGAGGTGGCCACAGCCGATGCAAAGGGCACCGAGCAAATCGAGTGTGTGGTGAGCCAGGCCGACTTGATCGTCGCACCATCACGATGCGAGGGATTTGGGATGATGTTCCTGTCGGCTTTGGTTGCTGGCGTCCCGCTGCTCTGCACATACAACACGGGCCACGTGGACTTCCTCAGACACTCCCCCGCGTGGCTCGGCGTTCCGTCAGGTGAACCACAGCCGATGTCCATGGAAGCGGGGCTCGCGCCTACCGTAGATGCTCAAGCCCTCGCGAACGCCATTGGCGTTGCGGTGACGGACAACGCACGCGAGCAGATGCTCGACAAGAGCATATCGTTTTTCGGAATCGATCCTGAATGGGGATTGTGGCGTCTCGCACTCCCCGAGTGGACAGAGCAGCTAAAGAAATGGACAGAGAAATGAGCACAGAACTCAGCCCCATGGGCCGCACCCTGAACTACCTCATGGGCACCTCGAAGACCGGAGAGGGTCCGATCGAGGTCAAGACGCGCGTCATCGACTTCAACGTCATCACCATGACAGCTCCAAACGGACAGGCGCAGCATGTTCCGGCGAGCACGCTGATCTCGCTCACCGCGGACTCGTTTCGCGAGGTGGACGAGGGGTCGGACGTGTGGGAGTTCCGCGTGACTGGAGAAAAGGGCGAGAGGCAGTTTCTCTACTTCGCAGGAGCCGACCTCCTGACAGTGCGAGCGGCCAGCAAGGTGCTCTAATGGCCCCCGGTCCTAAAAAGCCGGTTGAGACTTTTGTCGTGCGACTGTCCGCGCGCACGACACAGAGCAACTTCGACAAGTTGATGGAGATCGCGAAGTCCCGCGATTGGATCAACGCCCAGGGACGTCCGAACATCAGCAAGGTGCTGAACTACGTCATCGAGAGCTTCGATGCCAAGAAAGCAGGCAAGCGTGGAAAACGATAGCGACCCGTCGTTCATGCCCGATGTGCAACCGTCTGGGTCAGCAATCGTCAAGCACGAGGAAGCGACCGCACTTGCCCGGAAGATCGCCGGAGAAGATCCGCCTGACGAGTGCCGGTTCCATTGCGTGACCTGTGGGTGGGGCAAGACTCTGAAATTCGAGGAAGACGAGGCTGCGGCGCTTGCCGGCGACATTACCTCTTACGGTGGCCCGTGTGGGGAGTGTGGGTCGATGACTCTTGTCCCGTACGCATCACTGATGGGCGACGAAACGAAGACCGTGCTCCAGAACGCGAAAGCCATTCGCCGCGAGGAGTACCAGGAGCAGGCCGAGGTGCTCGTGGACCGTGTGAAGTCCGAGGTAGCGGTCATGATGGGGGGCTCTACTCTTTCTCCCACACCTGAAGAGGAGATGGACCCTGAGAGCGTTCACGACCCGCGCACCGCGGCGCAGAAGGCCATGGACTCGGTGTCCGAAGAAGATCTCGAAAACCTGAAGCCGCGAGGCGAGTGATGAACAGAGCCCAGTTTGAAGCCGCGTCACTGGCCGGCGCAAAATGGTACCCGGCGAGCGACAACCGGATCGTGGCTACCGTTTTTGGCGACACGAAGATCGTCGTCGACCAGGCTGATTTCAGCGTGACCCCTCATCTCGTCATGAGCGGATACTGGGAGTCGTGGATTAGCGTGTGGGCGCTCAGCAACGTCCAGAGCGTCGACAAGGCCCTGAACATCGGTGCGAACTGCGGTTACTACACCATGCTCTTTGCGCGCCGAGGGGCAGAGGTGGTGGCTGTCGAGCCACAACCGAAGTTGGCGAATGGGATTCAGATCAGCGCTGCGCTCAACGGGTGGTCGGAGGCTGTGAAGGTTTACGCGTGCGTTGCGGGACGTGCTGAGAGACCCGTCAGGATGCGCCTCTACGACGATTTTCACGGGAGCGCTCACGTAATGAGTCCGTCGATGCAGGATCACCCCGACCTAAGAACCCACAGCGTGGATGCGTTCGAGCAGCCGGCTCACGATCTCATGCCGGACGCGACGGTGGTGTTCATAGATGCTGAGGGATATGAGCCGTGTATCTGGGACGGGCTCTCCCCTTTGTTGGAAAAGAACCAACTAAGATGGGTCGCTTTGGAGTGGGCTCCGGTGCGTTACGGCGACTCCAAGGGCTTCATTGCCAAGATGAGAGAGTACGGAACTCTCGCGACAGTTCGTGATGACGGGTCAGAGGTCCGGGTATCCGACGATGAGCTTCTCTCGGGCGGCGAATGGGACACACTGGTCGTCAGGAGGCATTGACCGTGAATCGTCCTGCGAGAATCCCATTCAGCACAAAGCACTTCACGTGGCTCCATTCGCCCAAGACAGGTGGGACGTGGCTCTGGGGTATTCTCAACGGGATGGCGCCGCCCGAGTGGGAAGCTACCAAGACCGTTCCCGCCCACGTGAGACTCTCCGAGGTTTCGGTCGCACTCGCACAAGCCGGCCTACCCGATCGCAAAAGTCTCCCTGTCATCGCCACCGTGCGAAACCCATGGGATTGGTACGTGTCGCTCTATTTTTTCATGGAGCAGCACTACGTGAACAGAACCGGTGCGTTCGTAGGCAACGAGGGGTCGTGGACCGCTGGCGGAAGAGTTTGGAGTCAGCGGTTTTCCAAAGGAAATCATGTGGAGGGTTTTCGGGAAGCCCTTCCTGAGATCATCGAAGCTATTCATCACGAAGGCAATCACGCCGTTGCGCCGCCGCAGGGAGACTTCGTGCTGAGCAACGGGACGCTCGGGGTCCGCGCTGTGAGGTTCGAGGATCTACGAAACGAGACCATCGCCGCGATCGAGGAAACTGGCGCGGAGATCCCGGACGCGATGCGTGCGCAGATCCTCCAGAAGGAGCCATCCAACACATCGGGTCACGCCCACTATGCAGACTGCTACGACGGGCACAGCAGGAGCATCGTGAAGCGCGCAGAACGACCGATCATCCGAGAGATGAGGTACCGGTTCGAGAGGCGATCCTAGCTATCGAGCGTGAACGGCGCCGTCACGACCGCGTGGATGGTCCATCCGGCCGCAGCCCCCACGAGAGCCCCGAGAATCGGCCTCTTGACGAACCCCCCAAGAGCCCCCGCGGCCCCGGCGCCGACCACCGCGGCGATGGCGCTTCCGCCGAGGGCCGTCCGGAATCTCTCGCGCCAGTCGGCGTCGTGAGCCTGCTCGTCACATGCCCAGCTTGTCACGACCCCTTCGAGGCCGGCGGCGTAGCCGTAGGGGGCGAGTTTGGCGCGGTAGCTCACAGCACCGCCAGCATACCACCGAGGCCCGAGGTAGCCCCAGGTTTGGCGTCAGGAGCGCTCGTGGGCTCCGGAGGGGCCTCGGCGACGCCAGACAGGAACTTCCACCCCAGATAGGCCAGAACGCCGCCCCCAGCGCCTCCTACGAGCCCTCCCAACAGGGTCTTTCCCATCAGACCCCCGACGGCTCCCGCGGCGGCTCCTACGGCCACCCCGGTGCCGATGAAGGCCGCGGGTGCGAGTGTTTGGTGGATGGCTGTAGCGATAGCGCTGCTGGTCGCCTGGCCCACTTCGTTCTGGACCGCGTCAGCGCGCTCGTTGAGCGTCTGACCGAGGCCTCGGTAGGGATCACGTCCGTACCGCAGGAGAGCTGGTCGCCCGGTCGCCCAGCTGCCGTGCTCGATGTATGGGGCAATTGGGAGCCCGGCCTCGACGAGGGGCTGTAGCGACGGCAGGCGCCCCGTGCGGGTCGTTTGGAAGGCGATCTGTCCTGGGATGAGCTTGGCTCCGCTGAGTGAGTAGGTCATCGCGAAGTCCTTCGCCGACGCTTGCTACTGCGCCGCTTTCGTTTTTTGTTCCGAGACATGCTCCCAATGAGCCCCATGCCGCCCTCGAACATCAGAGCACCGCCGACGCCGTGTTGCTTCACAACCGCCTGGGTGATCTTCATTCGCTGGTATGCCAGGAACCCAATAAGCCCAACCGCAGCGGTTACAGCAAGACCTAGGGAGATCACAGCACCGCTGCTCATCTCCTTCGGAAGGACGTACTCGGTAACCTCTGCGTTCTGAATTCGCGAGGCCGTCTGCTCGACTTGGTCGTTCTCGACAGCGCTGTCAGCCGCTGTCCCTAATCCGTAGCTGTAGCTCATGCGGCTTTCTCCCACTCTCTGATCACGTGCTTCACCGCTCCGGCAAGCGTACCAAACGACCTCACTTCGCCATCACGATACGGGATGGACCGGAACGACGTTCCGAGGTCATAGATCGTCCCGACCGCTCGATTCCTCAGGAACACGCGGCCCTTTTCGACCGAGATATCGAAGACCTCACCGTCCATGCGGAGCGTGATCACTTCGTGGACCGCTCCGGCTGTGGGACGCCCTCTCTTGCGTTTACGAACCGAGGTACGCCGAGAGGTTCGGCGTTTGGGGTTCTTCTTCACCAAGCGCTTTTCCAGCGCCCTGTACTTCTTCATCTGCGCCGCGCGCATCTTTCGAACAGCAAGTCTTTGGCGATCTATTTCGTCCCAGTCGATGTATCCGGTTGATGTTTCGATCTTGCGAATTCGCGCGTGCAGGCTCTTGTGTTTTTTCTTGAGCGCGGCTACCGGCTTCCCTTCGCGGACCGCCTTGAACACTTTGATAAAAGTGGCCGTCTCTTCGGCGCGGAGTCGTTTCCATTTCGCGAGAACAGCCGGGTCGGCACCTATGGTCTTACGAAGCCGTGCGGTCTCTTCGCGAATTTCCAAACCAGCGAGAGTCGCCTCGGGATCTCGGCCACGCTTCCGCGAGGTACGACGTTTGGGCGCCTTCTGGGGAGGAGATTTACGCGGCCCCGCCATCTTTCTTGTTGGTTTGCGGCTAGTTCGCTTCTTGGGAGGGTTCCGTGCCACCGCAGAGATGGGGCCGGTGATGCTTTTCCCGGACATGAAGTTCCCGAAAATGGCCCCCATGCCCATGCCCACCATGAACCCAGCGGCGGCCGTCAGGAGCTGAGCCTGGACGTATTGACGCATGTCGAAAGTAGGGACTGCGACCCATCCTCGACGCTTGTCAACCGGCGTCACCATTTCGTGGATGAGCGTTGGCGACACGTCCGGCGGGAGCGAGGCGCTGGACGCGGGATCGGCCCCGAGTGCTCGATGGTAGGTCACGCCAAAGATGATACTTGATTCACCGTTCCCCTTCCATACGGGCAGTTGTCAGACTACTCTGCCTGTCAGACATGCCAAGCAAAGAGCCAATGCACTCCTCCCTTGAGGAGATGACCCAGCAGCCTCACTACCCGCTTGGGTGGGTACTTCTTCAGAACACCGAACCCCTCGTGGAGCTGGGTATTCGGGACCCGTTGGCTCAGCGTCTCGGCAAGGGCGCGTTCGGGACTGCGTACGAGGTCCCCATGCTCGGGAAGTCGGTGATCAAGCTGACGCGAGACCCGTCGGAGATGCAGGCCTCGACGCTACTGCGCGGGAGGAAGTCGAAGAGGATCGTGCAGATCTACGACCTGTGGGCGGCGAAGGGCTCATTCGGAGGGGATCTTCGGGGGTGGTACATCATTCACCGCGAGTACCTCACACCGCTGTCGAAGCGGGACATGTTCCTCATCGACGCGATCTTCACCGTCTACGGCGACATGTCCCTCGACCTCGTAATCCCCCGCAGCTTACGTCAGCACGCCATGATCCAGAAGTGGCGCGGCTACCTGCGAGAGGAGCTGATCAACGGCGACGGCATTCCTTCTGACGATGAGGGCGGCACGATGAGCTTCGGAGGATCCCGCTTCGTCAAACGAGCTGTCCAGCTCCTGGTCCAGGTCGGCGAGGCAGTAAACGAGATGCACAAGTCCGGCATCGACTGGGAAGACATCCACTCCGGCAACATCATGCGGAACAGCGACAAGAAACTCGTCATCGCTGACGTGGGCTTCGGCGTTCTCCACAACGACTTCGACACAGAGGTACCGTTTCTGACCAGCACCATCGCTCAGCAGTACGTTAGCGATGGCCATCAGTGAGCAGCGCGGTTGATGTGCGTGAAGCAATCGAAACCATCAACCCGGAAGCCTTGTTTGCCGACGGTTTCGATGACGCAATCATCGGCATCGGCAGGCGGTGCGGGCAGCTATCAATTGTTGTCTACAGCGTAGACAAGTGCATCGGCGTTCTGGTCAAACAGGGACTAACCGCCGAAGAGGCTGTGGAGCATTTCGAGTTCAATGTCGTTGGCGCGTGGGTTGGCCCGAACACGCCGATGTTCGTGGGGTAGCCGCTTTAGGGAAGGATCAGCTCTTCGGAACAATCCAGAAGACCCTCTGGGTACACGAGCACCTCATCCTCTGAGTACGAGAACTGGAAGAGGTCGATGTCGGCCGCAATGAACCTTCTGTCGACTAAGCACGTGTAGAAGATCCCGCTACTCGACCTGCGAGCAAAGCCCATGGCGATGTAATCGCTGAACGTAAACGGGAATAGTGTGAATATTCCCTTCATGGCGCCACCGCGGTACAACTCGACGGTGTCTTTGGTCCCGTGTTCGGTGAGGCTTCTTTGTGTCGCGTCGTAGACCTCTTGACGAGCCTCATCGACGTCGGCAAACGTGACGGTGTCGAGGTCGAACTCCGCAGCCAGTGCGGCTGGTGCATCGACATCCTCTTCGTCCATCACCATGGCGATGATATCCGAGCCAGATCCGTCTTCCATGATTAACTCAAGCAACCAGGAACGTGGAGCGTGCCCCAGTGACCTCCGGGTTTTCGTACTCACTTGGGTATTGTACCCCGAAACCTAGTCAGGCGATTTGAAGTACGAGCGCAGGTGCGCGATCTCTCGAAGAAGTTCTTTTCGCCCCATGGATGTAAGGGGTTTTGTTTTCGAGATTCGATTTGCCTCTCCCGCTTTTTCGTCGGATCGAAACTGAATATCCAACTCCATCGCAGCGAACTCCGAACACAGCTTATCTATAGGAGCAACCCTATCGCTGGTGTCGAGAACGCCTTTGTACGGGCAGACGTCCAGGTAATGGAACCCGCCACATAGGTTACACGTCAGGGCCATCGTCCTCGTCTTTGGTGTCGAGGTTTTCTCCGAGGTCACCCTTGGCAACGGGCTCGCACTGCATCAGGATCGCGTGGCCGAATCGGTGAGAACGAAGCGCGTAGGTGAGCAATCGAGCCAGGTGACTGTCCATCGTAACGGAGATTATTCCGCCCGTTTCGGTCACTTGGATTGTAGGGGCTATCATCGGACCGATGTCAAAAGGCTCGTCCGCCTCTTCGCTGTCGACGCTCCTTATGCGTACCACGATCTCTTCCAGAAAACCCTTGAGGACGTTGCCGTCGTAGGAGTGACTTGGCGTAGAGTCGGCCTCGGCGCAGAACCCCTCGACCGCATCAACCGGGGCACCAAACACCCCGCTCCGTTCTGCGCAAAAAGCACCATCACCCATGGTGCCGAAAGCAATCGGTTCGCCGCCTCCCTCGGCGTTCGTCCAGTCCAGCGCTTCTGAAGGGAGCACTGACGAGTTCTCTTCCATGGGTCCTTCTTTAGCCGCCCCGTTCTTGAGGCGGTAGAGGTCGAGGAACAGGCCGTCGCTGTCTACGCTAATCGGAAGTCGTTTCATCGCTCGTCTCCATCATTCGGTTATTGAACCCAGGGCACCACGGCGGAACGTAGTCTCCCGCGTTCACGAGCCTGGGCTCTCCGCGAGTCGGTACGCAGGTGTTTTTCCTCGACCAGAAATGGCTACAGTTCTCGCACCCGTTGTCGTCGGCGATCGTTCGGATATCGAGAGCATCGCTGACTCTCTCCTGAGCGCTCACAAGCGCATCGCGCGCAACGATCCACCTCGCAGCCCAGCGATCCATTTCATTGAGCAAAAAGAGGGTGTCACCCGTGGGGCTCTTCTTTCGCAGTTCCAACACATCCATGCTCACGCTGTGTTGGAAGTAGGGGCACTCGCTGGTCCAATGCTGCCCAACCGCACCGCACATCTCGCAGGCTTGTTTTTCGTCGCTGGTCATCGTCTCACCGTAACCCGCCTCTTCCGGTGTCGAAAGAATTGCTCGATCCATGGCCACGAGATCACGGCTCGTCTTCCAGTCGCTCTGCGGCGATATCCCTCGCCACACCTTCGCCGCTCACCATGACCGTCACCAGTCTCATGCAGTAGTGGTATTTACCCTTAGGAAGAGACGATGGGACCGCGTATGGAGCAGACCTTGCTGGGCCGAGTATCGTGACATCTTTGAGCCTGTCGTCTTTCCCCAGCACGGCTCTCGTCTTGTACGGGTACTCGCGTTTATGGTTCTTTACGGGGCGACTGCGGTTTTTTTTGCTCACGAGTTCTTTTTGTGCGCGCGTCGTAGCTGATCGAGGAGACGATCGAGGAGACCCGGGCTGCATTCCAGCCACCAGGACTGATCACGATCTGTCTCGATCGACATATCGTACAGTTCATCAGTGTCGTCCGCGTGGATGGTGATCACGTTTTCGGAGAGGCTCTCTACGACTCCGCGAGTGATGACGCCGCCCTCGACCTCGGCGTAGACAACGGTACCCTTTCGGATCAGAGGGCGCGTAGTGTTCCTGCTGGCCTGGATGCTAAGTAGCTCCGTGAGCCCGAGGTCTGCGGGAAGCCACCAGTTGACGCCTCGCATGTTCAGCGAAAAGTCCATCGACATATTGGGCCACGATGCTAGGAAACCAGATTTTGTCGAATGACTGATTTCGCCTTGTGAGATCGAGCAACCGTCTTGGTGGTACGTGACCACGAACACGGTGTCTCCTTTTTCGAGAAAAGGAGGCTCACCGTATGGCCCTTGGTTCTCGATGAGTTCTGTCAGCCCGGTGTCGCCGATTAGCCACCACTTGGTCCCGCGAGATCCCCATTCGAAAGTACGGTAGAGATAGACCCCGCTGTCTTTCTGAAACCGGCACCTGAGCGCAAGGTCGCCGACTTCATGGGCTTCCCCTTTTCGGACAATGCCGTCCTCGCACTCTATGTAAACCGTGTCACCCGCAGAGAGTTCGACGCGGTTTCGGGGCTCTGCATCCGACCCGACTCCGTACATGCCGACGATCCTACGCATTACTCGGTTTCGCGCTATGTCGTTGAACAGACCCATCTCGTTGTCGATGTGCTGGATCAGGTCCCCAACAGGACCGAGCTGAAGCTCGCGCAAGGCATTCCCTATTGCGTCGATGGCATCCGCAGGAACGTCGACAAAATCGATCTCGTCGAAATCGAACCCGGCGGCCTCAAACTCGGATCGCCACTTCTCGCACTTTTCAACGTACGCCATCGCTATCCACCGTCTCCCAGCAAAAGGGGCAGTTCGCCCGTTCTATACGCTTCTTCGATCTGAGGGAGCGCGATCTCATGGAACACGCGTCCACCGGGCACGATTGTGTGACTCATGAATTCGACCTCGAAGCTCGTAATTCCGGATTCGACAGCTTCGAGCTTCGCCTTGATCACGAGAGCGAGGGCACGCCACCGCTGGCGGCACGCCTGCTCCCATGCTTTGTAGGCCGCCCCCTTGTCTCGCCTTTTCCGGCCGGCGGGCGTCGTATGAAACTCATTGCTATCGGGGTCGGGTAGTACGATGTCAAAACGGAGCATGCGGCCGTGCATCGAGAAGGCAATTTGAGCCCGCTTGCGGTTATTGCGGTACGCGAAGTCGTCGCAACCGTACCGCTGCAAGATACGCTCGATTTCAGAACGGCTTTTTTCGACAGAGACGTTAGTGGTCGCGGCGTAGGTCATGAGTCCTTGGCGTCGGATAGTCGCTTCAGACCAGCTATGATCGCTAAGTCGAGGTCCATGTGGTCAGGTGCCGAATCTGGCCTGGGTAGTCCCCATTTTTGGTACACACCAAGACTTTCCCCGTAACCTCGATACCCGAACCTCCAGTCCATGACGAAATTGAAAGCCTCGTCTCGGTCACTGAAGTCGACGACGTGTTCGTGGTTGTCGAACCTCCAAGAAATAGTCACACCGCACTGCCTTCGAGCACCACGTAGACCCTGGCACCGCGACCGCTACGCGTACGTCGTCGCATCCCGCTGTCAACGATGAATTCCTTGAGCACCAGTTCACGCAAACGAGCAGACGCGGTCTGGTGCTTCATGTCGAGGCCTTCTTCAGCCTCATCACATGTTGATCCGTCGTTTCCCTTCGATCGCACCCACCCCAACATCCGGGCCTGTAGGGCACCCAGAACGGGCTGTATGGACCTGGCGGCCCCCTCGCTCGTGTCACCACTAACCGAGGGGGCTGCGCCTCCGTACGGGGCCGCCTGGAGCCTGGAGCCCCACATGTTCATTTGCTTGTTCACGAGGCTCCTCCCGCCTTAGATTCGGATGATGGTCTGCTGGCTGATCTCGAACTTGAGCGGATCGGCACGGAACATCAGGACGGCGTCGTAGTTGATGGGGTCGATGTCGTTCTGCGCCAGGGCTGCGAGAATGGCGGCCTTCTGACCGTTTCCGCCGGGGCACTCCGTGATCTGGTACCTCGTCGGCTGACGCTCCGCGGTCATGTCCCCTGTTTCGGGGTTGCTCACCGCGACCTCTGCCCATTCGACGGGAATGCAGACGAAAACCGACCTGCGGTGGTTCTTCTTCTTGTCGCTTTCCGAATCGGCCGAGCTACCTTCACTCGGCGTCGACTCCGGCGTCGACTCCGGCGTCGCGTTCCCTTCCGCCGCCGCCGTGGCCGCCTTCTGGTCGGCCGCCTTCTGGTCGGCCGCCTTCTTAGAAGAACTACTCTTACTGCCCGGGGTCTTTCGCGAGGTGCCCTTGCTACTTGCTTCGGTCGTTGCTTCAGTCATTTTCATTCTCCCGGCGCCCAGCGCCTAGACCGGGACAGTACGTCGAAGCTAACTGTCTGACAAGCTGTATTTGCCGGGTAAGATCGATTTCTTACAGCACGTCGAGGTCGTCGTGGTTTGCACTGCTCATCAGGAAGAAAACTATCCCCGAGGCGCTCATCCACAACGACGAACTCGCGTCTCCCGCGATCGCGGCGATGACTGCCCACACGCAGGAGAGAACAGTCATGAGCACCCACACGGAGCGAACCGCGCCGCTAAGCACGTTACTCGACCTCTGGGACGAAGGAGACGATCCCGGCCTCGACCGCGGTCACTATCGTTTTGGAGACCGTCATCTGCGCGATGTCCGCGATGGGGTCTCCGACGCCTTGGGTGAACCAGTTCGTGTTCACCGCCTTGACCGCCGCGGCATGGAGACCGCCGCAGTCACCCACCGTGTCGTCGCTGTGACTTGCGATGAGGCTCAGGAGGATCCCTACTTTGCGTTGCCAGTGGTTGCGATCGAACTCCAGCCGCTGTGCGTCAATAGCCTCAGCGGTCTCAGTCGTCACATCTTGCATCACGATGCCGATCACCATGATCAGTAGACGAGAAGATTCAGGGGACAGTTCGCTCCATGGCACCGGAACTACCTCGGGGGGAGCGAGGCGCTCGTATGTCTCATGGAACCGCTTTGCGAGGGCTTCGATTTTGTTCTGGTTCATCATAGCCCCGTCGGATCGAGCCCGAGTCTTGCGAGTGTAAGAAGAGCCTTCTTCATGCTCGGAATGTCGTTCGTTTCCTTGAACTGCTTGATTCGGTCGTAGGTTGCGGGGTCAACTTGAACACCGATGGTCTTGTGTCCGGGCAGCACTCCCTTGCGGGGCTTCCCTTTTGCGGTCTTGCTTTTCTGGTCTAGCATTTTCTTCTCCAGGCGTCGGTTGATCTGTTCGAGAAACATCTTGCTACCGAGGTTTGTTACTTGAGTGTTTCCGCCGGAATTCGGCGAGCGATGACATTGAGATGAGCCAGGGGTTGGTGCGTCCGTCAGCGCGGACGGCCTGGATCTTTTTCTCTTTGATCCACCGCTGTACGGTTTGGCGACCGACCCCCATCATTTTGGCCACATCAGTGACCTTGAGAAACTTGTCGTCGGAGGGGTTTTCGACGACGGCGCGGATGCTGTGTTCATGACCGCACCGAGGGCACGTGACATCGATGTCAGGCATTGGCCTTCCTATACACGAGCATGAGAATGAGGTAGCCCAGGAGATCGAGTTCGGCATCTTCTCCAGCAAGCTCTCCTCGCGCGATGCGCGACAGCTTGTCGTCCATGCGCACTCGGATCTGCTCGTCCGTGCTGGACTTCGAGAAGACACGTAGTGGGTCGAGGGCGCTGTTACCGTAGGCGGCGTTCTTCTGTATGAGGAACTTTGCGATCCCCAAGCAGACCCCCAGAATGGCACCCGCGTTCGGCGCGTTCTCGAACTCAAGCCCCATCATGTCCAGAACGCCGTCGGGGATGTCACCCACCTCAATCGGTTCGTATTTCACTCTTCACCTTCCTTCTTCACGCGCAGTCCCTTGAACGGGTAGTGGCGTACGGGTTCTGCGGTTGCTCTACGAAGGCCGCCTCTGCGACGCTTCCACATTCGTTTTCGGTTGTTGAGGTACTGGGGGTGGGTGAGCACGGATATCACCCAGTACCTGTCGGGGTCGAGGTCACATCGACGTGTGACGACGAACACCGTGGCTCCCTCCCATTTGATGGGCACCACGAGATTCAGGACCGCGCCGCGCATCCGGTCTTTCTGGTTGTAGCGACCGCGGTTGTCCATCTCCCACCATCGCTCGTGTCCGTTCCACGCCGCGAGGATGAGAGGCCGGAGGATCATGACGTCTTGGACGTTGAAGCGTTCAGCGGCTCTGTCACGGGCGTGCGGGGTCCATTGGACGTACATCATAGGCCACGTTGAAATGAGAAGAGCTGCATGTCTGTTTCGGCGTACGGCAGGTACAATGGGTGCCTTGGATGGCCGTCCTTGGTCAGACCGAGGTGACGAAGGCGAGGAGCGCCATCTTGTTTCCGTAGTTTCTCGATCACGACCTCGCCTCGTTTCTTGAGAGCGCCGTTCGTACCCCATGCGCAGATTGTTCGGTCACACGTCTTTGCTTCGGTTTCGAGGAACACGTGGTTGTCGCGGCCGACGGGTTCGTACGCAGTTTTCAGCTCCGCCGGGTTGGTGGCGCGAAACGCGAAGAGGTTGGTGACCATGATGCCGTCGTAGCCGAACCGACGAGCAAATCCTATGCACTTGCGGATCGTCGGATCGTCGGTGTCGGCGTCGGCGGTCGACGGGTTCAGCATGATGAAACCGAGGAGACCTTCTTTACCGTCGTCCCACATTCTCCAAAGCCGGTAGCGGTACTTCCCGCATTCGGAGATATCGGCACCGCGATCGATATGCGGATCACTTTTCATGGCCACCCCTGTCGACCTCGTTGAGCATCCGCAAGATGAAAACAATCCCCAGGAGAGCCCCCACAAAGGTCCCCCATCCGCCGCCAGCGATCACGCCGGTCCAGAAGTCGCTCATGACAACAGCCTCTGGGCCTTCATCCACTCGACGAAGCCTTCGTAGACCTCCATGTCGCTGGTGACGAGGTTTCCGTTTACGAAGAACCCACCGTCTGGGTCGATCCGCAAAACCTCCCTGTCACCAGCTACCCTGAACGAGATCGATCCCGGGTTTACAGTCCCGGTGTCGACCCTGAACCCCTCAGGATCATCGTCGAGACGAATCATGTTGGCGCTGTTCTCGTACGATTCCTGAAGAGAGGTCTTATTGAATACGCACTCGGGATCGTGGCACTTACCCCCGGAGTCGGTTGGCTTTCCACATCCGCGGCACATCCCGTTCACGGAGCCGTTCATTGGACCTCGGGCGGGTCCATCGTGGCACTGGCGAGCCACTTGGAGAAGCTGTCGAAGATGTCTTTGTCGTTGGCGACGAGGTTTCCGTTGACGAAGCACTTTCCGTCACCAGCGATTCTCATTACCTCGATGTCGTTCGCGAGTTTGAAGATGATGTTCCCCGGTTTGCCAACGGGAAGGTTTGGTTCGCGGCCCGGAGCACCTCCGGTGAAGATCAGGTCGCCCCCGTCTTGAGACGTCGGGATCAGAGTGAGAGGCATATCGATGGGGTCGGAGTTTTTGCTAGAGTCAGTCATTACGTTTTCCTCTTCGAAGTTGATAGCCACCTTGTCGAACTCGCATTTCATATCGGGGCAATGACCGCCAACAGTGCGTCCCCCACACCCAGAGCACGCCCTGTTCGACGGATCGCTCACTGCTCATCTCCATTGCCGCCACGTTCTTTGGTAATCAACCGATCCAGTAGGTACTTGATCGGTGGCGGCTTCCATCCGGGTGGCTTCAGGCTCTTGCCGTCTTCACGCACGGGGCCGCCGATCTTCTTCATGTTGCTGTGGTGGACGGCGTGGAAGAACGGAAGCAATTCCAACCCCATCTCTACCGCGACTCCGAGGGTCACGTAGGTCAGGTCACACAGGCCATCGACGACCTCGGGCCAGTCGGGGCTGCGTCTTTTCACGAGATGCGTCTGGTGACCACCGGTTCCCTGATGATGAACTTCGATATCGAACCCCATTGCCTCGGCCGTTTCAATCGCTTCTTCAAGGATCAGCTTCGCGCGTAGTTCGAGGCGCACATCGTCGAGCGCCAACTTCTTCGGCGCTGGGTTTCCGGTGGCTACGTGAAACTCCCTCACACAATCCTGCATCCATCTCGCGTCACTCATTGTCCATCTCCTCCCGGGTCTGTGGGCACGCCTTCGCCATCTCTCCAACCACTTCTTCCCTCGGTGCGCAAACTGGACCCGCGCCCCACCACTGACGCAGGCCACAGTTTCGGCATTGCACAGCGCCGTCGTCACATTGCCGCAGGAGTTTCCCAGAGGCCCCGCACCTGTCGCACATAGCCACAGGCACTGGATACCCGTGCCTGCCCTCAGGCGCGCAGTTGCGCAGGTACTCGTCGATCTCGATGACCTCGGCGTTCCACCCCTCAAGCATTCCGCATTCCTCTACGCCGACGACGATGTTGCGCATCATGCGCCAGAGGTTCGCCACCTCCACATCCCGCGCTCGTCGCCCGGCCTCGTGGGCGGCCTGAAGGTG
>Ga0164315_10001724_pt1 | contig 16509 bp, 33 predicted proteins | sample GuaBasSedimGuay6_FD_113737 | JGI IMG/M metagenome (GOLD analysis project Ga0164315, IMG submission 113737) | Subseafloor sediment microbial communities from Guaymas Basin, Gulf of California, Mexico - Guay6, Core 4569-2, 0-3 cm | ecosystem: Environmental > Aquatic > Marine > Hydrothermal vents...
ACTGCGGCGCCTGCCACAAGGAGCTGTAGCCGCCAACCCACCACACCCAGTTTGCAACCCAACGCAGAGTGTGATACACTCTACGTAGCCAACCACAGGAGACCGCACCATGAACGCAACCACTCACCAGGAGCTCTTCGGAGCAACAGCCACGATCACCGCAATCGGAGACGACGAGGTGATCGTTGAGGTCACTGACGACGACCCTGCCCGCATCAACAATCTCGACATCGAGTTCCGTGTGTACTTCAAGCGCTCCCAGTACGGCCACTGGCAGTCCACCAACATGTTCACGTACCGTGTTGAAGCCGATCGCCCCCACCGCTACCAGCAGCGCCCAGCAACCCCCAACCAGAGCAGCAAGATCTACAGCGCCATCAAAGAGATCTGTGAGGCTCTGCCGCACACGTTCCTCCTGACCGGTGAGGTCAACAGGCGCAAGCGCAACGTCGAGAACGCTGAAGGCAAGGCAGCGCTGGCACAGGAAGAGGTCACCAGCAGGCAGGGACAGTACACAGAGGCACTGAACAACCTCTCAGAGGCGCGCAGGCTCCTCGACGAGAACGAGAGCCCCGCATGACCAACGAACACCCCGAGCCCACGTACGAGATCACGATCTTCGGCGGCACCGCAACGGTGCGCATCGACGATGCCAACCGTGCGGCCGTGTTCATCGAGGACGGCGAGACGGTCACCGTCAACCGCATCCCCGTCTGGTTCGCTGGGATGTTCCGGTTCGCCTCGTACCCATCCATCGACACGTGGACAGCGAGCCACACCGGTCTGCGAGCGTACCGGCAGGACGACCCAGCCGACCCGTTCCGAGCAGCGACCGATAGCCAGCGGGCGAAGATCATGCGCGCCGTCACCACCGCCCTCAACGAGCTACCAGCGTCCGTCTTCCTAGAGGGTCAGGTAGCGCACCTTGGCCGTCTGGTCGACGACTCACGCGAGCAGGTGCACCAATACCACAAGCACCTGTTTGAGCTCCAGGACGCTCTACGTGTAGCGACGATCGCGTACGAGGCAGCGGTCACCACCCGCACCCCGTGACAGATCCGGTGCCGGTAGGTTCGTGGTTGCTCCTACCGGCACCGTTGCCCACCCAACCACAAACGACTTGCAATCACCAACGAGACGTGATATACTTCTTTCAGAAGCCAGCAACCAGGGAGCAACCACATGACCGCCACACCCCACACCAGCACCACCACCGCCACCAAGGGACTCCGCGTCGAGATCCTCAGCGGCAAGTACTCCAACAACACCGACTTCGATACGCTCACCCTGGTCGGACCTGGCATCCCCGAGATCTTCCCCATCACTGACGACGCACCTGGCGTCGAGCTCGTCGCACATCGTGGAGGACCGCAGTACACACCCATCGCAGTCCTGGTCGGTGGAGTCGACTCCCCCGCAGCATTCCTGGCACCTCACGGTGGCCACGGCTCCATGCCCAACTGGGCCATGGCAACCGGTACCTGGATCACCTCCAGCGATTCACGCTTCCCCTCTGACCGCCCGATCGCCCTCCACAACCGTTACGAGGTGTGACCAAACAAACCACTTGCGTTCCACACGCAGACGTGATACACTGTAGTCAAGCAACCACGGGAGACCCCACCACATGAGCACCACCCCCACCACCCGCACCGCAACCGTCAAGACCGCAAACGTCGGCTGGGGCAGCGACCCGCTCAAGACCATCCAGCAGTATCTCCCCTCCAACTACTCCGCTGAGATCGTTCCTGAGCTCTACGACGAAGGCGACCAGATCGTCATCACCGGTACGGACAACGCCGGTTGGACCCTCGACGGATACGTCCTCCCCCGTCTCGCATCGGGCAACATCTTCGCAACGGAGGTCGTGTGATGGACAACGTCTTCACCGCAGAGATCATCACTCAGGACGACAACGACCTCGACTCCAAGGACTACACCGGCCTGAGTCGTGACGCATACGACAGGTTGTACAAGGCAATCAGCGAGGCCGGTTTCGTCCTCACCGAGATCAACCCCCAGGAGGCCACATGACCCCCGCACGCAACCGACATCCCGCACTCGCACGCAAGCTCGACGGCCTGACCGCTGAGCGGAGAGCAGACCGCAAGGCGCTCAGCTACCTGCTCGCAGAGACCAACGAGTCCGCTGAGTTCAGGGGCCATCGCCACCTGATCACCGAGTACTTCAGCGACACGCACGCGCGGCTCACCTGCCCGTACTGCGGAGCCGACGCCGACGCCAACACCAAGCCAGCCGCCAACGGGATCGACATAGGCGGCAGCCTGGTCGCCATCAACTGCGAGGAGACCACCGGATGAGAGAGCTAGTACTTGAGATTCAGGCGAGGGAAGACGAGCCGCCGATCGTGACCGCAGGCGGCGGCATCATCATGATCACGCCACCGATCAGCGACACGTATTGGAAGTACCGCGTGCAGGTCTCTGAGGCTGGACAGGCGATCATTGGGTTCCCGAAGTTCTCCACGGTCGGAATCGGGTTCGCCATCGAGAATGATTGGAACACCAACCTCCCGTACACCTCGGGCGCCAACAAGATCTTCCAGCACATCAAGCACAACAAGGGTGACCACGTCATCAAAGATTCGGACTGCCTCACAGCGATCCAGATGATCATCAACCAGGCCACCGCCGACCGAGACGCACAGGAGGATCAAGCGTGAGCAAGCGATACAAGATCACCACCGGATGGCAGACGTCTGACCGGTACCGGTTCGACAGCGACGGAGAGACGGTCACGCTGGTCCGCGAGTACGCCGACATCAAGGACACGCAAGGCGGGTATGAGTACAGCCAGGGAGCATGGCGCGTGAAGGCCACGTACGCATCCGGACGCTCCCACACGCGAGCCCGCACGTTCTACGGGGAGCTCGCTTGGAACAGCAGCCAGCGCCTGTTCGACGATGTCATCCTGGCGCAGAGGTTCGGGCAATGAAGATCCCAGCCGACTACCAGATCAGAGGCCAGACGTTCAAGCAGTGGGCCACTGAGCTCTTTGAGTACGAGTACTGCGATGAGTGCGGCGAGGACGAGGATGCTCACGATGCGTCGGTCGTACTGGGCAACTGGTTCGCCATGTGCCGTGAGGCGAACGTGACAAGGCACGAGGCGCATAGTAACATCACAGCGGTGTCCACAGAGCCTCTCACCACAGAGGTGCTCAGATCGGCTCTCAAGGCCGCTGAGGACGAACCGCTCCGACCGGACCTGTACGAAGACGGCCCGCACATGCGCAAGGCGCTCGGGATCGAGGAGGACGTATGAGCAACCCCAGGCCCTGCAAGATTGGAGGCTGCGAGAACACCGCAGCGTTCCGTGTCGAGAACAAAGAGACCGGAAAGGTGTGGGAGATGTGTGAGTGGCACAAGGTCAACTACACACGCGTGTCAGCACACAGGCCGACCATGGTCGTGATTGAGAGGATCGAGACGTGAGACTGCCAGCACTGTTCTGGATGAAGTCGAAGGACGGATACACAATCGACATGACGCCCACCAAGCTCGTCGGTCGCCTGGAGGTTCACTCACTCCAGTGGGGAGGCGAAACCAGGCTGCAAGGCGTGCTGAAGTCCGGAGATCTGAAGGTCGGCAAGACGTACCTGATCGTCGAGGAGGCGAACTAATGGGACACCTGAGCGCAATGGATATGGCAGCACAACCGATCAGCAGGGAGGCGGCGCTGCACTGGCACCTCACATCCAACCACTTCCCACCGGTATCGACCGAGTTCATCCCCACCTGCATCGCAGCGATCGACGCAGCGAACGATGGAGACTGGGACCGCGTGATCGACTTCCCCGAGGGAGCTCAGATCGAGCGGGACAACGCTGGCCGCATCATTGACGGTCTGCACCTGGAGTCGTTCGTCGACTTCAGTGACAACGGTGACTTCTAGCGTGTGCTACGATCAGGGGCATCCAGAGATACAGGAGGGTTGAGACCATGTTCATTCTCATCGGAGCAATAGCGCTTCTCTACATGATGGCGATGGGACTCTACGCCATCATGGTCGTCGTCGTTCTCTTCTTCACCGGCATCCGAGTCGCTTGGAAAGAGCTCTGATGGAAGCGACGTCCAACCCAGAGATCAAGATCACGCTGACGAAGGGACCGTCTGTGACGGTTGCCGTTCTGGAGCTCCTGGACGACTACGGACTGACGGTTCGCACGTTCACCGGAGAAGCAAGGCGCCACCCGCGTGACCAGGAGAACCGGCACATCGGTGACATGTACGCCATCGGTCGTGCGTTCCGCACGCTGTCTGACGCCCTGCTCGTGTGGTCCGACAACGAGGTCGGCGCTTCGTTGGGAGACAACGATGAGTGACCTGCCAGCCAGAGAGGATGTGCCGTTGTTCCACGATGCTATGGGCCTGAGTAGACAAGAAGTCATCCTTGCCTACAAGCAGGGCAAATTGATGACGGCTACCGAGTGGCGGGACACCGCCAACTACGAAGCAGCACGCAAGATGGTTCCTGGTGAGGTGTTGAGTATCGAAGAGATAGAAGCCATCGTCGATGCTGCGTTGAGAGACAACGAATGACAGTCCATAAATACGCAACAGTGTGGTGCGACGGTGAAGATTGCGCCCCTGAGCACCTGACCCGCGAATGGTCACGGGCAAAGTCAATCAGGTGGTACGCAAGGACGGTCTACAAATGGAAGACAGCACTCCCAGGCGGGCGTGACTTGTGCCCGAGGTGTGCCGATGCTGCGTTGAGAGACAACGAATGACCTACTACCGACTAGTTGTAAGTGGTGACGAGTTCTACGAATACGAGCGACACTGGGAGCAGCACGGCTCCCTGCCCGAAGGTGTCACCTCTGTGGTAGTAGACGGGAACGGCAATGTCTCTGAGTTCTTCGTCCCTGTCTCCATCGACTCACTCCTGCAATGGCGCAAGGATCACTGCTACACGGATGACGATTGCGTAGTGGATGGCAAGACTGTTGACATGACCGACTTCTGGACATTGTTCGATGCTGTGTTGGGAGGCACCTGATGGCTCACCCAGGTCAGCACTACGGACATCGGAAGAGGGCCGTACCGCCGACCAAGCAATGGTGGACAATCAACGGTCAGGTGCTCATGGACGCACTGCACCGATGCAACGAGGGGGAGACTCCAGAGATCATGTACCTAGAACTGATAGCCAACAGTGACACAATCGACATAGAGGGAGACCAAGAATGAAACGGATCGCAATCGCAATCGCAGCCCTGGGCCTTGTGCTCGGAGCGTGCAGCAGTGACGCAGACGTAGCGTCACACAACCTGTCCCAAGCAGCCGACCAGTTTGAGATCGACCGACGTGTGGTGTTCTTCAACGGCATCACTGACACCTACCTGCTGTCGATCGAAGGGCGCTGCTCCATCGAAGCCGACGAGCTGGACCGGCAGCTTGAGGTGGTTTGCAAGACGGGACCGGACGCATACAAGAAGCACTTCCTGGGGCTCAGCGACAACGTGAGCTACTTCGTCGAGCAGCTTGAGGCTGTCGACGTGGACGTGTACCACTATCGCGTGTTCTTCCGTCCCGAGTCCATCCTCCCCAACGTCGACCTTGAGACCTCTGGGAACGACGGATGAGGTACTTCACCAACTCCGAGCTCGACACCATGCGGCGCTGTCCGAGGAAGTGGTACTTCAGTCAGTACCTCTCCATCTATCGTCAGCGCGAGGTGGTCAACGAAGCGATGTACACCGGCACACTGGCCCACGCTGCCATTGCTGAGCTCTACAACAAGGGGAACGATCCACTCGCTGAGATCACACTCATGGCTGCTACCGATAGAGCAGAGAATGAGACGGCGCTGATCGATGCGAACGATGGAGCTCGTGCGATCATCGAACAGAACCTTGAGCGCATCGGCGCCTCTGAGGAGTTGGCCATCATCATGGTCACCGGCTACCTGGAGTGGTTGAACGAGGAGGGACCAGACGAGTTCCTCACCTTCATCTCAGCGGAGGAAGAGCTCAACATCGTCATCCCGTCTGAGCAGATCCAAGAGATCAAGCCTGTGGCTCTGCTCGGCAAGCTGGACGCCAGGTTCATCGATGAGCGCTCCGGTGCTCGTGTGTTCATGGATCACAAGACGGTGCAGAACTTCCCCGATCGGGAGAAGTGGGCCCACCTGGATCCGCAGTTCCTGTACTACGGGTTGATCGAATACCTCACCCTTCAAGGTGAACAAGAGGTTGACCCCGACGCTGTGCCGTGGACCGATGGCGGCATCATCAACATGCTCCGCAAGGTGAAGCGCAGCGCGAGGGCAAAGCCGCCGTTCTACAAGCGCAAGGAAGTGCGGCACTCACAGCACGAGCTCCGCAACTTCTACATCCGGACAGTTGGTGAGGTGCTCAGGATCCTCCAGATCGAGATGCAGCTCGACAGCGGTCTTGATCATCACCTGGCCTGCCCACCGAGCCCGACGTCCAACTGCTCATGGGACTGCCCGTACCTTCAGCTGTGCCCGATGACCGATGACGGGTCGGACGTGTCTGGGTTCATCGAGGACGCCTTCAAGGTTGGCGACCCGATCGAGCGGTACGTCTCCATCGAGGATGCCGAATGAACGACATGCACGGTGGTGTGCTCTTGACGAAGCCCATCTGGGACCGGCTGTCTAGGCGGGTGCAGGGTGAGCTCAATCGTCTTTCTGTTGACGGCGACTACTACCGGAACCGCTACCGCAAGGCAGAGGCTCTGGAGAGCGACACGAGGATCCAGGATTACGACCAAGGCGACTACGGACTCCCTGACGGGACCACGGTGATCTTTGCCGGTGACACCGGCGACGTGGCTGTGTCTGTCAAGGAGTACCGCAGAATAGGCGTGAAGCCGTCAAGCAAGGTCGTTGAGGTGACGACGTCTGGGATGGGCAGTGGATCTCACCTGGCCATCAAGCCGAAGTCGTCGAACGTGGTTGACGTGGTGTGCCATGACTGACCAACCGCAGTACAGCGTGAGGATCATCACGGTGCTCAAAGAGGAAGACGGAGCTCCCAGGATCATCATCAAGATTGCTGAGATGGATGCTGATGGTGATGTTGAGAAGCACGTAGCGGTCCTGGACTGGGACACATACGCAGCACGTCACCTTGGGATTGACCTGATCATGCACTCGTTCGATGTGGAGGCACGAGCTGCCATCACGTCGGGAATGCGTGCACATAAGATCAACGAAGACGAGATCGAGCAGATCCTGATTGAGTCCGACAACATCAAGAACGCGAGAAGGGCGATGAGATGACGTACACGTTTCAAGAGGCGTTGGAGCTGATTGGCACTGAGGAACAGATTCGGATGAAGGGCAACGAGCAGTCCAACACACTGCACCGCTGGATCGGTGAGCGGCATCTCGCTGACACCGACCGCAAGCCAGGAAGCGGATTCAGTTTCGCGTACACCGAGAAGGACATCCGACGTGCGATTGCGTACCTGCGTCTCAGGCACCTCGTTGGCGGCGCCATCGGATCTGAGGCTCGCATCGTGGCAGACCGGATTCGTGAGGTTGCCTCATGGCACTATGACGGGTTCGCCGTGGCGATCGAGAACAACGTCATGTGGCTTCCGACGCACCACGATGTCGGTGACCTGATCAGCGAGGGGTACGGCGTCGTGTCGATCCCATGTGAGGTCAGGGCGCTCTGGACAGGCGAGAAGATTCAGTCGTAGCGAGCTGCTATGATCAAACACCCCCCGACGCCAGCGGCGTCAGGAGGACAAGACAGGAGGACGAGTTGAGACCATTGTCAGTCGTTGTGCACGGCGAGTCAGGAACAGGGAAGTCCTGGTTCGCAGACACCGCTCCAGCACCGAGGTTGATCCTCGATGCAGAGGGTGGGTCGAAGTTCACACCCAGCCAGCCGAAGGTGTATTGGGATCCGCTAACGGGCCCGCCACCACTCAACCAGGAGACCGTGATCGTCCTGGTACGCGACTTCCAAACGATGCAGTACGTGTACCAGTGGCTCAATTCGACGCAGCACGACTTTCAGTCTGTGTGCCTCGACTCTGTCACCGAGCTCCAGAAGCGCTGCAAGGACGCCATCAAAGCGATGGAGGGATCCGGAGGATTCCGCATCCAGGACTGGGGCACCTTGCTCGATGACATGGAGCTGCTGATCAGGCAGTTCAGGGATCTGTGGATGCACGTCATCAAGCCGATCCCCGTGACCGTATTCATCACCACTACGGCGATGGACGACAAGGGCGTATACCGGCCACATGTTCAGGGAGGGCTGAAGCTGAGTCTTCCGTACTTCGTGGACATCGTTGGGTACCTCTACACAGCGACCACCGACACGGGAACGCTGGAGCATCGCATGCTTGTGCAGAATGCTCCTGGGTTCATCGCGAAGGACCGCACCGACAAGCTCGGCTACGAGATCGTAGAGCCGAACATTCAGACCATGCTGGACACCGTGTTCGGACCAGCACAGCCAGACGCCATAGGAGGCAACTGATGGGACAGATGAACTGGGGCGCGTACGCCGACGAAGCAGCGAAGAGCGGAGGCTTTGAGCCGCTGCCAGTCGGCACGTACAACGTCAAGATCGAAACGGCAGACGTCAAAGATGCCAAGAATGAGCACAAGGCGATTCTGACCAAGCTGGTCGTGACCGATGGACCGCTCGTTGGTCGGTCGATCCTGAACAACATGGCTCCGTACAAGAACGACGGAGACCCGAATGGGTTCTTCACTCAGGCACTCGCTGCGCTCGGGTTCGGTCGTCAGCAGAATCCTGGATTCTGGCAACAGCTCGACGCGCTTCCCAGCGAGGAGCAGGGCATCGCTTTCATAGCGAGCTCGATCCTGGGAGCTGAGTCGACCATCGAGGTGAACCACCGCGAGTACGGCGGTACGACTCGTGACAACGTCAAGAAGATGACACCGAAGGGCGCTGCTCTTGGCAACGCTCCTGGCGTACCGCCGATGGTTCCTGGTGTGCCTGGAGCCGTGCCGCTAGGCGGCGCCGCTCCGGTGGCAATTCCGAACCAGCCGATTGCGCCTGTGGCCGCAGCACCGGCAGCACCAGCTGTGGTTCCCGTGGCCGCTCCTGTGGCCGCTGTGCCTCAGGTCGCTGCTGCTCCGGTTGCCGCAGCACCGGCTCCGATCGCGCCAGCTCCGGTCGCAACGACCGCAGCACCGGTTCCGGTTGCCGCAGCACCGGTTGAGCCGCCCGCAGCGCCGGTAGCTCCGGTTGAAGCAGTCGTGCCAGCAATGACACCGGTGACTGCTCCGGTTCCGACCGCTCCGGTTGGTGAGATGCCACGGCCAGACGAAGCACCGTTCTAGGTCGATAGATCGCAGCGGGGGTCGGCCCAAGCGCCTTCCCCCAGGCACCGCCCACCGGCCCCCGCTGCCCCCACAAGACAGGAGACACCGTGCACCCAGGAGCAGTAGCGCGTGACGAAGCGCTCGACAGAGTCGAACAAGCCGCAGACGACCAATGGAAAGACGTAGCGATCAGAGCAGTCAGATGGCTTGCTGGCATGCACACAGAGTTCACCACCGACGCTGTGTGGGCAGCGATTGAGCACTACCACCCAACAGCTCAAACACACGAACCACGAGCAATGGGTCCGATCATGATGCGGGCGAAGAGCCTCAAGTACTGTGAGCCGACAGATCGCACAGTGCTCTCCACCAGAACACAGAACCACCGCCGTCCGATCAGGGTCTGGAAGTCGACACTCTGATGGACTGGAGAGCGTACGCAGACGCAACCGAAACGAGCCTCGATGAGATCAAAGACCGCCTATCTCTTGAATGGGTCATCTCGGTCCAAGCTGGGATTCCTCTGGAGGCGCGAGGAGAGAAGTCAGTTGGGATCTGCCCATTCCACGATGACACCAATCCCTCCCTGGATGTCTACGCAGACGGCAAGCGCTGGGGATGCTTCTCGTGCGGCAAGGACGGAGACGTATTCGACTTCATTGGGCAGTACTGGGGGCTCGACACCTTCCCAGCCCGCTTAGAGCACGCAGGTGTCCTTCTAAGCTCGTTTGACAAGGATGGCGAAGCATGGCAGCGTATCTCCGCTGAGGAGACGCCTGTGGCCAACCTCGACGATCTAGCGGTAGAGGCGCGTGCTGCGTGGCAGGCTTATGAGACCGGCACCAAGTACCCCGTGGCTCAACTGCTCCAGGCCAAGGGCCTCGACATCAACCCCGACTGGTTGCATGAGACCTGGCACGTAGGAGTCGATGACCGCCTCAACGTCGTGGCACCGTACGTGGCGCTCGATGGATCGTTCGTCTCATACAAGACTCGCTACGCGGGCAGTACTGGTTGGTACGCGCGCAAAGGTGGGAAGCTCACAGCGCTCTACGGAGAGCACCAACTCACGGAGGTACCGGCAGATGAGCCCGTTTGGATCTTTGAGGGAGAGACGGATACTTGGCTTGGATCCTGGCTGCTCAGAGGTCGTGGAGTTGCACTGGGCCTCCCGACTGGAGCTCATTCAGCAGTTAGACCTGAATGGGTCGACCTCTTCAGAGGTCGCAAAGTCACGATTGTCTTCGATTCTGATCAGGCGGGACGTTCCGCTGCGCGAGCCTGGAGTCAATCGCTCGCAGGCGTAGCCGCAGAATTGCGCGTTTCCTGGCCCGACGCAGGAGATCTCTGTGAGTCCATTGATCCATATTCGGTCCTCCACTCTGGCGAAACGATTCCGGACGTAATTCCGTTTGTGACGGCAGACGCACGAGGACGTGCGTACTTCAGGGTGAACGCCAATGGAGACGTTGGGGCCCAAGTCTCCAACTGGGTGATCGTGCCGCACAAGCGGATCATTGACACCGACATCAACGGCAAGATCATCTCGCAGGGGCTAGAGGTTAGCTTCACCGACGCTCCGGACCACAAGATCCGTGTCGACGACAAGGCATTCCAATCTTCCAAAGATCTCACCGCCTGGGCCAACAAGCACTCTCGTGTTTGGTCAGGATCCGGATCGGTGACAAGTCAGGCGATCCTCTCTCAGATGCTCGCGCAGACCCCGTTTCTGGGAAGTGAACGGGGAGTTGAGGTCGTTGGCCTCCACGGGTGGGAAGGGGGAGGATCGCCGGTGTTCGTCTTGCCAGAAGAGGCAGGCGGCACGATCGGATCTGCGATCGCAGCGGAGCGGTGGCGGTACGTGCCGCCATCGACAGGCGCAGCCGACTTCAGCCGTTATCAGCTGCACGAGGTGCCGATCGCGATCGGGGGTGACGCATGGCGCGAGTGGGCAGCTCCCGCCATCGTCGCCCTCCTTAATCTCAACGACCGCTCAGTCATGACAGTCATCGTGGCGTGGTCAGCAGCGGCAGTCGGCAGATCGCTCATGAGGGAGTTTCCACCCCTCGGTGTCTTCGGAGGCGCCGAGTCTGGGAAGACGACCGTCGTGCGCGAGGTGATGAAGATGCTGTTCGGGCTCGACGAGGAGCACAACCTAACCAACACCACACCGCACGGTGTGCGCGTGTGGGCAGCAGCTACCAACGCCATCGCCGTCTGGTTCGACGAGTTCCGTCTTGGTGCCCGCAAGGACACGATGGACACAGCACGTCAGACGATCAGAGACTCCTACACAGCGAGCGCGAGCTCACGTGGTGGGTTCGGTGAGAACAAGCAGGATCTCCATGAAGCAAAGGCGTCAGCTCCGCTGATCATCTCTGGTGAAGAGGCTCTTGAAGAGAAGAGCCACATCGACCGCGTGGTGGCCGTGGCGCTCAACGAGAAGAACCTGGATCCAGGAGCTCTTCGTCGCTTGGTCGAAGCTCGTGGGACTAGCCGAGATGGGTGGATCGGAAGGGCTTACATCGAGTGGTTCGTTCGCGAGCTCGGAGCGGACAATCTGCCTCAGGTGCGTATTGCCGACAACCGGCGTGAGCAGGGTGAAGCGGTCCTGGAATGGGGATGGTCCCTATTCGCCAGATTCGCAACCGACGTATGCGGCGTCACAGCTGATGAGCTCGGTGAGCTCGATCTCAGCAACGTGCGCGGCGAGCGTGAAGCCGCTGGTGAGCACCCGATCGCAGATGCGCTCGATGAGGCGATTCAGCTCGGTCCCAGGGAGCCTGGTGCCGGTCCTGAGGGATTGCCGGTCGCTTGGATAATCGATCCTGGCTCATCCACGAAACAGAGTCTCGTGGCGGTACGTGTTCGTGCGTTCCAGCAATGGGCAGTGCGAGCTGGGTACCAGTTCCCAGGTGGCGAGCGATCAACGCGCTCGTGGTTGAAGAATCGATGGAGCGTCGATCCGCGAGAGAAGGTCCGATACGGCGGCATCGCTGGTGGCCCTGGCACCGAGGTGAAGGTGCAGCTCCTGGTAGGCGTGGTCGAGGACTTCGGACTCCACTCTTCAGTCGGAGTGGTGTAGTATGCGAAGGCGCCGGATGCAAACCGGCGCCTTCAGATTGGAACATATTTCTGTGGGGAGAATGCCGACCTGTTTACCTAACGCGTGAACCGGCGCATGGCAGCAGAGACGCCCCACTTCACACCGTTCACCTCAGCGACACGATCGTACCGAGCACGCTCATCTGCGCCGAGCTCCTGCTCGATAAGTCTGCGGAAGAGGAACACGAACGCTGGTCCGTGCGTGGCGTCGTGGTAGTCATGCTGAAGAGCGAGCGAGTGCGCTAGCTCGTGGAGGATGACGACCTTGGAGTACGCCCACCTCGGGAGCTCGATCTTGTTGTACCAACCACGAGCCCACTGCCGATCAGGAACTGGAGCGACGTGCACGAACTGACGACCGCCAGCTTCCTTCCAGAACTTCGACTTTGTGACTGCGTTCACATACGCCTGGACGTCCTCGACTGAGTCGAAGTCCTTGGGCCAACCCATCGTGGTGTTGATGACGTCCTCTTGACGATGCCACACGACACGCTCGGAGCGGTAGACCTTGGAGCGTTGGGAGTCACGAGCCATTGACGAGGCCCCGCTGTTCGGCGTGCTCTAGGCAGAGAGCAACTTCCAGATGCCCATTGCTCTTGTTCACCGTGGTGACCTTGGCTGACGTGCTGCATCCATGAATGATGCACGCCTTGCCGATCGTGCGCTTGAAGATCTTGGTCTTGACGTACCGTGTGGTCATTGGTCTCCCTGGTTGGCTGAGCCCATTATACCACAGACCGAGCAAGAATCCAAATTAGATGCTGGGCGGTGTGCCGACAGATTCATCGATAGGCACCTTGATCAGCACTGTGGCGACGAGGTTGGTGCCGCCATCGCCTGTCCACACCTGAAGCTCACGGTCCTCGTGCTCAACGTCTGCATCGAGCAGTAGGTCGTCGGAAGCAAACTCAACTCTGACAGTTCCAGTCAACTCGTCTTCCCAATCGACGGTGCCGACGAACGTGCGCTCTGTTCCGTCACCGTTTGTCATGGTGGCGGCAAGAGCGAAGCCAGAGAAGTTGATGTCGCTCGGGTCAAACCGAACGGTGAACGGAAGCGGGATCTCACCAGAGGTGAAGGGCCCCGAGTCTCTTGTTGGTCTACAGGTCATTCGGTTCCTCCGATTCGATGTCTCCAGGCTCCTCGGATTCGATGTCCGGTGGGAGCTCTGACGTGACGGTACCAGGCAGCTCAGAGACAACGTCGTCGGGCTGAATGCCGATCAGCTCCCAGATCTCCTCTGAGGTGAGGTCTTGAGGTGACTGAGACACTAGATCCTGCACTGAGAGCGACGAGGTGACGTCCTCAGGCTCGTCTGAGACGATCGTGCCCAGTGGCTCCTCAGAGATGATCTCGCCCACTGACGGCAGCACAGAGCCGATTGGGGCGTAACCGATGCCACCGGTCACGAACGGACGTGTGGTTCCACCCATTCCGAGCGCTGGCATCATGGTCTTCATGTGATCTTCTCTTGGTGGTCGATTCAGCGGCCACGGTACCCAGTGCTCTTGTCTGCCGATTCGTAGATGTCTCCTGTGCCAACGAGAGCGTCTGTGTCTGGGTCGTACACCTCGATCGTTCCAGGAACCCCACCGGCAGCGTCTGTTGAGCGGTGCGTAATCTTCGCACCGAACAGAGCGATCTTGTTCCAGACGTGAGCGAGGTACGACCACCCGTGGATGTCGTCGAGCTTGGCCGACTCACCTGGGGTGAGCCCCGAGGTGCCGAGCTCGATGATCTCTGTGTCCGGAGGTGTGTACCTGATGACCATCGGGTTGACCAGTCCTGAGATGTCGAACGGATCGGTCTGGTTCTCGCAGAGCACCTCACCGGTGACCTGGATTGTGCCGCCTTCGTCGAAGGCGATGATCTTGACCTGCCCGATGTCACCGTCGTCGAGCAGCAGCAAGTAGCGCGATGTGAACTTGCCGCCGCCCTTCGGCTCGTGCCCGATCGCAACCATGAACGGTTCCCACACACGGAACGACTCGTCATTGGCACGAGCGTTCCTGTATTCCCGATAGATGTCATCGATCGGATGGAACTCGGTGACACCAGACGCCAGATAGATGCGCCGGTTCGCACCGTCCCAGGTGTCAACGACTGCCATTTGTTGTCCTTAGATCAGACGTTGGACTCCGCTGGCGGTGCGCAGGTGAAGGCGATCGTTGTCGATCGAGTGAGCGTGTACAGGGTCTTTGCCTGTGTCGCACCACCGTCACCCTCGCACAAGAACACAGCGTCCTTGTCCGTTCCTGAGCCGCCACCCACGGTGTCGCCGTCGTAGTCGAACTCGTACAGGATCTTGTAGTTCGCATCTGCGGCAGACGCCAGTCCCTTCACCTCGACAGAGCCAGAGTCCTCGACGGTGACGGCGCCAGCGCTGTTGTACGCAGCAGCGAAGAAGCTGTGGTACCAGGCGAGCACGTCTGCCTTGGCGACAGCGCCAACGAGAGCCTCAACTCCCACCTGGAATGGGTACGTCTTGGTGCCGCCAGCATCGTCGGTGAAGACGACCCGCTGTTGGTCAGCAACAGGGATCTCCTCAAGGAAGAGACCTTCGCTGGCGAATGGAGCGTCGGTGACGATCCTGCCCTGAGCGTCGTACGAATACCAGACACCGACACGCTTGCCGTTCGTGACGTTCGTGCCGTGATCGTTGATGTCGTCGTCGGTCTGAGCGAGAGCGTCGAGGAACGCAACCACCTCGTCGAGTGTCCCTGGCGTGGTGTTGTTCACCACCCAGGTGAAGTCACCGTCTGCTTCGTTGAATCCGGTCTCGGTCTGTGGGGTGTCCAGTTCTTCCAGACCCATGTTCGTCCACGGAGCTATCTGTGCGCCGCCGTACACGTCAGCGAGTGTGTAGTTGCCGCTGGTGAGGTGTGGTGTTTCAGTGACAGCGAAGCCGGTTGAGTACGGACCAAGCTCTGCGATCCCGAGGTCGTCGACCGTCGTCTTGCGATCGTAGTTGAACTGGAACGTGCGGATCGACACGGCCTCGTAGTTGCGCGTGTCGAAGTCTCCTGCACCGGTATCGGACGGCGTGTTGCCGGTGTCGCCAAAGACCTGGACCGCCTCGTCGAACTGGCCGAGCTTGGCGTAGTCGACGGGAACACCACCAGCGGAAAGTTGGTAGTACGGCTGGGACAAACTCTCGATGACTCCAAGACCTTTGTTGCCGAAGTAGATGCGGTCGATCCCACCATCGACAGCGAACTCGGTCCAACCCGAGCCTCGTGCGATGTCGCGGTCGGCCTGTGTCGACGGCTTGCGTGAGTTGATGTAGTCGTAGGCACCAGCGAACTTGAAGGAACCCTTCAGCCACCGGTCGAACTTTCGGAGCGTCTCGTCGGTCGTACGCTCTTGATTCTCAAAGGCGTACGCCGCCTCCAACTTGATGCCGAGCGTCTCGTCGAGGGGGTTGGCTTCAGAGCCACTACCCAGGTCGACGTTGGGAAGCTCTTGCAGTGTGATGAACTCGATGAGTCCGTTGGTCGTGTCGAAGAACACGTTGCCGTCTGGTGTCCCAGCACGGCCTTGTGTCGACTGAACCAACATCGCATCGTAGTTCGACAGGTCGATCAGTACTGGTGCCGCCATTAGTTCTCTCCTCTAGTGAGACGATCGACCGCTTCGGCCAGTTCGTTGTTCCGTTTGATCATAGCCCCTTGTTCCAGAATCAACCGAGTGACCTCAATCTTGTGGGCGCTGTTCTGCTTCTCTCGTTGGAAGTCCACGCCTGCGTTGAACGCTGCCAATTCATACTCCCGAGCGAAGTGCAGGATTGCGAACATGTCCTCGTCGGAGATCCTGGCGTTGAAGGTGGCAAGCTCTCGGTCGGTGATGTTCTCCCGAATGGCCCAATCACCCTTCACACCATTGCTCGTGATCTGGTTGGCGTTGGCGTTGGCGAGAGGGACTACGTCTTGTGTGATCATGTGTTGGTCTCCGGTACAAGTACGACGTTGATGGTCTGGGCTGAGCTACCGAGGATAAAGTACAGCAGGTACTCGACGTACCCACTGGCCAGCACCTGGAGCGCAGCGTTCGTGTCCGACGTGTAGTTGTCCGAGTAGGTGATGTCCCCACCGGTGTGCGACTC
>Ga0164315_10001725_pt1 | contig 16506 bp, 11 predicted proteins | sample GuaBasSedimGuay6_FD_113737 | JGI IMG/M metagenome (GOLD analysis project Ga0164315, IMG submission 113737) | Subseafloor sediment microbial communities from Guaymas Basin, Gulf of California, Mexico - Guay6, Core 4569-2, 0-3 cm | ecosystem: Environmental > Aquatic > Marine > Hydrothermal vents...
ACAGCTGGGAGGAGCCGGATTCAATGGCAAAAGGCACGGTTAGTGGGCATGCCCCGTTCGGTGCAACGGAATACCCGCATGAGGCAAAAGGCGGTGAATATTCCACTTACATCATAGCTCTGATAGTGATTCTTTTCGCAGCAGGCGGCGGCTACTTCGGGCTAAAATTCAAGAAAATAAAGGCTAAAAAGTAGCTACTTTTCTTGCAACAAGGAAAACAGCCAGGTATTCAGGCACTTCCGCTTCTCCCGGAGTTAGGTTAAAGTTCTCACCCTTCATTTTTATTTTGAAGGGTCTGGTTACTTTAACCTTCACCTTGTCTTCTCCGAACACAACTGCGTCGTCCAGCGGATTGAATTCTTCTATTTCATCTATTTTCACTGCCTGCACCCTCAACCCTGTTTTCCCGTGAAGCGAGCCAGGCAGGCGTATCAGCCTTTTTATATCTGAGGTTACAGGCTCGTCTGGTTTTCCTGTAGAGAGGGAAACGGCAACTTCGTCTATGGCGCTTTTCAAAAAAAATCTCCTTATTTCAGGTGACTGGTCCAGGAGCCCTTCCTCAATCCTTTTTATTCTTTCGTCGGACAAACTTTCCATTATCTTTTCTGCCCTGGTCCTGCTTATGCCATACTCCATGAGCTTCTCAATGCCTTTGTCACCTTTCCGTATTTCTTTTACTGTTTCTATGATCGCCCTGCTTATCCTGCCCCGCCATCCCGGCTCGTCGGGTCTGGGCATTTCAAGGCGTTTTATGGGAACAACCTTCTCCCCGTATCTTTTTGTTTCCACGACCTTTTCTCCGAATATATCTTTTGCATCAAGTCCCCTGCCTGTTATGTAGTCAACGATTTCTCTTCTTTCCTGGCTTCCGAGCTGGAAAACTTCCGGATGTTTGACATGGCAGTGGTAGCCTCGCCCTCCGCTGAAATATATCTCAACGTTTTTTTCCCCGAATCCGAAATCATCCAGCAGAAATGAAAGCAGTTTCTGCAACTCCTTTTTCACAAGTTTAAGCATTTCCCCATAGTCCATTTTTTCTGCTCCCGGAAGATGGTCTGCATCCAAATCAAATATGAGGTCTGCGCCCATCCAGTTTTTTTCATTCATGGTCGGCGCATCCGGCTTTTCGTAGTATGCAGAGGAGTAATAGGCATGCATTGGCACCCTCCTTCTGAGAATAGATAGCAGCTCTTCCCTCCTTTTGAACGATATGTGCCTTACCATCTGCTTTTCTCCCCAGAAGATGAATGCATACTCTCTCCTTGAAAATCTCTCCGGGAATGATATCTCCGGTTTGAGATAATACGACTGGAATGCTTTTTTCAGAAAGTCATTCATTTTTTGCTCCTCCATTTGTAGCGATAGTAAGTCAAAGGATGGCTCACCTTCCTGCATACATCATCCATTTTTTCCACCGGACACAAACCCCATGTTTTTATTGATGAGCAGCCCGGCGTTTTATACTCTGTGCCTGAAATTTTTCCTGTGATATGCTCAATCTGGTAGCGCGACCGTTCCTCGTTGTAATCGGGCGACTTGCTGAAGAGGCGGAGTATCTCATCCGTCTCCATGCCTATAGAATGGAGAAACGTTACAAGTGCAAATCTTCCCACATGAGGAATATTTACGCCCGACTGCGCAGCGGCAAGCAACTGGCGCATGCACGGCGGAAACTTTGAAATGCTTGCCTTTCCTATTTCAACTTTCCTTTCCATTTCCTTCCTCTGCATCAGATTTTTTATTCTTATGACATCATCTCCGAAAACCTTTTTTATGCTTGCAGGGGGGCGCAGGTCGAGAAGTTCATTGTAAAGCCTGCTCCTTAAATTTTCCTGTATCAACCTTGCCAGCTCGACTTTTTTCAGTTCAACCCATCCGTTTTTTAAGGGCATGTTGACCAGTTTCCATTTCTCACTCCATGTCGGGGCATTTTTCAGGTAATCCGTAAAATAAATTTTCAGTCCGTCAGTGACTTTAATGCCGAACTCTTTTGCCATGCCGGACACAAAATCATTGTCTTCCTTGATGAGGCTGGAATACGCCCTTTTCGCTTCTGCAAGTGCATATCTGCTCCTCAAAAAATCACTTCCTATGCCTGCAACAATCATTCTCGCGATAGGATATGAAAAGATGGTCATGAGAGCATCTGTCTCATCTGCTGTCACGTAATTGCCGACCATACCTCTTTCAATCGCCTCGTTCACGCGCTGCATTCCAAGGTCTCTTGCTCTCTGGTAAAGGGGGTCATGAAGTATTTCCTCTGTGCTTACTTCCTCCCTTCTCACAAACTCTTTTGCCTCTTTCAGGAAGGGATATTTCGCAGCAATGTAAATATTCACATCATAGCATCTGCATCGCTATTTAATTTTTTATGGGTGAAGGATGAAGCAGGAAGTCACCACTGTGCCTTATCCATTTTTCATGTATGTTAACATTGTTCATAACTTATAAACAATTTGTTCACGAATAGTGAACATTTTTCCCGTGGATACAAAAAATCGAAAAGTAAATTGGGTAAACTGAAATTTTTAAAAACCTTTTAAATGTCCCATTCCTTATATGCATGTGAAAGGATGGCAAATAATAAAAACAAAAATAAAGATGGGGCAGGGAGTTATGGTTATGAGATAATCTGGGAGAAGGATTTTTCTGGTAGCTCGGGCAACATGGGGGCTGCAGTCGATTCGAATGACAATGTCGTGGTTTGCGGTGTAAATCAAAACGAGGATAAAGGGGTGGTGGTGAAATACGATAAAGACGGCAAAGAGCTGTGGTCGGATGCCGACATGCCGGGGATATGCAATTTTTTTACTTCCGGAAATGAAGCAATTCCAGTTGCGCCTCCTGCAGTCAAAAGAGTCATTGGAAGGGAATACGGGTATTTTTTTGACGTCGCGGTCGATTCTGAAGACAATATCATAGTCGCAGGGACTTTCACAGAAGGCGGCGGAACAAAAAGCATTATGTATGTTAAAAAATACAGCCCTGACGGCAATACACTGTGGGAAAAAACTTACTCCCCGTTTCAGATAAACATTGCATCAGGTGTTGCAGTTGACGGCAGAGGCAACATATTCCTGGCAGGCGGGGGCGGCTCCATCACCTCCCTTCTATTCAAGGGAATTGTTTTGAAAATTTCCGGGCGTACAGGCAGGATTCTCTGGAGGTCGATACGCAGGAAGGGCATGGTCACGATTTACACGAGCATTGCATCAGATTCGCAGGGAAATGCAATAGCAGCGGGTTTCACAGGCGGCGCTGGAAGCGAGGAGGATTTCGACACCATGGTCACGAGATTCGGGGGGCTGAGGGGGTGGAGGAGGCAGGAAATCACAAGAACAGGGAACAAAACCCCGACACGCGTTGTTACTCATGTATCCGACGGGAAAGAAAGCATTGTGGTTGTGGGCAAATCGGGAAAAGAAGACAGCCATTATCTCCTAAAACTTGATTTCTACCTGAACGTTTTGTGGGAAATGGGTGGAGAGCAGGAAACTGCACAAGGCTTCCTGTACGGTGCAGGCATAAGAGGGAAAGAAATTGCAGTTTCCGGATACCTGGACGGAAGCAATGAATACTACTCTGCTCTTCATTCGCTCTCAACAGGAGAAAAATTGCTCGATATGTTTCTGGGTAAACGCATGAGCGATTACGTTGACGACTACATGAGGGGAGTTGCCGTTGACAGCGAAAATAACATCGTGGTCACAGGCGCCCGCACACTCGGCAAAACAATAAAACTCCGCATTATAGGGGCAGGGGATGGCAGCGGTGAAGGCGGGGGAAACTCGGGGGAGGAGGGAGGAGGCGCAGCAGGGGGCGGCGGAGGTGCGGGGGGCAGCAGCGGCGGCAGCGGGCACGGCCATCCGCCGTTTCATGAGTCATGGCTGCAAAAGCTCCTCAGATGGCTTTTCGGGAAATGAAAATAAAAAGCGCGGGGAGAGGGATTTGAACCCTCGTGGTCAAACGACCACAGGATTAGCAATCCTGCGCCTTGCCAGGCTGGGCCATCCCCGCTTAAGAAAGGAATATCCCATCAAAATAAAAAGTTAGTGATTGAAACGCGGGATGAGTGCTTCCTCGGCTGTTTTTCCGGTTGTTTTGTAACCGGCTTTGTCTTCCACAATGCATCCTTCCGGGGAAAATTTTATTGTATAATCTGCATTGTTAATTGTTTTGTCATCGAATTTTATTTTCATGTGGGGAAGAAATTTCTTGAATGCTGCCTTCGCTTCCGCAATTTTTTCTTTATCCGAGGATTTGATTTTTATGACCAGCTCTTTCACCCTCTTTTTTCCTTTTATTTCCTCATTCCTTATTCTGGAAGAGCTTACAGGGATACCATCATCGGCAAGAACGAAGGGGACAAGTATCACTTTCAGCTCCTTCAGCCCTTTCTTCCTCCTCATTTTGTTTATCTCGTCAGCCCCTCCGGCAGTTTCAGGGGACACGACAATGGCATCAAAATCGCCATCCACTGCGGGCCCGTATGGATCATCAAGCATAACGATGACTGCTTTCTTTCCAAATTTTTCCATTATAAATTTCTCAAGGTTGTTTTTTCTCTCTTCATATCCTGCCACTCTCTTCCCAAGCTTTTTGACAAGTTTGTCGGATGTTATGCCTATTGTGACCTCTCCATATTCAAATGCCTTTTTCAGCAGTGCTTCGTGTCCTTCGTGGAGAATGCTGAATGTTCCGCCCAGGCATACCTTCATTGATTCATAATGCCCTGCTCATTTTTTACAGTTGTGATGCACGAAAAAGGTTAAAAACGAAGATAAGATATAAATTGATGAGAAAAACAGTATATTTTTTGGCGCTCATACTTGTTTTCGGAAGCGCTCCTTTGGTCGGAAATCAATCGCCTGCCGGCAATTCTGAAGCAGTTTATACCGAAGCAGTATACAACGAAGCAAATGCAACATTGAGCGATTACGTGCTTACAAACTCCGGAATTAAGATTATTTACCCTCTTTTTTCAACACCGGCAATAGTCAGGAAAGGAGGAAATTTCAGCATTATGGTGAGTTTTGATGGGGCACCCGAGCAATGGGAGTGTGAAATCTCCACGGCTTATGACATAGTATGCGAAGATTATTTTCTCGCAGTCGAAGATGAGGAATACAACCCGACCAGCGGTTTATGGATTTTGAATGTGACTGTTCCTTCAAACGTTAATGAAGACCTTTACAACATAACAGTCGTTGCTTATTCTGATGGAGATAAATACCAGGCAGACGAGCCAAAGTCGGTTTCTGTAGTAAATGAGTTCAAAAACAATTTTTCCTTTGTTCACCTTACCGATTTCCATATAGGCGATCCCAGAGGGATGACAGTTGACGTGCGCAAGACCATCGGATGGAAGGCGGCAAGGAAAAGCGTCGAGGAAATAAATCTTCTCAACCCAGATTTTGTTATCATAACGGGCGACCTTGTTTTCGGGCAGCTTTATCCGTTCGAATATTCTGTGGAATACAGAAAATGCTACAAAATACTCCAACAGTTTGACGTTCCAACATTTTTATGCCCCGGAAACCACGACGGTTACATCCAGACAGGGCAGGACGGCTTCAGGCTCTGGGAGAAGTTCATAGGCCCGCTGTACTACTCCTTTAATTATGGCAATTATCACTTCACTTCTATCAATTCGTATGATTGGCCTGCACCGAGCAGATGGGCAATATCTTATGCCCCGCTTCAGTGGGGAGGGCATATACGGGAAGAGCAGATGAAATGGATTGAAAAAGACCTTGAGCATTCAACAAATGCAAAAGCAAGGTTTATCATGCTTCATCATAACCCCCTCTGGGATACAAAAAACGATTCGCTTCTGAAAAATGGGAATTACACGGGAAGAGAGGAGTTGCTAAGCCTGATAGAAAAATATAATGTAAGCGCTGTATTTGACGGGCACGTTCATTATGACAATGTGACAGAACAGAACGGAACTCTTTATATCACAACAACCACCTGTGCAAGCGAGTTGAGTGCTGAAGATGCGTACTGGGGTTATCGCCTTATTGAAGTGGAAGATGGCAAAATCGTTTCATACAATTATAAAGAGCCGAAATACTCCATTCCATTATATCGCCTCAACTGCACTTATTCCGAAAACGATGGCTCCGCAAGCACTGTGAGTGCGGAGATAGAGAATGATTTGGAAATGAATGTGGAAGCCACGCTCCATTTTTATGTGCCCCCCGGAGACTATGAAGTCGATAACGGGGAAATTATCAGGGAGGCGGAGGCCAACGGAATAGAAAGAGTGGATGTGAGCACCTCAATTCCCCCCACCACTTCAATGGAAGTTGTAATCCATCCTTCATAATCATTCTATTGTTACACTCTGCCCGTTCTGAAGCAGGTAAACATCTTTGCCGAGGCGGTATCCCATTTCAGATGCCAGGGTGGCTGCAGAAGCCAGTTTTTGCATGTTTCCATGGGCAGGAATTATAACATCTGGCGAAATGATTTTTATTAAATCTCTCAGATCTTCTCTTGATGCATGCCCCGAGACATGTATGTCCTTGAACATTCTTGCCTTTTTGTTATGAAGTTTGTGCTCGAGAATCTTTCTGTTTGCCTGAATCATGGGTGTAGGGATAACGCCGCATGCAAAAACAATGAAATCATCGGGCATTATGGCAAATGGTATCTCGCTGTTCGCCATTTTTGACAGTGTGGCATTGGGCTCCCCCTGCCCGCCCGTCGCCACTATCATATACTTTTCTCTATTTTTATTCATCTCCTCCAGCCTTTTTTTGGCGCCGAACGTGCTTTTTATTATTTCTGCATTTTTGGAGAAGTTCACGAAGCCCAGTTTTTCTGCCGCCCCTATATAATCGCTGAGCGAGCGGCCTATAAAAACAATCTTTCTGTCCAGATGGTTCCCCATGTCAACAATGCTTTTCAGGCGCGCAATGTGGGATGAAAAAGTGGTTACGATGATTCCGTGTCCTTCTGTTTCCATTCCCAGGAGCACATCTCTAAGCATCTCCCTTGCGACAGATTCGGAGAAAGTCTTTTTCTCTTCCTCCGCATTTGTGGAATCGAGGATTAACGCAATAACGTGCTCTTTCCCGAGCGCCTTCAGCCTTTTTTTATTGGTCTTGCTTCCAACAATCGGATGGTTATCGAATTTGTAGTCGAGGGAATAAAGTATATTTCCCTGTGGCAGCGATATGTTTACCATTGATGCCTGTATAATCGAGTGGGTCACATGTATAAACTCTACCTCTATGTTTTTGGAAACCTGGTACCTGGAATTCGGATTTATCGTTATAAGCTTGTTTTTCAGCTCGAATGATTTGTTATGCGTCATTCTTTTGAGCGTTTCTATCGTGTACGGGGTTGATACGATAGGGCACTTGTATCTGTGAGCAATCCATCTCACAGCCCCTATGTGGTCCAGGTGGGCATGGCTTAAAATTATTGCTTTAACCTTTTTTTTAATTGAGGATATGGAATTATCGTTGGGGATAGCATCCTCCTGAACAAGTTTTTGATATGACAGATGCTCATCATCCTGAAGGGGCACATATCTGTCCAGATAAAGTCCCATGTCGATGATAACCGCTTCATTTCCGATTTCAATACATGTCATGTTTCTGCCAACCTCATCATATCCGCCGACAGCATGCAATACGATACTCATGAGTGGATATGGAAAATAGAATATTTAACATTTGATAGAAATTTTGGACGCCGATTGCCCGATAAAAATAAAAAACTTTAAGTGTAAGGGGTGTATTTATAAAGATAGAGGTGCACATATGAAAAGAGGGGCCGGGATCGCGCTAGCGATAGTTATATCTTTTTTGTTAGTGGGTATTTTAAACATTGGCGGAATGGATAGGGGGAGCGTCAACGCTTTCCCGACAGGGAATATACTTTTCGTGGATTCTACGTGGACTCCCGACGGGGAAAATGACAAGTATAACAGCATTCAGGATGCAATAAACAATGCGAGCAGCGGAGACATCATTTATGTCTTCGACGGAACATACGAGGAGAATCTTTTCATAGGCGAAAGTTTGCAAATTGTGGGGGAAAACAATGTTATTCTAAGCGGTATAGAGAATCATAATGCCATCCATGTTATGGCAGACGGCGTGACCATATCAAACTTTACGGTCATGAACGGAGCCGTATCGGGCATTCTTATCAATGGAAGTCTTGGCGGGCATAATGTAACTGTAAAGAACTGCATCATAACCGGCAATGGAAAGGAGGGAGTTTTGCTTGACAATACATACGGCAATTCTTTCATCAACTGTTCAATATATGGAAATCCAACAGCCATAAAAGGGCAGCATTCTCACAACGACATCGTAATGAATTCGGAGATTCATTCCGGGGATTGGGGGATAGTTTTTTATGATTGCGAAAACTCCTCTATTGAGGACTCTATTCTTTACGGTCATGAGAATAAGTCAATCAACATTGAGAACTCCGAAAATATGACGGTGAGGAACTGCAATCTTTATGACAATTTTTGTGGTATCAGGCTGAACAACTCCGTCAATTCTTTAATAAAGGGCTGCAACATCACGGGAAACATTGTCGGAATCAGGATAGATGGCTCATCGAACAATACCGTCACAAACTGCAATATTTACAGCAATGTTGGTTATGGGATATACATACCAGATTTTATTCCCCCATCTGCCAACAATACAATTCACCACAACAATATAATGGGCAATGGAGAAAATGCATATGACGAATGCAACAGCACATGGAACACAAGCGTTGGCAATTACTGGGGTGACTATACCGGCACAGATGCTGACGGAGATGGAATGGGCGACATTCCCTATTCAATATATGGTGGCGGCGAAGATTATCATCCTCTCATATATCAGATAATGATTCCTTCCCTCTTTGTATGGGTGGATGATGACTTCAATTTGTCCACTCCAGGATGGGGGATAGACCATTTTGACAACATACAGGAGGCAATAGATGATTTGAAGGACGGTGGGATATGCTATGTCCATCCCGGCAATTACGAAGGATGCACAATATCAAAAACCATAACCCTCATAGGTGAGGAAGGCGCAAATATCTCGTCAAGCAGTGACGGAATTTTCATTACTGCAGATAGCGTAACTGTAAAAGGATTTTCAATCTCTGCACAGGGCAACGGAATAAAAATACAGAATGCAGAAAACGTAGCAATATACGGATGCAGTGCAGAAGGCGGAATATTCGGGCTTTATTCGGTCAACTCCCATGATTGTGAGATTGCCGACAGCGAATTTTATGACAATATAAAGGGGATGTACATATTCAACTCTTCGGGTTTAAGCATAACAGGCAATTCAATAAGCAATAACAGTTACTTCGGAATAGAGATAAGTCATGCCTCGTCAGATAACCGGATAAGCGATTGCCAGATAGAAAACAACGGAAATTATGGCATATATATCACCCAGAGCTCGAACGGGAACAAAATATATCATAACAACTTCATCAACAACACTGCCTATGATATATGCAGCAACAAGTGGGGCTCAACTTATGAAGATGTGCTTGGAAACTACTGGAGTGACTATACCGGAGAAGACAGCAACAGAGACGGAATGGGCGACATGCCATATGCCATAGACGGCGGCGAAGTCGATTCATATCCTCTCATCCATAAAATCACAGATCCTCCCTCTTTTGTCTGGGTCAACCCTTCATTTAACGATTCATTTCCTGGCTGGGGTCTTGATCACTTCGTATCCATAAGTACGGCTGTAGGAACCGTCCAGGCAGGGGGCGGCGCCTTCGTCTTCCCCGGCGTATATGCCGAAAATGTGGCTTTGAATAATGAGATCACAATAAGCGGTGCAGGTAGTGGAGAGACGATAGTTGAGGGAAATGGGGCGCCTGCATTTTACATTTCCGGGCAGGACGTGAGAGTCCATGATTTTGGTGTGAGAAATTGCTGGAACGATGCAGGCATTAGTATTTTTGGAATAAATGCAGGCATTTTTGGTTGCGATATATACGACAGTTATTACGGCATTTATATACATGCCATGAATGCGACCGTTGAATGGAGCAGCATACATGGCAATTCCTTCACAGGGCTGATGATGGAAAGCTCCCAGCAGTCAGAAATCAAAAATTGCAGCATATATGAAAACAATAACGGTGTTGTAATATCATCTTCTTCATACAATGTTGTGGAGAAAAATAACATAATAAGCAATTCCGTATACGGTCTCAAAATACAGAGTTTCTCGAATCATAATGCTCTGTCCTACAATTTGTTCGAAAACAACATATATGGTCTGCATGCACAGCAGTCGTCAGGCAATGTCATCTACCTTAACGACTTTATAGGAAATGTTGTGCATGCCACGGATACGGGAATGGATGATTGGGATAATGATGGCATTGGCAATTACTGGGATGATTATACCGGCGTGGATAACAACTTTGACGGCATAGGGGACAGCTCTTATACCATACCTGGCAGTGTGAACGTTGATCACTATCCTTTGGTAAGGAGAGCAGGGCTTCCCGTGGCATATTTCATTTATATCCCTTCAGGTGGAATTGATACAGAGACGGAAATCAGCTTTATTGATATGTCGGTTGACCTTGACGGAAGCATTGTTTCGTGGACATGGGATTTCGGAGATGGAAACACCTCTTTTCTTGAAAATCCGTTCCACAGTTATGGGGATGACGGTACATACAATGTTACGCTTGAAATAATGGATGATGATGGGAATAACGGAACTGCAGAAGCAGAAATATATGTTGCAAATGTTCCTCCTGTTGCGAATTTTACATGGGTTCCGCCAGAGCCTACGGACATAGATACCGTCAATTTTATGGACACCTCAGTCGACCCGGATGGCTCTGTTGTAAACCGCACATGGGATTTCGGTGACGGAAGCACGGGATATGGTGAAAATGTCATGCACGAATATGAGAGCAATGGCACATATGCTGTCACGCTTACAGTAACAGATGATGACGGCGGCGTTGGTACCATACAGAAATATGTGGATGTGTGGAACGTTCCCCCATATGCCAATTTTTCGTACTCGCCGATTTCTCCCTCAACTTCAGATATGATACAGTTCAATGATACCTCAGTCGACCCGGATGGCTCTGTTGTAAACCGTACATGGGACTTTGGCGATGGAAGTATTGGCTATGGAAAGAATGCAGTCCATAGTTATGCAGATGACGGTACGTATGCTGTCATGCTCATAGTGAGAGATAACGACAATGGTACCAGCAACATTACAAAATATGTAAATGTGTCAAATGTTGCCCCGTTGCCAGATTTCTCTTTCTCTCCATCTTCTCCAAGAGATGTGGATGTCATTCATTTTACCGATGCTTCATACGATACCGATGGCTCTGTTGTCGCATGGCTATGGGATTTCGGAGATGGGCATAACAGCACCTTGCAGAATCCCACTCACATATACTCAGATGACGGCATATATACCGTCAAGCTTACAGCGACAGACGATGATGGCTCCTCTGCCTCGGTTTCAAAAGATATAAAGGTCAGGAATGCCCCTCCCACGGCAGATTTCTATTACGTTCCCCCCTCGCCTGATGACATGGACAATGTCTCGTTTTACGATTCGTCGGGAGATGCTGACGGTTCTGTTGTCGCATGGTACTGGAACTTCGGAGATGGAAATATATCAAGTGAGCAGAATCCTTCTCATGCATATTCGGATAACGGGGTTTATGCTGTAAGGCTTACAGTAACGGATGACGACGGCTCAAATGATACAGTTATTCATTCAATAATTGTGGCGAACATACCGCCGGTTGCATCCTTTACCTATGCGCCTGCCAATATAACTGATACAGACGATGTTGTTTTTACCGACAATTCAAGTGATTCTGACGGTTCTATTGTAAACTGGACATGGAATTTCGGTGACGGGAACATAAGTTACGGGCAAAATGCAACACACAAATATGCAGATGACGGCACATATGCTGTCAAGCTTACTGTTACAGATAATGATGGCTCTTCCTCGTCTTCGACAAAAGAGATTGTCGTGCTAAATGTAAAGTCGGTTGCAGAATTTTCGTATACGCCGGAAAAGCCGCAGGAGGGCAAATATGTTTCATTCCAGAACTTATCGAGCGATGCGGATGGTGTGGTGGTGAATGCAACATGGGACTTTGGCGACGGTTTCATAGAAAGAGATGGAAAGCTTTTGAGTCATAAATATGATAAAAAAGGCGTATACGAGGTAACTCTGACCGTGACAGACGATGATGGCGCTTCATCAAGCGTGACAAAAACAATAGTAGTGAAGGCAAAAGAAGAAACATCTGGCTTTGATTTTGTAATGCTGGTTGCAGCAGTTGGCATACTCCTCTTCATGTGGAGGTCGAAGAAGGGCATATGGAGAATGAGATGAGCGGGCAGAAGGCAATAAGAGATTCGGTTCACGGAAATATAAACATAGAAGGGCTGATTCTTGAATTAATGGGGCTGCCGGAGATGCAGCGCCTCCATAGCATACGCCAGCTCGGTTTTACATATCTTGTTTATCCGGGAGCGAATCACACCAGATTGGAGCATTCTCTTGGGACATACTATGTTGCAGGGCGCATGGCAGATGCAATAGGCCTTGAAAAAGAGGAAAAGGAAGAAATCACTGCCGCCGCTTTCCTTCACGACATCGGGCACGGGCCGTTTTCTCATACCCTTGAATATTTGATGCATGAAAGGGGCGGAAAAGACCATGTTGAGATAACGAAGGAGATGATTAAAGGAAACCTTCGGTTGAATGATAGTGGGGGAGGGGAGAGCGTAAAGGAGGTGCTGGGCAGGTATGGTATTGACGCTGAAAAAATAAATTCGATATTGTCAGGCAGGAGCGGGTACCTGTCCGAAATCATTCACGGGCCGATTGATGCAGACCAGATAGATTATCTTTTGAGGGATGCTCACTACACAGGGGTCGCTTACGGGGTGATAGATTTTGACCGCCTTATGCAGACAATTAAGCTGCATGACGGGCATGTCGTTGTGGAAAAAAAGGGAGTGAGTGCAATAGAAAGCATGCTTGTCGCTCGCTCGTTGATGTACTCCTCTGTTTATTTGCACAAGACGGTTCGCATTGCGGAATTGATGCTCATAAGGGCCGTTGGGAGGGCAGAACCATTTGATTTCTCCCAGATGGTTGACGGAGAACTCATGGAATATCTCAAGCAATCGGGAAAATTTCAGAGAGACATTGCTCTTCGTCTGAAATACAGGAAGCTGTTCAAAAGGGCTTATGTAAAAGCTCTTTCAGAACTTGGAAGCGAAGAAAAGGAGAGGCTTGCTGAAATAAAGGCAAAGGAAGTTGAGGATGAGATTGCCGAGAGGGCAGGGTTAGATGCCGGATATGTCATCGTGGATGCCCCCGGGAGAGATATACTGCTCTCTGAGCCGCGCCTTAAGAAGATGGACGTTAAAATCCTTGACAATGAAATAAAGCCGCTGAGCGAATATACTCCTCTTGCAAACGCTCTCCAGATGAGGGGTGTGACAGACTGGGGCATAATGGTGTGCTGCCCCGAAGAAGCTAAGGAAAAAGTTTCAAAAATAGCGGAAAAAGTCCTCTGGAGGTAAATCCCATCATATTGTATCCTTCATCTTTTCCAGCGCATCATAGGGTTGGTTTAAACCTTTAAAAACAACTTTTTTCTTGGGGGAAATGAAAACAATATCCCCAAAATCAAATTTTTTCCCCATCAATGTCTGGGCAACATATTCATCATTCACGTCATCCCTTTTTATTTCAAAAATATCGGTATCTGCCAGATAAAGAAATGAATAGTGTCTAACTATTTTTATGACCCTCTTATCTGTGACAGCATAATCTGTCTTCAGCCATTTTGCGGCTGCATACGCAAGAAAAAGAACACCAAGTCCGTAAATCCAGACGGACAGGATTCCTGCCAGAAGAGGAACCCACAAACTCTTCCAGCTCATCTTTCCCTGCCACAGAATCTTCTCGCCGGGCTGCAGATGCAGTCCGTACGGAATAGCCATGCTATGTTATCTGGAACAAAATATATAATTGATTCGATAAATGTTAAAAACGGAACAGATATAGCAATTTCATGTCTGAAACAGTCAGAAGGAAAGTCGGCCAGGGCATACTGGAAATCACAATGGGTGACATAACTCAGCAGAAAACAGATGCGATTGTCAATGCAGCCAACAGCCGCCTTACGCCGGGCGGCGGCGTATCCGGCGCCATCCACAGGGCGGCAGGCCCCGAGCTATGGGAGGAATGCAAAACGCTGGGCGGATGCAGAACAGGGGAGGCAAAGATAACGAAGGGTTACAACCTGTCCGCAAAATATGTCATACATACTGTCGGACCCATATACAGCCGTGCAAACAGAGAGAGAAATGCCGAGCTGCTATGGAGCTGCTATGAGAACAGTTTGAAGCTTGCGGCCAAGCATGGAATAAAAAGCATTTCATTTCCTGCGATAAGCACAGGCATTTATGGTTATCCTGTCGGGGAGGCGGCAGAAATTGCAGTAAAAGCAATCGTGGATTTCATGAAAGAGCATGATGAGATTGAGCTTGTGAGAATGGTGCTTTATGACATGGCTGCGTTTGAAGCCCACAGAAGGGCTATGGAGCAGATAATTTGACGGTGCCTATGTCATCTGTTTGTTCGTCATACTCGAAACAAGTAATTTAATCCATTGGGCAGGGATTTTAAGGATTTTATTGATATAGCCTTTCCTGAAATAAAAAGAAAAATAAGCCCTCAGAATCCACCTATTAATTTCTCTGTTGCTTAACTTTGTCCACGGAAGCAGAATATATCTTTCCTTTATATTACCTCTCAAAACAGCATCGAAATAGTCGTATCCCATATCTTTCTTCATTTCATCATATACTTCTGTTCCCGGTTTCACGACCATGTGGAAAAATTGGACGTAATCCAGAGGCAGTTCTCTCATAAACATTATTGTCTCTCTGATCGTTTCTTTACTTTCTCCTTTATGTCCTATTATAAAAAAACCAAGTGTCTTTATTTCTGCATTTTTTGTGAGCTCTATTGCTTTTTTAATCTGCTCCTTTCTTATACCCTTATGCTCTCTCTTAAGTATATCATCATTCCCTGACTCTATTCCGTACATGATAAGTCTGAATCCCGCCCTTTTCATCATTTCCAGTATCTCTTTATCTACATCATCAACTCTGGCTCTGCATGAAAAACTGGCATTGATTTTTCTTCTTATTATCTCCTTCAGTATCTCTTTCGCTCTTTCTTTTTTTAACAAAAAATTCTCATCCTGAATATCTATTTCTTTTATTCCATACTTTCTGACGCATTCCTCTATTTCCCGAATGACATTGTCGGCATCTCTCTCCTCGTACTCCATGCGACCCATGGGGCAAAAATCGCATTTGTAAATACATCCCGAGGAAGTCATCATTATGGTGTACGGGCGGTTACTGGATGCAATAGAGGCGTAGAGGAAATTGTTCACCCCTTCTCTATCTGGAAAGGGAAGGGAATCCATATCTTTCTTTATGCTTGCCGGGTGGTTGACAACTACTTTGCCACCTTTTTTGAATGCAATTCCTTCGATACCGGACATATCACACTCTTTTTCCAGTGCTTCAAGCAGTTCTGGAAAAGCGTTGGCTGCAGAACCTACGACAGCATAGTCAATAAAATTTTTTGACAAAATTGCTTCAGGGTAATAAAGGAGAGCATTTCCTCCAACCACTACGGGAACATAAAATTTCTCCTTCAGATATCTAATCCATTTAAATAATATGCTGCTCGCAGGAACAAGAATCGGGAACCCAATAATATCTGGTTTAAACTCCCTCAATTTTTTTGCAACCTTTCTCTTTGAAAGATGTTCTGCTACAGCGTCTATAATAATAGTTTCATGCCCATGTGACTTTGCTATGGAGGATACGTACATCAAACTAAGCGGAGGCAAGATGCGGAGATGTTTTTCCACAAATCCTATGTTTTCCATAAAGCGGGGATTGAAATAGGGCGGATTTATGAGGGCAATTCTCATAGATGACAATATTATGGAATGATGATATTTATCTGTTTACAGTTTTGCCGTCGGTAAATTTCATATATTCTGGTAACGTTTATGGTGGGGAGCATAAAGGTGCCAAAATGTCATGGATCGAAGTTATTGGCGAGGGAGAAGCCGAAGGAGAGCTGAAGGATATTTATACGGCGCTAAAAGAGAAGCGTGGAAAAGTGGCAAATATCATGAAAATTCACAGTTTGAATCCTGCATCAATGAGAGCGCATATGGATATGTATGTCACATTGATGTTCGGTAAATCCGGATTGACGAGGGAGGAGAGGGAGATGATAGCTGTCGCAGTCTCTTCTGCAAACGGCTGCGATTACTGCATAAACCATCATGCGGAGGAACTGAATCATTACTGGAGAGACGGCAAAAAGATAGAGGAATTTATCAAAAATTATGACTTGCCATGGCTGGTTGAGAGAAAGCGCAAAA
>Ga0164315_10001727_pt1 | contig 16499 bp, 12 predicted proteins | sample GuaBasSedimGuay6_FD_113737 | JGI IMG/M metagenome (GOLD analysis project Ga0164315, IMG submission 113737) | Subseafloor sediment microbial communities from Guaymas Basin, Gulf of California, Mexico - Guay6, Core 4569-2, 0-3 cm | ecosystem: Environmental > Aquatic > Marine > Hydrothermal vents...
CAATGCTGCTAACCAGGTCAGAAATGGCCAACAGAATGCACTGCAGCAATTGCTACACAGCAGCATGTCGGTGAATTCAGTATTTGCATTACCCGGTTTCACCCAGGCGAAAAGCCCATTGGTACGCATCCATTCCTGCTGCCTAACCGGCGATATTTTTGGCTCGCAACGTTGTGATTGCGGGCCACAGCTACAAGGTGCCTTTGAGCAAATCAAAGCGGAGGGCAGCGGCGCGGTAATTTACATGAGTGGTCACGAAGGACGCGGCATTGGGCTCTGGGCCAAGGCCATTACTTATTTGCTGCAGGACGAGGGGCAGGACACCTATCAGGCCAACGCTACACTTAATCTGCCGGAAGACTCACGAGACTTTACCGATGCCGCGGTGGTGTTACGTTACTTGCTCGGCGGCGAGCCGATACGGCTGCTCTCTAACAACCCGGACAAACGCCGCCACCTGGAACAGGGCGGACAGCAGGTTAGTGAAATCGTGCCATTGGTGGTCGGGATCAACGAACACAACATTCGCTATCTTCGATCAAAAAAAGAGAAAGGCCACGACCTGCCAGAATCGCTTTAAAAAAAGCGCCTGAATAGCCCTCGCCAGGCCCGGTCAGATTTGGCCGGGCTTGCAATAGAGCTCATAGAGAGTCCCTACCAGCACCGTAATTTTCTCATCAGCCAGGAAATAATGAATGTTTTGCGCTTCACGCTGCGTCTCTACCAGGCCATCGCGACGCAATATCGCCAGGTGCTGCGATAGTGCCGACTGGCTCAGCGGCAACGATTGATTAAGTTCGCTCACCGACAGGCGCTCTTTTTCTATCAACGAGCAGAGAATCATTAACCGGTATGGGTTGGCAATGGCCTTGAGCAAATGCGCCACCATGGTGGCCTGCCGTTTGAGGCCCTCAATCTCAGAGTGATCCACGAAGTCAATCGTCCTTGATTTATTGTTGTAATGGGTTGTACCTGACTCATGCAGGGCGAACCCCACCCAGCCATAACCTGACGATTAATTAAGCGCCCGCTGCATTTTCTGGCGAAATCCACGCACCCGGCTATCTGCTTCGCCCATCCAGTTTAATAGTGCGATGCACGACTTTCGGGCACCGTCATCGTCGTAGCCAGGGTCAAACATCAGCGTTTTAATAAAGCCCTCAAGCGCGGTTTCAACCTGTTGCTCGCGCAACGCAGCAATGGCCTGCAGATAATCGTCACGTACTTTTGAAGCTGCGAAACTCTCGTCATCGCGTTGTAGTAACGCGCCTATGTGGCGAATATCGACCACTCGATCAAACAGATTGTCACCCAACCGGGCATCGGCCACCCACTCCAACGCCGCTGTCGGATCGCTAAACATCTGCCGCTGTGCCAAATAGATGCTCGCCGCCAGTAACTCCGGGTAATCGGCCACCAATTCTTCCAGCAGCGGTATCGCTGCTGAAAACTCGCCCGCCTGCAGCAGCTCTTCAATAACGAGCAATTGCCGCGCCGAGGCAGTCGGCAAGTTAGCGGTGAGCCATGCCTGCACTTCTGATTGTGGCAACGCCCCGGTAAACTGGGCAATCACCACGCCATCCACAAATAGCATGACCGCTGGAATGCTGCGGACCTGATACCGTGCAGCCGATTCCTGATCGGCGTCGACGTCTATTTTTACCAAACTCCACTGATCGGTCGCGGCTGCCGCCATTTTTTCGAGGACCGGCCCAAGCGACTTACACGGGCCGCACCATTCCGCCCAGAAATCGACCACCACCGGCAACCGACGACTCGCTTCAATTACGTCCAGCTCAAAATCAGTGTTCGTATCAGCCATTCTTAAAGACTCCCTAACATCGCCGCGGTAAACGGCACTAACTGGCGCCAGTTGCCGCCGCCCACCTTATTGGCCCAGTCCGGGTTCGCAAGCATTGCCCGCCCCACCGCTACCAGGTCACATTCACCCTGCTCAAGCGCCGACTCGCAGACTACCGGGTCGGTCAACTCGGCGAGTCCACCGGCAAAAGATTCAGCCGTGGTATTGGAATAAGTGATACCACCGGAACCAATACTCGGTAACCCGCTTAGACGTTTCAGCGCGCCGACAAACGATTCGCCATCCGCGAACGCAGGGGCTTCCAGCCGATAGCCGGAGGAATGCAGGAAATCCACGCCAGCAAGTTTTAATTGCTGCAGACAGACCTCCAGCTCTTCCTGGTTTTGCCAGGTCACCCAGCCATAATCATTAACCGCGTGCTGACTCAGGCGAATACAGAGGGGTAGATCACCAATCGCCGCCCGCACCGCGCGGATCACCCCCACCGCAAATGCACTGCGGCCAATCATGTCGCCGCCAAATTCATCGGTGCGTTGGTTGCTTTCGGCATTCAAGAAAGTATGGATCAGATAGCCATTAGCGCCGTGCAGTTCTACGGCATCAAAGCCAGCTGCTTTTGCACGCCCAGCAGCCTCTGCAAACTCGCCACAAGCCTGCTCGATCTGCTCAAAACCCATTGCTTTTGGCCGCTCGTAAGGAATATCAACCGCCAGGGTCTCGCGGTCGCCAAAATCCTTAAACATCCCATCCGCCGCTAGCGCACTCGGAGCCAGCGGTTGGGTACCCTGCATCGCCCGACTATGACCGAGGCGGCCGGTGTGCCAGAGCTGTATGGCAATTTTACCGCCGGCCCGATGTACCGCGTCGGTAACCTGCTGCCAGCCGGCTTGCTGAGCATCGTTACAGATCGCCGGGATGCCGCTATAACCGCGGGCGTCGGTCATGTTGACCACCGTCCCCTCGGTGACGATCAGCCCACACCCCCCCGCAGCGCGGGCGGCGTAATAACTTGCCACAGCCTCGGTGGGCACCCCACTTTCGCCACAAAACGAGCGGGTCATAGGGGCCATCACTACCCGGTTGGGCAACTCCAATCCAGCGATTTCGATCGGCGAAAACAGTTTGTCTAATTTTGAATCAGTCATCTGGGTTACCTGCTTTATGGCTATTTTTATTGGTCTATATCTCGCACCGCACCGCGATCTGCCGAGGTGGCGAAGCGGGCATACGCCCACAGTGCTTTAGAAACCACCCGCTGTCGATTTACCGGTTGCCACGGTTGATCTCGGGCCTCCATCGCCACTCGGCGCTGTTCTATAACCCCCTCATCAACCGCGAGCCGAATTGTTCTAGCCGGAATATCCAGTTCAATAATATCGCCATCTTCCACCAACCCAATGGTGCCGCCACTCGCCGCCTCTGGCGATACATGGCCGATGGAAAGCCCCGAACTACCGCCGGAAAAACGGCCATCGGTCACCAGTGCGCACTGCTTACCGAGTCCCATGGATTTCAGGTAGGCGGTGGGGTAGAGCATCTCCTGCATACCTGGGCCACCCTTCGGTCCTTCGTAACGCACCACCACGACGTCTCCAGCGGTCACGCCCCCGGCAAGAATCACCTCGACGGCGTCATCCTGACTCTCAAACACCCGTGCCGGGCCGGAAAATTTAAGAATGCTCTCGTCAACACCGGCGGTTTTAACGATACAACCATCGACCGCCAGGTTACCGTTGAGCACCGCCAGGCCGCCGTCCTGACTATAGGCGTGTTCTCGGTCGCGGATGCAACCGCGGGCACGGTCCAGATCAATATCCCATTCACGGTCCTGGCTAAATGCAATTTGCGTGGGCACGCCCCCCGGCGCGGCCCGAAACCGCTGCTGAGCCGCCGAATCGTCACTCACCGCTACGTCCCACTGCGCCAACCCGGCGGCAAGGGACTCGCTGTGTACCGTCGGGATCGACGTATCCAGCAACCCGGCACGGTCCAGTTCGCCAAGAATTCCGTACACACCACCGGCGCGGTGAACATCTTCCATGTGATAAAACTGGGTCGCCGGCGCCACCTTGCACAGGTTAGGCACCTGGCGAGATAACCGCTCGATATTCTCCATGCTGAAATCAACATCGCCTTCTTGTGCCGCTGCCAGCAAATGCAGCACGGTATTGGTGCTACCGCCCATGGCTATATCGAGTGACATGGCATTTTCGAAGGCCGCGCGGGTAGCAATATTACGCGGCAGTGCGCGGGTATCGTCCTGCTCGTAATAAGTTTTGGCCAGATCAACAATGCGCCGTCCCGCCTCTTCAAATAGCTCTTTTCGACCGGCGTGGGTCGCCAGCAGACTGCCGTTACCCGGCAGGCTCAGGCCCAACGCTTCGGTCAGGCAGTTCATCGAGTTCGCCGTAAACATACCGCTGCAGGAGCCGCAGGTCGGGCAGGCAGAGCGTTCAACCGCCAGACTCTGCTCGTCACTCACGGTGGGATCGGCGGAAACAATCATGGCGTCGATCAGGTCAACCGCGATCTCTTCACCTTTAAACACCACCTTGCCCGCTTCCATCGGTCCGCCGGAGACGAAAATAGTAGGGATATTCAGCCGCATTGCCGCCATCAACATACCTGGCGTGATCTTGTCGCAGTTAGAAATACAGACCAGTGCATCGGCGCAGTGGGCATTGACCATGTACTCCACCGAGTCCGCGATCAGCTCCCGTGATGGCAGGCTGTAGAGCATGCCGCCGTGGCCCATGGCGATGCCGTCGTCCACCGCAATGGTGTTAAATTCCCGACCCACACCGCCGGCGGCGGCGATTTGTTCGGCTACTAGCTGACCCATATCCTTTAAATGCACATGCCCCGGCACAAACTGGGTAAAGGAATTGGCGATAGCAATAATCGGCTTTTCAAAATCTTCTTCGCTCATGCCAGTAGCACGCCAGAGCGCCCGGGCACCGGCCATATTGCGGCCCTGGGTAGAAGTTCGAGAACGATATTCGGGCATGCGACCACTCCGCTGGTGAGTTGAGCAAATTCGCTATTTTAGTCGACCCGGCGCAAGTTCCGGTGTTCGCCAACAAATCTTTGCAGCGATTTCTGCCCTGACACTGGAACCTTCGGCCAAAACGACTTGCAGACACTGAATGTTCCTGACATGGTTAACTCGCCGTTTTTGTAATACTTAACAATAGCCCCGCTGTCACCCATTCAGCCAGGAGGAAAATCGATGCAAACCTATCAAATCGCTACCGTGGGACTAGCGATTCTGAATCTGCTTTTGCTCTATCGGCTCTGGAATACTCGACAATCACGTAACACCACGCTGCGGATCTCAAGCGCTGCGACCATAGAAGAAGCAAGCAACCTCCATGAGCAGGTGTTAATCGCTACCGGCGACCCCTATTTCACCTGGGATTTAGCCACTGATACCTATGAGATAAAACAATCCATTCGGGATTTTGGCGGCTATCGCCCAGAAGAACTACCGAAAACCGCCACACAGTTCATCTCCCAAATTGTGCACCCCAATGATCGCGCAGAGCTCACGCAAACGATTGAAACTCATTTTGCCCATGAAACCGACCGAGTCGATGTTGAGTTTCGTATCCTCCATCACGATGGCCATTGGCTCTGGGTGCTTATCCGGGCGCAGACGATCCGTGACGAATCAGGCAAACCAGTGCAGCTAGTTGGCACCCAAACTGATATCTCAAGAAACAAAGAAATAGAGCGGGATTTGCGTAACAGTCAGCGGCTAGCTGGGTTAAACGACTGGTATCTGGACATTACAACCAACCAGCTCACCATTGTTGAGCTCACCAAAACTACTGGTGATAGCCCCGCCCCCCAGGTTGGCCCACTCGACCAGGTTATCCACCGAGAAGATCTCCAAAAAGTTCAAACTGCCGCCCAACATGCGATGGACACACAGGAACCTTTTGAACTGGAATTTCGTGCACTCCTTACAGACGGGGAAACTCACACTTTCATTGTCTATGGTGAAGCCGAAATCGATGCAGAGATGAAACCACTTGGTGTTGGCGGAGTCTTTCGAGATGTCACGGCAGAACGTCACTCGGAATCCCAGCTCCTGCAATTTGGAGCCCTGTTGGAAGACTCCGTTAACGAAGTCTGGATATTGCGTCTGCGTGATAAAAAATTTATTTTTGCAAATCGCCGGGCCAGTAGCAACTCGGGATACAGTCGTGATGAGCTGATGACATTATCCCCGACAGCGCTGACCGACAACTGGTCAGAAAAGCTACTGGATAAACTGATCAAAACACTTGGTCAACACGAGCAACAATGGTTTCAGCGTCAACAGCAGGTCCGCCGCAAAGACGGCTCCCTGTACCCGGTTGATCTCTGGTGTCAATTGACAGAATGGAACGGGGAGAAGGTACTGGCCACACTGTTAATCGATATTAGCGACCGCGTCGAGGCCGAACAGGCGTTACAACGTAGCGAAGAGAAATACCGCCATATGTTTGATGCGCTGCCTGATGGTGTCGCGCTGTTTCAAGCCGATGGCACCATTGTTGACTGTAACGAAATGTTAGCCGTAACCCACGGCTGGCAACGCGATGACCTCATCGGCTCACCCATCAGTCTGCTCACCGATCCTGCGCATCGTTCACAGCAGAGCGACCTGGTCACCGCACTGGCGGCTGGCCAGACCTTCCTGAGCGAAGGCGTGGACGTTCACCGCGACGGCACTCAAATACCCTTTGAAGCCAGCGCTCGCGCCATCACCATAGCCGACCAACCTTACTTAATTACCGTGCTCCACGACATAACCGAGCGCCACCGTTACATTCGCGAAGTGCAGCAGCGAAAAGAAGAGATCGAACAGTTCACTTATACCGTGTCCCACGACCTGAAAAGCCCACTGATCACCATCAAGGGATTTGCCGGACTGCTTGAGCAAGCACTCGAAAATGGTCAAATGGAATCGGTAACCAGTGATTTACAGCGCATCAATAATGCAGCGGATAAAATGCACCACCTGCTGGAAGAATTGCTGGAGTATTCCCGAATTGGCAGTGTCTCGCTCAACCTGACGACCACGCCGGCGGACAAAATCATTGCCGATGCTCTCGACCAGGTGGCTGGCCAGGTCCATCAAACAGCTGCTGAAATCAGCGTGCAACCCAATATGCCGCCGGTCTATGGCAGCCCCGAAAGACTCGCCCAGCTCTATCAAAACCTGATCGATAACGCCCTCAAATTTGCAGGGGCTGACACAACCCCACTTATTCAGGTCGGTTGGGACCAGGAAAAAGAGTTCTTTTTTGTCGAAGATAACGGTCCCGGTATCGCACCGCACTATCACAGCAGAATATTTGGCCTATTTGACCAAATCGATGCAAAACAGGACGGCTCAGGAATCGGGCTGGCCACAGCAAAGCGTATTGTCGAAAGTCATGGTGGGGAAATGTGGGTAGACTCTTCATCATCGCTGGGCGGCGCAAAATTTTGTTTTACACTCTGCGATTACCAACCAGCTCTACCGGGATTAGAACAAGCACATGCAGAGCACGGCTAAAAATGAGGTAGGCGCTGACCCGCTAATCCTGCTCATAGAAGACAACGCAGACCACGCCGAGCTGATTCGGCGAGCGATCGCCCAATGCGGCATCACGACAAAGGTCACCCACCTCGCCGATGGCGAAATAGCGCTCGATTACCTGTTTGGCTCTGCGCCGCTTACGGTTATGCCTAAACTAATATTGCTTGACATCAACCTGCCGGGGGTCGATGGCTGGCAAGTGCTTCAACGCCTGAAAAGCGCCCGTTACGCTCAGGTACCGGTGGTAATGCTCAGCTCATCATCTGACCCGACGGATATCCTCCTTGCGGCGGAATTCCATGCCAACAGCTTCGTCACAAAACCCCTTCAATTGCAGGACTATCTCTCTTTCGCCCATAACCTGATTACCTACTGGCTGCGCTGGAACCAGGTCACGCCTGAGCTGATGCCAGCCACAACCACAGGACACCACCCACTTGGCTGAACTAACGCTACTGCTGATTGACGACGAGCACGATCACGCCGACTTGATCACTCGAGCACTGCATAGACACGACCCCGCATGGCGTGTGGAGATTTGCAACAGCTGTGAAGAGGCAAGGCAGTGGCTGGACAAGTTCACCCCAACCATCGTTTTATCGGACTTGCGCCTCCCCGACGGAGACGGCCTGAGCCTGCTCAAAGAAACCGTGAACCCCGCTTTTCCGACCATTCTTATGAGCGCCTTCGGCGACGAAGAAACCGCCGTAAAAACAATTAAAGCTGGGGCCCACGACTACATAGTCAAAAGTGAGAACTCTTTCCAGTCGATTGGCCGAGTCATCGACCGTTGTCTGCGTGAATGGCAGCTTAATATTGACCGACAACAGGCGGAGCACGCACAAAGACAGTTAGGAAACCAGCTGCTCCAGGCGCAAAAAATGGAGTCGATTGGCCTGCTAACCGGGGGCATTGCTCACGATTTCAATAACATCCTCGCCAGCATGCTCGGCTTTACCGAACTAGCGATGAGCCAGCTGCAGAACGGCGACCTGCGACAGATCGAGTCTTATTTAGGCAAAGTGCGTGGCGCTGGCGAAAAAGCTCGTGACCTGATCAATCAACTTTTGACATACAGCCGCGGTGGCACCCGCAACCCCGAATCATTACTGCTAGCCCCTCTAATAGGCGAAGCCCTGCGCCTGCTCAAACCAAACGTTGGCACCCACATCACCATCCATTCTGAAATTAGTGCCAACCTGCCGCCGGTGATCCACGACCGGGTTCAGGTACAACAACTCTTGATGAACCTGATCATCAATGCCCGCGATGCCATTGGTGATGAACCTGGCGAAATCAGGGTCTCCCTGACCGACGAATTACCACCCTCATTGCGTTGTTCATCCTGCGGCCAGTCAATCGACGGTCCCCGCCTGACACTGACGGTTGCTGACAATGGCCCCGGCATTGAAGACTCTCTTCTGCAGCGAATTTTTGAGCCCTTTTTCACCACCAAGGAAAACGGCAAAGGCTCGGGCATGGGCCTTGCGGTCGTGCATGGTATTGCTCACGAAAGCGGCGGACACCTGACCGTAACACGCAGCCCTCAGCTAGGCGGCGCGGCGTTCGCACTCACCTTCACTCCAGCGCCCCAACAACAGCGGACAAAACCAGAGGGAAAATCCATCTGGATAGTGGACGACAACGACGAGTTTGCCGAATATTTACAGGAAGTTCTTCAATTTGAGGGTTACCAAACCAGAGTGATTACCGACCCACTGATTGCACTACGGGCGTTACAGGAAACCACTGACGGGCCCGACCTGGTCATCACCGATATGGTAATGCCACAGCTCAGTGGTGTTGAGCTGATTGCCAATATCCGGCAAACCCGGCCGACGCTGCCGTTTATCCTTTGTAGCGGTTATCCTGGAAAACTTGACCAACAGGATATACAGGCATTGAATCTCGTTGGCTTACTCGACAAGCCATTAGATTCACTCAAGTTGTTAGAAATGCTCCATGAATTTTTCACCCAGCCAGCGACCCTGTCCTCTATCCCGCAATAACCATCTGCCGCGCTAGCGGCGGCGTGACAAAGCCAACAGCACGCAGCCTACCACCACCATGGGTACGCTCAGCAGCATGCCCATAGTCAACCAGCCGCCGGCCAGATAACCCAAATGCTGATCTGGCTCGCGAACAAACTCCACGGTCATTCTGAACAATCCATAGAGAATTAGAAACCAGGCAGACACCGCCATCCGTGGGCGCGGTTTAACCGAGTAAAACCACAACACTAGAAATAGTAGCAGCCCTTCAAGAGCAGCCTCATAGAGCATCGATGGGTGTCTGGGCAGTGGACCTGCGCCGGGAAACACCATCCCCCAGGGCTTGTTGGTCACCGCCCCCCAAAGTTCGCCATTAATAAAATTGCCGATACGCCCAGCGCCCAGGCCAATGGGCACCAGGGGTGCAATAAAATCGGTAATTTCAAACCAGCGCTTATCGAATTTGCGGGCAAACAACCAGCAGGCAACAAAAACCCCGAGCATGCCGCCGTGAAAGGACATGCCGCCCTTCCAGATCTCCAGCATTGCCAACGGGTGTTGCAGGTAAAACCCAGTTTGATAAAAGAGCGCGTAGCCGATCCGGCCGCCCAGAATCACCCCCAGCGCGGCGTAGAAAATCAGGTCTGCCACCTGTTGCGGGGTAAAGTTGTTATCTTCTCGCCGTGCCCGTCGGGTGCCGAGCCAGCCGGCACCGAGAAAACCCACTACGTAAGTGAGTCCGTACCAGCGCAGTGCCAACGGGCCGATTTGAAAAATCACCGGATCGATATCGGGGTAAACCAGCATTATCACCTTCCAGAAACCGTCACCCAACAACAACTGCTGGGGCGTAAAATAGCGCGCTATTTTCGCATAATCACGCCACCCAATTAACCGTGGCCCAATAACCTACTCAATTTATTAACAACAATGAATCGACTCAGCCAGCAAACCAGCCCCTACTTGCTTCAGCACGCCGACAATCCCGTCGACTGGCACCCCTGGGGGCCTGAAGCCCTGCAACTGGCGCAGCAGACTAGCAAACCCATATTGCTGTCTGTTGGCTATTCCGCCTGCCACTGGTGTCATGTGATGGCACATGAATCATTTGAAAACCCCTCAATTGCGGCACTGATGAACGAGTTCTTTGTCTGCATCAAAGTCGATCGAGAAGAGCGCCCTGACATCGACCGTATTTACCAGACCGCCCATCTTTTTTTAACTCGCAACTCTGGTGGCTGGCCGCTGACAATGTTTTTGACGCCCGACCAGCAACCCTTTTTTGGCGGGACCTATTTCCCCCCGGAACCACGCCAGGGACAACCAGGTTTTGTTGAATTACTACAGCGGGTGAATGACTATTACAGCCAGCACGGTGACGAAATCCATCAACAGAATCAGGCGTTGCAACTGGCTATGCTGCAAAGTGAAGCCGGCGCGCCCATCAGCCGGGAAGAAATCACCGCCGAACCACTGCACCGCGCCGGCGCGCTGTTAAGAGAGAATTTTGATAGTCACCACGGTGGGTTTGGCGGCGCTCCAAAATTCCCTCACGTACCCAGTCTCGAGCTTTGCCTGCGCCTGGTCCAGCAGGATGAGAAATTCCTGCAGATAGCTATTTTCAGCCTCGACAAAATGGTTAACGGCGGGCTCAACGACCAGGTCGGCGGCGGTTTTTTTCGTTATTGTGTTGATGACCGCTGGCAGGTCCCCCATTTTGAAAAAATGCTCTACGACAATGGTCTACTGTTAACACTACTTAGCCAGGCATCGGTTGCCAACCGCAGCGGCCGCTACCATCGCGTGATCGAAGAGACCGGCCGCTGGGTAATCCGAGAGATGCAATCACCAGACGGCGGCTACTACTCCAGCCTCGACGCCGACTCGGCCCCGCCTGAACACACCGGAGAAAAAGTTGAGGGTGCTTTCTACACCTGGACTCAAGAAGAAATCGAAGCGCTGCTAACTAAAGAGGAACTGGCGGTTGCCAACAAACGGCTGGGCCTGGATCAACCCGCTAACTTCGCCGGTCGTTGGCACCCAACCATCCAACAAACCCCGGAGCAACTCGCCGCCGAGCTGAATATCTCTACCAAACGCGCAGTGGTACTCATCACTGGCGTGATGCAAAAACTCCACCAGGCCCGCCAGCTGCGCCACCCACCGGGGCGCGACGAAAAAATCCTCACCGCCTGGAATGGTCTGATGATTCGCGGCATGGCGCTGGCCGGCCGCGAGACCGGCCAGCAGAGTTTCATCGACTCTGCCGAACGCGCGCTGACGTACCTGCGCAACCATCATTGGCAGGAGGGACAGTTATTGGCCACCAGCCACGACGGCCACGCCCATCTCAACGGCTATCTTGACGACTACGTGATGGCAATGGATGGCATTTTAGCCCTGCTGCAATGCCGCTGGCGCAGCGATGAATTTGAATTTTTACAGCAGCTGGCCGAGCGAGTGTTATCGCATTTTCAGGCTACCGATGAAACAGGAAACGGTACCGGTCTACATTTTACCGCCGACGATCACGAGCGCCTGATTCTGCGCACCCGACCCTTTGCCGATGACAGCCTGCCCGCCGGCAACGGTGTTGCCGCAAGGGTATTTGGCCTGCTGCACCACCTCACCGGCGAGACTCGCTACGGCGATCTACAGCGGCAAATTCTGTGCGGTGGCTGGCAACCTCTCAGTGAAATGCCTATGGCCCATTGCGGCCTGCTGGCCGGATTACAGGATTATCTTGACCCCCCCTCTACCGTGGTCGTGCGGACATCCAGTGACGCAACACTCAGGTGGCAGCAGACGCTGAGAACCTCGATGAACCTCCGCGGCTACGGCCTGGTGATTGCCGATCAGAGCGAACCGCTACCGGGGCTGCTGGCCGAGCGTAAAACCATGGCCGGACAGGCCGCCACAGCATATCGCTGCAAAGGCTTCCATTGTTATCTTCCCGTTCATGATCAGGAAACCCTGGAGACAACCCTGGGAATAGATTAACGGTCAGCGAATTTAAGCCACTGATTTGCTGAGCTTAAACACCCTGGCAGAGGGAAGCCGCAACAGAGTGACGTCAATAATCGTGGTGCGGAAACTCTGCACCACTTCCCTGACCCGGTCTCCGCTCAGCGACAACAGCAGTGGCAGGTAGTGAATCTCGTCAGAATCAAGCTCCGTAGCCGTTATTTCAAGCTCTAAACTGGTAATCCCCTCCAACAACTCAATCCAGGTTCCCGAATCCTGGTCAAAGCGCTGAGTACGCAAATAGAAGGTAATGGTGCCTGGGTGGTACTTATTGAGATGATCATCTTCGATCATGTCCTCAAGTCTCAACGCTTTTTTGACGACCCGCGACTTAAACGTAATATCGTAATGCTGAACCGCATCGCCGAACTGATCCTGCAGACGAAAAATTATCTGCGCATGCCCTTCATATTGCGCTCGCGGATTCCACTCGGTTATCCCACCGTGTAGCTGCGCCGCACGGGCAAACGTTTGCTCGGTGGCTTGCTGATAATGAATGCGGGTCTGTTCGTAATCGGATAGCCCATCCGCTGCCGACGTAGCGGGCCGCGCAGTAAGCGCGGCTACCACTAACGGAATCACCTCTTCACGGTTTTCGCTACCGCTAACAATCCCCGTCTTTTTGCCGAAGTGGGCGGTTTCAAAAAGGATTGCGAAGGGCACTTCAACCCGAGTATCCGCCAGGCCTTCAAAATTGGCCAAGTAAAAACCTTCATCAATCTGCAGATTGCGAGACCGCCTGTTGACCATTTTTTTCAGCTCTGCCACCCCGAGCAGACCGGCCCCTTCGGAGTGCTGAATCGATACATAATTGAAATTCAAATTACAGGCGCTGGTACGTACCGTGTTGTCCGCTGAGTCCTCTTTTACGTAACGGATTGGCACCGCCCTCAGCACCGACAGGGTTTGCGAGCCGACAATACAAAACTCCTGCACGCCGTAATCATCACGCATATTCTCACCCGGCTTTAAAAAATGCAGATGCATATCGAGCGTTTTTGAGCTACCAAACTCCAGCTCATCAAGCACGCGCGTGCCACGCCCCGTGCCCTGAAAAATCAATCGACTCCATCGCGACAGCTGACCACGGCCAACATGCGCCAGGCCACTACCAAAATTTGCGCCCGCCAGATGCACCAGATTAAGAATTGGCGACGGTTTCGGGCTGTGGTTTTTAATCCAGTTGCGAACCACCAACGCACCGGTGCTGTGAATAACCACATGAAAACCATCATCGAGCAACCCGGGTTGCTGAGCGGCTAAAGCCTGCAACGCCCGCTGCATCGCAAAACTGATATCGTCGAGGCCAACCCCATCACTTAGCGAGATCCAGCGAGAAAGGTTGATATCGACTACCCCCGTGTCCGGGAATCGCTGCCGCAACTCAGCCGGCAGCGAGCCATAGATCTTCTCTGCGGAGGTGTTTTCCCCTTCCGAAGAATAGCCGTGAATTAGTAAAATTGGCTCCATGGAGGCCTCCTATTGGAATTATCAATCACTTTTAACCCCCACAAACTAACTGGATGCGGGCAACTTTTTTTCCACCATGCTGAAAAGCCCCTGTACCACGAAAGCCATCAACACTGCCGGAATCGCTCCCTGCAAAATCAGCCCGGTATCGTCGAGACGTATCCCGGCCAAAATCGGCTGGCCGTAGCCTCCGGCACCGATCAGCGCACCCAGTGTAGCGGTGCCGATGTTAATTACCGCGGCGGTTTTGATACCCGCGAGAATGGTGCGCGACGCCAGCGGCAATTCAATCTGCCAAAGCCGCGCCCATGCCGACAGACCCAGCGCCACGGCGGTCTCCTGCAATTCGTGGCTAATGCCGGACAGGCCTGCCTCGGTGTTACGAAGGATGGGCAACAGGCTATAAAAAAACAGCGCGACAATAGCCGGCAGCGTGCCGATGCCCAGCAGAGGAATCATAAACACCAATAGAGCAAGGCTCGGGATCGTTTGCACCGCGCCGGTCAGGCCTAGAATCAGCCGACCGATGGCCGGCTTTTTAGCTGCCAGCACGCCCAAGGGCAGCGCTAATAACAAGGCCGCGAACATCGAGACGCCAACCATAAAGAGCTGCTGGCTTGTGGTTATCCACAGCTCTTTGCGCAGATTGCTTTGCGGCCGTACATCCGCCGGGGCCAGCTTTAACCGGTTCTCTAAAAACTGCGCAGCGACTTCCTTAGCTGGCTGCTTATCCAGCTTTTGCAGGCTATTAAGCCGCGAGATATCAACCTCGCTGAGCTGCCCCGAGAGCGCCGCCAGCAGGCCCACCACTTCGGGTCGATCAGCCGCCCAATTCGCTCGGTAGAGCAGCAACGCGTGATAGTCCGGAAAGTAACTACGGTCATCCACCAGCACCCGCAAATTGTAATAACTGATCTCTGCATCGGTGGTGTAGAGATCGATCACGTCGAGATCGCCCTCGACCAATCCCCGATAGGCGAGGTCGTGATCGAGCCCGGTGGCTAATTGAGGTAGCTGATAAGCCGCTTTGAGACCCGGCCAGCCATCGGCGCGATGCAAAAACTCATTACTGACGCCTATTTTTAACCCGGCATGCCTCAACAGATCTGACACCCTGGTTATGTGCAGACCCTCCGCCCGCGGCTCCGCCATGCCCATGGCGTAGTTATTAGCAAAGCCAAAGGGCGGCAGTGCAGCAATACCCTCGCCGCTTAACAACTTATCCAGCGGCGCAGTGGTCGCTTCAACCACGTTGGCAAGCAACTCAAAACGCAGCGTGCCACTGTATTCGGGATAAACGTCGATATCCCCCCGCTGCAGCGCATTCCAGAGAATACGACTGCCGCCGAGGGCCTCGCGGTGTACTGCGGGAATGCCCCGAGCAATCAATAACTGGGTTGCTAACTCGCCTAGCAGCACCGACTCGGTGAAGTTTTTTGAACCGACCACCACCGGCGTTGAGCTGTTTTTGCCCGCTGTGGCAGTTGCAGTAAAAATCAGCCCCGCCGCGATCAGACCGACAAAGCGAAATAGCAGGCCGCTCACTCGGGTAATCCCCGCGATGCCGCCAGAAACTGCTCAACAAAGGGGGTCGCTGGCTGGTCTCGAAATACCGAAAAAGCCCCTTGCTGAATAATCTCTCCTTCACTCAACAGCACCAGGTGGTCAGCCAGCCAGGCAGCCTCGGCCACATCGTGACTGACCAGTACCACTGTCTTGTTAAGTTCGCCGATGAGCGCCTTGAGCTCATCCTGTAATTCATGGCGAATCAGCGGATCGAGGGCGCTGAACGGCTCATCAAGCAGCAGCAAATCCGGATCGAGCATCAACGCGCGCATCAGCGCCACCCGTTGACGTTGACCACCGGAAAGGGCCGATGGCATCCGCTTTAAAAGGTCCATTTTTAGCCGTGTTAACTCAGCAAGTTCTGCCAGACGCTGGTCAATCTGCCGCGGATTCCAGCCTGAACGGCGAGCCATCAACGTGACATTATCGCGCGCCGTTAAATGGGGAAACAGCCCGCCGCTTTGAATCAGATAGCCGGTTCGGCGACGAATATCAATGAGCCGATCCGCGGTAAGAGGCTCTCCGCCAACAACAATCTCACCCGCATCAGGAGTGAGCAAGCCCAATATCAGCCGCAACAGGGTGGATTTGCCACTGCCACTACTGCCCATCAGGGCGGTGGAACGTCCGGCCACAATGTTGAGATTGAAATCTTTAAACAGCCGCTGGCCGGCAAAGCCAAACTCGATCGACCGAAACTGAATCACTGCGTTTGCCTGTCTAATTCAGAATCGGATTCAGGCCCTGGGCGGTGGCAGGATATTCGGATAATAGCGCTCATTCATGCGCTGGTAATAATCGAGTAAACGCGGCTTGCCCAGCAGGTACTGTTTTATCGGGTTATCGATGGGCGGTCCGATGAAGCAGATCAAAAAGGCCTGCACGGTGGCGTCCACCGCGTGGGGTTCATCACCAAGAAAGAAAGGCCGACCACCGAGAAGCGTGTCCAGCGCATCAATATCGTTACGGCCGATCTGCATGCGCTCTTCGCGGCTATGACGACCCAGCCCCTGGCCATGAAGGCTTTTTTTCAAACTACGCCGAATTAGCGGCG
>Ga0164315_10001728_pt1 | contig 16495 bp, 12 predicted proteins | sample GuaBasSedimGuay6_FD_113737 | JGI IMG/M metagenome (GOLD analysis project Ga0164315, IMG submission 113737) | Subseafloor sediment microbial communities from Guaymas Basin, Gulf of California, Mexico - Guay6, Core 4569-2, 0-3 cm | ecosystem: Environmental > Aquatic > Marine > Hydrothermal vents...
CGGCGCGGAACTCGCCGCACTGATTCGCGCGACCCGGCCGCGCGTCATCGCCCAGGGCGTACTTCGCTGGCCCGGTACACCGTCGGTCCCCGAGTACACCCAGGAACTCCAGCACGCGATCAAAGAACTCTATGAAATCGACCGACGTGCCGTTCGCTATCCGCCCAATGCGCGGGTGATGCGGGTTTGGCGGCTTCGGGACTGAGCGAGCGGCCGCGAGCGCCGCTACTCGATATAACCCAACTCCTTCAATTCCTTCAGGATCGACTCATCCGTGCCCGATTCGGCTTCCAGACGAAGGATCTCGGTCGTGTCATGAGTGGGGATGGGCGGCACGGGTGGTATTTCGAGAAACGCCCCGGGCTTCCCGTCCATATCTTCTCCAATCGGAATTCCCAGCCAGGCCAGAACCGTCGGCGTCACATCGGCGATCGTGAGCTCGTCGGTCCCGACACCCACACGAATATCCCGGCCCCGCGCAAAGAACACACCATTGCGTGCGGCATCGCTGTAATGAGCCCCGGTCCCGACCTTGGTTCCCGGCTTCGGGGCTTCGAACCCGTGGTCCGACATGACGATCACGAGATCGTCGGGGCCGACATCCTCGAGGAGGACTCCGATCAAGGCGTCGCTGAAATGGTAATAGCCCTCGATCGCCTTGCGGGCCTTCGCGATTCGCTCCGGTGACCATCGTTTTTCCGAATCGTACGCCGTGGGCTTCTCGACGCCGGCCCACAGGGCGTGACTCGTCCGATCGATGCCCTGCAGAAGCACCATCATGAGGTCGGGTCGCTCTTCCTTCTGGATTTCTTTCGCGATGGAGACGAATCGCTCGTCGGTGTTGTACCAGCGCGACATGGTCTCGACGGTAAATGTCATTGTCGCGATCGATTGGTCGGCCAGGAACGGATTGGCCACTTCGGTGAGGGTCGCCTCCGCGTGATGCTCATCCAATACGCGTTCGTTCCAGTCTTCGGGAGAGATGGCCGAACCACGGCCACGGCCACGATCGACAGGTTCGAGCTTCCGGCCGTCGACGCCCGCGAACATTTCGCCGAGAAAGACCTTGCCATCCACCTCGGCCGGAAAAGCATGGGAGCTCACGATCACGCCCTGAACGACTTCCGGGGGATACGTCGTGAGCCAATTGACGACGCCTACAGTCTTGCCGCGATCCGAGAGAATGTTCCAGATCGCATGACTTTCGCGATCGAAGCTGTAGTTCAGCCGCGCGAGTCCCTCGGATGTCTTGCGGACCCACTGATAGATTCCATGCTTCGGCGCCTTCTTGCCGGTCGCCACCGTCGTCCAGATCCGTGGGGAAAGGAGCGGAAGATCGGAAGAGATGATGGGCCCGTAGACCCCTTCCTTCGCGATGCGGGCGAGATTGGGAAGACGGCCCGTTCGCATCATCGGCTCGATGATGCGATATGAAGCACCGTCAATTCCGATGATCAGCACCCGGTTGGCGGGCGGCGACTCGGAGGGGACCGGATCCCCATCACAACCCACGCCGAGTACGAAAATGAGCGCGATGGCCACGGACAGCAACAGGACAGGCTTGCCAGGAGAAGACATGGGATTCCTTCGAGTCGTAAGAGGCACGCGGTTTATACCACCGGTTATCGAGAGCCGCGAGATCACGGCGCCGCTCGGTCGGGATGGAGTGTAGACCAGCTCGCTCCCCTCACTCACTTGCGGATCCGGGTCGCTGAATGTCGAATGCCACGAGTATCTCGTTCTCGAACAGCAGCCGGAGTTCGTCCTCGAGATTGCCGCGGATCTTCTGCTTGATCGCCAATTCGTAGATCGCTGGGCGCTTGTCCAGGATCAGAGTAGTGAAGCCGAGCTGGCGGAGGCCGTCGATGGCGTTGCGCTCAGGGATCTGCTCAACCAGCTCAGCGAGTTCTTCGCGCCCGGATTCCACGAACGATCCATAGCAAGCGGACATTCTGCGGTGGTGATAGGCAGCCGGAAGAATCCTGCTGGGCGCCCTCATGCTGCGAGAAATGCCGGTCAAGAACGGAAGCTCCAGGACCGGCCCACGGTTACCCATCGCCTCGAGCTCTTTGAAGAAGCGAATTTCATCGGGATCAACATTCACTTCCACCGTCTGTCTCGGATGCGGCTCAGGAACGATCGAGAGCAGAGTGAGAACGATCATCGCGCCGCCCACGACCCTCTCCATTGTTCCAGACCTCTTGATCAACCAGGCTGCACCCATTCCAGCGAGGATGCCGACGACGATATGGGACGCGACGGTGAGTCGGAGTACGGCTCGAATCGACTCCAGTCCGGGAATGAATGGAATGAGCTGCAAATACAGATTCGGGATCTGAAACGGCGCATCGGGCCAGATCAGATCCAGCATCTCGTTATTGAAGGGCCCCGCTGAGACTGCCGTTGTCACGATCGCCCCGATCACGAGCGCCCAGCGAGGATCGCCGTTCAGCTTCAGCGACAGCTGTCTGCGCGGCACCAGCATCCCGATCAATCCGAGGAGCACCGCGCCCCAGCCGAGAAAGAGCATTCCACCGGGGAGCTGGTCCGACCAGTGCGCATAATAGAAGAAGGACCGGCCACCGATCTTGCCTGCCTCTCGCGCATCCAGATAGGGACCCAAAAGGAGCGCGGTCGCCATTGTGATCGCCCCAAAAACAAAGGCGAGTTGAATGGCACGGACGTTCCTGAATCCATATCGGTAGAGCAGCCAACCTGCGAAGGTCGGAGCCATCAGTGCCGCCGCGAGCAGCGGGTAGAAACTTGCGCCGATCTGCAGCGAGCAGGCCAGCGCCAGGCCGATCGCGTCACGCCAACGCCCGCGAGCGAAGAGGCGCTCCGCGAAGAAGAAAGCGAATACCGTCCACGCGCTGTCCCAAACGGACGGGTGCGTGATGTCGAAGCTGATGCGAATCGGGTTGAAGCCATAGAGGAGTCCGGCCACGACCCCTGCAGCCGCCACTCCTGTCCACTCCCGCACAAGGAGATACATCGCCAATGCCGAGAGGATCAGCAGAAGCGATGTCGCGAAGTTGTATGCGAGTGCAGGGTTCTCGGTAAAGAGCGCGACGGGAACCGCCAACAGACCCATCGTCATCATGGGAATGCCAAGCGTGAGTGTTCTGGTTGTCGGTGCACAATGTGGTGTGTCGAAGATCTGGTGCGGAGCGGTCAGGATCGTGCGTGCATTTCGTGCGGTCAGCCAGGCTTGAAAAACCACGTCTGATTCCGCGATGGGTAGCCGCACCTCGACATTGGAAACCGTCACTGAAGACATCGGCCCTGCCTGCAACACCGCCCGAAACGTGACCGCGGCGGCAATCACGAAGAACAGGACCGCGACTGCATGCCAGACCGCGATGCGCCTCGTACGGGGAGGCCCCTCCTCTGACACGCATTCTGGCTCGATTGATTCCGGCAAGCTTCTTGCCCTCGCATCCTGGCAGTAAGAGCCCAGAGATTCTAACACTGCCTGCGTGCCAGCTAAGTTCCCATGGGCCTAACAGAACGCACGAATAGATTCTCCTCTGGTCGCGGCGAAACGATCACTTCCGCCGCCGAAATCCAGAATAGAGCTGCTCGCAGGCCATCTGATACGAAATCAGCGTCGACGTATGGCGCCGCTCACGACCCATCGCGACGTCGGAGCCAGAAGTAGACAGGCACACCAAGGAGTGCCGTCGCGAGGCCGAGCAGCGCCTGCGTCGGTTCACGCACAGCCATGAACCCGGCAGCCCAGAGTGTCGCCACGACGAACACGACAGGGACCACGGGAAAGCCCGGTACGCGCACCCGCTCTGCCCCCTCGCGAATCCGCAACACGATCAGCGCCAGGACCGTCACGGCCGCCGAGATCCCGAGGGTGAAACCGATGTAGCTGAATAGTTCCGCGAGGCCACTCAGCCAGACGACGACGATTGCACCAACGGATTGAAGCGCGATCGCCGCCGTGGGGGTTTCGTGATCGGCGCGCAAAAACTGTGGGAAGAGCCCGTCCTCGGCCATCTTCGCGTAGACCCGTGGACCCGCCATCACCATCGACCAGATCGAGGTAAAGAGTGCAAGACCCACCATGAGCGAAACGGCCTGGGTCAGTCGATCGCCACCCAAAGCCTGTGCCGCGATCGCGCCCACCTCGGCTTTGCCGGCCAGGTCTTCGATCGGCACTGAATAGAGGAACACGACATTGAGACCTAGATAGAGCGCCATCACGGTGGATGTGCCCAACAGCAGGGAACGAGGCAGGCTGCGTTCGGGATCTCGCACTTCCCCGGCGATGTAGACCGCTGCGTTCCAACCCGAGTACGAAAACGAAATCCACACCAGGGTCACAGCGAATGCGCCCCAGACGAACTCGGCCGATTCTCCAGTATCTGTCGCACGCTCGGGAAGCGAGGACATACCGAACGCCACGAAACCGAAGATCAATAACAGCTTCAGCGCCACCGCCGCGTTCTGCAGCCAGACGCCTTCCCTGAAGCGCAATCCATGGATCAGACCCGCGATCGCGATCGCCCCCGTACCGATCCATTCGGGGCGAATATCGAGGTCGATCGAATAGCCGACGTACGCCTGTAGTCCCAGCGCCGCAGCGGCGATGGGTGCGGTGAAACCCGCGAGCAGAGAAATCCATCCCGCGAGAAAGCCCGCGAGCGGATGGATCATGCGGGAAAGGAATAGGTACTCGCCCCCGGATTCCGGGAATCGACGACCCAGTGCGCCGTAGGACAGCGCGCCACACAGGGCGATGATGCCTCCGACCAACCAGGCCAGGAGAACGAACTCGCGAGACCCCAGATCGCCGAGTGCGAACCCGGAGGTCGTAAAGACCCCGGCTCCAATCATGTTCGCAATCACCAGCGCGCTGGCGCTGGGAATACCCAGTCTACGAGTCGATTCTTCCTGGTTCACGGTGGATCGCTACTCGGATGCGTCTAGTTTGGCGATGAGGTCGGGACGCTCCTTCACCAACAACAAATTGGTGAACCATTTATGCTTGGGAGAATACCGACGAATGAGCGCGTCACTCGCGATCCGTTTCACGAGGTAAGGAGCCGAACCGCCCATACCCAGGTCGAACATCTCGACGTGGAGTGTCGCCAACATGTCTAGTAATTCCTCGCCCGTCGAACCAAAGCCCGCAAGATGATGTGGCGAGAACTCGAAGGCCATCACGATCGTTGGTGAGCGACCGACTAGATCGAGCATTCCATTCAGGATCGCGACCTCTGCGCCCTGCGTATCGACTTTCACAAAATCAACCGATTCCTCGACACCCGCGAAGTAGTCGTCGAGGGTGACCGCTTCGACCTCGACGAATTTGCGTTCTTCGCCTTCCGGCTGATAGATACGATGGTCGCCGTGATTCTCTTCATCGAGATAGAGACGAATTGCGCCGGGCTCGTTCGAAACCGCCTTCTGTTCGACGACCACATTGTCGAGCCCACTCAAGGCAACGTTCTTCCGCAGGATCTCGAATGCGACGGGATCGGGCTCGAAGGCATAGACACGTCCCGTGTCTCCGACGAGGAGACCGGCCAGAACCGTGTAGTACCCGACGTTCGCACCGACATCGACGACGACATCGCCGGGGCGAAGGCTGTTCACGAACCATTTCGTCTCAGTCGGCTCCCAGACTCGCCCCGACCAGATCCACGGCGTGATGATCTTGTCGGCGGGATTCACGAAGAGCGGAACGTCTCCGACCCCCTCGATGGCCAGCGTCGTGACCATGCCATAGGGCTTCAGTCGCGATCCGATCGCATGCTGGAGACCGAGCCCGAATTCGGACTCCCGTGTCGTCCATGCGCCGACTGCGATCAATAGAATCAGAGAGAGAGAGGCGAGGGTCGTCTTCACGATTCGATGAGTTTAGCACCTTCCGCATCGACCCGGACGAGCACTTTTGGCGAGAGACCCGAAGGCCTATCATCACCGAATGAAAATCCTGCATCCGACACGCGTCGCCCTCGCCACGTTGCTCATGACTTGCCTATCCGCTCCGCTACTCGGCCAGTCGGCGATCGCCGCAGACACCGGAGCGCCGCGTGCTGCAGTCGATCTACACGCGGCCCAGGGTCGCGAGTTTTCCCAGCACGGTGAAGATGGGGTCATCGAGAAGATCTTCGAGATCATCGAGCCCGGTCCCAAATTCTGCGTAGAGTTCGGTGCATTCGATGGGGTCAACAACAGCAACATGCGAAATCTCGTCGTGAACCACGGCTGGAGCAGCTTCCAGATCGAAGGCGACCCGATTCGCGCCAAGAAATTGGCAGAGAACTATGCGGACTACCCGAAGGTCAAAACGACACAGGCATGGGTCTGGCCGGGCAACATCGAGATCCTCTTCGAGGACCACGATGTTCCGAAAGACCTCGACCTGCTCGTCATCGACATCGACAGCAATGACTATTATGTCTGGCGGGCCATTCACGACTTCCGGCCCAAGATCGTAATGATCGAGGTCAACAAGTTCTTCCCGCCGCCGCAGCTGATGGTGATCGACTACCACCCGATGAATTATTGGGATCACACCTACTATCACGGCGCTAGCCTGCAATCGCTCGTCAATCTGGCCAAGAAAAAGGGCTACGAGCTGCTCTACGTGATGGACGGTGGACCGAATGTCTTCTTCGTCGACGCAAAGTACTACGACCGATTCGGTATCGAAGACAACTCGCCGAGCAAGATGTATCGAAAACTGTCCGACGAGTTGATGGAGCGCTCGATCGTGAAGATGGGGCGAGACGGTGTGCCGTGGGAGCAAGGCAAGGACACGCTCACCTGGAAGGAACTCGTCATCGAGAAGAAGTTCATCCTCGACAAGCGTTGACCAGGTCTCGCGGGGTGTCTTGGTCGATCAAACGATCGCGTCGAAGAGACGCGGGCCCGGCTTCTCGGCCACCAACCAGCAATGCCCTCCCCAATGCGTGCCGAGAGGGCGATGAAGAGCGGCCTCGAGTCCGATGAATAGAGGCGTAAAGAACTCCATCGGTCGCCAGGCGATCGGGATGAGTTCCCACGCGAAGTACATCCAATTGAATTTTTCACCGCGTACGAACTCAAAACCCCCGGCTTCGATCGCCGTAACCAGATCTTGATAGCGGAATCGGCTGAGGACTTTGTCGTCATCCCAGTTGGGTTGTAAGGCTCGGGCCAGTCGCATCAAGGGACTATCGTCGATGGTCTCGATGATGAACAGACAGCCGCCTGGCCTGAGCGCCCGATAGCTCTCCTCGAGAACGGCTCCTACGTCGTAGGCGTGATGAAGAACATGGGAGATGTAGACCATGTCGAAGCTGCCGTCCGCAACCGGCATCTTCTCGCCCTCGCCCGTAAGCGCAGGCGCGATCTGCGTGGCCTCCGCCGCACGTTCGACATTCGGCTCGATCCCCATCGCCTGACCGCCATAGCGGACCAATCGACGCAGGTTGTCGCCGCGACCACAGCCGACATCGAGCACGCGGAAGCCCGGCCGCGAGGCCGCGATTCGTTTCTCGACGGCGCGAAAGCGAAAGACTCTCTCTTTCACCGACCGGACCCTTCCTTGGGCCGTCGACAAACGGCCAATAGGTCCAGGCAACGATCATTGGCGGGCACGATCGGAAAATCGTCCAGAGTGACCTCGGGAAGGCCGTCGCCCTCCTGAATGCCACGGCGCACGATCACAGCAAATTTTCCGAAGAGCCAATCGATCAGGCGGCGAGGCATGAGGTGCCTCAGTCCGAGCGGATCGATGCGCATGATCTTTCGAATACGCCGAAGCCGCTCATCGTAGTAGGCCATGGGCTCGGGGCTCGCGCTGACGCCCTGCATTTCGACCTCATCGAAATAGCCTTTCAAGAGCTGCGTGAGCTCGCCGGCTTCGTATTCGTGCACATGGAAGGGATTTTCTTTATCGGACTGCAAGAGGTTTGGTGTGCTGATGAGGGCGACACCGCCGGGACGAGTCATGTATGCGATCGCCTTCAGGTAGGCCGTCGGATCTTCGAGGTGTTCGATGACCTGAAAACTCACCACCACGTCGAATGCATCCGCGATCACGGGAATCGCGGCGGCATCGGCCCGCACATAACGCACACTTTCATGACGGGCACCCGCATCGGGACTGATGCGATCTATGGCAAAGACGTCAAGCTTCGCATCGGCCAGCAGAACGGTTCCGTAGCCGGTTCCACATCCGAGATCGAGGATCCGCTGTCCTTGCCCGCTTCGGGCATGTTCGATCGCGCAGGCATAGGCAGCGCGATGCCGCACGAGGTCGACGCTGAAGAGCTTGCTTCCCTCGTGGAGCCTCTCACCGGTAAACAACAACTCACTCATCTTCGATGCTCCTGTTCCCCGATGCGAACGGCCCCCTCAGAAAACGCAGACTTCATTATCGTCGCCCGGGGGCGCAAAATGAATCAGAACTGGAAGTAGATGAACTCCCCGCCAACCGCCCCTAAAAGAGCAACGAGTCCTGCGATGACACCAAGAAGCGCACCCTCGAGCACCCCACCCCACCTGCTGTCGAGCGACATCAGAATCGCGTTGAAGCGTAGCCGCGCGAATCGCTCAACGACGTGAAACAACATACAGAAGAGTACGACGATGACCTGGAACCAGGGCCAGAGTCGGGCGTAGCTCCCTGTGGCGGTACGAGTGATGAAGTCGATGGCTTCGACAAGATTCTCGGCACGAAAGAAAATCCAGGCGAAACAAACGAGATGGAAGAAAAACAGGATCCTCGGAATGTCGGCCCAACGCAAGCCCTCGCCATCGTCGACCCCACGCGAACCCGGTAGCCATCGGTGAATGATCAGCATGATTCCGTGCAGACCGCCCCAGATGACAAAATTCCATGCCGCACCGTGCCAGAGTCCACCAAGCAGCATGGTGAGAAACAAGTTGCGCTGGGTTAGGACCGTGCCCGACCGATTTCCACCGAGCGGAATGTAGAGATAGTCACGAAGCCACTGGGACAGTGTCATGTGCCAGCGGCGCCAGAACTCAGCGGGATTCCGCGAGAGATAGGGCTCACGGAAATTGAGCGGCAGTTCGAGTCCCAGGATCTTCGCCAATCCACGCGCCATGTCGGTGTAGCCCGAGAAATCAAAGTAGATCTGAAACGCGAAGGAGTACACGGCGATCAAATGCTCGGGTGCAGTATTGAAGCCCGGCTCCGCGAATACGCGATCGACGTAAGGCGCCAGCAGGAGATCAGCCACCAGGACTTTCTTCATCAGGCCGAGCGCGATCAGCCATGCGCCTTCTCTCGTTCGCTCCCGAGTGACTCGTCCCCCCTCCCGGATCTGGGGCAAGAGCTGCCAGCCGCGAACGATCGGCCCTGCGATCAATTGTGGGAAGAAGGATATGAAGAGCGCGTATTCCGAGAAGCTCTCGACCGGCTCGATTTCTCCACGATAGGTGTCGACGGTCAGAGCAATGATCTGGAAGGTGAAAAACGAGATTCCCAGCGGCAGCAGGATCTCGGGGACTCCCGGGGCCGACAAGCCCATTCCTTCCAAGACCGGAATCAGGGAGGCCACGAAGAAGGCCGCATATTTGAAGAAACCAAGCACGACCAGGCTGAACACCACCGACGTGGTCAGCCAGAATTTCGGTCGTTCGCTACGTAACATCAGTCGCTGGAGCGAATAGTTGATCGCGAGTACGCCGACAAAAAGCGCCAGATATACCGGGATCCACATGCTGTAGAAGACGAGACTCGCGATCAGGAGCACGCTGCGGCGATGCTCCGTCGAAACCGAGCGATGGGCGATGAAAACAATCGCGAAGAGGATCAGGAAGGGGATCGAATTGAAGAGCATCGGCCTATTCCGCCTCCCTGACCGAGGCCCGTGCGCGTCCGCGTTGGCGGTAGCCCCTTAGCAGCTCCGGGGCTAGCTCCCTGGCCAGGAGCATCGCGCCGTCGAATCCCTTCTCCTGAAGAAAGTGTCCTCCGAGATCCTTGAAGGCCTTATCCGGGAAGAGCCTGTGCAGATCGAGGAATGTTCCACCGCGACTCTCAACCAGCTCCCGGAGCATCTCGTTCGTCTTCAGGGTTCCCTCCCGGGTCTCGAAACCGATTTCCTCGAAGTGCTCGACGTTCATCGGAACCGAATACGCCAGCACTCGAACGCCCGCGTCCTGGTAGATCTCCAGTGCACCCGCGAGCATCTGCGCGACGGGGTGACTCGACGGAATTCCGTCCATCGCCCCACCGTAGAGTGCCTCGACATAATGCCGATTCGATCGGTTTGGATTTCCCTTTTGAAAGGGAAGTCGAAAACTGGGCAACCCGTCGTTCATCATGCGTGGATTGAACTGGTGAATCGTGCGTCGAACGTGCTGAATGCCGTGGACCGCACGAACCTGTTCTTCGCCGAGATACTGCCAACCGTCTTCCAGCCCGAACCCGACGATTCCCATGTAGAACAGAATTCGGTCGAGGGTCAGATTCATGGCATGGAAGGGCCGCGTCAGAAGGTCGGGAAGCCGGTGCATCGGCATCCAACCGATCGACTCCCTGCGATTGAATCCGCTGCGCCAACGGTTCGAGAACGAAGCCAGATTGATCGGGAAGACGACCTGATCCGCGCGATTCGCGACGATCAGATCCGCGAACGCATAGTATTCTGGCGCGGACATCCCGGGTGCCGCGATGGGAATAACGAGGGTCTTTCGCGGTGCACGGCCACGAAGCAGCCGACGCATATTGTCGGGCACGGCTCGTTCGTATGGGTAGTCGATGACGGTCGAATCACCGAGAACGACGATTCGCTCGCCTGGAAAGCGTCGGGACGCGACCAGATTTTCGGAGTGCAGGTCGAGGATCAACCCAACTCCGATGCCCGTCAGACCGCTCTCGATCTCTGCCGCCCGGAGAGAAGCGACGACGATGCCAACGGTGGCCGCAAAGGACAGAACCGCGCATAGAATGATGATAACGCTGCGAGTCTTCCGCTGGCCCATTCTCTGGTGCGCACTCTAGCGCAGCGTACTGCCCGAGCGCCCTAGGGACGTGATGGAAAGGACGTTCGCCATACGCAGTCTTCGCGGCGTGTGGTGACAAGTCGGGCAATCCCGTAGCCTGCGGTCGTTATGGGTGAAGTTCGAAACACGTGGAGCGCCCGGCTCGTACCGAGCAAGGGTTTGCTGATCGGCATCGCACTGGGTGTGATTGGAGCCGTTCTCGTCGTTCAGTCGCACTGGTCGCCGGCTTCCTCCGGCATCCATGCGGCAACGCTCGAGCAACTACAAGATGCCCTGGCGGCGGAGGTGCAATCGCGCCGCGAACTGGCAGACCGGATCGCAGAACTGGATACGGAGCTCTCGCGCTTGCAACGCCTGGTGGACGAGATGAACGGGAGCCCGATCGCACGAGGCGAGCCGTCGGCCGAGGGTTCGCTGCGAGAAGTCGACGAGAGCGGAGAAGCGCAGTCCGAAGTCGCCGCCGGAAATGAAGCCGTGCAGTTCGACGACGAGGTTCTCCTCTCACGGGGAGTACATCCGAGTGACGTCGAGCGAATTCATGACCGCTGGGCACAGCACGAACTGGAACGTCAAACGATCGCCGACAGCGCACTTCGTGAGGGCTGGTTCTTCACCGACCGCCATCGCGCCGAATTGAGACGAACAGACCGCGAACTCAGGGAGGATCTCCCGGACGAGGACTACGATCGTTATCTGTACGCGCTCGGGAAGCCCAATCGTGTCGTCGCCGGAGAGATTCTGCCAGGTTCGGCGGCTGGCGACGCCGGCTTGCGTCGGGGTGATGTCATCTTGCACTATGGTGATGTCCGAGTGTTCAATCCAGGCGAGATCATCGTGGCTTCGTCCCAGGTCGACACCGGGGAATCAACCCCGCTGATCTACCTTCGAGACGGACAGAAGCGGACGGCGTACGTGGAATCGGGACCGCTCGGGGTAATCCTCGAACATAGCAAGGGCGAACCTTTCTCCGACTGAAGGCTGCTTTTTGTATGCGGACCACCGAACACGCCGGTATGCTTCTTCCCTCATGGATGGACACGCTGATTCTGTAACGGGCCTCTCCAAAGCGGCGCTAGTTTGGGGCGTGTTGGGCGCGATGGCTTGTGGCTCGATGATCCCGCTCGAGCCCAGCTTGCTCGAAGAGGGATTTCACCTCGATATCGCGCAGCGACTAATTCGCGGGGACCATCTATACCAGGACATTGTCGCTTTCACGGGGCCCCTACCCTTCGAAATGCTCGCGCTCTTGTTCCGAGTATTCGGAGAAGAAATCCTGGTCGGCCGCGCGGCGGTGGCCATGCTCCATGGTGGCGCGACCGCTGCTGTGTTTGCACTCGCCCGCAGCACCCGAGCGGACGGACTCGCGCATGTCGCGGGGGCGCTCGCGGCTTGTACGCCGATTCTCCTCTTCCCACTCTTCTCTACGTATTTCTATACGACCCTCGCCGTCTCGATCAGTGCAATGGCCTGTTGGGCCGCGCTCGCCGGCCTTCGCGATATGCGCTGGGCCGTGGTGGCCGGCATGCTCGTGGCCTGCGCCGCGCTTTGCAAACAGACCGTGGGCGCCATTCTTGCGCTCGGGTTGTTGACCAGCCTTGTGGCTTGCGCCCCCTCGACCTCACGCTGGCGCGCCGCCATCGGCCTGACGATCGGCGGCGGAATCGTCACCGTCGCGACGCTCGCGGCCTTCGCCGCAACAGGCGGACTCGGCGCATTGGTCTATTCGTTGGTCGAGCTACCCCTGTCTTTTCAGTCCAGCTACAGCTCGCCTTACATGAACTTCTGGCCCCCGGGTCGATTCGACGACGAGATCAGGGGCAGCCAGATGTTCTATCTGCCCTATCTCTACTCCATTCTTTATGGCGTGTGGGCCAGTCCGACCTGGAAGGTCACGCTCTTTACGCAGGTCCTCTACGCTCTTCCCTTCATCGCGATCGTGGCCACGATCGTGCGACGCCGAAGCGGCCCCCTCCACCCCGCAGTCTGGATTCACTTCGCGGCCCTACTCGCGATGGCCACCAATGGGTTCCCGCGTGCGGATTGGGGGCACCTCGTTTCGGTCCTGCCGAGTGCCGCGATTCAGCTCGTTCTCATCGCACCAGTTCCAGCGGGTCCAGCACGCCTGCGCGGGCGCACGACTTCGGTACTCGTGGGAATTCTGATACTGGCGAGCGCGGCGGCGGGCGGCATGCTCTATCGGGTTTCCGAAGCGCCGAGCTTCGGACCGCGAGTCCCCTTGCGAGTGGTGAATGACGGTCATCGCACCGACGCCCTGCCCCATGCGATTCGCTATCTCCGCGAGCACACCGAGCCGGGCGACGCAATTTTCGTCGCGCGATCAGAGCCGCTGATCTACTTCGCAACGGACACCCGCAATCCGACACCCTATGGTGGCGTGATTCCGGGCATGACCGATGAACAACAGCGCGTGATCCTCGAGGCCCTCGAAACGACACGTTACGTCGTGATGAGCGATATCGATCAGCCCGTTTTCACCTACTACCGCGACGAACTCCCCGACGTCCAGAAATTCCTGGAGCGGCATTTCCAGATTCCGAGAGATTATTTCCGCCGCAAATCGCACTGGATTCTCGTCCTCGAGCGAGGGCCCGATCGCGGAGCCACTCACAGCGATCTGGTCGATCTCGCCTCGAACGGAAAACCCTGGATTCGAAACCCGGACCGGAGCCTTTCATGGGGGCATGTTGTTGATGACGTTCTCGCAACATCACAGAATCGCCGCTTGCTGCCGACGGTACTCGGGATTCGCGGAGGCGGAATCGATTTCGACTTGAAGATTCCCGATGATGCTGTTTTCCAGGCGGGCTTGGGATACCCGCAAGCCACCGGCCTGCAGGCGTCGTATAAGCATCCACGTACCAGCCAGATGGTGCTGTCGATCAGAACGAACGGAACGGACAAAACGGAAGATGAGTTCGAGAAACTGGCCTCGAAGTGGGTGCTGACGCGACCCTCGATCGTGCGACGTTGGGTGCCCTTCGAGGTCGATCTCTCCGAGTTCGCCGGTCGTGAAGTAACCCTGCGACTCGAGCTCAAGCCCATCCGACCCTTCAGAGGCGTCGAACTCGCGTGGTGGGGAAGTCCGCGCATCGTGATCCGACCGGATACCGACGACCTACCATGAGCCATTTCTTGACACGCCTGACTCTGTCAGACGGCTAGGATGAAGGCGCCGGGAAAGCGGCATCCGGCTCATTGTTGAGCCTCCCGCGCTGCCGCAAGCGCTTCACGCGTGAATTCACGAGCAAAGACGAGACCGATTCCGGCACGCATCGAAATCAGCGTCGCGGTCAACGCCAGATTGCTGGCCAGTAGAACTTCCGGGGACGCCCAGTATTTGAACATGTAGACGAAGGCCACCTGCCCGGTTCCGAGGCCTGCGACTGCAATCGGCAGCGAGGCGACGAGCGAAACGGCGGCGGTTCCCACGACCAGGTCACCCAACGGGACCGATATACCGAATGCCCCAAGCGCAGCACCGAATAGCATGATGAAAGAGATCACGAAGCCCAGACGGAGGAGCCCCAGAACAGCAAGCCGGTTCAGTGGAGTTTCACGCGCCGCTCGGAAGAGTTCGAGATCACGGATACGGTCGAGCGGTCCCATCGGAATCTTCGCGCGAAGAAAGGCGAATCCGGCAGCGATGGCGATCATACCGACTGCGATGACGCTGATCTGCAGCGAGACCTGTTGAGTAGAAAGCAGCATGACGCCTAGCGCGGAGAGTACGAGCAGGATGCCGAGATCGAAGAGCGCGATCAACATCACGATTCCTGCGGCCGACGAGATGCCCAGACCACCTCGGCGACGCAGAAGGTAGGTGAGTGCGCCCGCGCCGAGGGCGTAATTGAGTAGACCGAGTGGATAGCTCGCCGCCTTCATCTTGGCGCACGTCCATTTCCCGAGATGGGGAGAAGTCGGCGCAGCAAGATAGTTCAGAGTCTGTGCTTCGATCCACAGACTCACCGCACCGTAAAGAAGAACGGCGGGAATGAGCCTGGCCGCGACGCCGCCGTCCACATGCCGGAGCACTTCACCGAAGTCGATCCGTCGAAGGAGTAGAACGAAAGCCGCTGCACTCACGACCACTGGCAGAAGCCACTTGAGTACCCGTTTGACTAGTTCTGCCATGGCGTCTCCACGGGGGTCCATTGAACGCCCGGCATCTCGTGCTTCTCGAAGGCAAATCCGTAGGCGAAGGTCACCATGACCAACGCCGCGAGCAGACCCAAGCAGACCTGCACAGCCTTCGAACGCAGACCTCGATCCCGAGTCCAATCGGCCAAAACTTCACTCGCATAATAGGAAAAGGGAACCGAGAGACCGAGCAGAAAACTTCCCTTGAGCACCGCAAACCACGGATTCCGCCACGTGAAGAGAACATAACCAGCGACCATTGCGACCACGAGCAGCATCAGGACGACATCCGGCCCGCGAACGCCCTGAAGAAGACGTCGGACCCCACGCCCAAGGCCCACCGCGAATGCGACGGTTGGAACGAGCCCGAGCAGCAGCAGCGCCGTTCCAATTTTCGCGATCGCCGAGCCGCTGCTCGGTAGGAAATGATGGTGTCCGTCGAACCAGACCGTGATGTACGTGCTGCCCCAAACCGAATGGAGCAGCTTCGGCGAGAGCAGATGAGGCTCGGTGATGGTCTGCCACGGAATCCACAGATAATCCGATACGGATCGCACGCCTGGAGGCATGCGGAACATGACCGAGTGAACCTCGAGTCCATGTGGGTAGAGATATCCGTACGTGAGCAGCATCCAGGCATAGAACCAACCGCCGACCATGAATGCCGCCAGGCAAAAGACCAACGCACGTCGGAACGCCGCGATTTTATCGTCCGACTGTATCCCGTGAACCAGGTAGGCCGCACCGCCTGCCCCTATTACGAGAAGGCCCGTCAGCTTCGTGAGAAGGGCCAGGCCCGCGACGGCACCAAACACAGCCGCCCGCATCAGAGTTCGACCGGCCGTCGGCGGGGAGACCAGATCCAGAGCGACACCCACCACCGCGATGGAGATCAAGGCCGTGACCAGGACCTCCTCGCTCAGCATCGCGCTCATATAGATGTGCACGGGCAGAAAGAGCAACAACCCACCCGCGATGAATGCTCGACGCGTGTTCTCCGGATCCACTCGGCGAACCAGGACCACCGCGGCCCAGATACCCAGCAAACCGGAGGCCGCCATCACCAGACGAATCGCGTGAATCGCAGTCGCCCTGTCGAGCGAACCGACCACACGACTGATCACAGCCCCGAGGTAATAGAAGAACGGGGGATGCGCTGTGGCCCAGCCCTCGTCGGGTGCCGGGAGAGTCCAGGAATTCAGCAACAGGGAGATGTATTCCCAGTTTCCCCCGGCGTCGTAACCCATGTCGATGGGATAGGCGAACACATTGCTGATACGAATGGCGATGCCAAGAATCGCCGCCGCGCCCATGGCCACCAGCCATCCACGCTGGTTCCCACTCATCAAGCGGTCCGCCG
>Ga0164315_10001729_pt1 | contig 16484 bp, 10 predicted proteins | sample GuaBasSedimGuay6_FD_113737 | JGI IMG/M metagenome (GOLD analysis project Ga0164315, IMG submission 113737) | Subseafloor sediment microbial communities from Guaymas Basin, Gulf of California, Mexico - Guay6, Core 4569-2, 0-3 cm | ecosystem: Environmental > Aquatic > Marine > Hydrothermal vents...
CCTGACTCCGCCGATTTCCGCGGCCAGACGGCTGATGTGCTCCAACCCGTCCAGGCCCCGCCCGTACAACCGTTCGGTTCCCGTCAAATCAAGATAGGCTCCATGGGGTTTCACGACCCAGGCGGGAGTGGTTCGGCGGCATAATTCGGCCAGGGCCCCTGATTTTTCATCCGGCACCTCCGAATCCGGTCCAAAAAAACGGAGGTGCAGAATCGATCGGGGGGCCATGGCCGGAATCTTCAACAGGCCCTAGGAGAATCTGCGCAAAACGCCGATGACCACGCCCTGAATCCGGACCCGGTCCTCGGGCAACTTGAGTACGGGAACCGTTGGGTTGGCCGGCTGCAGCCGGATCTGGGAACCCTCGCGGAAATACTGTTTGACGGTGACCGACTCTCCATCGACCAGGGCAATGATCGTCTCCCCGTTCCGGGCGGTTTCCCTTGCCTCCACCACGACCGTATCGCCATCCCGGATCTGTTCATCGATCATGGAATCGCCCCGGACCCGCAGGGCATAAGTGCGGCCCTTCCCCAGCCATTCCTCGGGCAGGTTGATTTCCTCCCGATCCTCGAGAGCCTCGATGGGCAGGCCGGCGGCCACCGTACCCAGAAGGGGAATGCGCGCAATGCCACGAGGTCCGCCCCCGTGACCGACGACCTCCAGATCCCGGCTGGCGTTCCGGCGCTCACGGAGCAGATAACCTTTTTCCACCAGGTGACTGACGTGCTTGTGGACCGTGGCCACGGACGACAGTCCGAATTTCTCCCCGATCTCCTGGAGAGTCGGGGCATACCCCCGGATATCACTGTACTCGGTGATGTAGGCGAGAATTTCCGCCTGTCTTGGAGTTAGTCCCATAATCGCCTCCTGCGAAATGCAGCCAGGAAGATGAAGCTCCCGGCCAGCCGCTCTTCAAACCGTCTGAATAGGTACATTAGACGAAAGATTAGCGAAAGTCCAGCGAAAACTTATGAAAAATCGGGCAGAATCATGAAACAGATCGTAGCGCAGCTGTCAGATGGCCGAGGGGGGCAAATACATCTGCAGCCCGCCAAGGGATTGGCGCGGTCCCTCCTGCAGAAGATCGAGAACCTCCACCAGGTCGGGCAACCCCCGGCGTCCACCCCAGTCCCGGCATTTGAGCCCCGCGACGGCGCTGCCCCACTCCAGACACGCCCACAGTCCCTCTCCCCGGGCCCGCGCAAAGGCGTAACCCGCGTGGAAGGCGTCCCCGGCACCGGTGGTATCGATAACCGGCACGGAAAAGGCGGGCACCGCCTGTAATCGGTCACCATCCAGGCCGATGGACCCCGCGCTGCCGAAAGTCATGGCCACGCGGGAAGGTCCCATCGCCCGTAGGGCATTGAGAGCATCCAGGGGAACCGGCCTCCCCGTCAGGTCGGGAGCAAAACCGCGGGAACTCACGACATCCGTGCAGCAGGCAACCAGTTCGCCTGAACCATCCCGTACCGACCCAGCGTCCATCACCACCGGCAAACCCCGCGCGGCAGCCGAACGCGCCAGATGAATGGACACCTCCGCTTCATGCCCATCGGTGTAGAGCAAATCGATATCATCGAGTATATCCGCACCGATCGACTTCAGGGACAGATGGGGAACATCGCCCCGGGTCCAGAATATGGTCCGATGGGATCGTTCCTCATCGACCAGAATAACGGCCTGGGGACTTTGGAAACCGCTGTAGGTAGGACTCAGGGAAAGATCCACACCGGAGTCCTGAAGTTCCCGGCGCTGGAGCTTGCCGTAAAGGTCATCGGTCAAAGGAGTCAGGAGTTTGACCCGCGCCCCGAGCCGAGCCAGGGCCAGGGCCGCCGTCGCCCCGGGCCCACCTCCTCCGGTGATCATCCGGGAAACTTCGCACTTCTGATCCGGTTCAGGAAAATCCCGGACCGGGATGGTCACGTCGAAGGCGTTGTATCCCACCACCAGAATACGCGGTCCGCTGGAATCCTCAGGTCCGGCCACCAAAGCCTCCTTGTTGCCGGCATCACCACCGTGCTAGGTTTTACGGGATTCCGGCAGATGTCCGGACGTGAAACCCCACCGGGAAGGAACAAAATGGGATCCTGTCTTTTCTGCGATATCGCCGCAGGCAAAATACCATGCACCGAGGTGTACAGCGATGAAAAATTCCTGGCCTTCCGAGACATCGACCCCAAGGCACCGACCCATGTTCTGGTGATCCCGCGGCGCCACATTGGCGGCCTGACGGAGTTGGAAAATTCCGACAGTGGCCTGGCGGGAGAACTCGTGCTCGCGGCCGTCGGCATCGCGGCCACCGCGGGACTGTCCGAGGCCGGCTACCGCTTCGTCATCAACAGCGGCACCGACGGCGGCCAGACGGTGGGCCACCTGCACCTGCACATTCTCGGCGGCCGGCACCTGGAGTGGCCGCCTGGTTGATCCGGATTTTCAACTCCTGGAAAGAAATCGGGGAACGATTTTTTTTCGCGGCATGATCGCCTCCAGTGCGTGTACTGGGGACCGTCTGGCCTTCGGATTCCCGCAGGGTCGGTTCGCCTTCAACGGGAAAAATCGGACATCCGGGTTTCCTGGGGTAGATTGCGAATCGTCCGCGCCGCCCGGCGTTCATCAAGGTGGATGGGCTCGTCCCGATCCATGGCGCTGGTTCCGCCGGCGATGATCATGAGGTAATCCAAATTTGCGCAGTCGGGGTGCCCCAGAATTCCAAGGGTATGACCGAACTCGTGGAGAGCGACACCCTGAATCCTCGAAGGATGCGTCAGGTCCGAACTGGTGCTGATCCATATCTCCATTTTTTCCGGAATGACGGCACCCAATTTATCGTCCAGGCCATCGGGCAGGATCAATGATATGTCCCCGTATTTCCCGGCCATGCTTTTGAACACAAAATCAATGTCCGCGCCCGCCTGGTCCGTTGTCCTGACGAAATAATCCGTTTCGGAAATACCCAACCCCGAGGCGTCACTCGCCATGGTGGAGTTCCATAGGTTCAGGGCATCCAGGCAGGGCTGTTCCATATCGACGCCGGCTCCATTCAAACCTGCTGGAATAAAAACCGAAACAGGGTACTGTCCCCATTTCATCAGTTTGGAATCGTTGGGTATGCCGGAGCCCTCCCTGGTCCAGGTAACATCCTTCAGGTAATCCAGAAAATCACCACCGTAACAGATGGCATCAAGCCCGTACCGGGTGATCAAATTAATATCCATGAGAGTCGTGTCCTGTTCCACCGAGACCGGCGGGGTCACAAAATCATACCAGGTTGGCGATTTCGTTTCGATTCTGGGCTCATCGATATTACGGAAGGGTTTGTCGAAGAGGAACAACCCATCGGCATCGGAATTGGCCGACCGGCCTCCGATGCTGGAAGCGAGGATGACTTCCGGAAGCAATTTGCCCGCATCGTCGTAGACAAAACCGCCGAGATACCAGGGCCAGGTAATGTCATGGTAAACGCTGGAGGTCAGGGGGGACAGTTGTTGCCGGTCGTCCGCGACCCGAACGGCGAACCAGGCCCGTTCACCCGGCACCATTCCATCGAGGTCTTCGGTGAAGGTGAGTTTGTAGCGGAGCAGACCCGGTACCGGGACAACGCGTTCCAGGATGGTTGCCTGATCCCAGTTGCCGCCATTGATGGGGCCATCGTAACTCATGGCAACCAGGAATTCGACCAACGGATAGAAGGATGCACTGCCGACCCTTGCCCACGTGACCGTGACATCCGCGGGTTCGGGACCTGCTTCGGCGGTTACACCGGTGACTTCCGGGGGGACGTTCGACACATCCTCACGGACCGTGAGTACCCAAAAATAGGTATCCCTCACAGCACCCACGAAGGCACTGACCTCTAGGGTGTCACGTCCCACCGCCGTGGGAGCGTAATTAAAAAGCGTATCCTGCCCGACCACGGCTCCCCGCAGATACCATTCCACCGACAATGCGGCGGTGGAACTGGGAGTTGCGGAAAAATCCATCGTCTCGCTGAGTTTCAACTCCTGCCCCTGGCCGATGGGTAGAAACCCGATGGTGGTCGTTGGCGGGTCATCTCCCGGCACAGGATCAGTGCTGCTGGAACACCCTGACAAAATGGGCAACAACAGAAGGCAGGTACAAATAACCACTCCGGCAGGTTTCATACGGTCCAAAGTGGAAATTCCTTTGTTTATTTCAGTTTCGAGCTTCATGTCACTTAAATTTAGGCATCGTGGACAAATAAGACAATACCCAGCCTCCTGTTGATTTTATTTCAGGAACTGGTTTTGTACTTTCGATCCGGCGGAGCGATCCACCACTCGGAGAGGTTATTTACGGGAGACAGGAGATGAGGTTCCACATTCCGCAGCCTTCGCCCAATTCCCACCAGGTTCTCGGGGTAGAAGAGATAAGCGGCGGGAGGATCTTCGGCCAGGGTCTCCTGGATTTCCAGCCAGACCGGAAGAGCAGCAGCGCGGTCCCGGGTGCCCAGGGCGACAGCAAGCAAAGAATCCACCACTGAATTGGCGTAACGGCCAATGTTGAATTCCTCGACCGCTGTCGATTTGATGTACCCTGAAGGATCCCCATGGAGATTGGCATTCATCCGGCCGAAGTAGGAATCGAATCGTCCAGCCCTCAACCGGTCCAGTCCCGCGGCCAGTTCCATGGCCAGAATGGTGACCTCCACTCCAACATCCCTGAGGTTTTCCCGCAATATGACCGAACCGCTTTCACGCACGGGATCCCCTTGCTTGGTCAGGATCTCGAAGCGAAAGGGAATTCCGTTCCTGTCCAGCACCCCGTCACCGTCCGTATCGTTCCACCCGGCGGCCGCCAGGAGCCGGCGAGCCTCGTCCGGATCGAAGGGATCGGGCGCCATTCCCCGGTGGTGATTCCATAGGGCCGGGGGAATCGGACCGACGGCCGGGGCCCCATACCCCAACAGGAGCGTGTCGACCATCCGGCCCCGATCGATGGCCAGGGAAAGGGCTTTGCGGACCTGGGCCGAAGCGAACAGCGGATTGGTGAAATTCCATTGCAAGTAGTAGAACCGCCGTCCCCCTGTCGCGACGATCCGCACCCGGCCCGATTGTTTCAGGTGTCGGGCGGCGTCTGGAGGAACATCGTCAACAAGATCGACTTCACCGGTTTCCAGGGCCACCAACCGGGCGCTTTGTTCGGGAAGAATCCTGAATACCACCCGATCCAGGAGGGCCGCCCGGCCAGGGTAGACAGGATTGCGCACCAGGGACACCGAGCGGTTGTGAGCCCAGTCCTCCAGCACGAACTCCCCCGAGGAGAGGGGATGATGGTTCAAATCCCAGTTGCGGATATTCGCCGGATCCAGGTGACCGACCAGGTGGTCGGGCAGGATGTGATGCCAGGTTCGTTGAAGGGGATCCGGCTGGGGCCGGGAGAAGTCGTACCTGACGGTGGCCGAGTCAATGGCCACCGCCGCCAGAACATCGCGGTAGGAACCCCGGCGCGGACTGGCCACAGCAGGGTTCTTGAAATGGTTGAATGAGACAATCACGTCCCGCGCCGTCAGGGGAACTCCGTCGGACCACCGCCAGGGGCGCAGATGATAGGTCACCGACAGGCCGTCCGGAGCAACTTCCCAACGATCGGCGATCCGGGGGTGATAAAGGAGGTCGTCTCCCATCTCGGTCAAACCGTCGTGCAATTCCGCGAAGATGAAACCCGCGGTGGAGGAAGTATAGATCAGGGGATTAAGGACTTCCGGATCCGTCGTCAGGGCCACGACGGCCGTTCCGCCGGACACGGGTTCGGTCCCCGCGAACGGCTCAGGATTTCGTGACTCGTTTTCATCCGATCCACATCCCGCCATCCCCAGGGCTACCGACACAAGCAGAACAAGACCGACCAATCCCGGACAGGCAGAAGACCCTGTGGGACAAATGGCCGAACCGATGAGGCGGTGTGTTTTCCGTGAGATCAATATTTGCCCCTTGTTCCCGGGCCGGCCCCCTGGAACCGTTCAACTTGGTCACTAAAAAAGGCGCAGCCCCATGGGAGCTGCGCCTGAACATACCCACGCCCGACGGGCGCGTCAATCATCCTGCTGACCTCTATTTGACCAGCGTCATCTTCTGGACAGTGGCCTTGCCCGCGTTCGTGGCCTTCAGGAAATACATGCCGCTGGCCTGGCTGCGGCCTCCGTCATCCCGGCCGTCCCAGACCAGTGTGTGCCAACCGGCGGAAATGCCTCCGGTGTGCAGCTTGCGGATCTTCCGGCCCTGGACATCATAGACCGTCAGGTCGAGATCCGAGGACTGGGGAATGTACAGCCGGACCGTGGTCGAAGGGTTGAAGGGATTCGGATAAACCGAATTGACGGTAAACCCGGCCGCGGGAATTTCATCCCGGTCCTCCACAGGCACCAGGTAGGTGGGGAACAAAACCCCGTCCCGCCGGGTGTTGCCTCCGAAGGTGGGCCAGGGAACATCATGACGGTCGTATGCGAACGGCATATCCCAGACGTGGATCAGGAAGTCCCACCCGCCGAATACGATGTCCACGTCGGAATCCGCATCGACATCCGTGATCACCGCCGAGGGCATCAGGGGACCGCCCAGGGTGATCGGGAAGCCGTCCACCAGGTCACCGGTCGAATGATAGGCGTACAGGTTGTAGGGAGAGCTTTCGTCCCCTCCACCGATACCGTGCAGCACTTCCGGGGACGAATCGCCGTCGATATCTCCAATGACAGGACTGCCTTCGGAGCTGCCGGGCAAGGTAACGGGCCAGCCCGGTAGAATCTGTCCGGAAGTTCCGCCGACATGGTCGGTATCGACCACGATGATGCGGCTGACGAGACCCGACTGGTTTGGTGTGTAGATGATTTCCAGCATGCCGTCGCCATCCATATCGCCGAGACCGGGGCTGCTGACCCAGTCATGGACCGCGGCAAATCCCATGTACTTGGGGAAGCCGGGATAGTTGGTTCCATCTTCGCGCACCACGTACAAATAACGGGCACTGTCGAAGAAGACGATTTCCAGTTGACCGTTGTTGTCCAGGTCACCCACACAGGGGTCAACGGAAATACCGGCATTGGCGATGTAGGGGAATCCGGCAACATTGGTGCCATCGTATTTGAGGGCCATCAGACGCTTGATTCCCGAAGCGTCGTTTTTGGTGCCGAAAATAATGTCCTTGGCGCCGTCGCCGTCGAGGTCAGCCAGGGCCGGACCACTGCGCGACCATTCCCACTGGGCTCCATCGCGAACGTAGAACGGACCGATGGTGGAAGGCGTCGCGTCGCCGTCCCTGACTTCGGTGCCATCGGCATGCCAGGCGAAAACCACGCCGTTCAGGGTATTGACCACGATTTCGGGTTCGCCATCACCGTCGATGTCGCCCACCGCGGGCGTGGCCCAGTTCCACTGGCTTCCCAGCACGCTGGTCAACGCTTGCGGCCAACCTTCAAGCTCGTTTCCGTCCCGGGTGAATACATGGATGGCCCTGGCCGGGGATGATTGGGAAACAATCATCTCCAGACCGGGATTGCCGTCCAGATTGCCCAGGGTCACCCCGGCAGGTCCAAAAACATAACCGGACGGGTAATCGGTAAACACACCCAGGGTCTGGGAGTCGCCGTCACCGTCCAGAAGCTCCATGCCGTTGTGATGGAAAACGTAAACCTGTTCACTGGCCAGGACGATTTCCTGATCGCCGTCACCGTCGACATCGCCAACCGCCAGATGGCTGCTGGTTTCGTTGGCGAAGGGCACGGGGAACCCGACCAACTCGGCCGGAGCCGTGGATTGAACCACGACATCCGACAATACGCTGGGGACAAAAGAGGAATCGACCGTCGCAACCTTGTAGTAGTAACGCGTCAACTGGTCGAGATTGTCGTCCATATAGTAGGAAGTACCCGCAATGACGTCCTGGTTGACCCTCTGGAAAGGACCGAATTCATTGAGACTCCGGTAGACATTGTAGCCAAACCGTCTGGGAGAAGTGGAAGGATCCCAGCTAAGGGCGATGACATCGGCCCCCAGTGACGTGTCGGTGATGATGTTGGCCGGTGCAACCGGGCGCCAGGGACTGAAGTATTGGCTGAAGACGCGACCGTGGTTGTCCACGAAATCAAAGCGGCTTTCCACCGTTCCCAGGATATTGGAAACCGAAAGGGAATAAACCACGCTGCCGGCCTTGTCGTCCAAAAGATCGAGATTGCTCCAGGTAGCCAGGGAGTCATAGAGAACTATGTTGGGATCATCGGCACGCAGATACCCGGTGATGTTGTCGGCCATTCCCGCCCCGAAATTCTTCAACCGCGCGGTGATGCGGATCCTCTCACCCATATCCAATAAACCGTTGCCGTTGCCATAGGTTTGATCTTCCCACTGCATGGAAACGACTTCCACTTCGGGAGCTTCCACCACCACCGACCACTTCGACAGGAAGGTGTTGGACCCGTCGGCGACATCCAGATCAAAGGTGATATTGGCGGCATCCCTGACATTGGAATGGAATTCCACCACAAATGGACTTTGGGCAACCGTCGATCCACCGGTTCCCACTGCCGGGAACGTGGCGGTGTCCGTCAGGATGCTCACCGTGGTGTCCGCGCAACTCAGTACTCCCGTCAGGCCCGACAACCCGGATCCACCGGTTTCCAGGAGGCTGGCCAGAAGAAGGACGGTCTCCCCCGCCTCAACTGTATGATTGCCGTTGCCCAGGCTTCCCCCGGTCCCGTCATCGGTCACGGCCATGGCGGAGAGGGAGGCGTAACCCGCACCGGAAGTGACAGGCACCTGCTGGGTCTGCATGACAAGATTTTCTCCCGTCACGGTCAAGGTCGCGTTGCCCGTGGTCACGGGCAGGAAATCCAGGGCGACTTGACCCGCGGCATCGGTCAAGCCGTAGACATGACTCTCGGTGCCCTTGGCCAGACACACCAGAGCATTTTCCACAGGGCTTCCGCCCTCGGAAATCGTCAAATTGAGGGACTGGGGACCCAGGTCCAGACCGGAGATGCCCGCCACCGCCACGGGTGCGGGACTACCAGTCCAGATCGGCAAAGTGGGGTCGCCCAACAGGGTATAGTTCTCAAAAGTCCAACGGTCCACATAGTTGGCATCCGTCAGGCCTATGTAGGGAAGGCGGCTGAGGGCGATGAGTTTACCCACCCGCATTTCATTCGTGCAGTAGAGCAGACGGAAAAATTCCTGCTGATAGTTGTTCGAGTTGTTGGGGAAGGCCGCCCTCACCGAACCGACCGAGCAGATGGACCCGCCGTTGGGATTCTGGACGAACCGCTCCATCAGGCAGGAATTGTCAAAGGCGGCGGAGGCGCAGTTCAGGGCATAAATCATGAAAAGGTTGTCACCGTTGGTGAGCTGGTCGGCATCGGTGGTAATGAAATTGGCGTCCGCAACCGACATGTTGAAATAATAGCCGTGCCCGATTTGGTTCACGATACCGTACCGGCCCGAATTGAGGGTGTCGATCAGAGCCGCCCGGGTAAGTTGGGTATCCCAGGGAAACAGGGTATCGGTCTGATACATCCTCATGTATTCCATGTCCGTGCAGGGAACAATGTTGTCGTTGATCTGCTGGTCCGAATACTGGGCACCGTCGAGAATGATGTAGTCGCCCGCGGGGTAATCCGAGGGGAACAGGACTTCGGCCGCGAAGAGGGCGCGATTGGCCCAATCCGCGGTAACATCGGCCGTTTCATAGGAAATGACTTTGTTGACGAATACCGTGGCGGCCGCCGGAGTACTGACCGCGGCACGGCCGATATAGACTTCCTCGGCGAAATCAACGAGGTCGCCCATGCTTCCGGAAATGGAGGGTTGCCCGAAATTCGCGTCCCCGTCCGCGTTCCAGTTGCCGTCCAGACAGGCAAAATAGAGATCCACGGGAATAGTGGTGTAACCGTTGGTGGGATAGAAGGAATTGTCGATGTACCGCGGAGGCAGGATATCGGAATCACCGGCCAGAAGGACGTATTCGATCCCCCACTTCTGATAGGCATCCAGAATATACATCCGCATGGTTTCCTGGATGTCCGCGCCGTTGCGGTAATTGGCCGCGATGAATTCTTTCGTGGCCACGACCGTAGGTAAACCCTGGGACGTTTTGAAATCGGCCAGAATCTGGAACTCGGACGCCATGTCCTCGTTGGTGATGATCAGGTAGGTAACACCGCTGCCTTTGAGGCTGGGGGTCTGATTGGGTTCGAAAGCGGCGGACTTCTCTTCGATCTCCATGCCGTGTTCACGGTAATAACCGGAAATGACTTCCGGATTGGCCACCAGGTCGGCCAGCATGCTGGCGTTTTCCTCGGCTTCGCCGGAAACCAGTCGCTGCCTGACGGCAATATCCCGCGGATCAGCAGCCTTGCCGGTATCCAGACGAACGGCAAAACGGTCGAGGAATTCCAGTTCCACACCGTTTGCAGTCTGGATCTCCCGGATGGGGTAAACGCTCACGGTGACCAGACGATATCCACGCCAGACATGGTTGCCCGAATAGTCACCCCAGGAGGAAGGAAATACGGGTCCCTCGCGGTTCATGGTTGTGTAGGTGACCATGTCCCCTGAATCGGAGTAATGGGGAGATGCCAGAGCCAGGGGATTCTTGGGGTACTCCCGATGGGTCTCCAGGGGTTCTATCCACAACCGCTCAACCGGAGTGTCGATCGGCACCAGAAGAACCAGATCGCGGACAGGCAGTTGCGGCAGGCCCGGTTCATCCAGGCGACGGGTCCCGTCCAGTACAGGATATTGGACGCCCTGCGGATCAGCTTCCCACCTGAGGTCGTCAACGCGAAATCCACCTTCGTGGAGGACTTCACCACCCGCGGCGGCTGCGTTACCCGGCACCCACAAAAGTGAACCGGAAAGACACAGGGAAAAAACCAAAAAGAGGGAAACAGAACTAAATGCACGGAAAGTCGAACGAAGAGGGCGAACTCCGAAAACAGACATGCGGGCCTCCAGATCGGTCGGCAATGCAAAGGGGCTATTCCCCGCGTTACCGGCGATTACACAAATGTTGGCGAGGATCTGAACAGCTCTCTACCATCTGAACCGACTGAACCTCAGGGTCATGATCTAAGATGCCGAATCTCTCCCCTGGTCCGTGGAATTCCGAAGAATTTGCACCCGGGGAATTGTTGCACGTTAGCTTTGGCTGTCTGAGAGACCTCCCAAAAAGCTCCTGGTGTGACCCTGAAACTGTAAACGCGTTGGAAAGTGCGCTTATGAATTAGGCTTTGAATAACCGCACGCTCACGCCGCGGAATCAAGAAATAACTATACCACAAACCTTCGTATTGGTCAATGCCACAAAACGGATCCCCATTGGCATGAAATTGACTTAATCCTGCCAATTTCCCTTTGTTTGGACAAACCATCACCGGGGAAGTTTTGATTTCATAAACGATAAAAGGTTGTCACGGAATAAGATCAAGGTTGGTACCAGCGGGCAGGGACACCAAAACCGGTTGTCTGGACGTGTGCTCATCACCTCGGGCGGCAGCGGCCCTGACAAGAGCCACGGTGGGAATAGCCAGGATCCTCGTACTGTGGGTCGCGTTACGGACAATGACCAACCCGCCTTTGACCCTCCAACTGGTGCCGGAGAGATAAAGTTGGGCGATTTCATGATCCGTCAGAAACACCGGGGAATCGGCCCGGTCGCCCGCCACGAGATCCAGATAACCGTCCAGGGACGCCAGGCCGGTTTCCACGACGGACGCCTCGGTGTGGGCGAAATTAATCCGATGGCTTTCCACGATAGCCGGCTGGCCGGAAGCCCAGGCCCGGCGGGTTTCGGCTGCGCAACGAAGCACCACGGCCCCGGGATCCGGGGCTTGAGCAGGTTCCAAACGGCAGTTTCGCTCCAGGTAGGTGCGTTCCGGGTGGCGCCAACGGTCCCAATGGCGTCCGATGAATTTCCTGAGACGGCCGGATTTTCCCGATCCCCAATCGGTATTGATTTGTTCCCTTTTGGCCTGAATCACCCGCAAATTCCGACTGCTCCACAATTTTTCAATTCTGGCGTTCCAGTGGTAGTCCGGAGCAATGACGGATTGGACCTTCCTGCCGAAGAGCGCTTCGAAACCAGCCAGGGAACTGTCCAGTTCGTTTTGGAGAACCCCCAGGTTTCGCCAGTCCCCCAGTTCCCGGGCGCGTTCGCTTCCCGGAAACAGCATGATGTTCCGGCCGGTAACCGTCAGGGCTAATTCGCCGTCGAGAGCGCCCTCTTTTCTTCTGTCGGGATCATAATGCCAGGTTGCGTGGAATTCGGGGCTCCAGGTTCCGCCTTCGATCCCCTCGGCAACAACTTTCCAAAGGCCGGGCCGATGATATCCCGGAGGAAGATCCGGCAGGTCATGCCTGACCCACCGGTCGCCCTCATGGGAAAGGGAGGACATAACGTAGTTGGGTTGAAGCACGGCCGGGTGTCCATCCCGCCCGGTGTGGGAGGCCAGAACCCGATTGAGACGGCCCACCATGCTGCTGTCCTCAAGGGTCGACAGCCAATAAACCTCGGGAAAATTTCCGGGATCCAAAGCCCTGCGATCCAGATCCCGCCAGGAATCGCCCCGCGGCACAAAACCGGCCAGTCCCCAATCATCACTTTCGATGGCAATTGCCCGCACCGAACGCCAGGCAACGGCACTTCTGGGACCGCCGAACAGAAAAGAGCCCGCTACCAACCCGCAGGCGACAATGCCCAACGCCACCATCATTTTACCGGTCTGTTTCAACTGGCTGCCCCTTCCTTTGCCGTGGTGGCCCGCGCCCACCAGAAATGCCCGGGATCAAGGCCGTCCCGGGCAATGCTTCGTGCCAAGCTTCCCGGATCACCGTCAGCCTCGAGGTCCGGTCCCAGCATCTCCAGAACGGGTTCTGACGCAATGGTCTGCCCGTTGCGAACCAGACCAAATTCCCAGAAAGCTTTTCCCTGGAATGAGGAACTTTGGGCCCGAAATTCCTCCAGAGGAATCAGGTGGCCCCTGGATTCCGGCAACAGACGGGCAAGGAATACCTGAAGATCACGGTAGTTGGCCTCACCGGCGGAGGTGGAACCCGGTTCATCCTCGAAAATGAACAACGCTCCTTCGGGTTTCAACAAATCCAGCCATCGGCCCAGGAAGGAAAAATCGGACAAGGCGGGCACCATATGCCTCAGAAGGTTCGGCACCACCAGCAGGTCCAGCGATGCGGGGACCACCGGGGGGCAAGCAGCTTCCCCGACGACGTGGGCGACGGTCCCGAATTCAGGGGAAACCCGGTCCAGGCCCCAGCAGGGAACGCCCAGATCGGACAGGACATCGTGGAAACGCCCGTCCCCACAACCGAATTCCATAATCTGCGAACTTGGGAAATCCAGCTTGCTGCAGAAATCAGTGAAGATCTTTGGCAGGGGAGTGAATGACATCCGGACCTTCCTCCACCACCGTTTCATTTCCCGAGGTTCCCTCCCGGACAATGCTCTTGGCCCGGTCCACTTTGGCCCTTTCGACCTGGAGGTCGATGATGTCGGCCACATTCTGCCCCACCTGTCCGGCCAACTTGTCCAACCGGTCGTCAAAACCCAGGGCATAGAAAAGCTCGGTAAACAGATCCAGGCCGTGCTTCCGGTTTTGCAGGTGTCGCAAAGCACCCAGTTGACCGGCCCACATCCAGAGGCCCATGGCGGGCAGGCCCAGCCAGGCCTTGCCCAAAAAGTCGCTCAGGGCAAACAGGGTGGTCCCGATGGTTACCAGCAGCAGACAGGCAACCGCGCTTGCCGGTGAAAATCCCAGGCGCAGCAACCGGTGGTGAAGGTGGAAATCATCCGCCAGAAAGATCGAGGAACGCCGGCGGTAGCGGCGTACGATGGTGGTGCCGGTGTCCCAAATGGGAACGATCATGGGCGCAATCATTACCGGGAGACTGATGGGAACCTTCTGGCTCAGATTCAGAAGCAGGCTGGCCAGAACCAGGCCCATCCACATGCTGCCCGAATCACCCAGAAAAATTTTTCGCTTGCTGATGTTCCAGTAGAAGAAGGCCACGGTCGCGCCACACAGGGTGGCTGCGAACAGGGTGGAAAACATTTCGCCGACGGCCAGGGAAATCACCATCAGGGCGATGGAGGCCACTATGCTGATGCCGCTGGCCAACCCGTCGAGACCATCGATCAGATTCATGGAATTGATGAAGCCCAGATACCAGAAAAGGGTAAAGGGCCATGCCCAGCCCCCCAGTTCAATGGACCCCAGGATGGGCAGATACACCGTATCCAGACGTTGCCCGAACAGCATCAGTCCGACAATGACGACAAGCTGGCCATAGAGCTTTTTCTCGGCGTGGATGCCAAAGCGGTCGTCGCCGACACCGAGGGCGAGAATGCAGACGCCCGCACCGATCAGGATGCTCAACCACGACCAGGGCAGCGCTGTGCGTAAAATTACATTTTCCAGGAAAAACAAAGCACAGAAGAAGGAAATGAAGATGGCCATGCCACCGGTTCGGGGCACGGGTTCACGGTGGGGACGTCGGTATCCGGGGTGATCGACGATGTCCGTCAGAAAACCCAGATTCCTGAAATGGGGCTGGACCAGCCACGACATTAGGAACGCCGCGGTAAATCCAAGTGCAGCAACAATCCCCAGGTCCACGATTCCTCCTTGAAGTATCCCTGATTCCCTATGGCTACTATTTATTCACAGAAGCAAATTACAGTATCAGCCTCCGGTGGGCAATCCTTTTTTATTTTGTTCAATATCAAGCAATTTGCGGTAAACGGCAACAGTTGACTCCGCCGTTCGGGCCCAGGTCAATTCCCTGACCCGGGCAAATCCCCCTGCGATCAATTTAATTCGCAAATCATTATCACTGGCCAAACAAGCTAAACCGGCAGCTATATCAGCAGATTTTTCCGGATCGACCAGGAGAGCGTTACCCCCGGAAATCTCGGCGGTTCCACTCCGGTCCGATGTCAGGACCGGCAGGCCTGCCGCCATGGCCTCGAGTACCGGCAGCCCGAACCCTTCATCCAGTGATGGAAAAGCGAGGGCCAGCGCACCGCAATAGTATTCCCACAAATCGTCGAGATCACAGTAATCCACCACCCTCAACCGCCCTCGGGAGGTCAGGTCGGCCATCCTCTTCCTTAACCGCGAATCCTTCCAACCCTTTCCTCCGACAAGGACCAGGTCGGGAACGGTTTCGGCAGGCATGCCCTGGACAAGGTCGCCGGACAGAAAGATTTCATAGGCTTCCAGCAGACGGGGCAGGTTTTTCCGGGGTTCAAGGGTTCCGACAAAAAGGAAATATGGCCGCACAGCCTGTTCATGGTGAACTGAATTTGGGCGGGAACGGTTCAGGACCCATCTGGGAGTTCCGTGCAAAGTCACATGAATTTTTTTGGACACGTGCGGAAAAAATTCCGCCGTTCGCGAGGCGGTGGACCGGCTGTTGGCCACGATGGCGTCCACCCTGGCCAGACTGCGGGGCACCAGAAACCTGTAATAACTGAGACGCGGTTCCCCGATCGTTTCCGGATATATCCGCCAGGAAAGATCATGAACCGTAGCCACCTGCGGGAGGGGACACCACAACGGCGCCAGGAACTGCATACAGTGCAGAAGATCCCCACCCAGTCTTTTCACCAGCCTCGGAAGCTGAAACTGCGTGAACACCGCCTTCCTGAACACACCACCGCCTGCCCGGGGACAGACGACAACCTGCCAACCTGGCCTCCCCTCAAGTTCGGTGAACATTTCAGGATCCGCAGCAAGGACCGAAAAATCCATTCCCCGGTCCTGTTCGGACAGGGCAACGCAAAGGTCGTGGATTCCCCGACCCGTCCCGGCGGGGGACGGCCCTACCTGAAGGGCTTCCAGGATAATGTGAGGTCGGCGGATCATGATTCCGTTTCTCCGGGCCCGGATGATTGCGGCTGGCCGTTTTGGAATTCCGCGTCGGTCAAAAGGGCCATCATCAATCCCAGCGATATCCAGATATGCGGCAGGTTGTACTGGGAAAATGTCAGTAGTTGCAACCAGATACCAACTCCGGAAAGGGCCCCTGCCATCAGGAGGCGTCCCTGGAAAAGAACGCTGACCCCGGAATCGGTTCCGGACATGAACAAATCCATCCAGCGCCGGCTTATCCCCTTGACCAGCCCGCCTCCCCAACCGAGAAAAACGGCAAATCCCACCAAGCCCGTCTCACAAAGGACAAGGAGGGGGAAATTATTAACCACCGGCCAGGTGAACTGGCTTTGTAGGCCCAAAGGGTCAACCAGGACCGGAAAATGCCACCCGAATTGACCCCAACCGATTCCCAGGACCGGGCTCAGCAAAAAAGCGCGCCATGCGGCCTGCATACTGTAAAGGCGGGTCAGGTTGGACCAGTCGTGGCTGCTGAAGGTCTGGATCAGGCGGCGAAAAGGGAACAGCACGCCTTCCCAGCCGAGGGCAAGGCCGACCAATGGTACGGCCACCAGCAGGAGCATCAAAC
>Ga0164315_10001730_pt1 | contig 16483 bp, 9 predicted proteins | sample GuaBasSedimGuay6_FD_113737 | JGI IMG/M metagenome (GOLD analysis project Ga0164315, IMG submission 113737) | Subseafloor sediment microbial communities from Guaymas Basin, Gulf of California, Mexico - Guay6, Core 4569-2, 0-3 cm | ecosystem: Environmental > Aquatic > Marine > Hydrothermal vents >...
AGCTACCAGGAACAAAGACCGGAAGACATCCATGCCCATCTTCTGTTGGGTGACCTGTTACGTGATAGTGGAAAATTGGATGCTGCCGAAGAGCACTATAAGCAGGCCCAGATATTGCAGAATTCACCGGTCCGGCCTACTTCAAAATTGTCGATCATCGCTGCGCGCAAGGGTGACATGAACGCCGCCAGAAGATACCTGTCAGAGGCGGAAGGATTTGCCAGCAGGCCGAAGGACAAGACGCATGTCAGACAAGCTGCTACCCGCCTGGCTGTGCGTCTGGGCAGACTTCACGAGGCCATCAGGCTAACCCGGGCACAGGAGGAATTTTTAAGCCAGTCAAGCGGTTTGCTGGATCTGACGCTCAGTGTTTATACACCGCTGATCGATCTTTACGTTGCGCTGGACGACCTTGAAGCGGCCCGCGATGCGCTTGCAACGGCTAAAGGCATGTTGACCCCGCCTACGGACAAGTTCCTGGGTTTTAGTGAAGCAAGCATTTACGCCAGCGAAAAGAACGTTGATGCTGCAAATGAATCTTTGCAGCAAGCGCGGGAGGTCATAGAGCAATTTCAGCTCAAGTTTCTGAATATCCAGGTTCATATGGTCGAGGCCATTATCTCCGAGGCCGAAGGGGATTTTGTCGCAATGGCGAAACACTACCTCGAAGCCATTGATCTGATTGAGCACTCGGTAGTTGCTGGTGATCTGTACCTCGCAGTGCCGCAGCTGTATTCGGAAGCTGCAAGGGCCCAGGTCGAAATGGGTGATCTTGTTGCAGCAGAGCAGTCGATCAGCGCCGGTTTCTTGTTAGATCCATCGGAGCCCACGTTGTGGGTTGCTCAGGCCCTTTTACAACAGGGGCGCAATATGCCCCAACTGGCTTTGGCTTCGGTTAATTACGCATTGGCGATCTGGAAGGATGCGGATGAGGACTATGTCGCGGCCGTGAAGGCACGTACCCTGGCTGCTGAACTGCAGGGTGTGGGCCAATAATTTACATTTCTCCTTGAATTTCAGTAAAATGCGCGGTTCTCGATTGGCAGGATCAAAAACCTGGTGAAACAAGCCCATACATTTGATGTGATAGTGATCGGTGGCGGACATGCCGGCACCGAGGCTGCACTGGCTGCAGCCCGCAGCGGTGCACGTACGTTATTGCTGACACACAGCATCGAAACCATTGGCCAAATGAGCTGTAACCCTGCTATTGGCGGAATAGGCAAGGGCCACCTGGTAAGGGAAATTGACGCCCTGGGTGGTGTGATGGCCTCGGCGGCCGATGCCGCCGGAATCCAGATGCGTACCCTCAACTCAAGTAAAGGCCCGGCGGTACGTGCCACCCGGGCTCAATGTGACCGCAACCTCTACCGTGCTTACATACGCAAGACAGTTGAAAACCAGCCCGGCTTGAGTATTTTCCAGTCGGCAGTGGATGACCTGTTGCTGGATGGTGAGCGGATAAGCGGCTGTCGCACCAGTATGGGACAGGCGTTTCATGCACCTGCCATTGTTCTGACAACCGGCACATTTCTCGGTGGCAAAATTCACATGGGTGAAAAACAGAGTGCCGGTGGGCGTGCCGGAGATCCGCCTTCGATCTCGCTGGCCAATAGATTGCGGGAAATGCCGTTTGACGTAGGCCGTTTAAAAACCGGTACGCCACCCCGTATTGACGGTAAAAGCGTGGATTTTACCCATTTAAAAGAACAGCCTGGCGACATACCAAGACCGGTTTTTTCTTTCATGGGTTCAGCGGATGACCAGCCCGAGCAGGTGAATTGCTGGATCACCCATACTTCTGAAGAAACCCACGAAATTATCCGATCAGCCTTGCATCGTTCACCGATGTACTCGGGAACAATCGATGGCGTTGGCCCACGCTATTGCCCATCCATCGAAGATAAAATCGTACGCTTCGCCGAGCGCAACTCTCACCAGATATTTGTTGAGCCGGAAGGCCTGAACACCCGCGAACTGTACCCGAATGGTATATCAACCAGCTTGCCATATGATGTACAGTTGGCGTTCGTACATAGCATTCCGGGTTTCGAAAACGCCCATATCACACGCCCGGGTTACGCCATTGAATATGATTTTTTTGACCCGCGCGGTCTCAAGGCCAGCCTCGAAACCAAGCCGATCCAGGGCTTGTTTTTTGCCGGGCAAATCAATGGCACCACCGGTTATGAAGAGGCTGCCGCACAGGGGCTGATTGCGGGTGTGAATGCTGCTCGTAGTGTGTGTGGCGAGCAAGCCTGGACACCACGTCGGGATGAGGCCTATATCGGTGTACTGATTGATGACCTGGTGACGCAGGGAACCCGCGAACCCTATCGTATGTTTACCAGCCGGGCAGAATATCGATTGCAGTTGCGCGAAGACAATGCAGATTTACGTCTGACAGAATCCGGTCATCAACTCGGTTTGGTCAACGATCGCCGCTGGCGGGCATTTGAAGTTAAAAAGGCAGCGATTGAAGCGGAGCAACAAAGACTCGGTACTATCTGGGTAACACCGGATAATGATTTTGGTCAATCACTTAAAGAACAACTGGGTGTGGTGCTGAGCAAAGAGGCGAAGGCGCTGGATTTACTCAAACGGCCGGAAATAAGCTATTCAGACCTGATGAAAGTAGCAGGTCTTGGTCCAGGCAGCAGCGATGTAAAAGTCGCGGAGCAGGTTGATGTACAGGTACGTTATGCAGGCTACCTGACACGCCAGGCGAGTGAAGTTGAAAGAAACCAACGTAATGAGAGCACCCTGATCCCCTCCGGCTTTGATTACACGCGGGTACAGGGCCTGTCTGCGGAGCTTGCTGAGAAATTGCAGAAAACCCTGCCAGAAAGCATTGGTCAGGCCGCGAGGATGCCGGGCATGACGCCGGCCGCTATTTCATTGTTGCTGGTATATTTGAAGCGACATCGTGGTGATCGCGAGGTCGCCTGAAAAAAAACTCGTTTAATCACAAATATCAAACGATAGATTTACATCTATTTAACCTGCAAGGGGTATGCTTCGTTTGCAAGTTGACTGTGCCTGGTGTGTCGCTTCTCATGACAGGCAGTCCCCACACTTCTATGCCTTATGCGATACACCACTTCAAACCCCAGCCCTTTGGTTGGGGTTTTTTTTATGCACAGGATGTGCGGTATATCGCGATAGAGCACATGGATGTGCGGCGCGATTGTTTCAGATATGCACAACATTACGATGTGCGGTACGGCGCGGGCGCCAGGTCGTCCCACGAACTCATGGTAACCTGTCACAAAAATGAACAAAATGATCAAAGAAACACATCATGATCTGATTCCCTTGAAGACAGGGATTAATCTGGCCTACAGGGCCTGGATGCCGGCCGATGCGGATCAGCAACCTGTTCCTGCAATTCTTGAGTTTTTGCCCTACCGAAAAAATGATGGAACGATTTATCGTGATGAAATCACCATGCCTGCGACCGCCGAAAAGGGTTATGCCTGTATACGTGTGGATCTTCGCGGCACGGGTGAATCGGAAGGCCTGTTTGACGATGAGTATAGTGAGCAGGAATTATCAGACGCCGAGGAGACTATTCATTGGCTGAGCCAGCAACCATGGTGTGACGGCAATGTCGGTATGGTTGGTATCTCCTGGGGTGGCTTTAATGCACTGCAGTTAGCCTATCGTCAGCCACTGGCCCTGAAGGCCATCATTACGATCTGTTCAACGGATGACCGCTTCAATGAAGATATTCATTTCGCAGGTGGTTGCCTGCTCAATGACAACCTGGATTGGGCATCATTCTTCTGGTCATATGCGCAGGCGCGCTGCCCCGATCCGCGATTGGTGGGTGATGACTGGAAGAAACAATGGCTGAACCGCCTGGAGAATATGCCATTTCTAGCCGACAAGTGGATAGCCGAACAGCACAAAAGTGGCTATTGGAAACACGGCTCAGTCAGCGAAGACTACAGCAGGATAAAAATCCCGGTGTATGCCATGGGGGGCTGGGCCGATGCCTACCGAAACACCGTCTTCCGCCTGCTGGAAAACCTGTCTTCTCCCACTAAGGGACTGATTGGTCCATGGGCACACAAGTATTCGAATATTGCCTATCCTGGCCCAAAGATCGACTACGTCAGAGAATCCGTTCGCTGGTGGGATAAATGGCTGAAAAACACTGATAACGACATCATGGATGAGCCGCAATTGCATTACTATTTAATGGAATCAGTGCGGCCGAAAATTGATTATGAACAGCGCAATGGAAGTTGGCAAAGTGAAGCATCCTGGCCATCACCCACCATTGAACAGCGCCAATTTTTCTTACACCCGGAAACATTATCAACAGGACAAAATAACCAACGGCATGTCGCCACGGTCTCATCACCTGAGTCAATTGGCAAAATGGCGGGCAAGTTTATGGTTGGTATTGGTCACAGAGGAGAGTTTCCCGACGACCAGCAGCAAGACGACGAGCAATCCCTGACTTTCGATACAGCGCCATTGGAAGAAGCGTTGAATATTGTTGGTCAGTCGATACTTCAATTGAGTTTGTCTTCGGATCAACCCATTGCAAATATAGCTGCCCGACTTTGTGACGTTCACCCCAGCGGCGAAAGCACTTTGATCACTTACGGCGTCTTGAATCTGACACACAGGAATTCGAATGAGTCCCCTGAGGCCCTGATTCCCGGTAAGAAATATGAGGTTGAATTGGCCCTGAACCACATTGCCTACCAGTTACCAAAAGGTCAGCAACTCAGGTTATCAATTTCCAATGCCTACTGGCCGTTAATCTGGCCATCGCCTTATCGGGACACACTTTCAATACACCTATCCGAAAGCCGCTTAAGCCTGCCGGTCAAATCATCATTGGATGCAATAAGCAACCCGGCCCTGGAAGAATTTGACCCAGGAGTCATCCCGGAAGGAAAAGAGTTACGACCACCACAAACTAAAAAAAGTATTACGGAAGACCCGCAAACCGGGAAGTCACAAATCAAAACGGAAATCGACTACGGCCATTACTTTTACCCCTCATGTGAAACTGAAATTGACTTCAAGATTGATCAACTGGTAAGCATTCACCCGGATGACCCCAATTCGGCAACATCCACAAACCGGCACTATGTAAAAATGCAGCAAGGCGAAATAGCAACTGCATTGGAAAGCCGTTATGAAATGACATGCTCTGACAGTCAATATTTCATAAGAGCCGAATGGCGTGCATTTGAGGGTAATGAGTGCATTTTCAATAAAACGTTCGATCATAAGATCAAACGGAATTTGATTTGAACCAAACACACACTCAAGGTGATTTTCATGTTTGAAAAAATCAGACCATTGGTATTCTGGCCGACTTTCCTGGTTCTGATGGCCGCCGTGCTCATGAGTTTTATCAATCTCGAAGGATTTCTTGAAATAACAAAATCACTCAACAGTACACTTTTAGCAAATTTTTCGTGGTTATTCAGCCTGGGTAGTTTTTACCTGTTATTGTTGATCACCGCTGTCTATTTTTCGCCACTGAGTAAAGTCAGAATAGGTGGAAAAGAAGCCAGGCCACTCCTGACTAAAAGAAAGTGGTTTTTTATCACCCTGTGTACAACGCTTGCAGTTGGTGTTTTATTCTGGACCACGGCGGAACCGATATATCATCTGAATGCGCCACCGTCTTCATGGGGTTTGGCTGCCGGATCGGCAGAAGCAGCGCTATTTTCAATATCCGCCCTGATGTTTCACTGGGCATTCACACCCTACGCAATTTACGCTGTGCCTTCATTGGTATTTGCGCTGGCTTTTTATAACAGGAAACTGCCGTTTTCCATCAGTAGCTCATTACACCCCGTCTTTGGAAGCAGTGTTTTGGGCAAAAAAGGTCAGATAATCGATACGATTGCGCTATATGCACTGGTTACAGGTATGGCTTCATCCCTGGGTACCGGGGCAATCACGCTGGTAGGGGGATTCGGAGAGTTCGTGGATATCAAGATGACTCCTTTTACCCTGGGTATAGCCGTCAGTCTGATTGTTGTCACTTTTGTACTTTCGGCTGCCAGCGGTCTGCAAAAGGGTATTGCCAAATTGTCGTCAATCAACGCAGTACTTTTGCTGTTCCTGGGTCTGTTCGTATTTGTATTTGGGCCGACTGTATTTATCTTGTCTTTTGGCACCGAGGGGCTCGGTGCATATCTTGGCAATTTCTTTGAATTCAGTCTGTTTACCGGTGCCGCTTCAGGTGATAAATGGCCACAATCATGGAGTGTATTCAATTGGGCAGTCTGGTTCGCCTGGGCACCGATAAGCGCACTATTCCTAGGCAAAATTGCGCGTGGGTATACCGTTCGTGAGTTCATCCAGATCAACCTGATATTCCCGGCCTTGTTCGCCATCGTCTGGATTGCTATTTTCTCCGGCACGGCGATCCATATCGATATGACCCAGGCGGGAATACTCAATACTACCCTCAATGAATCGGGTGTGGAAAAGCTCCTCTATTTTATATTCAGGGAATTACCTTTAAGTGAAATCATGACAGTGGTCCTGATATTCATTGCTTTTGTATCTTATGTAACCGCGGCAGATTCAAATACCGATGCAATAGGTGACCTGTGTACAACCGGCTTCACAGCGGAATCAGATGAGAAAGCAGCACTGGGTGTCAAAGTTTTATGGGGGACAATAATCGGTGTCGTTTCCTGGACGATGGTGAGCTTTGTTGGCATAGATGGCATCAAGATGCTGTCCAACCTGGGTGGGCTGCCTGCTGCAATTATTATTCTTGCGACAAGTCTGACGCTTTGTAAATGGTTAAGAAATCCCGCTGGACTACAATGTTCTAATTCGCGGAATCATAAGGTAAAGATATGAATATCTACTTTGGGACAGTAGTCAGGGCGGCACCGGTCAGTCAGGGTGGAAGCCTGTTTAAACTGGATTGGGACCGTAAAGAAATCATCAGGGAAGTCCCAACCATTCCAACTGAACCAGACCTGTACCATGACCCGAATGCACGCGGAAATGTACGCGGCGTACGTGGTATTCGCATCTTTAACAACGAAGTATTTGTGGCCAATTATCACACGCTAAATATTTTTGATCGCGATTTAAACCTGAGGCGCAAGTTGACGCATGGCCTGATGGTTGGTTTACACGAAACACAGATCGTGGGTTCATCCATTTGGGTCACATCAACACCCCTGGATGCAGTGCTTAAATACCGTCTGGATGATGGTGCTTTGGAAGCATCTTACTGGCCGCGGGAAATGCCTGAATTTCAAAGCGCCTTGAATCTCGAGCCATTGCCGATCGACAAGAGTATCGACAATCGGCTGAACTTTCTTGAAAGTGAAACTTTCAGAGGTGAATCCCATTTGCACCTGAATGCTGTTTGTGAGTTCCGGGGTGAGGTCTACGCTCTGTTTCACTCAAAGCATGTCGTTGTCAATCTGACTAAAGGCACCATCGTTATCAACGACAAAAACCTGAAACATGCGCATAACCTGATCATGGAAGAGCCGGGGGTTATTTATGTCAATGACACGCACCGTACAGTCGTTCGTCAGTATGATCTTGATAGCGGCAGGCAAATCCGCGCCATTGATATCAAGAAAATGCGTGGTCTTAATTCATTGTTATTAAAGAGTGTGGGCCGGGCAATCAAGGAAATCGGTGTCACCATCTTCAGCAAGAAATGGAAGGCCACGGCAAGGCCATTTTATTTACGGGGACTGGATATTACTGAGGATTATATTTTTGCGGGGTTTTCTCCCGCAACGATCGTGCGTATAGATAAGGCAACCGGTGAATTGATTGATTATTATTTTCATAGCACTGACATGCGTGATTGTATTCATGGCCTTACTTGCGAATGACAAACAAGAGCTTGGTTGTATGATTAGTTGGCCGCCTCTACAAGCAATGTCATAGCATCTATCTGTGATGGTTTTTTCAATCTTATCCCGTCATCTTGCTTCGCTCGAATGCCAGCCCGGCATCGGGGTTATTGAATACATCAAGATCAAGCTCACCCTCACTTTTGGCCACCAGGGTCGTCACCATGGAATCGCCGGTGACGTTAACCACCGTACGTGTCATATCAAGCAAACGATCCACACCCAGTATCAGGGCTATACCTTCAGCGGGTAAACCGACCTGGGACAAAACACCTGCAAGTACGACCAGGCCGACGCTTGGCACCCCGGCGGTGCCAATAGATGCGAGTATGACCATGACAACTACCATCAGGTACTGGCTCATTGACAGGTCAATACCATAGTACTGGGCAATAAATCCTGTTGCGATACCCTGCATGATGGCCGTGCCATCCATATTGATGGTCGCACCCAGCGGCACGGTAAATGAAGCGATCTTGTTACTGACACCGATCCTTTTTTCAACTGTTTCCAGTGTGACCGGGATCGTGGCATTACTGGAGGCTGTTGTGAATGCAAACAATACCAGGGCTTTCAATTTCAAAAGAAACTTTACCGGGCTCAGGCGACCCAGAAGCGAGAGAATCATGGGGTAAACGATCAGTGCGTGTATAAACAACACGGCAAAAACCAGTCCCACGTATTTACCCAGGGCCGCGAAACTGTCAGCGCTACTGTTGGCAGCGAGGATGGCGATCAGTGCAAAAACACCATAAGGCGCGAAACGCATGACCAGTGTGACCAATTTCATGATGATGGCATTCATATCGTGGAACCAGGCACCCACCCTTGTGCCAACCTCTTTGCTGAGCGTGATCGATATTCCCAACAGAACTGCGAAAAATATGATCGGCAGCATCTGTCCATTTGCCATGGCAGCCACCGGGTTGGTGGGAACCATGTCGATCAGAACCTGTGTGAATGGTGTAGCTTCGGCTATGTCCGTCGCAGCTGCCGTGAGCTCCTGGTCAATAACGCCGGGTTTGAAAATCACCGCAGATCCCAAAGCCAGGCAAACGGCGATGGCGGTTGTCATCAGGTACAGGAGAATGGTTTTGCCACCGACTCTACCCAGCATTTTCGGATCCGACAACGAACTGGAACCACATACCAGTGAAACAAATACCAGGGGCACCACCAGCATCTTCAGGAGACTGATAAAAATCTGACCAACAACATGGAACAAACCACCTATCAGCCACAGCTGGGACCATTCCGGGTTGCCTGCAACATTAAGTGCTCCCCCGGCAATTGCTCCGAGGATCATGCCGGTGAAAATTTTTGCACTTAAACTGAGTTTTTGAACAGAAGCCATCGATTTTCCCTAAAATTTTTGTTACATAGTTATGTCAACTATAGTTGCAGTTAACGGTTATGCGATAGAATCCACTGTCTTGTGTAAATATAAACTGTAAAAGGCCTTTCCATTGAATAACGACCCGACCCCACCCGTCAGCAATTTTATACGTAATATTGTCATACAGGATCTCGAATCCGGAAAGCATGACAAGATAGTGACACGCTTTCCACCAGAACCCAATGGTCACCTGCATATCGGCCATGCCAAATCCATTTGCCTGAATTTCGGAATTGCGGCCGAGTTTGGCGGCACGACCAATTTGCGCTTTGATGATACCAATCCTCTGAAAGAAAGCGAGGATTTTGCCCAGGCAATCATGAATGATGTCAGTTGGCTGGGATTTGAATGGCACGAATTGCGTCATGCATCTGATTATTTCCAACAATTATATGATTATGCTATGCATCTGATCAAAGCAGGTAAGGCCTATGTAGATAGTCAGGATGCTGAGGCCATGCGTGCGAGTCGTGGAACACTTACACAAGCGGGTACCAACAGCCCATTTCGTGATCGACCGAAAGAGGAAAACCTCGACTTGTTTGCGCGTATGAAAAACGGCGAATTTGCCGATGGTGAACATGTATTGCGTGCACGTATTGACATGGCTTCAGCCAATATGAAAATGCGTGACCCCGCGATTTACCGTATCCGCAAGGTAGCCCATCATCGTACCGGTGATGTCTGGAACATCTATCCGATGTATGACTGGGCACATGGCATTTCGGATGCGATTGAAGGCATTACCCATTCCTTGTGTACTTTGGAGTTTGAAGATCACCGGCCCTTGTATGACTGGTGTCTGGATAACATCCCCATTAGCTGTCATCCGCGACAGATCGAGTTTGCGCGTGGCAACATTGATTACACCGTTATGAGTAAACGTAAACTCAGGGAGTTGGTTGAAGAGGGTCATGTATCCGGCTGGGATGACCCCCGTATGCCGACCATCGCCGGTCTGCGTCGTCGTGGTTATACGGCACAGTCGATTCGCACTTTCTGGAAAGAGGCGGGTGTCGCCAAGGCGGAAAGCATCATTCCCATGGGTGTATTGGAAAACGCCATACGCAATGATTTGAATGAGAAGGCACCCCGTGTGATGGCGGTAATGGATCCGGTCAAGGTGGTTCTGAGCAACTATCCTGAAGGTGAAAGTGAATGGCTGGAAGCACCCTCGCACCCGCAGAAGCCTGAGATGGGCAAGCGGTCCGTTCCGTTGGGTCGTGAAATCTGGATTGAGCGTAATGATTTTATGGAAGAACCGCCACGAAAGTTCTTCCGCCTGCGCCCCGGTGGTGAAGTGCGTTTGCGAAATGCCTTTATCATCAAATGTAACGACATTATCAAGGATGGTGACGGCAACATTACAGAAATTCATTGTGAGTATGATCCTGACAGCCGCAGTGGGTTGCCGGGTGCTTCACGCAAGGTCAAGGGTACGATTCACTGGGTTTCAGTGGAGCACGGTGTCAATGCCGAAGTCCGCTTGTATGACCGCTTGTTCAGTGTCCCCAATCCCCTGGCTGACAAAGAAAAAGACTATCGGGATTTCCTCAATCCGGATTCCCTGCAGGTAGTCAGAGATGCAGTTGTCGAACCCGCAGTGGTGAGCGGAGAACCCGGGGATTATTTCCAGTTCGAACGTGTCGGTTATTTTTCGGTCGATGAGGATAGTGCTAATTCGGAGCACCCGATCCTGAACAGGACCGTGTCCTTACGGGATTCATGGGCAAAACTGCGCAGGTAATCCCTACAAAGGGTGGTTATCAGGGATTGATCATGAAAAAACGGGTGAGTGACTACAGGCACACTCACCTTGGGGCCACTTGCTGATAGAATCTCAGTTCAACAGGGCTGTGTATTTGGGAGTTTAATATGGGTTGGATAGTACTTGCATTAATTGTTGGTGCGGTCTTATTTGCGATATCGATCTACAACCGTCTGGTTGCCGGTAGGAATCGTTTCAAGAACGCTTTTGCACAAATTGATGTGCAACTCACACGTCGCCATGACCTGATTCCTAACCTGGTTGAAACAGCCAAAGGTTATATGAAGCATGAGCGGGAAACGCTGGAAGCTGTAATCACAGCGCGTAACACGGCTGTATCCGGTCTGAAAGCCGCCGCAAAAGATCCTTCTGATCCTGAAGCTATGAAAAATCTGGCGCAGGCTGAACAGGGTTTATCGGGTGCGCTTGGCAGGTTGTTTGCGCTTTCCGAAGCTTATCCTGATCTGAAAGCCAATCAGAACATGATGCAGCTTTCGGAAGAGCTGACCACCACCGAAAACAAGGTTGCTTTTGCACGTCAGGCCTACAATGACGCAGTCATGCTGTACAACACCTTGCGTGAGTCCTTTCCGAATAACTTTTTTGCCGGTTGGTTCAATTTTAAACCGGCAGAATTGTTGGAAATCGAGGATGAAGCCAAACGTGAAGTACCACAGGTTGCTTTTTAAGCAGTTGATGATGTGGCCACCCGTTTGCAGGTGGCCATACACAGCATGAATTTCTTCGAATATCAGGAACAGGCCAAACGGCAGAGCCGTTGGCTTGTTTTTCTGTTTATTCTTGCTGTTATCATCATCATCGTGGTCATTGATTTAGCCGTGCTGATCGGCTTCGGTCTGATGAATACTGAAGAACAGCAATTTGTCTTCAACATGCAATCACTGAAGGCAAATACACCTCTTCTTTTGGGTGGTGCAGCGGTGACTGCAGCTGTAATTGCTATTGCAAGCCTGTTCAAAACGGCCTCGTTGCGCTCAGGTGGTGGAAAGGTTGCCCGCGACCTGGGCGGCGTCCTGGTCGAGGCAGATGCACGCGACCCATTGAGAAGACGTCTGTACAACGTGGTTGAAGAAATTGCCCTGGCGTCCGGAATCGCGGTGCCTGAGATTTACGTGCTGGAGCAGGAATCCGCAATCAATGCCTTTGCAGCGGGTTTTACACCTGCAGATGCTGCAGTTGCGGTGACCCGGGGAGCACTCGAAAAGCTGGATCGTAATGAGCTGCAAGGTGTTATTGCGCACGAATTCAGCCATATATTTAACGGTGATATGCGTTTGAACATCCGTTTGATGGGGGCATTGTTCGGTATCCTGGTGCTGTCGCTGATAGGGCGTCGGGTTTTGCATGGCTCCTATTTTGTGGGTCGCTCAAAAAACAGTAACGGCGGGGCCATTGTGATTATCGCTGTGGCCGTCATGCTGGTAGGTTATATCGGTTTGTTTTTTGGTCGTTGGATCAAGTCCGCAGTATCCCGTCAACGCGAATACCTGGCAGATGCCTCAGCCGTACAGTTCACACGCGATCCGGACGGTATTGCCGGTGCGCTCAAGAAAATCTCGGTCTATAGTGACTCGTCCTTTTTGAATGTGGAAACCGAAGAAGTCAGTCACATGCTGTTTGGTGATGGTGAGAGAACGAAAATGTTTTCCACCCATCCGCCCCTGAACGAACGAATTCTGCGTATTGACAAGACCTTCGTTGTTGATGATCTCGCCAGGCTGGCCAAGAATATTGAACGAAAGAGAACAATGGAGGCCGAGCAGGCAGCTAAGCAGGCGGCCGGGCAGAAAGAAAAGGCAAAACCAGGTGGCGGTGGTATGTTTGATGCCGATAATCTTGTCGAGCAGATTGGTAATCCGGACTTTTCAAGAATATTGATGGCCGCAGCGCTGGCAGCTTCCATTCCGGAAGAAATCAGCCGGGCAGCACACTCCAACCAGTGGGCGACGGAAGTGCTTTTCTATTGCCTGATGGATCGGGATGTTGAGATCCGTGAACAGCAACTATTGTTTGTTGCACAAAATATGGGCAGTGATAGTGAATCAAGGGTACGCGGCCTGCTGAGTGCTTCACCGGAACTCGCCAGGGATCAACGTCTGCCTTTACTGGAGATTGCTATACCTGAATTGAAACGCAGACCACCTGACCATGTCAGCCGGGTATTGACCACCGTCAGTCTATTGAGCGAAGCGGATGGTGAAACGGATGTGTTTGAGTACCTGATGGCAAAGGTCATCAGCCAGCACCTGTGGGAATCGGTCAATCCACAACAGGTGAAACTTTCCGGCAAGAAATCACTCCCACGGGTCATCGACAAGGCACAGCAGGTGATTGCCGTGCTGGCACTGCATGGTAATGCTGACAGATCGGTGGCAGAAAGCGCATGCCAGGCGGGAAACAGGGTGCTGGATGTAGACGGGATTGCTGCAATGTCCTCTGTTGATGACTGGAGCGAGGTTCTGGACGATGCTCTGCCGGCGCTTGATCGACTCAAGCCAGCCGACAAAGGCAAACTGGTCAAGGCCCTGATCGCAACCGTTATGGCAGATGATAAGGTTGCTGTGGCGGAAATGGAGTTATTACGCGTTGTTTGCGCGGTAATTCACGTACCATTGCCAATGATTACCGGTGGTGAGTATGAAGTATAGTTGTTTCATGAAGCACATGGCGATCAACAATAAGCGGCGAAACTTCCTTCTCGTATTCACAATACTGTGCCTGTTGATTTCTTCTTTGACGGCTGTATCGGCGGCAGCCCAGACGATTGTTGATCCGCTTAAAGTTGAGACTGCAGAAAGCACCTGGCAAGCACCAGACCTTGCTGAACTGCCCTCGGACTGGTGGTCACGTTTGAATGCGGGCTCAAATGAAGAGATTGATCAACGCTTTAGCACATTTCTAGTTGCGTTGGAGCATCGTGTCGCGGGCCTCGTTGGTGATGAACTGATCACAGCACAAAACGGCATTACACATCTCAAGAGCGGCTTTGAGTTGTTGGCGCTGGCCAGGCAGGGCTCCATCAATAACGAGTTTGATCCACCATTGGCCAAAGACACTTATTTTCTTGATGATGTTTTGGCCTTGCGCGCCCAGGCGCGGAAACTTGAAATTCAGGCTGCACAATTTGGTTTACAGATTGACCAGGCACAAAGTCAAATCAAATTGCTTCAGGAGCGCAGAGACAAGCTGAGAAGTGAATATGGTTCTCAGAATTCCGAAGCACCGGCCAGACTGATCGTTGGAATAAAACGCATAACAGCCCGGGTCGAGTACGAACTTTTGCAGGAGCGTGTAAAGCACACAAAACAATTCCTGAAAAAGATTGGCGCGCAACATCTCCTGGTTAACGGGCAGCAGACATTCGCGCGTGCCCATCTGGTCAGTACTGATGCCAGCCTTGCCGAGATGGACGTTGCAACTGTCGATGCCCGCACGAAGGTGACTGAAAGCACTCAGAAAGTAGCTGCCCTTCAACTGCAATTGCTGAATGTTCTGTCTGTTGAATCCGTCAACCCAAGCCTGGAGTTACTCAGAAAACAACAGCTGACCCGGGCCTCTTCTGAGACCGAGCTTGCCGAATTGCAAGAGATGCTTCTTATTGCAAAACTTAATTGGTATAAATTACGGGCCGATGAGCTTGATTCCGGGTTTGACCTCCAGGGCGCCATGGCCAACTCACGGCGAATCACCGCTGACTCCCTGAAACAGGCAGAGCTGTGGGCTACGGTTTCCCAGGAGACTCTGATCGCCCCCTCTTATGATACAAGCCTGAATACGGTCAAGAATTTTGAAATAGCCCAATCGGTGGCACGCGATACCCTGGCAGTCATTGATCAGATCAAGAGTGCCAGCGACAACCTGCTGATCATCCAGGATATCTTCACAAAGGAAATCATTGCAGATCCCAAGGGTATAGGCAGTACCAGAGCACGTTTCGGTCTTATCTTCGGTAATAGCTGGGACCGCCTGATCGGGCTGGCTGATTTTCATCTGTTCGACATAGGTGATACGGCGGTGACACCTGCGGGTCTGTTCAAAATGCTGATGATCCTGGGTCTGGCAATCGGTATGTCATGGCTTATTCGCTACCTTCTTGCCCGTGGCGTCAGGAAGAAAAGAGCTGCCCAAAGTCCAGCTTTTTACACCCTGGGCAGAATACTTCATTACATCATCATCATGGCGGGTAGTTTTGCGGCACTCGGCTCAATTGGAATCGACTTCACCAGTTTTGCCCTGATCGCAGGTGCGTTGTCTGTTGGTATCGGTTTTGGTTTACAGGCTATTGTCAGTAATTTTGTTTCAGGTTTGATCCTGCTGTTTGAAGGCACTCTTCGGGTCGGTGATTTTATCGAAATGGATGGTGAACTGCGTGGTGTGGTCAAGGAAATCAATACCCGTGCCACAGTCATTAACACCAATGATGGCGTGGACCTGGTCGTCCCCAACTCTGAGCTGGTTACAACCCAGTTAACCAACTGGACTTTAAGGCAATCGTATGGACGATTGCGCGTCACTTTTGGCGTGGCATATGGATCAGACAAAGAACAGGTCAAGATTTTGGCGCTTGAGGCTGTTCAGGAAGTTGATTGGGCGATAACGAACATGCCTGGTCTGGAGCCTCAAGTCAGACTTTCGGGTTTCGGTGATAGCTCGTTGGATTTTACAGTTCTGTTTTGGGTTAGCCGGCAGGGCGTACGCCGACCGGGCAGGACCCGCGCGAATTTCCTGTGGGCTCTTGAGACCCTTTTCCGGGAAAATGGTGTCGAGATACCTTTCCCGCAAAGAGATGTCCATGTCAGAAGTGATTTTCGGGCGGAAGATGAGGAAGATGAGGTAGATTCTGTGGCAGACCTGCCCCAGGTTTAAATCGGGTATAGTTACCAAAATCAGACAAAGGACAATGATTTGACCTTAACGCGAATAGCTTTGGGTAACCCGGTTGCGGTCATTGTCGCAGGCATCCTGGTGGTGATTTTTGGCACGCTGAGCCTGATGCGTCTGCCTATCCAGATGACACCGGAGATAGAGCGCCCCGAGATATCCATTCAGACGCCATGGCGCGCGTCAGCGCCAAGTGAAATTGAATCAGAAATTATCGAGCCACAGGAGGACGTGCTACGCAGTGTGCCGGGCTTGCTGAGGATGTCATCGAGTTCAAGTTTTGGCAGTGGCTCCATTCAGATGGAATTCGCTATCGGAACGGACATGACCCGTGCGCTTATCGAGGTGATGAATCGACTGAACCAGGTGCCCCGGTACCCGATCGATGCCAATGAGCCGGTTATTAGTGTTGGTGGTAATGATTTCGAGAAAGTGATGGCCTGGTTTGGTGTCAGTTTGAAGCCCGGTAACGAAGGTCCGATTGAAGCCTACCAGGATTTTCTGGAAGAAACGGTGATTACCCGACTGGAGCGGGTGCCT
>Ga0164315_10001732_pt1 | contig 16480 bp, 14 predicted proteins | sample GuaBasSedimGuay6_FD_113737 | JGI IMG/M metagenome (GOLD analysis project Ga0164315, IMG submission 113737) | Subseafloor sediment microbial communities from Guaymas Basin, Gulf of California, Mexico - Guay6, Core 4569-2, 0-3 cm | ecosystem: Environmental > Aquatic > Marine > Hydrothermal vents...
CGCAACAGGTGACAAAAACAAGGTGATTGATCTGGTGGCCATACCTCTTCATGAAACTTTGGAGCGGTGGGACAAACTTCCCCATCCAGACAGGGCCACATAATACGATTCTCTCATATTCCCCGAGATCCTTTTTAAGGGGTCTGATTCCCATCTTGTTAAGAGGATCGAACTTCTCAAAGAACCAAATTACGAAAATGATTGATGAATCGTCCCAGTTTCTGTTACCTTAATTTTATTTACTATTTTCACCCTGAAACTCTCAAATCAATTCACAAAATGAAAACTATAAAACGCAAACTTGCGGTGGTGTTGGCTATTGTAGCTGTAACAGGATCTGGTCTGTATGGACAGAAGAAAGAGAAAAATCAGGAACCAGCGGCTTACGAGTTTACCATTGAGAAGAGCTTGCCAGCTACATCTGTAAAGGACCAGCACAGAACAGGAACCTGCTGGAGTTTTGCTGCCGCCAGCTTTATCGAATCGGAATTAATCAGAACCGGGAAGGGCGAGTTTGACCTGTCCGAAATGTATTTCGTGCGCAAAGCCTATGAAATGAAGGCTGATAAGTATGTACGAATGCATGGCAAAACCAATTTTGGTAACGGCGGACTGGCCATGGATGTGACCCATATATGGGACGTATCGGGGATGGTTCCCAACGAGGTCTATAGTGGGCTTACTACAGGCGATTCCCTTCCGGTCCACGGTGAGATGGACGGAGTACTCCGGGGATATCTGGATGAAGTGATTAAAAACCGTAATAAAACACTCACTCCGGTCTGGAAAAAAGGTTTTGATGGGATCCTGGATGCATATCTGGCACCTGTCCCAGAATATTTTGAATACCAGGGAACATCTTACTCTCCTGAATCATTTGCGGAAAAAACTGGACTGACACCTGATGATTATGTGGCCATTGGCTCTTTTACGCATCATCCCTTTTACCAGGATTTCATTTTAGAGATCCCCGATAACTGGTTGTGGAGCGCCATAAGTAACGTGCCTCTTGATGAAATGATGAATCTGTTGGATCAGGCCCTCGATCAAGGCTACACAGTTTGTTGGGATGCTGATGTGGGGGAGAAGAGTTATGACTGGAAGCGTGGGATTGCTTTGATGCCATCCAAAGAGATTGAGGATCTGAGCGGACTGGAGAGAGCCAGGTGGGATGAACTTTCGGAAAAGGAGCAGGAGGCACTGTTTTATGATTTCTCCACACCAAAAAAGGAGCGGCTGATCACCCAGGAAAACCGGCAGGAGATGTTTGATAATTACCAGACCACCGACGATCATCTGATGCACATCACCGGTGTGGCCAGGGATCAGTTTGGAAACAAGTATTACCTGGTGAAAAATTCATGGGGAACCGGGAACCATATCTACCAAGGATACCACTACATTTCGGAGGCATACATGAGGGCAAAGACCATCTTCTTTATGGTCCATAAAGAGGCGGTTCCATCCTCCACTGCAGTGAAGCTGGGATTGTAGCTAGCAGGCAGTTATCCAGCTCTTCTGTGCGAGGCTATACAGTCGCAACAGATTCCCTTTTTTCCGCACGGGTAACTGTAGTTGCAATGGACCAGGTTTCGATCTTTTTTACATTCCATAGGGTGGTAATTATTTTTTTTTACCAATTAATGGAAATTTTCCGGTGAAATCAAGAACCAAATTTTGTAAAAGGCAGTATAAAGGACATAAGAAGATGATCAATCCATGAGAAATAATGTGTTTGAAATAGCGGTGCTGGCTGTAATTATATTTATTTACAGTTTCTCCAGACCCGGTTATGACACATTACCCCCTCCCTTTGAGCCGGCATTTCCTGAATACCCTCCCTTTCTGGAGGCAGACCAGGCGTGGGTTGACTCGGTGATGAACGAACTCTCACTGGAAGGTCGGATTGCTCAGATGATAATGGTCTATGGATATTCTAACCAGGGGCCTGAACACGAAAAGATGGTCCTCCGGCAGATCAAACGCCACAAGGTGGGAGGCATCCTCTTTTTTCAGGGTGAGCCCATAGAGCAGGCCAGGCTCACCAACCGTTTTCAGGAAGCGTCAGAGGTTCCTCTACTTATGGCCATCGACGGTGAGAATGGACTGGGAATGAGGCTGAAGAACACTATGACCTACCCCTCTATGATGACCCTGGGAGCCATCTCAGACAACAGCCTGCTTTATCGCCTGGGTAATGATATGGCCGACCAGTTCAGGAGGTTGGGGATTCATATGAACCTGGCACCGGTGGCCGATATTAACAACAATCCTTCCAATCCGGTGATTGGCTCACGCTCTTTTGGAGAGGATCGCAAGAATGTATCTGAAAAGGTAATAGCCATGATGGAGGGAATGCAGGATCGGGGACTGCTGGTGGCTGCCAAACATTTTCCCGGCCATGGCGATACCGATACCGATTCTCATCATGCACTTCCAGTTATACCCCACGAGATGAGCAGACTCGATTCCATCGAGCTCTTTCCCTTTAGTGAAGCCATCAAAAGGGGACTGACCGGAATTATGGTGGCTCATCTTCAGGTTCCTGCGCTGGATGACAGGGATAACCGTGCCACTACGCTCTCACGACCAGCCATTACAGAATTACTTAAGGAAAAGATGGATTTTCGTGGATTGATCATCACCGATGCCCTTAATATGAAGGGGCTCAGCACCTTTTTCGAGCCGGGTGAACGTGAAGTGGAAGCGGTAAAAGCTGGAAACGATATTCTGTTGATGCCATCTGATGTGGGTAAGGCGATCAATTTTATAAAACGGGCGGTGAAAAATGGGGATATATCAGAGCAGGAAATAGATGAGAGTTGTAAGAAGATACTCCAGGCCAAGTACTGGGTGGGACTGAACCACATAAATCCGGTCAGAACCGACTCTTTGATAGAAGATCTCAATGCTCCTGTATACCATACGCTCTATCGCGAACTGGTGGAGAATTCGCTCACACTGGTGAAAAACCAGGACAGCCTTATTCCGCTTAAAAATCTGGAGCGGATCAGGTTGGCCACTGTGACTATAGGAAGTGAGTTGGGAATTGCAGCCAGCACAGCAGATCTGTATCTTGAAGGTGACCACTTCAGCCTGGGTAGCTCGCCCGCTCCTGAGGAAAAATCACAATTATTGCTTAAGCTGAAGAAATACAATACGGTAATCATTAATGTATATGGTACCAGCAGTCGTTCATCCCGTAAATATGGGATCAGCGATTCAACACTTGATTTTATAGATCAGCTTGATCCGACCCTGTCGCTGATCCTGAATGTGGCAGGAGTTCCATACTCCCTGTCAAGGTTCCCTGGTTTTAGGAACCTCGATGCGGTGATCCTTTCTCATAGCGACGATCCATTGAATCAATCAAAAGCCATACAGGGGATCTTTGGAGGAGTCTCCTTTTCAGGAAAGCTACCCGTATCCGCAGGCAGCATCCTCTCGGCCGGCGAAGGATTCTCCACCGGGGAGGCCAATCGCCTCGGGTATGCCGAACCCATGGATGTGGGACTCATTTCCGATACTCTCCAGAGAATGGATAAGATTATAATGAGGGCCATCCGAAAGAAAGCCATGCCAGGATGCCAGGTGCTTGTAGCTCGTCGGGGAAAGGTGGTCTGGCATAAGTCCTATGGATATCATACCTACCGCAATCGAAAATCGGTAAAGCTGACCGACATTTATGATCTGGCTTCGGTAACCAAAGTGGCATCCATTACCACCGCACTTATGCGCCTCAGGGATCTGGGGAAATTCCATGAGGACTCGCTAATGGGATCCTATCCATCCATTCCCGATTCTTCCAATAAAGCCGGACTTCTGGTAAGCGATGTGCTTACCCATCAGTCGGGGATGATCTCCTGGATTCCATTTTATTACAAAACCATTGAGCCTCTGGACACTTCTCAACACCTGGTTAGCAGCCGTTGGTCCCATACCTACTCTCATAAAATTGGAGAGGGGGCCTATGCCAACAGGAATGTGGCCTATGTAGACAGCGTGTACCAGAAGACCTATTCACCAGAATTTCCATATGAAGTGGCCGATGACCTCTTTATGAGTGCCCATTATAAAGATTCCATCTATCACTGGATCTACGATTCTGAATTGATCTCCACCGAGTACCGGTACAGTGGTCTGGGTTTCTATATGTTTCAGCAGATCATAGAGGCTGCTACCGATACCATGCTCTATCCCTATGTGTGGTACAATTTTTATGAACCACTGGGGGCTCATACTCTGGGCTATAAGCCATTAAGCAGATTTCCACGGGAGCGGATCGTGCCCACTGAAAATGATATGTTCTACCGGCGACAGTTGCTTCATGGGCATGTGCATGACATGGGGGCAGCCATGTTAGGAGGGATTTCGGGCAACGCAGGGCTTTTCGGAAATGCCAATGATCTGGCAAAACTGTTGCAAATGTTCCTGAACGACGGTAGCTATGGATCTGAAAACTTTATTGATTCAGCCACAATTGCGCTCTATACTTCCTGCTTCAATTGCGATCAGGAGAATCGCAGGGGACTGGGGTTTGACCGTCCCGTTACCGATGAACCAGACGAAGGACCAGCCTGTAATGATGCTTCATCCCTCAGCTTTGGACATTCAGGTTTTACAGGCACACTGGCATGGGTTGATCCTGCCTATGACCTGGTCTATGTTTTTCTTTCCAACAGGGTGCATCCCAATCAGGGGAATAACCTACTCATCGATATGAATGTGAGAACCGCTGTTCAGCAGGTGGTTTACGATGCCATAATTCAATAGCTGTTTCACAACACAGGTTTATTTCGGGATGGTTTGATAATTATCATGCCATTACCTCTTTGGAATAGTTAATTTTATTTCAAACTAATTCTTACATATGAAACCAACGCATATTGAACACATTGGAATTGCTGTAACCAATCTGGAAGAATCCATAGCATATTACGAAAATGTGATGGGTTTGGAGTGTTATGCCATTGAGGAGGTAGCCGATCAGAAGGTAAGAACAGCTTTTTTCAGGGTAGGGGATACCAAGATTGAATTATTGGAAAGTACCGACCCCGAAGGTCCCATTGGAAAGTACATCGAAAAGAAGGGCCCCGGGATTCATCACCTGGCATTTGCTGTTGACAGGGTTGAAGACTCTCTGAAACATGCTGAGAAAGAAGGGATAAAGCTTATCGATCAGGTTCCTAGAAGAGGAGCAGAGGGATTAACGATAGGTTTCTTGCACCCCAAATCCACATATGGTGTACTCACCGAATTCTGTGGCAATGAATAGCCAGGATAAGATTAAACAACTCATCGATCTGCGTGAACGTGCCCGAAAGGGGGGCGGTGATAAGCGGGTTGAAGTCCAGCACGCAAAAGGAAAGCACACTGCGCGGGAAAGGATTCAGATCTTATTGGATGAAGGGAGTTTTGAGGAATTCGATATGTTTGTAACACACCGGTCTCACGATTTTGGACTGGAAGATCAGCAATACCTTGCCGACGGGGTGATTACCGGTCACGGGACCATCGATGGTCGGGTGGTCTATGTATATGCGCAGGATTTTACTGTTTTTGGGGGATCGCTCTCTGAGACCCATGCAGCCAAAATCTGTAAGATCATGGACCAGGCTATGAAAGTGGGGGTACCCATCATTGGCATTAACGACAGCGGAGGTGCCCGGATTCAGGAGGGGGTAAGAAGCCTTGCCGGGTATGCAGAGATTTTTGAACGGAACATCCTGGCTTCCGGTGTGATTCCGCAAATTTCCGCCATTTTCGGACCCTGTGCCGGAGGAGCGGTCTATTCTCCGGCTCTCACCGATTTTATCATTATGAGTGATCTGACTTCATACATGTTTGTGACCGGTCCGAAGGTAACCAAGAAGGTAACAGGAGAGACCATCTCCACAGAAGCCTTAGGAGGGGCCCAGATGCATTCCAGCAAATCGGGGGTGGCACATCTGGTAGCCAGTGACGAGGAGGAGGGATTGCTGATGATCCGAAAACTCCTGAGCTATATGCCGCAAAACAATGTGGAGGATCCGCCCATTAGTGAATGCAATGATCCCATCGACAGGCTGGAGGATCTGTTAAATGAAGTGATCCCTGACAATTCCAATGAGCCCTACGATGTAAAGGATGTGATCTTTGCCATGGTGGACCACAATGAATTTTTTGAGATCCACAGGCAATATGCCATGAATATTGTGGTGGGATTTGCCAAATTTAACGGGATCCCCGTGGGAATGGTAGCCAACCAACCCAGTCACATGGCTGGGGTACTTGATATTGAAGCCTCCCGGAAGGCAGCCCGGTTTGTACGTTTCTGTGATTGCTTCAACCTGCCCATTGTAACTCTGGTTGATGTCCCAGGTTTTCTTCCGGGCAGTGCCCAGGAACATGGAGGGATCATTCTTCAAGGAGCTAAGCTAATGTTTGCATATGGAGAGGCCACGGTTCCCAAAATTACCATCACCCTGAGAAAATCTTACGGCGGGGCTCACGTTGTTATGAGTTCAAAACAGCTGAGGGGGGATTTGAATTATGCCTGGCCCACTGCCGAAATTGCAGTAATGGGACCTAAAGGGGCCATCGAGATTCTGGAGGGTAAAACCTTGAAAACCATAGAAGAGAGAGAAGCCATTGTAAAATTCATCGCGGATAAAGAGAGAGAGTATAAAGAGAAGTTTGCCAATCCCTATGAGGCTGCCAGGTACGGTTATATCGACGATGTGATAGAACCCCGCAACACCCGTTTCAGGATCATCCGGGGATTGCAGACCCTGGCATCAAAGAAAGATATGATTCCACCCAAAAAACATAACAACATTCCATTGTAATGACACCAAATCTTATCCTGCTCAGCAGCAACATTAACCTGGAATCTCTGGTGATTGCCGTTTCCGGGTATCTGATTGTCTTTACAGCTCTGATTTCACTGTTTTGGATATTTAATCTGACTCCCAAGCTTATCTCCCTCGGGAAAACAAAAATCCGAATCCGTCAGGGAAAGCATCCCTTACCCCAGGAAGGAAAAGGTATCTCGGGAGAGGAGATTGCGGCCATCTCCATGGCTCTGCACCTCTACCTGGATGAGATTCACGATGAGGAGAGTGGAGTGATTACCATCAAACAGATCTCCAGGGCTTACTCCCCATGGAGCTCAAAGATCTATGCGGTAAGAAATCAGTTTAACAGATTATAAATTAGGGATCATGAAAAAATTCAAGTTTACCATACATGGCAACGAATACGCGGTGGATGTACATGGGATAGAAGGTAACCTGGCCCATCTCGAGGTAAACGGAACTGCTTATGATGTGGAGATTCACCGCAAGGTGAAGCAATCCAAAACCCCCACCATCGTCAGGCCCGCCATCAAGGAGCCTCCCAGACCATCCATACATAAAAAGGCGGGAGGCTCATCCTATCCCATTCTTGCTCCCTTACCAGGAAGCATCCAGAACCTCAAAGTAAGTAAGGGGGATATTGTGGAGAAGGGACAGCTGTTGCTGATCATGGAGGCCATGAAGATGGAGAATCGGGTTCTTTCCGACAGGGCAGGTGTGGTTGAGAAGTTACGTGTCAGTGAAGGCAGTACCGTATTGCAGGGTGACGTACTGATTGAAATTGTCTGATATGAAAAGGGCCATCACACTCCTTGGTGTTTTTCTGATCATTCTTCTGGCCAGGTGGATTGCATTTCCAAACTCAGTTTCCGGAACCACTTCCCATGAGTCTCCTGTTCAGAATACAACAGAGATACCCGATATTGAATCGGTTGATAATGGTGAGAATGCATTTAGCCTGGCAGGTGAAGGCTTGCGAAAGTTTATCAGGTATTCGGGTTTCAGAAATGCCACGGCGGGTCACCTGATTATGATTGGTGTGGGACTGTTTTTTATTTTCCTGGCCATTAAATATGATTATGAACCGCTACTACTGGTACCCATCGGAATGGGGATCATATTTGGGAATATTCCCTTTTTCCAGGCAGATAACCTCAACATGCAGATTGGTATATATCAGGAAGGCAGCGTACTGAATTACCTCTATTTCGGTGTGCTTAAGGGAGTATATCCACCTTTGATTTTCCTGGGAATCGGGGCCATGACCGATTTTTCATCCCTGATCAGTAAACCCCGGTTGATGTTGCTGGGAGCAGCGGCACAGGTAGGGATCTTCCTTACATTCCTGGGTGCACTGGCGCTTGGATTTCACGCACAGGAGGCAGGGGCCATTGGAATAATCGGAGGGGCAGACGGTCCAACGGCCATCTTTCTTTCATCTCGACTGGCCAATGGGGTGAATATCATTGGGACAGCCGCCAATGGCGACCCCATCTATGTAAAAAACCTCATAGGTCCCATAGCCATTGCAGCATACTCCTATATGGCATTGGTTCCGGTTATACAGCCACCCATCATGCGTTTACTTACTACGCGAAAGGAGCGATTGATTCGCATGAAGCCTCCACGGGCAGTTTCAAGGCTTGAGAAGATCCTATTCCCATTGATTGGAATGCTGGTGACCACATTTATCTCACCTAACTCGCTCCCCCTGCTGGGGATGCTGTTTTTTGGCAATCTGCTGAAAGAGTCAGGCGTGACTAAAAGGCTGGCCGATACTTCGCGCAACAGTCTAATCGATATAGTGACCATCATGTTGGGTTTGACCGTTGGAGCATCCACCCAGGCCGACCGGTTTTTAACTACCGATTCGCTGGTAATTTTTGGATTGGGAGCACTCTCTTTTATGGTGGCCACTGCAGGAGGAGTTATCTTCGCCAAGGTGATGAACCTTTTTCTGAAAGGCGATGAAAAAATCAATCCACTTATTGGTGCTGCAGGTGTATCAGCGGTTCCGGACAGTGCCAGGGTGGTGCAAAGTGTAGGATTGAAAGAAGATCCGACCAATCACCTTCTGATGCATGCCATGGCACCCAATGTGGCTGGTGTGATTGGTTCGGCAGTAGCAGCGGGGATCCTCTTAAGTTTTCTTTTGTAGACGTCATTAATTCAACTAAATCCAGTGAAATGGAAAAAATAGCAACAGCCGGAAACAGGGGAGAACGCATTCGCTCCGATTGTTTTGTGACCCTTCAGCTAACTAACAGTGGAGGGATTGACCTTCAGTTGAAAAGCAAGGTTGCAGGCATGTTTGGGAGACAGATCAAACAGCAGGTTGAAGAAATATTGAATGCCCTGGAGGTAAAGCATGCTTCCCTGGATATTGAGGATTCGGGAGCATTGCCTTTTGTGATTGGGGCCCGGGTGGAGGCTGCCGTAAAAAGGCTGAAAACTTCGGATTTGACCTGGACTCCTGATCTAATAGAGCAGAACAGGTATGAAACCAATAAGGAGCAATTCAGATTTTCAAGGCTTTACTTGCCGGGCAATTCACCCAGCATGATGTTAAACGCCGGGATTCATCAACCCAATGGAATTATACTGGACCTGGAGGATTCGGTCGCTCCTCCTAAGAAGAGCGAAGCCCGCTTGCTGGTAAGAAATGCACTGCTTCAGGTAGACTTCTATGGAGCAGAACGCATGGTCAGGATCAACCAGTTGCCTGATGGATTGGATGATCTGAATGAGGTGATACCCCACCAGGTGCACCTGATTCTCATTCCCAAATGTGAGTATGGCTCGCAGGTAAAGCAGGTGGAGGAGAGAATTAGTAAAATCTTAAAAGAAGTGAACCAGAAGCGCCAGATTTTCCTGATGCCCATAGTGGAAAGCTGTCTGGGTGTGGAAAACGCTTTTGAAATTGCCAGCGCCTCGGATCTGATAGTAGCCATGGCCATTGGTCTGGAGGATTATACAGCCGATCTGGGCGTGATGCGGACAGAAGGGGGAGAGGAGTCGCTCTATGCACGTGCCCGGTTGGTAAATGCATGTAAAGCCGCAGAAATACAACCCATTGATTCGGTCTATTCCGATGTGGCCAACATGGAAGGACTGAAAGAAAATGTGATCCGCTCAAAATCACTGGGATTTGAAGGGATGGGTTGTATACACCCCCGACAGGTACCCGTGATCCATGAGGGATTTGCTCCGGGGGAGAATGAGATAGAAATTGCAGAAAGGATCGTAAAGGCATTTAATAGGGCTGAATCTAAAGGACTTGGTGTGATCTCACTGGGATCAAAAATGATCGATCCACCTGTGGTAAAACGAGCCCAAAAGACACTCGACCTGGCATACAGTCTTGGATTGAGAACGAGAAAAAATTTATAATAAAAGCGCATTTCTTATGAAGTATTCCATCAATGCAGCCGGACGTGAAGTGGTCACGGAGATCAATGGAGAATCAGCTACTCCTTTTCAGGGTGTGGGAAAGTATACCCCCAGGGGTACCAGGCATGCCCCATCCATTTCCAGCTGCAGCAACTATCCGGCAGATGGCAACAAACTGGTAAAAAACCTTAGGGAGGCCCTGGAGAATGCAGGTTTGAAGGATGGGATGACCATCTCCACCCATCACCATTTTAGAAATGGCGACTACCTGGCAAATTACCTTTTTGATGTTGCTCATGAAATGGGGGTGAAGGGATTAAGATGGTTCCCGTCCGCCTCTTTTCCTTGCCACGAGCATCTGATTCAATATCTGGAAGATGGGACCATAGAGCGCATTGAGGGGAGCATGAACGGACCCCTGGGGAGATTTGTTTCGGAAGGGGGTATGAAAGGTATGGGTGTACTCAGGTCGCATGGTGGACGATATCAGTCCATACAGGACGGTGAGGTCAAGATCGATATAGCAGTAATCGGTGCCCCGACTGCTGATTTCTTTGGAAACTCTAATGGTCTTTTAGGTGATTCGGCATGTGGATTGCTCGGTTTTGCATTGGGAGATTCCCAGTATGCCGAAAAGGTGATTATTGCCACCGATAACCTGGTCCAATTCCCCTGCATACCCTGGCAAATCCAGGGCAACCATGTGGATTATGTGGTGGAGGTAGAGAAACTGGGTGAGCCATCAAAAATTATCTCAGGCACCACCCAGATCACCAAATCCCCCGATCGGTTGTTACTGGCTGAGTTGACAGCCAGATTCTGCGATGCAGCCGGGATCATTAGAGATGGATTCAGTTTTCAGTCTGGTGCTGGCGGAACTTCACTGGCTGTAGGTGAATACTTTAGAAAAATCATGATTGAAAAGGGAATCCACGCCCGTTTTGCAAGAGGTGGGAGCAACAAATACCTGGTTGCCATGCTGGAGGAGGGATTGGTGGACTATATACTTGACGGCCAGACCTTCGATCTGGAGGGAGTGAGATCCATGGTTGAAAATCCCAATCATGTCTGGTCCAGTCCGTTTACCAGTTACAATTATCACGGGAAAGGGAACTTTGCGGGACTGGTGGATGTGGTTATTCTGGGAGCCACAGAAGTGGACCTTGATTTTAATGCCAATGTGGTGACTCACTCAGATGGGTATCTTTTGCATGGAATTGGCGGATGGCAAAACTGTCTGTTCTCCAAAACCGTGATACTACCCATCCCTCTCTTCAGGGACCGTGTACCCGTGGTTAAGGAGAAAGTGACCACGCTATGCGGACCGGGAGAGTTAATCGATGTGATTGTCACCGAACGTGGAATTGCCATTAATCCCCTGAGAACAGACCTTTTGGAACGGACTAAACATAGCAATCTGCCCATTAAATCCATCGAGGAGCTAAAAGCAGAAGCAGATCGTATCTGCGGACTTCCTGATCCTCCGGCCCTGGAGGAGAGGGTGGTGGCTGCCATTAAGTGGGTGGATGGTACGGTTATGGATGTGGTGCGGAAGGTAAACACCAGTTAGTAAACCAGGATTACTCCCCTTCGATCCATATGCAAGGGACCGTAAAGCGGTTTACCTTATTTTGATTCAATGCAGATGTGAAGCCCCTGTAAACCCACCGGCCTTTCTCTTCCTGTCGGATGACCTGCACATAATAAACCCTGGGTTCCACATTGTGAAAGAATAGAATCCCCAGGCTATCGGTTATTCCATGAAAGTGCGAATTATATTGGTTGTCCAGGTCCTCCAAATCGGCATAAACCCATATTTCTGCGTCCTTAAGCTGTATGATTCCCGAACTGTCTGAGGCTACAAAGCCTAATACCGTCGGATCATTCACAGGGATAAGCTCGCTGAAAGAGCCTTCCCCTACATCATTTGTTGCTGTTAATATGACCTCATAAACTCCCGGTGTGAAATAGACATGTTTGGGATCATCTTCAACGGAGGTATTCCCATCGCCAAAATCCCAGGCAAAATGATCCCCAGCCCTTGATTGGTTGGTAAACCAGATGGAATCCCCGGCCTCCGTATTCTCCCTGGGCAAGTAGGAGAATTTGGGATTGGGTAGCCTCCCACATGCTAAAATAAGGCTCATTGCAAGTGTGGGCAGTAGGATATAATGCGTGCTTTTAAACAAACGGATCCAACTCATGTAATTCCAATTTAATGTATTTTCATATCTTTCGTGCAACATTCTATTTAATCTTTCGTCATTGTGGCAGATAAAGAGAGATCTGAAACTTACAGTCCAAAACATTTGAAGCTCATAGAGGCCTGTAAGCGGGGAGATCAAAAAGCTCAATTTGAAATCTACAGGCTGTACAATGCAGCGATGTATAACACAACCCTGAGGATAGTCAGGGATCCTGATGATGCGGAAGATGTCATGCAGGAGGCGTTCTTAAAAGCATTTGCAAAACTGAAAAGCTACCGTGGAGAGGTGAGTTTCGGGGCCTGGCTAAAGAGGATAGTTGTAAATAAAGCACTCGATTTTCTCAGGTTAAAAAAGGAACAAATCTCCATTGATGAAGTAGGAGAGATAGAAGAGCCAGAAGACGAACACGCAGGCACCATTGAAGTTGCCTATAAAGCAGAGTTCATCAGAAAGGCCATTCTGGCTCTTCCGGAGGGGTATCGAATTGTACTCTCTCTTATTCTTCTGGAAGGCTACGATCACGAAGAGGTCTCGGGGATTCTTAATATCTCCAATGCCACCTCCAGAACGCAGTACCACAGGGCTAAAAAGAAGTTAATTGAGCTAATGAAAAAAATGAAAGAGGACCATGATTGACCTTGAAAAACATATCAAAGAACAGCGTCTGCTGATCGATTCTGACTCTCCCCGTGAAGGGCACGAAGAGCGGTTTCTTCAGAAGCTCGGGCGTGACATTGATTCGGTACCTGTTCGAAAATTCAATTTCAGGCATGGACTGCAAATCGCAGCATCAATCGCCATTATCCTTACTTCGGCCATCGTGCTGATGAGACAGAACAGAAGCGGAGAGAAGATGGCAGAGCATGAAGTCCCCGCAGCCATGTTGGAGGCAGATATGTATTACACTTCACAGGTCAATGCCCGGTATGACCAGATCAAGGAATTTGATTTTGAGAATTCAGAGGAGAAAGCTGTTCTTCTGAATGAGTTGAAAGACCTGGAGGTTTACCATCGGCAATTGATGAATGATCTTGAAACTAATCCTGATGATGATCAGGTTATTAATGTGTTAATTCGACATTATCAGATAAAGCTGGAAGTAATGGACCAGATTATTATACAATTGAATCAAGTTAAAAAAGAAACATCTAAAAAAAATGAAAATGAAAGTGTTTGAACCGAAAAGTTTGCTCCTGTCACTGCTCCTGATTAATGCTGCAACCTTTTCTCTTTCTGCCCAGGATGCGCAAAAGACCTACTCCGAAACCTACGATATCAGTAAGGGGGTTACCCTTTCAACTGAAACGAAGTATTCGGATATTGAACTATTGACCTGGGAGAAGGATGTGGTGGATATCTTTGTTGAAGTTGAGGTGGATGCCTCTTCCGATAACAAGGCACGTGAGATGTTGGAAAAGATAGAGGTACAAATCAATAAGTCGGGTAATACCGTTTTCCTTGAGACTAAAATGGACAATGGGTGGTCAAGAAATGTCAAGGTAGAGATCAACATAACCATTAAAGCTCCCAAATACATCAATCTGGATATGGAGAATTCCTATGGAGATCTATTTATCCAGGAGGTGTCGGGATTGGTCTTGCTGGACCTTAAATACAGCAACCTTAAGGCCGGATCGCTAAGCAGGGGAAATGAAAAGCCATACAATATGATCGACCTGGCCTATTCCAACGCCGAGGTAGATGAAGCTGGCTGGGTGGAGGTAGAGCTCTCCTATTCGGATCTGGAGATCAATTCTTCCAGGATGCTGTTTGTGGAGAGTAAATACTCCAAACTGATTGGTGAGAAAGCAGGCGGTATTATTACCAAGGGGGCCTATGACAAGTACTACATCGATGAGATTGATAGTTTTGTGGCCGAATTAAGGTATTCGGGACTGAAATTCGAGGTTCTGAACAACAACCTCAACCTTCACTCCGCCTATACCAATGCCAAGATATTTAAACTCTCCAAGGATTTTGAGGAGGTTGAAGCTTCTCTGGCGTATGGAAATATCTATATTGATGTAGAAGCCGGTGCTTCCTACAAGTTTGAAGGGGAGGCCAAGTATGGTAATGTGAACATTGACTCAGGTGAGAGATTGAGCAAGACCAAAGAGAATAACTACGTGCGTGTATGGGGAACTGTCGGAAGCAGTGCCAAATCCAGCATGAAGTTGATTACCAAGTACGGTAACTGTACCATCGAGTAACAACATTTATATATTTCAATACTGCAATCCCGGAATTTTCATAATTTCGGGATTGTTGTTTTGTAACGACCATCCTCAAAACCATCAGCCTTGGTGAACTTTCTAATTTTCAGGATGGATAAACGATAATTTCCTCTTGAGGACATATATAGAAAAGTCTGATCGAAAGAATAGTGTAACTCGAATCGATCCGAAGCACTCTATATAATGCCCTCATTCACATGGAAAAAGCACGCATTAAGTTAGTTCCAGGATACCTTAATCACGTTCTGGTGGTTAAGGTATACTTCAGGTTCAATATTGAGATTAAGGAGATAATCAAATCTCTACCTGGCAGAAGATGGAGCCCGGAATTCCGCTACTGGTATATCTCTAAACAACAATTCGATCTATCCATTTTCATCGAGAAACTTGAAAATCACGCTTATATTGATTATTCTGCTCTGGAGGCTTTTGATCAGGGGGATTATACAACGACGCGTGATATTGAATCTTTACCTGAGGAGGAGGATCCCATAAAGAGATTTGAAGAAAACCACCGGAGACCCAAAGTCGAATTGCCTCCGGAGTATTTAGAAAAACTCATACGAAAACGTTATAGCCCCAATACAATCAAGACCTACGTGACCTACATGAGATCTTTTATAGAAGAATTCATCGATAGGGAGTTAGATAAAATCACTACCCAGGAGATCAATGACTATATATTAAAACTGATTCGCGCCAAAGGAATATCCCCATCACAGCAGAACCAGAGAATCAATGCCATCAAATTTTATTACGAGAAAGTAGCAGGACTGGATAAGCAACTCTATTACCTGGAGCGACCAAAAAAATCGAGGGAACTTCCAAAAGTCATATCCGCAGAGGAGGTCATCTTGATCCTAAATGCCCTCCCGAATCTGAAACATAAATCCATTGTAGCCACCATATATTCGGCTGGTCTCAGAAGATCTGAATTGATTAATTTGAGAAAACAAGATGTACTCTTTGATCGCAAGCTCATCTTCATCAGGGGAGCAAAAGGGAAGAAAGACAGAAATTCAATATTGAGTGAATACACCGCAAAAATACTGAAAGAGTATCTTGAAGAATTCAAGCCCAACTACTGGCTAATTGAGGGGGTAAACAGAAATCGGTACAGCGCCACATCCATCGTGAAAATTTTGAAGCGCGGAGCACATAAAGCTGGAATAGAAAGGAACATTACCCCACATATGCTCAGACACTCCTTCGCCACCCACCTGCACGAACAAGGTGTTGATATCAGATTCATACAAACCCTATTAGGTCATGACTCCAGCAAAACCACGGAAATTTACACCCACGTCAGCAACAGATCCCTTGCAAAAATCACAAGTCCGCTCGATACTATTTTACTCCCTAAATAGCGGTTTATTATATTTGCAATATTTCGTACCAGGCAATTGAAAAGTACTTCACTTAATTAATTCCCTCTTCAAGGATACCATCATTGACCATTACCTCATTCTCCAGAAGAATTAATTCAACTACAATCCATCGACCCCAACAGTCCAATGGCTATATTCAATAGCATGAATCTGAATTGCAATAAATTCGTATTTTGGGATAATGGGGATGGTATGTAGTCAAATATCTTTTGCAAATAATAAAACACCACGGTGGCTGTAAAAGGACTATATTTAATTATTAAACAGTGTAGTATGGTAAGTTGCGATGTATGTAATGTAAACGCCATACAACTATACACATACGTTAACCACAATAGCCTAGTATTAAATAATTTATAACGATTCTTGGTTCGCTTATCCAAATTGCAGCATATAACCGAAGTATATTGATGAAAATAACCACA
>Ga0164315_10001735_pt1 | contig 16479 bp, 14 predicted proteins | sample GuaBasSedimGuay6_FD_113737 | JGI IMG/M metagenome (GOLD analysis project Ga0164315, IMG submission 113737) | Subseafloor sediment microbial communities from Guaymas Basin, Gulf of California, Mexico - Guay6, Core 4569-2, 0-3 cm | ecosystem: Environmental > Aquatic > Marine > Hydrothermal vents...
ATCCGTTTGAATATGTTATCAATCCCTTTTTATCAATCCTTTTTTATAAGCAATCCTTGTAGTTATGGTTTTTAATCCGTATCGATTAACTACAGGGATTGTTTAATCGATGCGGATTGATTCAAGCCTGATTTTTTGACGGATACTATCCCGAAAAGGGATAGCATCCGTTTGAAGATGTTATCAATCCTTTTTTATCAATCCTTTTTTATAAACAATCCTTGTAGTTATGGTTTTTAATCTTTGAGTACGGCATATCGAGTACAGCTTCTTTCCGAAATAAACGAATAGGAAGTGGGCTTTAGTCAACACGCCTGTGCTTAAACCAGAAAACAGATACTATCCCTAAGAAGGGATAGCATCTGGAAACCAAACAGATACTATCCCGGCAAAAAGCAAAGATAGCATCTGTCACCACCATTAAGGAGCAAACCCGATGAAAAATATACCGTATGGTGTATCCAGCTACCAAAAAATTGTGCGACAAAACGGCTACTATGTGGGTAAAACTCAGAGGTGGGCAACAAAATAACAAAGCCCACCCTACGTCAATTTGATCATCGAGTATCAGTCAGGTTGATTGTGGTTTGCTAACGCCGTGGCATAATTGTTCAAAACCACCGTGTCGTTAGGTGTGATTTGCAAAGTGCGTTCGAGGATTTCAATCGCTTTTTCAAATTGCCCATCATTCATGAGTGCTTTGCCATAGTTAGTCAAAGTCAACACATTGTTAGCGTCAAGTTGTAACGCTTGTTGAAACTGTTTAAACGCTTCAGAAAATACCTCTGCATTGGCTAAAGCCACACCATAGTTGGCTAAAATCACCGGATTTTTCGGTTGGAGTTTCAGTGAACGATCAAATAATTCAAACGCTTGATTAAACCGTTTGTGCTTGATTAATGCGCTGCCATAACTCACCAAAGTGTTAGTGTTTTTGGCATTCGCTTGTAATGAACGTTCAAACATTTCAAAAGCCTTTTCGGCATCACCAAACTCTGCTAACGCCATCGCATAGTGATTCAGAGTAAAGATGTTCTTGTGATTCACTTTTAAGGAATGTTCAAACAACTCAAAGGCTTTTTGTGGCTGTCCATGTTCCGCTAACGCTTTGCCATAACTCGTCAAAGTGTTCGGGTTGTTAGCATTCACCTGTAATGCGCGTTCAAATATCTCAAAGGCTTTTTGTGAATGCCCATGATCCGATAACGCTTTGCCATAGCTATTCAAGCTGATCGTGTCAGTCGCCTTGATTTCTAATGAGCGTTCAAACATCTCAAAGGCTTTTTGTGGCTGTCCATGTTCCGCTAACGCTTTGCCATAACTATTAAAAATAATAGTATTCCTAGTATTGAGTTGTAATGAGCGTTCAAACATGTCAAAGGCTTTTTGCGGTTGCCCGTTTTCTGCTAACGCCTTACCATAGCTTGTCAAAGTCTTGGTATCATTGGGGTTGAGTCCTAATAAGCGTTCAAACGTGTCAAAGGCCTTTTGTGGCTGTCCATGTTCCGCTAACGCTTTGCCATAGCTATTCAAAGTGATAACATCATTGGGGTTCACTTGTAATGAATGTTCAAACAGTTTAAACGCTTTTTCCGACTGCCCATGGTTCACTAACGCTTTGGCATAGCTATTCAAAGTGGCGATGTCATTGGCATCCAATTGTAATGAATACTCAAACATCTTAAAGGCTTTTGGTAATTGCCCATCGTCCACTAACGCTTTGCCATAACTGGAGAGTATGACAATATCATCCGGCCTGGCTTTTAACGCTTTTTCAAAAACCGTCAGCGCTTTTTCAATTTGCCTATTTTTAACCAAAACATTGCCATAGCTTGTCAGGATAAAAATATTGCTGGCATCTAACGCCACCGCTTCTTCAAGCAATTGCCGCTTTATTTGAGGACTGCCCACTTTTTTCGCAATAAAAGCAAAGCTCCTCGCCAAATTTTCAGGCATTTGAGCTTGAAGTGCCCTCAAAGTATGCAACCTTCTGTGGGCTTCCCTCACGTTTCGCTGAGCGAATAAGGAAATAATATTTTGTTTAATGTCGTTTATGGTTTCCATCTTGGAGTAAAGGGTAATGGGTAATGGGATAAAGCATTTCACCGCAAAATATTGGGGCAAAAAATAGATTTGTCAAGCTGAAATAATTAATTCGACACTGTCATACATTACCATTCTTCTAAAATACAATCCTTGTCGTTATTGAACGGATTAAAACACTATAATGATAAGGATTGTATCAAATTAAGTACAGCTTCTTTCCGGATGGATAGGGTGAAATTAAAAAAATTGAGTACAACCAATTGAGTACAACGAATTAACTAAATCAACGAATTATTATACAAGCATACAGCACGATTCTCCCAATAGTTGATTGCTCAATTCGTTTATTTAGCCAATTCGCTGTACTCGATTGGGTTGTACTTGATTGGTTCTGTGATTGATGTGATATCGATGATAAAAGGCTCATCACCAAAACCATCCAAATCACAAGAATCACAGTTCAGAATTGGTGAAAAAGTTCGGCTGTTATTCACATCACCTCGTTTGGGAACAATAAAACACAATTTTAGGACTACACATTAGCTAGGCTTATTTTTTCTTGGATCCATAAATTGAGGAGTGTTTCGGCACCAATACCTTGCAGCCCCGCTATTAGAACTATTTCATCCGAAAGTGTACGCTCAACTCGATAGTATTTTTGCACGGATTGAATATCGACTTCAAATTCTACTTCTTTGATTTGATCCCAAAACTCTCCCATTTCTTGATAGGAGGTGGCATTTGAAATGGACGTTTTACTTACGTTCATATTTTCTCCTTTCTGTCTTAACCGTGTCGTGGAAATGCGCTCTGACTGCCTGAATCAGAATTTCCAGGATTATAAAATTGACAGCATTAATCTAAATATATTCTGAAACGCCTGATTCAGACAATAAGATGAAAAAAGGCTCATCACCTGAATTTTATTCCATTTCATCCAAAATACGGTGAATTTGAGTGGTACTCACATCACCTTGTTCTGATTTGGAGTAGACAGTCACCAAAATGAGGTGAACCGTATTTTGAATAGAGTAAATGAGACGATAACCACCACTTTTACCCTTTTGAACGTCGCTATTGCGAACACGGACTTTGTACAAGATGTATTCTAGGCGAGGAATTTGATCACCTAATAGCTCACCTGATTGTAATTGTTCAATCACCGGTTCAATGTCAGAACGTATTTTACGGTACTTTTTGGCTAAGTGCCGCACATTACGTTTAAATTCAGAAGTGTATGTGATTTGCATTTTTCAAAACTCATTTGGTATCAATATCATCCCACAAAGTATCAATCGGGTAAGTCTCGCCCGATAGCGTTTCTTTCCAACCTTGACGAAAACTGTCTTCGGCGGTTTTTAAAGTCACTGTTTCACGGTAGGATTGAACAATACGCAATAGAATGGGTAAATATTCTATTGGGGTTTGTTGAATTTCTTGGACAAGTTGTTGAGTGTAATGTTGAGCGATTGTCGTCATGTTGATTGTCCTTTTCTTGCTTGAGCACAACGAATTAACGAAATAAACGAATTATTAATACACCACGATTCTCCCAATAGTTGATTGATCAATTCGTTTATTTCGCAAATTCGCTGTGCTCGATTGGGTTGTAATTGATTGGTTGCTGACAATAGCATTTATTCTTAAACGGCATTGTGGAACAGAAAAAAACGGTTGAACTGTGATTTACCACAAAACTAAGTACAACGAATCCCAGAAATAAACGAATTAAACCACAAAACCAAGTACAACGAATTAACGAAATAAGCGAATTATACAAGCATACAGCACTATTCTTCCAATAATTGAAGGCTCCATTCGTTTATTTCGCCAATTCGCTGTGAGTTTGCCAAACGAAAGTTGGCCGATGCCAGCCAAAATATTTATCTGACAAACTATAGCAGGAGTACAAGGCGAACCTTGTACGAGAAGGCAGCGTGGTGATTACCGATTGGGGGTAGTTGATTGTTCAAGCCATGATAATAAATCCAGTGGTTTTTGAATCAGGCCGCTGGCTCCCCACTGTGCAGGCTTTTCTTGGGCACCTATATAACCATACAAAGCCACCAAGGTACGCATCCCCGCTCGTTGTCCTGCTTCAATATCACGTTGTGCATCACCCAGATAGATACACGTTTCTGGCGTACTGTGTGCCAATTGACAAGCGTGTAGTAACGGCGCAGGGTGTGGTTTACGTTGTGGCAAGGTATCGCCGCTGATATTGCAGACACTGCGAGAGGTTAGGTTTAATTGTTGCAATAAGGGATCGGTTAACCAAGCGGCTTTATTTGTTACCACGCCCCATTGTATTCCTCTTGCTTCCAAGGTTTCTAGCACTTTTGCCATCCCCGGAAATAAGCACGTCTGATCCGTCAAGTGATCTGCATAAATGGTCAGAAAACGTTGCCGCAAGGTTTCCTTGATTGGTTCATCATCACTTAACTGAAAACCATTTTTTATCATAGTCATACCCCCAAAAGACACCCAAGGGCGAATTTGCTCAAAAGGCAGCGGCTCGCGTTTTTGTTCAACTAACACCGTGTTGAGCGCAAAAGCTAAGTCGGGGGCGGTGTCTAATAGGGTGCCGTCTAAATCAAACAGTACCGTGTGTACGGGATTATTCATAGATTGCGTTGTGTGTGGATAATATAGTTGACTGATATCTCTTTGCCTAGCGAATAATGCTTGGTAAAAGGATTATAACTCATCCCCGTGATGTCTTTCATTTCACCACCTGCAGCACGTATCCATTGTGCTAATTCGGCGGGGCGAATGAATTTCGCGTAATCGTGGGTGCCTTTGGGCAAAAGTCGAAGGAGATATTCGGCTCCAATGATGGCTTCGATGTAAGATTTGGGATTGCGATTAATAGTGGAAAAGAATACTTGTCCACCCGCTTTGACTAAGTTGTGACAGGCAGTCACTACCGAAGCCGGATCGGGGACATGTTCTAACATTTCCATGCAAGTCACCACATCAAAACTGGCGGGAGACTCGGTTGCCAACTGCTCGGCAGTCGTGCATTGATAATCAACCTTCAAACCAGATTCATATAAATGTAATTTTGCCACACTCAGTGGTTCCTTACTCATATCAATGCCAGTCACTTTTGCGCCGCGTTGTGCCATGCTTTCACTTAAAATACCGCCCCCACAACCCACATCTAACACATTTTTACCTGCCAAACCACCTTCCACGCGCTGATCAATATAATCTAAGCGCAGGGGGTTAATATCGTGTAGGGGTTTAAATTCGCTGTCGGGATCCCACCAGCGGGATGCTAAGATGTTGAATTTAGCCAATTCTTGCGGATCAACATTGTATGTAGCGTTCATATAAAAATACCGTGTTTAAAATGGGAAGTACAACGCATTGAAGGATTTAACGGATTTCTTTGTTTTTAGGATGTGGTTTAACGTCAATAGAAATGCGAACTTTGTAAACCATAACTTCTTCACATTATCATTTTTCAAGTGAACGAAGTATAGCATTGGTAAAATTGGTTTCAATTCAAAATTGGCATAAAGCCGTTTTATCCAATTTATGAAATGGCAGTGATAGCATCTCAAATCATTTTACCAATGGTGCTTTTTCCCGTATGTCAAGCCATCAAGAATAATTTTTGCCTTTGGCAATTAACCTATTTTTTAAATAGTTATTACCATAGAGTCTCTAACCTCGCCAATTGGTGGATTAGCGTAGCGTAATCCACCCGACAAATCGACAAATAAGTAATGAATCATAATTTTCGGGTATTTTGCCGAAATCGAAAGGGCAACCATAAAGGATTGCCCCTACATGGTACCGCGTAGGGGCAATCCCCCGCGCAAGCCCTTCTGAGTCAAAATACCTGTTATTTGTGCTTCGGTACTTAGCACATTTTTTTGTCCCTTTCCCCTCTCCCCTTTCCCCTCTCCCCTTTCCCCTCTCCCCTTTCCCCTTTCCCCTCAAACACCATCGGCTGGCAAAGTAAAATAAAAAATACTCCCTTTACCTAACTCACTTTCCACGCCAACTTCCCCACCCAATTTTTCGGCGATTTGTTGCACAATCGACAAACCTAAGCCATGCCCCTCTACCCTAGCTTGGTGTAGACGAGTAAATGGTGTAAATAATTGTGCTTGTTCTTCAAGCGTGAGACCTTTCCCATTATCTCGCACCCAAAAACGTATCATGCCGGGGCGAATAGTATCAGCACCCAGTGCTAAATAAGGCGGTTGCCCACCGTATTTGAGGCCATTACTGACATAATTTATCCAAATTTCTTCAACCCAAGAGGGATAACCCTTCACCATCGGCCAGACTTCAGGAAAGTCAATTTTAGCTTGATATTGTTCAATCATATGGACTAAGCGTTGTTCTACCACCTTGGTAACAATGCTTGACATGTTGAGGGTTATCGTTTCCACTCGCCTTTGTCGGGAGACTCCGGCAAGTAATAATAAGGCATCAATGATATTGACAGATTGCTGCCCAGATTTTTGTACCAATTGGAATCGCTTTGTCCACTTAGCGGGCAACTGGAGAGCAGTGGGAAAACTTTCAACCAATACCTCAATCAAACCGATCATTTCGCCCAACGGATTTTTCAAATCATGGGCTACCGTGTGGGCAAAGGCATCCAGTTCCAGATTGCGCTTTTCAAGCTCTTCAGTGCGCTTTTCCAACAGCAGAGTTCGTTCCTGTAATTGTTCATTCTGTAACAGAATCTGTTGTTGCTGTTTGCGAATTTTTATGTGGGTATTAACACGCGCTAAGACTTCTTCATACTGAAGGGGTTTAGTGATGTAGTCAGCCGCGCCCAATTGAAAGCCGTTGACTTTATTGTCTGTATTAGACAACGCGGTCATAAAAATAATGGGAATATCTTGTGTTTTTGGGTTGGCTTTTAATTTCTGGCATACTTCAAAACCTGATATGCCCGGCATCATCACATCCAACAAGATCAAATCTGGCTGTGCATATTCAGCTGTTTCGATACCCTGTTGACCACTTTGAGAAGCCAACACTTTAAAACCATCACGGCTTAAAAACTCAAGCAATACGGCAATATTAGCAGGCATATCATCAATAATCAACAGGGTACTTTTAGGTGAAGTTGTCTCTGTCATATCCATTCTTATTGATAATTTTTATAGATAGCGAATGACGAATAGTGAATTAACAAAATAAGGTCAATAAAAAATCACCCTATAGTTGAAATGTGGCATTGTGCATAGCCTAAAATGCTATTGAGGGGAGTGCGTAGCTCGTGGCTCATATTGGCAAGAAAGGCACTCTTGGCACGATTGGCTACTTCGGCAACTTCTTTGGCTTGATGCAGCGCTTTTTCAGTCGGTTTTTGGTCCGTCAAGTCTTTATGAGTGCCTACCATACGAATGGGCTTACCCTGTTCATTGAAAACAGCAATGCCACGCGACAAAATCCAAACATAGTGTCCTTCCTTGTGTTGCATACGGAAAGTGATTTCATAAGTGGCTATCTTTTTCTCAAGATAGGCTGTGACTTTCTCTCTGGTTGATCGTTGCTCATCTGGGTGTAATCGCTTAAAGAATTCATCAGCATGGCTACTCAATTCAGATTCAGTATAGCCTAGTATCTGTTTCCAGCGTGGCGAATAATAAACATTATTGGTTTCAAGATTCCAATCCCATAAACCCTCATTGGCACCGCGCATAGCAAGTTCAAAGCGTTCTTCACTTTCACGCAAAGCCTCTTCTAATAATTGACGTTTTACTATTTCTGGTTGCAACAGCTGATTTTGCTGGATAAGCTGTTGTTGTAGCGTATCGTCAATAATCAAGAGAGTGTCTTTAGATGAAGTTGTTTTATTCATATGAGTGATTAGAGTTAAAGAGTCAATCGTTATTTATATATCTGAATATCTATAGACGTTGCTGAAAAATAATTTAGGGTAAAACCTTCGAGGTTTCCAAAACCTCGAAGGTTTCTAACTGAAATTAATTATTTGAAACTGTCATGTCTTAAGCGGCTTCATCTACCATCTGAATATACCCACAAGGGCATTCATTCGCACACAGTCCACAGCCTTTGCAATACTCATAATCAAAGACGTAGTTGGAACCATCGCTCGCCAACTCTTTGGTTTTGAGTACGGCCGAATCAGGACAGAGCATCCAACAATTATCGCAAGCCAAGCAATCGCCGCAGGAGAAACACCGCTGGCCTTCCTTTGCAATTAAAGGTGCACTTAAAGTAGTTGTAATTTCTTCATCGCCAGTGCGTTGCTCAACGGGAAGTGTTGGCTCTTGAACACACGAGCCCAATTCATAATAATGCATATTCAGTTGTTCAAACGGAATCGGCGTGACCTCTGCTATTTCCGGCAAGGCCTGTGCCCGTAACACATAATCAATGCCCAAAGCGGCGCGTCGTCCATGACCCACGGCTGCTGTAACAGTCCCCCCTTCGGTTGTGATGTCACCACCCGCGTATATACCCAATTGTCCTTCAATTTGTCCCCAATGATCCACTTTCAAATGAGAGTTGTTGCCGGCTAATCTTTCTATCCCAGTCGGATCTATGACTTGCCCCACAGCGGGTATGACTTGTTCGACATTCAGAACCGTTTCAGTGCCTTCAAAGGCAATCCGCTTGAGTTTACCGCTAGGCTGCATGAGTTTTTTCATGTGTACCAGCTCAACACCGACTACACGCTCGCCCCGCAAAATCAAACGACGCAAACCCCGATACTCATGGATGATAACGCCTTCTTCTAAAGCTTCATAAACTTCACGAGGAATCGCCGGCATCGCATCTTCGACTGGGATGCCGGGCTTTGGAATTGGCTTATGAGAGATGATATAGACTTCTGGTACTCCTGCTCGTTTCATCACTCGTGCCATATCGACAGCAGTATTACCCGCACCAATGACAGCGACACTCTTGGGGGTGGGCACAGTACCAATGTCTACCCATTCTTTGAGCAAATCAAAGCCTGAGTGTAAATCGCGTGGCACAACGCCGTCAATGCTCCATTCCATACTACGTTGGGCACCAAGTCCGAGAAAGACGGCCATATATTGTTCTTGCAATTGATTAAGATGCATATCCCGTCCCAAACGGGTGTGCGGTTGAAAAGTGATACCATCCAGTGCCAATAATCGTTCCAGTTCTGCATCTAGCACTGAACGTGGCAAACGGTAAGGTGGTAGTGCCGTGCGTAAAGTGCCACCCGCTTCGGGGTGATCATCAAAGATAGTGGCACGATAACCGCGTTTGACGAGATGATAGGCTGCTGATAAGCCGGCCGGCCCGGCACCAACAATAGCGATTTCGGGGGCCGAAGGGTCAACCGGCTCAACCGGATAAGCCCAGTCTTTTTTGATGGCTTCATCTCCTAAAAAACGTTCTACCGCATGAATGGCGACGGCTTCGTCATATTGCCCACGATTACAAACGGTTTCACAGGGGTGTGGACAAACGCGGCCGGTAATGGCGGGTATAGGATTGATTTCGACTATCGTTTTCCAAGCTTCATAAAGATGCCCTGCTTGCACTTCTGCCAGATACGCTTGAGGGTCTTCGCCTGCGGGGCAGGCATGATGACAGGGGGCAATTTGATAACGATGTTCAGGCCTTATTAATTGTCGCCACTTGCCGGTTGGAAAGTTTAAGGAAGTGCCAGGCTCAGCATAGCCGCTACGAGTCAGTACGAGTGCTGACATATTTTTCCTCTTGAATGTGGTATAAATAAATTGTTAGTCATAGATATACTCAATAATCAAGTTTTTTGGTTCCCCCTTAGCCCGAATATTTCATAAACCACTTGATTTGTTAATAACCAGTTTATTTTTAAGTTATTTTACTAAAAACGGTTCGGAAAACCATTTTGGCTTGAGAAACACAGTAATCCGCGAAATTCCGCTTCGCGCGTTAGAAAAAGGGGGAATCCTAAAATGCCACATCAAAAACGTGATCATTGAAGATATACTTTTCATGTTTTTGGTAAAAACCTTCGATGTTTTTGAACTGTGCGGTGCGGTTTCGCGCGGAATTTTTCCTAAGGTAACTCCCAAATAATAATATACCAGCGGGGGGGGGATTTTTCCCCAGGTTGCACCTGGGGCTATTCACATTTTCAGGCCTGAAAACCCCTTCGGGGTTGGGAAGATTTGGGCGTGTTTTCTGGTATGCTAATTTTTTGGAGTTACCTAATAATGATAATGGGTTGTAGGGTAGTGATGGTAACAAGTTAGCGTTACAAATTTACACACTTCAGGGCACTTCGTTCCCCAGAGTTTCCCAGAGTTAAATTTAATTTATCATTAAAATTCAAAGAGTTATTTTAGGATCGAAAAATAAAAAAAACTCAATTTATGACGGTGGTAAGTATAACAATAAATTCTTACTTATTAATTACCAATTGCCGATTATTAATGATTAAGGGTTAGTAAATTAAAGTAGTCATTTTACCTTAATTTGACAAGTATCTTTGAATCCAGTCCCAACAAATCAATACCGGTTTTAAAAATCAGTCGATTACAGTGTGCGATGACTCAATTGATTGGGCAATAAGACTTCAAAAAAAATAACACACCCCTACAATACCTTCGCAAAAACGCTTGTCTTAATTGTTGTTATTAATATAAGTGATTGAAAATGAATTAAATATAGATTTATGTCCGTCAGAACACTAAAAAAATAAAAAAAATAAGTGTTTTATTTTTAGGGAATGAATTAAATGACTCTATTATATAGTGCATTATTTGGTGAAAATATTGCCCTTAATAACCCCTCTTTTAAGAGGAATCAAGCCGTGGAAAGTTCTAAAAAAAAGATGCAAGGGGTGTAGGGTGGGGTGATGAAAATTGTGTTCGCGCCAAAACTTTTGCCTCGACCCCAATTCCAAGGGTAAGTGAGTTAAGGTGGTAATTTTACCTTAATTTGACAAGCACCTTTAAATCCAGTCCCTATAAATCAATGTAGGTATTAAAAATCAGTGGCTTACAGTGCGCGATGACTCGATTGATTGGGCGATAACCAAAAATGTTAAAACGGATACTATCCCTTCGAGGTATAGCATCCGTAAAATATGAATGAGGTTTGTCAAGGATTTATCCGATAATAATGCCTATATGAGTCTCCATCGAGTAGTCGTTTTTGTTGGTAAGTGGTAATGGGTTCGTTTTTATCAGTTAGTTTTTTGGGCTCAAAAAATGGATAAAAGCGAATGGGTAATGGGTAATAGTGTTTTTAAGAAACACCAAACCATTTTAAATTAATTCAATAGGTTATATATTTTTGCCTCTTTTTCATCAACAATGCCCATTACTGATGACCTATTACCTAATGGCACGCACGATAGGAATTAAAGTTCCAGGTAGTTACACTGGCTATATTAATTTCGCACCTTCGGTGCTTTAAAACTTAGCACCGAAGGTGCGTGCAACGCCCTTGGCTGTTCTTGCACAACCAAAATTTCTATCGTGCGTGCCATTAACCTATTACCTATGTACCATTACCCATTACTATAATATGTCATTTAGACTTATCTTACAGGGACTCATATATATAATTAGTGTCTATCCGGAAACTTGTTCAACTTTCATGTCATTTAAACTTCAGTACTGAAAACTCCGGAGAACTTTTTGGCATCTAATAAATTCAATGACTTACATAGAAATTCGTCACCTAAAATCAATGACTTGCATACTTTTCCGGAGTTTTCAGTTCAGTACAAAATCTTAGGGTGAGGCCAGATTTCTGAGCAAAGCTCGAAATGACATTTTGTTAGAAATTGGCGTTTCTGGATGGACACTGATTAGAATATTTTAACTCACCAGCTTATGTTTCTGGGGACTCACCGCCTTTCGTATGTTTTAGTGGTAGTGTAAGATTGAATTTTATAATGATTCAATGACATGCGCTGTTTTGGACATTGCTAAAAGCGATAGCATCCGTTTTCAAGTACAACACATACACTTTCAAACAGATTGTATCCTATTGAATAAACTCATAAAAGGAGAAAACTAATGGCGACTTCTCCACAGAGAAGGCAAAAACAACTTGCCAAAAAGAAAGTCAAACGTAAGGCTATGGTTTCGGCTAAAAAAATGGTTGATAAATTCGGTGGTCTATTTTCCCAAGCTGCCTTCAAAAATGTACCTATATATGAATGTCTTGCCCCCAGCGAATTATTTGAACTCGGCATTGGTACTGTCGTCATAGCGAGAAAAATGCCCAATGGTGATATTGGGGTTAGTTTTTTTATGTTGGATGTTTTTTGTTTGGGGGTGAAAAATGCATTTTTTGCCGAATTCACATTGCAAGAATATAGGCAAAAATTGTGGGAACTTGGGGAGCATGAAAGTATGCAAACGATTTCTCCCGCCTGTGCTAGGAAACTCATTGAGGATTGCGCGGTTTATGCCAAAAACTTGGGCTTTTCCCCCGTTCCTGATTACACAAAGGCGAAAATGGTTTTTGGTGATACAAAGGCCGACGAGTGCCCAGAAGACTTTGAGTTTGGGAAGGATGGCAAACCTTTATATGTGATCGGGCCTTTTGACACGCCTGAAAAATCAAAGAAAATCCTCAAGCAACTTGACAAAACATGTGGGCAGGGTGAATTTCATTATGTAACGGGAGTTGAACCCTTTGATGAAGAGAAAGAATTCAAGACTTAGGAATCAAGCGTGAAAATAATACATTGACTTTTCCAGTCATTTTATTAACTCATGTACAATAAGTGACAGTATTTTTTAGAAAATGTGCAGCGATTTCCCCAAATTGACTTACTTGATGAACATGTTTTACTCCATATTTTTTACAAGGCAATTGCGTTATTAGCAAAGGGGAGTTAGGGGGATTTTTTCATTTATTAGGGCAAAACCTTCAAAGTTTCCAAAACTTTGAAGGTTTCTAACTGTCAAGGCAATTGCGTTATTAGCAAATGTAGGGCAAAACCGTAAAGCGTTTCTAAAACCTTGAAGGTTTCTAACTGTAAAGAATTTAAAGCATTGAAAAATTAGGAGTAAAAACAATAAATGCCCTATCCCATTCCCCTATCGATATGAACAAAGCCTCCCCAAAATCTGTGACAATCATATTTTATGAAAGCCGATATACTTACCAGCGTCATAAATTGAGCTTTTTTTCTTTGAATTGGGATGAAAAATTCAATTTAACTCTGGGGAACTCTGGGGAACGAAGTGCCCTGAAGTGTGTATACAACAAGATGCTACAAAAGATGGGTGAACAACAGCGTTTTGATAATATTACGTTATTGATACAGTAACAGAAAAGTGTATAAGAGGAAATTGGGCTTATGATTCAGACATTCGGTGATGTGATTAACGAGCCACCTAATTATCAAGAAGAGATTGTTTTAGAAATTTTACCTAGCCCCACCATACCATTCAGTCAACGATGGCGAAATAATAGCTTATCGGCGGATTTTTTAGCTGACTACTTGACAACTTTCCTTCCCTTTGATGTTGAAAAACAAGAAGAACTCAAGAATACCATAAGCTATATTGCCAATGAGTTGTTGGAAAATGCGATGAAGTTTAATGACAAAACCTCACAGCATTCGATTCGCATTAAACTCCGCTTGTATAGTGACAATTTGCTATTCTTCGTCACCAATAGTATTTCCCTTCATACTATGGCAGTGTTTCAAGCTAAACTCCAAAAGTTGACAAATAACGATCCGCAAGAATTGTGGGTAGAACAGTTAAAAAACAATTTAAAAGAAAGCAATCAAAGCGAGTCTGGGTTAGGTTTACTAACGATGTTCCTTCATTATGAGGCGAAACTTCGTTGGCAATTCGAGAACTTCAAAACCGATCCAAAAGTGGTTGTGGTTACCACTATCGTGCAGCTGGCAATTTGATTGGGATTTGGGGATTAGGAATTTGAATGAGTTATTCATAATTACACTGGCCACTTTCCTAGACATTTTCATTGATAATTGATATCTAAAAAAAGGACTGAAAAACATGGGATCTGAAAAAGAGTTTGATGAACAATTCATAGAAATTGAAACAAACAACTATCACATAGCACATGATTTGGGAAATGCCACCATTGGCTTTCCCGGAGGGCTTTGTTTGAAAAGTACCAAAAAGTGTTTATTCATATAAGTGACTGTTTAATAAAATATTTATCGTTTAGTTTTGCCATTTCCCGTTGGCGCAATCTTTTTTCGCTTTTGGTGAAGATCTTATTGGTGGTACATGTTTCTTGGTAGTCCCTACAGAGCAATATTATTAAAAATCAGTGAGTTAAAAAAATAGTCCGCCCATTAGCACTTATTAACTGAACAGCGTTCATATTTCAATGGTTTGATTTTCGTTAGGTTATTGGGCGGTTTAAACTTTTAAAAAAATCCAATTCTCAAATGACTGAGCAGTGTTCATCCTTCATTCCCCCACTCGTTTTTGTCACTTATTGATTTTTAATACCTCCATTGGTTTATAGGAACTACCTAATGCTTGGGATCGATATCTATTAGCTCAAACCTATTACTTCCCATCAAAAAGGAAAAAAATTTTCTGGGGAACTCTGTATATTTTTTTTAATCAATCCGTTAAAATTCCCGGGTTTGCGATTCGGAACTTGCGTTTACGGTTAGGAACGAAAGGCGAGACAGCCTACTTAGCCTTTCATGACGAGCAAATGCGAGGAATCTTGAGTTTGACAAATTTCTCAGACAAAAAAAATTACAAAGCGTCACAGCTTAGAAAAGTAGCCAAATTCCCGGTAGGAAAAAAAATGGGAGTTGAAATTTGGTGCAGGGCTAGTGCAGTAAAGCGGAAGTTTCCATACCCCCCCCAGCCAACAGCTTGTAGCAAAGAAGTTTTTGCGCGCAAAAATTTTGGCGCGAAAGCAGTTGTCTGAAAGCTAAAGTCGGCTAAAGCCGACTAACCCTCTTGCAGTGCCCTTTAGGGTACTTGAGCTTTTAGACAACGGCTTTAGCCGTTGGCGTTGGGGTGGTACGGTTCCTTGCGCGATCGTGCACTAGTCCTTATGAATAATCGATATAATCCAAATATTTCAATTATTTACTCATGTTACGCACACAACTTCAAAATGAGTCCAGAAGGGCAACCATATTCGAGGCAAAAGTTTTTGCGCGCAAAAACTTTTGCCTCGAAAGGATTGCCCCTACAATCTCTCAATGTAGGGGCAATCCCTTTGCGGTTGCCCTTTCACCAAACATCATCATGGTATGGAACTTGCGCTTTATTGCACTGTGACTTCGTTCTCATGAATGTGCGTAACATCAGTTATTTAAAAAAATAAGGAACAACGAAAAACCCCAAACATACCTTTAACTTCTCTATCTATGGGAATAAAACCGTGCGTAGCAAGTCCCATCTTGGGGGGATGCAAAGGGTGTGTTATTTCGTCGCTGCTCCTAAACTTCATTATCTTGGCAATGCCACATTAGAGTCACGGCGTGGGGTAGGGCAATCGCACGGTATTAAAAATCAATGAGTTACAATTGATTTGACACTTTAACTTTTCTTAATAACCCATTGATGTTATTGAGTTAACGAATAAAATGGATGGAATTACCCAGCGGCGTGGGGTAATTCATGCAGCTAAAGCTTGTGAGATGGGTAATGTGACATTATCAAATTAATGTTAGAATAAAAAAATAGTCACATTGACATATGAGTCGCTGTAGCCGGTAAGAATAATTGAGCTTGTACAATAGACATTATACCGATTTAATATTAAGTGCTTGATTTGATTAAACTTGTGTGAATGCTACTTTGGCAAATCAATGGGTTACGTTAACTCGGTATTAACTCTAATACCTCCATTCGCAAAAGTTCAGGAATTCATTTGTAATAGAGTTCAGGAGAACATTGTTACGATTGTTCACCCCAATGACACGGTTTATTCAAAAATTATTAATTATATTGATAAAATTTATTAAAAAATAAAATTCTGACAGTCAAAACGCTTAAAATATAAGTGTTTGATTTTTATTGGGTAAATTAAATAACCTTAATATATATATTTGTATGATTTAGCGAAGCTATTATAATGAACATACATTTTCACGGATTTTCTGTGCGCTCTGGTATATTGTGGAGAACATAAGAAAGCGGTGCATGAAGATATAGTCTAAAAAAATATCCACTTATGTTGACAATATAGACAAATGGTGACGACACGTTTTCCTAGAAACCTAAAGCAATTAGGCCAATAGGAAGGATTCCAATATATTAGGAATTACAATTATGTTATTTATAGGGTTGAAAGGCTACCCTTACTGTATTACTCAGTAAAAGCATAACTTACCCATTTGGACACGAGAATATGTCTCGTGTTTGGATTAAGCAGGGAATAATGGCGGCTAGAAATGTAGATATAAACATTTTCCCGTCTGCTAATTGTATATGATGAACTGCTTCGTTCAGTTGCGGAATAAAACGCCTTTACTATAGAAAAGGA
>Ga0164315_10001737_pt1 | contig 16478 bp, 20 predicted proteins | sample GuaBasSedimGuay6_FD_113737 | JGI IMG/M metagenome (GOLD analysis project Ga0164315, IMG submission 113737) | Subseafloor sediment microbial communities from Guaymas Basin, Gulf of California, Mexico - Guay6, Core 4569-2, 0-3 cm | ecosystem: Environmental > Aquatic > Marine > Hydrothermal vents...
ATCGGGAATCGATGGGATCTGCCGGGAAAGGCGGTGGGGAAGAGTACCCGGGGCCAGCCCGAGGGAGTCCTCCAGACGGGAGGAGGCAGAGCGCTGATCCTCCAGACTGCCGGGGGAAAGAACAACAACTTTTTTCACCAGCCGGGGATTAAGTTCCACATCCGAACCCTCGGCCCGGGTTTCGATGCGGGATGCTCCTTTCTCCTCGAGAGAAATCTTCATTCCATCGACAGCCTCAAGACGGCAGGCCAATCTGATATTCTTTTTAAGATCGGCATCTGTAATTGTCGCCCGCTCATCCTCATGAACTGCCGGTACCCCATTTTTACCGGCATCCTCCAGGATAATACGGCACTTTCCACACCTGCCCCGGCCGGCACAGGGAGCAGGTGGAGCCAGATCCGGACGCTGCCTGAGAGCCTCCAGAAGATTCTCACCGGCCTCAACCCTCAGGGAAACCGATTCTGAAGCCGTAATTAAATTAATTGTAATTTGATTGTTTTCAGCTGATTTTTCACTCATTTTCCATCACTCCATATCACTATTCATTATTTTATTATCCCAGGAAGGCCGAATGGCCGAACCCGGCGGAACGTAAAGAATTTCTGTTCCTCCCCGGCCGGCCAGCAGCATGGTGAGGAGAGTCAGTGTAGCAGGAATCACTTCCAGATGTTTACCTCGATCTTCCGCCCTCTTCCGGGCTGTGACAAGAAGTTCCGGACTGCCGGTTTCAGGCAAATCAAGAAAGTACAGAACCTTATCACTGCTGCTGTCCGAAGCCTGCAGAGTTTCCCGGATGTAGAGGGCATTTTCTTCCCCGTACTTTCTGATAAGAGAATCAAGATCCCAGTCATTCTCTCCGCCGCCCGCTCTGAAAGGATCTCCCTCCTCTTCCATATAGCCCCGGGAAGTCCAACCCCGGCTGGGATTATCTTTAAAGAACTTTGTATGAGACTTTCCCCCCAGAAGGATGTGACTGCAGTCATGTGCCCGGGGAATGTAGAGAGGAATCGATCCCGCCTGTAAACCGGCGGCTGCGTTGCCGCAGAGACCATAAGCAAGAAGAACGGCATCGTAGCTGCCATCGAAATCGGCTGCATCTATCAGGGACTGGATATCCTTCCTTAAGATATCCGGCTGATCGTGTGCCCTCAGGGGAAGCCACTCAATATCAACCTCATCAGGGCCCGAAACAGCCGCATTCAAGAGAATCTCCATTTCAGGGACAAAAACCCGGCAGGAAATAACTTTAAATCTCATGAAATGATTATCAATCTTGGACTTTCCAGCGGTCTTGCACTTTTTTGTCATACATAGAGAGAACTTGCGATGTTGATAAAATTTCAGTAAAAACTGGTTAAAAAAGGATATAAAAGGATATAAAATCTCATAAAAAGGCAAGAAACCATCTGATAAAAAAAATATAGACTTGCCCTGAAAATATTAATTATCATCGAGGAGAAACGAGATGACAGGAAGAGAACTTATTATTAAAGCCCTTAATAACGAAGAGCTGCCGAGGGTTCCCCGGGCAGCTCACCGGCTGCAGCGCCGACGAACTTCTTCAGGACGGGGACAAACTGTTCAACAGTCTGATTGAAGCTGTAATACCGACGAAACTGCCCCGTAAGGATGAGGGCCGGATTACGACAATCTGGACCATACCCTGGTGGAAGTTATCACCATCGACTCTGCCACATGTGCCGCCTGCGGTTATTTGAAAGCTGCTGCAGACGATATGGTGGCTGAGTTCGGTGATAAAGTGAAGATTGTTGAACGCAAAATTACAGAGCCTGAAAATATCGCCCGCATGGACTTGCTCGGAGTAGCCAATCTGCCCTCGATATGCATCAACGGTGAAGTGGAGTTCGTTTCTGTTATTCCGAACAGGGATGAGCTTCGCCAGAGTATTGGTACCAGACTCTAGTTATTTTTTTTGGATGACCCCTGCCGCCGTAAGGAGAATACAGCACATGAACACTGAAAAACACACTGGACCAATTGATATTATCCTGGTTACCGGCTTTCTCGGAGCGGGTAAAACCACCTTCGTAAATAAGCTTCTTGCCGGCAACCTGGGAGAAGGCGCCGGCCTGCTGGTGAACAATTTCAGCGGTGTTGTCGTAGACGACAGCCTGAGTGAAAAGAACGAGGGCCTGGAAATATACCAGGTATCCGGCGGTTCCCTGTTCTGCAACTGTAAAACAGCAAACTTCGCAATAGGGCTCAAATCCATTGGAAAATTCAAACCAAGCCGGATTATTGTAGAGGCCTCAGGTATGTCCGATCCTTCGGGAATGGATAAGCTTCTGGCCGATTACCGGATGGCAGCCGATTTCCAACTTTCCAGGATCGTCTGCCTTACCGATGCGGTAAGAACGCCGAAAATGCTCGGAACACTCACCGCATTGAGAATGCAGATTGAACATACCTGGCGTATTAAAGGGTGGACCCATGCGGATAAGCAATGGTGGTATGTCTCAGACAACGCCGGAAGGATTTACCACCGGGTATGACTCCAGGACTCACGCTTATCACCCCGCCGGGGAAATCTCAAACAGTAGCCGAAGCCTGGCGCAGCTTTACAGCAGCCTGAAGTCTCTCTGAATCTGAGATTCCGCAGACAAAGCTGTACAATCTCCGCTATTATCGGCATTCAGGAGATACTGTGAAAAGGAAAAGAATAACAGAAGCTCTAAAAAATGGACGTACACTTGTTGCCGACGGTGCATGGGGAACGGCCCTGCAGGCAAAGGGTTTGAAAGGCGGTGATTGCCCCGAGTTATGGAACAGGGAACACCCGGAAAAAGTTCTGGAGATTGCCGAATCCTACATCAAGGCCGGATCCAATCTGATTGAAACAAACACCTTCGGAGGGAACAGGTTCAAACTGGAACACTTCGGCCTGGGAGAAAATGTCTTTGAACTGAATAAAGCCGGTGCCGAGATTTCCAGAAAGGCTGCAGGAGAAGAAAATTGGGTTATCGCTTCTGTAGGGCCCACCGGCAAGATGACCGTTATGGGCGATGTAACAGAAGAAGACTTTTACGAGGTTTTTAAAGAGCAGTCAACGGCCTTGGCCGCCGGGGGTGCCGATGCCGTAATTGTTGAGACAATGAGCGCTCTGGATGAAGCGGCAGCAGCTGTAAAAGCGGCAAAAGAGAATACAGATCTTGAGATAATCTGCACCTTCACCTTTGAGCCGACGGTTCAGGGTGAGTATCGGACCATGATGGGAGTTACTCCCGCCGAAGCAGCTGAAGCCGCTGTAAATGCGGGAGCTGATATCGTCGGGGCAAACTGCGGAAAGGGTTATGCGGGAATGACACAGATAATTAAAGAAATTAAGTCTGCACTACCTGATGTACCGGTGATTGTTCAAGCCAATGCCGGCTTACCGGAACTTATTGACGGCGTATCAGTATTTCCGGCCACTCCCGAGGAAATGGCGGGTCAGAGTATCCCCTGGATAAATGCCGGAGTTAATATCATTGGAGGCTGCTGCGGCACCACAGACAGTCACATCCTTGCAATCAGAAAGGCTGTAGATGCCTCTTCATAAACAGTTTCCCATGCAGGAGCAGGAATGAAAGAAATCGCTGAACTACTACAGACTCTCAAGGGTGTTACCTCGGTCTCCCGAATAAAAGATGAGAGCCGACAGAAAATAATTGAGCTGGAAGATGATTATGAGAAAAGCAGTGTCATAGGTCTTCAGAATCTCGGTATTCGTATGGTAATGCAATGCAGCACCGTATATGCCATACTCAAAAACACAAGTTTCCGGCCGCCTCCCAACTCCACGGTTTTTCTGGTTGAAAATATCGAAGAAGAAAAGGAAGAAAAGTACCTCCTGAAGGTTGGAGAACGAAAGTATCGAATTATCGGTGAAGAATTAATTAATAAAAAACCGCCTGAAGATGAAGACTATATGTACATCAGTGATGATTTTGTTCTTTACCCGGATCGTCGTAAAAACAGAGACGGGAACCCGGCCTTCTTCCTCATCCCCCCCCTTGCTTTCACTGAACTGGAATCTGCCGGGGACTGTTTAAAAATAGGCAATATCCTGTCGGTAAGTCCATCAACCATGTCGGACACTTATATCAGGGAAGAATACGGTTTCCCGCCGGATACGAAGCTGGCAACGATTCTTATCGGATTTGATAAAACCTGAAAATGAGACAGTTTACAAGTTACGCTAAATCGTCATGCTGTATCAGACACTTGAATATATGAGCTGAGAAAAAGGCAACCTTCCGGGTGCCTTTTCTCTAGGAATAGAATTCCTGAATCCTGGTTAATCTGTCAAAACCTTCCAGCTCAAGTATATCTTTCACCGTCTTGAGGGCTGGATGACTGTCATCCAGAAATTTGTACTTCTTCTTTGTACTGCCGATTACATGATCCATCCCAAGGGGGTTGGTGATTGTAAGGAATGCGGATTCCAGAGGAGTTTTTACAAGATCGCCGCCAGCAGTTCTGGTAGGGAGCTGCACTGAAAAGTTGGAAAGTCCCACAGACATATGGCATCCTTTCAATTCATCGGATTCATGAATTAGCCGTACTCCGTCTATGGTGGCATTTGTAATTCCATTCATATCCGCACCCAGGGGCCCCATTCCAGGATCCAGATACAGATGATCGTTTGTAATGTAATCCCATCTTTCCTTCAATGCTGCACTTATCCGCAGTCCTGCCGCCAGTATTTCTTCCCCGGTTTCATTGGGCTTTAATTGACCATCTACCGAACTCTCGGTGCATAAAACCAGAAACCTGGCCGGCTGAATCTCAGCGAGTTCCACAAACTCCATTCTCAACTCTGAAATAGAATTGATCAGGGGCAATGCACCGCCGGCCTTCTCGGGCTTATAGGCCGTAAGTCCCGCTTTCTGTAGATCAATATCCGGAGAATCAATACAGAGCGGTACAGAAACAATTTCCTGTATCGCTGTAACAAGCCTGGTCATCAATTCAGGATCCCGGGGACCGACATTTACATCAATGTACGCAGCACCCTGAGCCGCCTGGGTTTTTGCCAGTTCCACCAGTCCGTCAAAATCATCTGCTTCGAATAATTTGTGGGTACTGGGAACAGAATCGTTTATTTTCTCTGCAATTATCTTTAAATTCAACTCCGGCATTTTAGCCTCCATTAATATTATTTTTTTTTAGTATAGCATCATTTTGAAAGCAGTTTTGTAATTTCAGGAACCACTTCAAACAGATCTCCCACAATCGCAACATCCGCCAGCTGCATAATAGGAGCATCGGGATCTTTGTTAATTGCGATAATAAAATCACTGGACTGCATACCGACAAGATGCTGAATCTGACCGGAAACACCACAGGCGATATAGACTTCAGGCTGTACCGTCAGTCCGGTCTGACCAACCTGATGGGAATAGGAGATCCAGCCCGAATCGATGGTAGCCCTTGTTGCACCGACGGCACCCTCAACGGCATTGGCCAGATCGTGTATTATTTTAAAACCATCAGAGCTTTTAACACCCCGTCCGCCGGTAACAATCACATTGGCATCATGAAGACTCACTTTTGTATCCTCACCAAAGGCTTCCTCAGACAGCACGGTGAAGGGGGTTTGCTTTTCTTCATGGAGAACTGATTCTTCAATCAACTCGCCGGTCCTGGAATCATCCTGAGGGAAAGCCTTGAAGACACCCTGCCTGACGGTACTCATCTGGGGCCTGTAATCTTCACATTTAATCGTTGCAATGATATTTCCGCCGTAGGCCGGGCGTGTCTGAAGAAGAAATCCTGATTCCTCATCAATATCAAGGCCGGTGCAGTCAGCCGTCAGACCGGTTTCAATTTTAACGGCAACCAGGGGCATGAGACTCCGCCCCTTGCTCGTGGCCCCGGAAATCATGATTTCCGGTTTGTACTTTTTAATCAGTCTGGCGGCGACCGATGCATGAATTGAATCATTAAAGAATTTAAGAGATTCATCGTCCACCTTGATTACTTTGTCGGCATGGTGGGAAAACAGATCTTTTTCAAGGCCGTCAAGCTGATAACCCATCAGAAGACAGACAACCTTACTTCCACTTGGAGCCCGTTTATCTGCAAGATCCTTTGCTTTTCCCAAAAGCTCAAGGGTTACTCTATGGATTTTCCCATCGGCAACCTCTCCCAACACCCAGACGTCTTTATAATTATCAGCACTATCTATTTCTGAAAGTTTCATTCTTTTCTCCTACTCTATCTCTGTAATTAAAGTTCCAGCCGGGATTTTAGAATCTTCATTAATTCCCTGGCTGAATCAGAAGCACTGCCCTTCAGAACAATCGTGTGCTTATCTCTGGCATCCGGTTTCCTGGTGGAAACAACACGTGTGGGCGATCCGCCCAGTCCGATTTTTTCAGGATCTGTTTCAAGATCCTTTTCATCCCAGATTGTGATGTCAACTTTCCGGGAGTGCAGTCTGCCCTTAAGAGTGGGAATCCGGGGAATATTGACATCCTTCAATACAGTCAGAACAGCCGGTAATTTAACAACACTTAAATCACTTCCCGACTCATGCATTCTTTCAAGTTTGAGCTCTGTCTCACCCGATTCAACAAATTTTGAAACGTAAGTCACCTGAGGCCAGCCGAGATGTGCGGCAATTCCCGGACCCACCTGAGCCGTATCCCCGTCCACAGCCTGTTTACCGCAGATAACAAGATCGACATCCTTAATCTTCTTAATCCCCTGAGAGAGAATATAGCTTGTGGCATAGGTGTCAGACCCGCCCAGAGGGCGGCCGTTTAATAGAACACCCCTGTCGGCTCCGCAGGCGATGGATTCCCTCAATGTCAGCTCTGCTCTTTTCGGACCCATTGAAAGCACGATCAATTCACCACCGTGTTTCTCTTTGAGAAGAATTCCCTGTTCCAGGGCATATGTATCGAAGGGGTTCATCTCAATGGAAACACCCTCCCTGATAAGTCTTTTTGTCTCCGGATCTATACTGACTTCAGTAGTTCCGGGAACCTGTTTAACACATACAACTATCTTCATTTTATTTACGCTCTCCCTATTTCTGAAAGCAGGTTAAACTGCCGTTTGTAATTCATCATGGCAAGATAAACGCCTCCGGAAGGGTAATTCGACTGTAGTTTTTTGAGTGATTCAATAGGATCGTATTCTGTATCTTCGGGGATGTCATAACCGACACAGTCAGAAAGCAGGTGAAGTTTTTTCGACATCCATGCTTCCACCATTACCGGTAAATCAATCTCGGCAATAAGTTTGTCGACGATGGTATTTTCATCAATAATCGGCTGGGTAATAACAAACTCAGCCCCCGCATCAATCTTCTTCATCATTTTCTCGTGCTCTTCTTCTTCCGGCTCATAGGGATTAAAAGCAACCCCGTTATGAAAAACACCGGAGTATTCACGATTGATGTATTGAAGAAGTTCCACTGCTGTAACACTGGAAACACCCTGAAGGCCCAGGTCGGATGGTTTTAATTTAGGAAAACGTACATTTCCATCGCCGGATATAACAAGAAGATATTCTATGCCTCTATCGATGCAGCTTTTAAGAATATCATCGAGAACCTTTTTTGAATGAAATGTATTCAGGTGAATCATGACATTATCACCATCCACAGGAAGATCGTACTCTTCGATAATCTCTGAACCCTGAAAAGACATATTGCCCATGGCATTATCCGTGATGCAGGCACAGTATCCGGCATCCAGAACTCTTTTATACCTGGCTGCAAATCGATCCAGACGGACTTCCAAGTCTTCGGCATCCTGTTTGGGAGGCAGAACTTCCACGTGAAACATATTATAATTACCGCTCATTTTTCCAGTCTCCTATACTTTCTAACTGACTATGCTACAGCGGTAATTCCTACTAATCTTGTATTTTAATTACAATTTTTGCACTTTTATGGGTTTATATATGCAATTTATTCCATCTTTGCCGGTGCTGCCCCCTCGGGCATCTCGGGAATATAACACCAGTCCGGATCCTTTCTCTGTTTTCTTATGAGTTCCAATATTTTCCCGACACCCCTGAAATACCCTTTTACCGGGACAGGACAGTCCGCTTTCATGGCTTCATGCAGTTCCTTCAGGTTATAGAATGGTACAGCAGCATATGTATGATGTTCGATATGATAGTTCATTTTCCAGTACAGGAATTGCATTACGGGTCCGAAGATCATTGTGTGACAATTTATCCTCCAATCCGGAACATCAGATTTTAAACCGATATGCTGAACCATCCCGGTAGAGCGGCCCAGAAAGGTAGCAAAGAAATAGCTGCAGGAAACGGTGAAAATCAAAACCCAAAGCCCGTTCATAACAAAAAAGGTTGTAAGAATAATATGCAGCAGGAATTGAAGCCGGGCCCAGAGTATCATTTTACTCCGCCGGGAATCGTCTTTTTCGAAAAGCGGTTCCCAGAAGAAAATATCCGGAATATCCCTTCCGGAGACAAGAACCGCGTTACCACGCATTATCATTACAAATTTTTTCCAGTCGAAGGTAAACCAGGAAAAAAAGTCCATAAATCCGAAAGGTGCAGGGGTAAGAATTACTTCCATATCACGGCCTTTGAACGCCGTCATCTGGTGATGCCGTCTGTGACTTTCCCGGAAGTGAATCGGATTATTCCAAGTGAGCAGACAGAAAAGCCCATAGAAAAACTCGTTAATCCAACGGGTTTTAAATGGTGTTTTATGACTCAATTCATGAACCGACGATTCCATGCCCAGAAAACTGGTAAACATGGCGTGGAGGTAACAGGCAATAAGCATGGGGATCCACATTTTGCCAAGAAAAAAATAGAGACTGAGGGCTGTAGTCGTCAGGTAAAGAGTTAAGATTCCCAATGATTGAACAAAACCATGGAAATTGCTTCTTTTATTCAGTTTGCGCAACAGCTCCCTGTCTATGGGACTTTTATAGAAATTAATTCGGTTTGTCATAAAACCTCCAGGTTATACATTAATAACTGTAACTGATTTACTCGGGATTTCCCGGTAAATAATACCAAAAAGCCTGTCATTTTTATGTAAACCCTTGTTTGTAGAAACCATTCCATTATAAATGGGTTATGGAAAAGACTGATTACGAAGAAGTTCTTGAACGTTGGTACAGATTTGATATACCAAGAGAAAAGCTCTCAACTCTGATGGCAAGAAGTAATTCAAAAGGATTGATTTAAATTGGAGGGCACTTTCTGCTGCTTGGGAGATTGGGATATCTATCCTTTTCTTCTGATGGGTACCTGGTGGATGATCCCGTTTTTGACCGATGGGGGCATGCCCAGCATCATACACATACATATTTTCCGGATAACGATCCCGAGGTAGTAACTCCGAGACCGGCCAATATACCGAAAATTATCGGACAGTTCTTCGGTATCGGCATTATCAAACCGCTTCCAATCATTCGACACACCTTTGGAGATATTACAGAAGAGGCCCGGGCCATAGTTCCGGAAACCGAGTGGGGGAAAATGATCTGGAGTTCCCGCTTATGGCTTCTTTGTTATGCTGCCATCATTGCATCATGTTTCTATTTCGGGAGTATTTTGCCCCTTGTCTTCACTCTTTTTGCACGGTTTTACAGTGCATTTATTCCGACAATGCTGAACGATACCCAGCATCTCGCTCTTGAAGAGAATGTTTACGATCACCGCTTATGCTCCCGGGATGTGTATTATGGACCGGTAATGAGCTTCCTTTACTGGAATATGCAATACCATATTGAGCATCACATGTACCCGGGAATCCCGTTTCATTCCCTTCGCAAAACACATCTTTTAGTAAAAGATCAATTACCGAAGCCCTATAAGAATATCTGGCAGGCATACAGGGAGATAATCCCTGCACTGCGCCGGCAGCAGAAGGAGTTGGACTACCATATTATTCCTGAATGTCCTGCAGAATACCCAGCAATGCCGGAAGGTGTCAGCTCTTATGAGACCATTGCCGAGGGAAAAAATGAAGCAGCTACAGCCGTTACTTCCGATCTGAACCCCGCTCTTCTGTGGTTTAAGGTATCAGAAGCCGCCAATATTGCTCTTAATGATGTAATACCCTTTCACCATGAGGGGGCCCGGTATGCTGTATACCGTCTCAAAGATGGGTATTATGCCTCAGCAGGGAAATGCACCCATGCCGGAGCACTGTTATCCAGGGGCCTGGTGATAGACGGGAAAATTGAATGCCCCGCCCACCAGGGCCGTTTTGACATCAAATCCGGAAAGGCCACTGATTCTCCAGTTTGTGAAAAACTGGAAATTTTCCCAGTAGAGGAAAGGGCCGGAATTGTTTATATAGGCCTACCCAAAGACAGGAAATTGGAATAGCACAGAGTTTCCTGCAGGTTTTACACAACTCCGTCAGCTATGCCCTGAGCTTTCATCGCCAGCTCTGAGGCCTTGAAAGCATGTTCCTGGGTCATGGCATTCTCAGTCCGATTCAGCACATCAAGTATCAGACGGCCGAAGAAAGGATAGCCGATTTTCCCCCGGCAGTCGATTTCCTCTTCTTTCTCACCATTCACGACAAAGATTTTATCCCCGTACCCTTCCCGGGCAACGTCAATGTACTTACGGAGTTCCATATACCCGTCAGTTCCCAGAACGAAAGTCCGCCCGTCACCCCAAACTCTGGATGCGGCAGGGGTGAACCAATCGATACGGCAGTAGGCTGAGGCACCGGTATCCAGCGTAAGGCTCACCTCACCGAAATCCTCCAGCTCGGGATATTCGGGATGGTTCATATTCTCAGCCCGGGCGAAGTTCACCTTTCCGTCTGAAGCTCCGGCGTAGTAGAGAAACTGCTCGAACTGATGGGAGCCGATGTCGTTGAGAATGCCCCCGGAACGTTCTTTGTTGAAGAACCAGTCCGGCCGGCTTGAAGGATTCAGATTATGAGGAGCCAGATTCAGCACCTGAAGAACCCGGCCTATCACGCCTTCCCGTATCAGTTCTCCAGCATGCCAGGCCGACTCGTTCATCAGACGTTCAGAGTAACAGACCATGTACTTCCTGCCGGTTTCCTTCACCTTGAGACGGGCGGATTCCAGCTGGGCCATGGTTGTGAATGGAGCCTTGTCGGTAAAATAATCTTTACCCGCATCCAGAACCTGACTGCCGATACTCCAGCGCAGATCGGGAATTGCGGCAGAGGTCAGCATATGAATATCCTTATCATCAAGAATCTCCCGGAAATCTTTTACAACATTTACATCGGGATGATTTTTCAGCAGAGGCTCCAGCTTTGACTCATCGGGTTCATAAACAGCTTTCAAAGTTCCGCCGGCCGCCGCCAGCCCGGCAATCTGACCGTAAATATGGCCATGGTTGAAATGGGATGCGGCAAAGACAAACTCACCGGGCTCCACCGCTTTTTCCATCCCGGACATATCCGGGGCATAATTCATACCGTCTTTAGACATGCTGAAGATTGTAGCATTAAACCGATCTTTTTACCCACCAACCACCCAGGATACCGGCAATAATAGCCGAAAGAGATGCCCCGGCAAAGATACCGGGAAGGCCGAACAACCGGGACCCCAGCATAGCCAGAGGGATGTAAAGGCCGAACATGCGGAGCAGATTGAGAGCCGCAGAACGATAGGGTTTACCAAGAGCGCTGAAAGTATTGGCGGAGAGTTGAAGAACACCCTGAAGCCCGTACCCCGCAGAGACAATAACCAGGTATAAACCGACAATTCTCACAACTTCAGGATCGGGATTGAAGATTCTGCCAACCCACCTGCCCGTCAGAAGCAAAAGTATAAACGCTGAGGTTCCAAGAACGAGGGCGAAACGGAAACTGAAAGTAAGACCGCTTTTAACCCGGTCCGGCCGTCCGGCGCCCAGGTTCTGTCCGGTATAGGGAATCATCACGGCCCCCAATGCCATCAGCGGAGCCATCAGAAACATCTCCACCCGGGTACCGACTCCCAGGGCCGCCACCGCAGCAGCCCCGTACCCGGCGACCATACGTGTAATAACAGCCATGGAAAACGGGCGGATTACCTGTGTTAACGCCGCTGGAAGCCCAATGAACAACACACTTCCCCAGGATAATCGAAGCTCCCCCCATGACGGGATATGGGAAGTGAGCATGTCAAAACGAAAGCGTAGAACCAGCAGTGACACCACAAGGGTTGTCGAACGTGCAAACACAGTGGCCAGAGCGGCACCGGCAAGCTCCATCCTGGGAAAAGGACCGATTCCGAAGATGAGCAGAGGATCCAGTACGACATTCACGGTGATAGCCGTAAGCATGATAATGCTGGGAATAAGGGTATTCCCCGCTGCCCGGATAGCACTGTTTCCTATCATTGGAATGACAATAAACGGCACACCGATATACCATATCTGCATGTACTGTTTTACCAGATGCAAAAGCTCACCTTCGGCACCCAGAAGTCTGAATAGCGGTTCTACTGTAAGAAGACCGGGAATCACAAATACGATGACAATGAGAACTGAAAGAAAAAGGCTGTCTGTGGTCAGCCGTTTTACCCGGGTGTGGTCTCCGGATCCCACAGCCCGGGAAATCACAGCCGAAGCCCCCACTCCCAGGCCCATGGAAATACTGCCCTGGAGCATCACTACCGGAAGGGTGAAGCTCATGGCAGCTAAAGCCTGTGTACCCAGACGGCCTATATAAAGGGTATCAACCAGGTTGAAGATTACCATGCCTATCATACCGATCATCATGGGACCGGTAAGTTTCATAATGGTTTTACCGGGACTGCCCTCGGTAAGATTTGTATGCGGCTTCAGAGTCAGGCCTCCAATACCGGGGAGGCAGAGCCGATCATTGCTGTTCCTTCAACCACTTTATTGCGGCATTGGCATATACTGCGGCACCTGTGGGCAGAACCTTTTCATCAAAGAGAACTTTCGGATGGTGCTGGGGATAAATCACACCATCATTTTCAAGAGAAGCCGCCATTCCGATCATAAGGGCTGCGGTTTTCTCACTTAAAAAACCGAAGTCTTCCGAGGCGCTCATTCTCTGGGTTTTACCCGTAAGAGCTTCAGAATCAATAGCAAATTGGGCTCCCAGCATGTCCTTTGTGTATTTGAAGATACTATCTGCCAGTTCTTTATCATTAACAACTGAGGGACAGGGTTTGGAGAGTTCCACATCGACATCACATCTGAAGGTTTTTCCTGTTCCCTCGGAGATTTCAACAAGCCGTTTTTTTACAAACTCCCGGGTTTCATCATTGAAGGTTCTGATAGTTCCCTTCAGGAATGCCGTATCAGGGATAATATTCGCTGTAGTTCCTCCCTGCATTTTTCCCACCGTTACCACCACCGTATCACTCGGGTCTATTTCACGAGAGTTGATTTCACCAAGGGCAATGTGAATATGTGCGGCAGCATTCAGAGGATCGATTGTTGTGTGGGGCATGGCTCCGTGTCCGCCCTTACCCTTTATATGGATACCGAACCAGTCAGATGTGGCGCTGATGGCCCCGGAACCTGAAAAAACAACCGATCCCGAGGGCATGGGCATTCCAGAGAAGACATGAATCATCATGGCGGCATCCACCTTCGGATTCTCCAGTATCCCCGCCTCTATCATCAGTTTGGCGCCGGTGAGTGTTTCCTCAGCAGGCTGGAACATAAGTTTTACAGTGCCTTCAATCTCATCTTCATGGTTCTTCAGCAGCCGGGCAGCCCCCAGAAGCATGGATGCATGAAAATCATGCCCGCAGGCATGCATGTTTCCAGTTTCAGATTTGAACTCAAGCTTAGTTTCTTCCGGAATTGGAAGGGCATCCATATCACCTCTGAGCAGTATGGTCTTTCCGGGTTTCTTTCCGGAAATGGTGGCCAGAACCCCGGATTTACAAATTTCAACCGGGTTGTAACCCATCTTTTCAAGCTGTTCCATTACATAAGCCGAAGTAATCGGCAAATCCGTATGAACCTCAGCGTTTTTATGAACAAATCTTCTCCATTTGAGCAGTTCTTCATTGATATCTTTCGCTTCTTTCAGCAGATCTTTCATTTTGAGTTACTCCTTAAATTGTATTTTTTCAGGATTCAGGCAGATTGAATAAGTGGATCTTTCACATCTTTTCCAGCTTCGTAAATCTGAAGAGGGTCAATATCCAGACAATTGTATGGATCGAAATTACCAACAAGAGGACTCATGTCGTACAGTTTGATTTTCCCGTCATCAAAATATACAACAACCGTATAATTATCCTGAGGTATAACCTGTACTACACTTTTCATCATCATTAAAGCTCCTATCTTAATGGATCAATTCTAAACAATTGCCCATGAGTCTCAGCAATCTTCCAATTTTTCATGGTTCAAAACAAACTGTGTCGCCTTTCTCTTTAGTTTTCAAGGACCTACAACCTGGCAGATCATACCTTTTAAGGAACTTTGGACCCTTGACTAACAATTCTTCACACATATACTTTAACATATAAGGAATAAATTATGGGACAAGTAACAATCTACCTGAACGATGAAACTGAATTAAAAATGCAACTCGCAGCTAAAGCTATGAAGATTTCCAAGAGTAAATGGATTTCAAAGATTATAGAGCAAAAAGTATCTACAGAGTGGCCGATGAACGTCCGGGAAATGGCCGGTTCTTGGAAGGATTTTCCCGATCAAAAGGAAATCCGGTCCTCTTGCGGTGAAGACATACCCCGAGAGGACTTCTAATTGTACATTCTTGATACAAATATCCTGATTTACTTCTTTAAAGGTGCAGGCAGAGTGGCTTCAAAGCTGCTCTCCATCGAACCCGGAAACATCGGGATACCATCCATTGTTATCTATGAACTGAGAACCGGCATCGCTAAATCCATAGATCAAAAAAAACGATCAGAACAAGTGATTGAATTTTGCTCAATGGTTGATATTATACCCTTCGGAGAAGACGAGACCGCTTATTCAGCTGAAATCAGAGCTGCTCTGGAGGGGAAAGGCACTCCCATCGATCCGTACGATATACTTATTGCCGGAACTGCAATGGCCAGAAAATCTGTACTGGTTACCCATAACATCAACGAGTTTAAAAGAATAAACGGGCTGGAACTTATCGACTGGTATTAAGTCGTGGATTCATATGTATATTCACCCTCGCTCACCACAATCGCATGACAGCACCAGAAATCAACAGCCGCCTGCAGCTCCGCCAGTGGAAGTTCGGGATCGTGAATCTCCCTGGGTGCAACCTGTCCCGGGTACATGGTGTGAATAACAAACTTCCCGGGCTCCCAGCGGCCCCAGAGGCATAGAGATGTAGTAAGTTCTTTTTTTTCAAGGCAGAGATGAGAGGGGATGCTGCGCCCGATACGGTATCCCCAGAATGAGGGATTTCCACTTTCACAGACATTCACCAGGCCCGAATCCCCCACAGGATCAGGCAGCTCGAAGCTATGCTGAAACCCGAGTGTCTTATTCCCTTTGAAAGCATCAAGAATGTCGCGTTCTTCCGGCTTCAATTTCAGAACTTCAGGGTGAATAAGTTCCAGAAGCTCCGAAGGATGTATCAGAAAATCCCTGATGTGGGCGTCCAGATGGGAGGGATCGTTCCAGACCCATTCAAAGTCCTCTGACGGGAAATTCATTTAAGCCCCGAAGTCATGAAACCTTCCATAAATCGCCGCTGGAAAATAACAAAGAGAATAAAGAGGGGAAGTGCCACGATAAGAGTGGCAGCCGAAAGCAGCCCCCACTGGGCACCAATTTCCCCGAGCTGGGTAAACCGGGCAAGACCCACGGTAAGAGGCCGGGTTTTATCAGACTGGGTGATTATCAGGGGCCAGAGGAGGTTATTCCAATGCCAGTTCACCGACGAGATGGAGAAGGCAATGATGGATGGAACCGCCATGGGAAGATACACAAAGCGCAGTATCATATGCCAGGTGCATCCGTCGATTCTGGCCGCATCTCCGTAATCCCTGGGTATCCCCAGGAAGGTTTGACGCAGGAGAAAAGTTCCGAAAGCGCTGCCCCAGAATGGGATGGCCATGGCCCAGATGGTATCGTAGAGCCCCAGTACCCGTATCGTCTGAAAGTTGGGTACAAGAAGTGCCACCGTAGGAATCATCATCTGGGTGAGAATGATGGTGAAGAGAATTTTATCTCCCGGGAAGCGGTAGAAGGCGAAGGCAAAACCTGCCAGAGAACTGGTTACCAGCTGTACACTTAAGATGGCCGTTACCATCAGCACGGTATTGATAAAGTAACGGCCGAAGGGTGCAATCTGAAACGCATGGATGTAATTTGCCAGGCTCAGAGTGCTGCCGAACCACACATGTCCCCGGGCAAAGGGTTCATTAATAGGCCGGAGACTGGCAACCACCGACCAGATTAAAGGCATCATCCAAAGTAGCGCAATTACCACTCCAATTATTAACCCGGCGATTCGCCATACAGTCGATTTACGCATCGGTTGTTCTCCGCTCTGTAATAACAAAGTTGGAGATGGTAAAGGCAAGAAGGAG
>Ga0164315_10001738_pt1 | contig 16475 bp, 14 predicted proteins | sample GuaBasSedimGuay6_FD_113737 | JGI IMG/M metagenome (GOLD analysis project Ga0164315, IMG submission 113737) | Subseafloor sediment microbial communities from Guaymas Basin, Gulf of California, Mexico - Guay6, Core 4569-2, 0-3 cm | ecosystem: Environmental > Aquatic > Marine > Hydrothermal vents...
CTGACCATTCAACCCCCCCCCTAATCCCCCTTTCGTAAAGAGGACTGGGGGATTTGGTTTTTTTACTCCCATCGATAAATTCGCAAATCGCAATTGTTTGTGTAGTTTACTGCATTACTAACTTTGGATCAACCATAGTTTGATTCAAACTCACGCCCCAATGCAAATGTGATAGCCTTTCTCACATCCAGTCTTGCCAACCCTTCCAATAATTTTTTGTCCCCTCTTAACAAACAATATCTCCGGGGGACACCGCCATCGTATCAAGATGACCATACAAAGTAACAACCCCCTGACCATGGTCAATCAAACCGCTTCACCCGTAAAAAAATAATGGCCGGTGTTCACCACTTTGCCCGCCGCGGGGGCCGCCACTGGCGTTCCCAGTGCCGCCGCAATATCTAAACCCGTGTGCGGGTTACGACGCTGTCCGTTGAAATAGCTTTGTTCCCCAAACGAACTGGTAAAGCGTCCCTTTACCGGCTGCATTAACGGGAGGGGCGACGTTGGCGTAGCCCGCCATGGGGTTGCCAAAGCGGCCTTAATAAGCTCGCGTTCCTGTTGAATGCGTTGTAAATCTACTTGGCGTTTTTTAACTAACTTTCTATGTACAGGACAAAAGTTGATGAATCTGTGATGCTATCGCTGGTTTTTGCGATAGTATCACTTTCGGGGCTACACTGCTGTTTGAGTGTTACTCACGCCAAAAACCGCGATAGCATCACAATGGGCTCCTATTCAAAAAGTGTGACTCACGCCAAAAACCGCGATAGCATCACAACTTGATCACACCACCCGTTGTTGTTGATAAGTTATATTGGGTGGAGTATCGCTTTCGCTACGCAACGATAGCCAAGCAATACCCCCAGGCACAGCCGGTATATCGCGCAGCGCAACGAGGGAGGCTGGCAACCGTGCGACTGCCATCCCAGTTGTAGGTATATTGACTGCCGGTGGCATTGGTGGCTTTGCAGGCGTACTGACTGCCGGTGACGTTGGTGGCTTTGCGGGCACAGGGGGAGAGACTGTTGGCCGAGTTGGGAATGGGGGCGTAGGCACACTTTCCGCAGATGCCTGCGGCATATCGGGTTTGTCAATTGTCGTATCTGGTTTAGGGGGACGAGTCGGCGGTATTGCACAAGACACACAGGCCAATGCGCCTACGCATATTATCAAAAACTTTCCAAACTGAATCATCATCTCAACCAAAGTTATGCAAGATACTTGTCTAAAAACATAATTGTCACTTGCCAAGCTTCCTTAGTCACCTCATTATCATGGCGAGAACTCTCGGGATTGGCAAAACCATGTTCAGCATCATAGCTACGGCATTCCACGATTTTATTGGCTTCAACCATAGCTTGTTCTAGAGCCACTTGTTTGTCTGGCCAAGTACGCTCCGTTTCGGAAAAGATAGCTAACACCGGGCCATTTAAGGTTTCACCATTGTGTTTGTCCAAAATAATTCGGCTGTAAAACAACACCATAGCATTGACCATGTCAGGATATCGCAAAGCGGCATGTTGTGCTTGTAAACCACCGAAAGACCATCCTAAAACAGCGACTTTACGGTTAGGGGCTTGTAATGTCATAAGGGCAGTTTGTAATTTATTATAGACGGTGTCAATGCCGATGCGACGCATGTGTTCACCCGCATCGAAGGCATCAACCGGGTGATAGCCATTGTACAAATCAATAGCCATGGCGCGATAACCTAATTGTGCAAATTGATCAGCCCACTCTCGGTTATAATCAAGTAAGCCCCACCAATCGTGGATAATCAACACCGCTTTAGTTGCGTTTTCCGGACCAACAATATAATTATGAAACACCTCACCTTTCGGGGTAGTTAGCTCCATTATAAAACTCCTTCTCATTGGGGATTGGGAATTATCAATTATGAACTGGGAATTGCCTGTTTCCCTTGGAGCGCTCCTCTTTCCCCCTTACCCATCCAACATCTCCAAACGAATTCGGGTTACTTGTCCACTAATACCGTCTAACTTTTCAATCGTTTGGATGGCTTTATTCACTTGTTTTTCCACCACCTTATGGGTGAGCATGACCACTGACACATGAGCCGCACCGCAGATCGGCTCTTTTTGGATAAGGGCCTCAATACTAATACCATTGTCACTGAGAATATTTGTCACCTGTGCCATTACGCCAAGCTTATCCCACGCTGATAGCCGCAGATAATAAGAAGATTCTATCTCTTCTATGGGTAAAATCGGCAAATCCACCAACGCATTCGGTTGAAACGCAAGATGTGGCACTCTATTGCCCGGATCTGTTGTCAGTGTGCGCGTAACATCCACTAAATCGGCAACAATAGATGAACCCGTCGGCAATGCGCCGGCACCCGCACCATAATAAAGTGATTGTCCAAGTGCATCAGCTTGCACTAAAACCGCATTCATCACCCCATCAACGTTAGCCAACAGACGTTTATTGGGAACCAAAGTCGGATGCACACGTAATTCAATACCATTGTCAGTACGCTTAGTAATACCTAAGTGTTTGATTATATAGCCTAATTCACTGGCATATTGGACATCTTCTGGTGAGATTTTAGTAATCCCTTCCATGTAAACCTTCTCAAATTGCAACGGGATACCAAAAGCCAGAGACGCTAAAATAGTCAATTTATGGGCAGCATCAACGCCTTCGATATCAAAAGCGGGATCTCTTTCAGCATAGCCTAAACGCTGTGCTTCGGCTAACACGTCGGCAAACTGACTGCCTTTATCGCGCATTTCAGTCAAAATAAAATTACTTGTGCCGTTAATAATGCCTGCGATCCACTCAATTTTATTGCCCGCCAACCCTTCGCGCACCGCTTTAATGATCGGGATGCCCCCGGCGACAGCCGCTTCAAAAGCCACCATCACCCCTTTTTCTTGCGCCGCTGCAAAAATATCATTGCCATGTTTAGCAATCAACGCTTTATTAGCCGTCACCACATGTTTACCATTGGCGATAGCTTGCAACATCATCTCTCGCGCTATGGTGGTACCCCCTAACAGTTCAATAACAATGTCCACTTCAGGGTTACTCACCACCTCAGAGAGTTGCGTCGTCAGCACCATTTCATCGGTGCTATACGGATGCGTTTTATTCAATTCTTTAGCACAAGCATGGGTGACAACAATACCCCGCCCAGCACGGCGAGCAATTTCCTCAGCATTACGCTGCAACACATGCACAGTGCCACCACCAACCGTACCTAATCCCAAAATGCCAACTTTAACCGGATTTAACATATATTCTCCTATTGTTGTGAAAGCGAAAGGGGATAGCGAAAAGGGGATATACTAAATAAGGTAAGTGCCTAGACATAAATTTTTTTTACGGATAGTATCCCTTTTTTAGGGATGCTATCCGTGTTTGGTGCAAAATAACGTAACTTCACTGCTGCTATCCTTCGATGGTTGAGTCACCGTTAACTTCGACTTGTGAAATTAATTATCTGAACATCTATAGCACTTACTTCTTTTGTTGTTCGCCATACTGAATATAATTCTCAATTCCCAATTCCCGATTCCCAATTCTAAAATCAATCTGGTTTATCTTTCCTAAACATATCCCGAATTCCACGCAGGGCTTGACGGGTGCGATGAGGATTTTCAATCAACGCAAACCGCACATGTTCATCCCCATAATTGCCAAAACCTATGCCCGGCGACACCGCCACTTTCGCTTCTGCTAACAGTTTCTTGGAAAAATCCAATGAACCCATCGCTTTATATTGTTCAGGTATCGGTGCCCATACAAACATCGTAGCTTTTGGTTTTTCCACCGCCCATCCTAACGCATTCAAACCATCACACAACACATCGCGCCGTGCACAATACATATCCCGAATCTCAGGCACATAATCTTGACACTCCTCTAGCGCAGTGATACCAGCGACTTGAACGGGTGTAAATGTGCCATAATCAAGATAAGACTTTATGCGTGTCAAAGCTGCAATCAAAGTGGGATTACCACACATAAAGCCTAGTCTCCAACCAGGCATATTATAGCTCTTGGATAAAGAAAAGGATTCAACCGCCACATCTTTCGCCCCTGGGACTTGCAAAATCGACGGTGCAACATAGCCATCAAAAACAATATCCGCGTAAGCCAAATCATGGATGACCCAAATTTCATGTTTCTTCGCAATTTCAACGACTTGTTCAAAAAATTCTAGCTCAACACACTGCGTTGTCGGATTAGCTGGAAAATTCAGCACCAACATTTTTGGGCGCGGCCATGAATCGGTAATGGCTTTGACCAATTCGGCAAAAAAATCAACCCCCGGAATCAAAGGGACATGGCGTACATCGGCCCCGGCAATCACAAAACCATAAGGATGAATAGGATAGGACGGATTGGGCACTAACACGGAATCCCCGGGCCCCATCGTTGCCAAAGACAAATGGGCTAAACCCTCTTTAGAGCCGATAGTGACAATCGCCTCCGTTTCTGGATTCAAAGACACATCATAACGTTGTGCGTACCAGCGAGTGATAGCGCGACGCAAGCGCGGAATGCCCTTAGAGGCAGAATAGCGGTGAGTATCTTTGCGCTGTGCGACTTCAACTAATTTATCAACGATAGGTTGAGGGGTGGGCTGATCAGGGTTGCCCATGCCAAAATCGATGATATCCTCCCCCTGTGCGCGTGCCTGCATTTTTAACTCCCCAACAATGTTAAAAACATAAGGGGGGAGACGTTTGATACGGCTAAATTCTTCTTTCAAAATAAATAGTCCTTATATAATTGTGAATTGTGTTTGCGACTAAATTTGGGCACAAAAAAATTGAGCCGCGAATTGTGAAGGAATAATGAAAAAAGCATAGAAGAATGGGCTTTTCTACGGTTAAATTCTTTTTTCAAGGCAAATAGTCCTTATATATAATTGTGAATTGTGTTCGCTATAGAAGTTTGCTAGAAAAACTTCTATAGCGAATTGTGACGTAAACGAATTGTAAAGGAATAATGAAAAAAAAAGAAGAATGGGCTTTTCTACGGTTTAATAGCAACGTTTAATAGCAACCATTCATTTTTATCCTAAATGAAATACGTTCTGTATATAAATTATTTTGGGGGTGGTGTCAACCAAATCATGAAGGCCGCAAGTCATTCTATTTCGTAAAAAAAGCGGATTTATGTGATGTCTTTAAACAATAACTACAAAGATTGCTTATAAAAAAGGATAACAGCCCCTGATAATAACGACAAGGATTGTTTCTAAAAAAGGATAAAACTAAGCGTTTGTTTGACTTAACTGATGTTACGCACTACGCTTCAAAATAAGTCCACAGGGGCAACCGGATTGCCCCTACATTGAGCTTTTATATTGGCAATCCCTCGCGGTTGCCCCTTTCATTTAACGGCCATGAATATTCTTAAACCAAGAATAGCGAATAACCACCTTCGCATTTACATTTCACGGCCATCAATAATTTCAAATTGCGAATAGCGAATAACGGGCTTCGCATTTCATTTAAAAACTCTTATGACGCATAACACTTCAAAATGAGTCGGCCCCTACATTGAGCTTGCGTAAGCCCCGGTTGCCCCCGCGCAGCCCTTTCACCAAACATCATCCAGGTCAGGAACTTTCCGCTTTATTGCACGGTGGCATCGCCGAAGCAATGCGCGTAACACCAGTTAATTATCTGAACATCTATAATTATCATGAAATGCCTTTCTGAATGAATTATTTTATTGAACAGTCCCAAGCCAAAATTAATTGAATAGGAATATTGTTGACATGTTATTTGAAGTAGGAATTCTGTTTATTGGATATGTCGGAGTTAGGCTTTTTGAAAATAATCAACCACAAAATGTGTCAAAAAAACCAATCAAAATAAAAAAAAACCAAACCATTGCAACCAGTACCTCAAGAAAAAATTATTAAAGAGCAAGTTGAACAAAAGCACAACCCTTATTTGAAAGTGAGTGGTGCTTTTATGGGCATAGCGGTGATTAGACAATTTTTTTATCCGCCGCTGGCTTTGTTAAATCTTATTCTGTTCACCTATACAGCGATTCCTTGTTTCAAAAAAGCGGAACAGTCATTGCTGGAAAACCAAAGAGTATATTCGTATGTCATTGATACATTAATTAATATTCTCTGTTTAGCAACCGGACAATATGCAGCAGGCGCATTGGATATCTTTTTTTATCATGTTGATCAAAAAGTGATTACCAAAATCCGGGACGAATCTGAACAAGCGTTGACTGATGTTTTTGAACAACAACCTCATACCGTATGGATTTTAAAAAATGGCGTTGAAATTGAAACACCACTTGAGGCAGTGAATTGTGGTGATGTTGTGGTTGTTAATACGGGTGAAATGATTCCTGTTGATGGCATTATTATTCAGGGAAATGCTTTAATTGACCAACATGCGCTAACCGGAGAGTCTCAACCGGCTGAAAAAGCCATTGGCGATAAAGTGTTTGCTTCAACCCTTATTGTTGCCGGGAAAGTAGACCTTAAAGTCGAAAAAGCTGGCAACGAAACGGTTATTGCCAAGATTGGGCAAATTCTAAGCAATACGGCAGCGTTCAAAAGTAATACCCCGATAAATCAGCTATTCCAGTGTTAGCAATGACGGGAGTAGCACTGGTTTTCTCTGATCCTCAAAAAGCATTAGCGGCGTTTTATAGCAGTTTTGGGGATGGGATTCGTTTACTCGCACCACTTGGAACGCTTAATTATCTTAAATTAGCAGCTCATGACGGCATTTTTATAAAAGATGGACGTGCGCTTGAAGGATTGCCTCAAGTAGATACGATTGTATTCGATAAAACGGGGACTTTGACTCAGGAACAACCGGCCGTTGGACGCATTATTGTTGGCGAAGGCTATACTAAAACAGAAGTTTTAACCTACGCCGCCACGGTTGAGAGAAAATTGACCCATCCGATTGCCAAGGCTATTTTAACAAAAGCTGAAACGTTAAAACTGCCATTGATTGATATCAATGAGTCTCAATATCAAATCGGTTATGGTGTGCTTGCGAATATAGAAAATCAAATTATTCGGGTAGGTAGTGTTCGTTTTATGGAAAGAGAAGATATTTTGATGCCAGAAACAATCCAGCAAGAGATGGAATCTTCTTATCTTGAAGGTCATTCTTTAGTCATGGTTGCGGTTAATAACAAACTATGTGGTGCGATTGAAATTCAAAGTACAATCCGTCCAAATGTGAAAAAAATGATAAAAAAATGACGGACGCAACGCATTAAACACATTTACATTGTTTCTGGTGATCATAAGCAACCAACCCAAAAATTAGCCAAATGGCTAGAAGTCGATCATTACTTCTACAATATTTTTCCAGAGAAAAAAGCCGATATTGTTGAACAACTCCAAAAAGAAGGCAAAACTGTTTGTTTTGTTGGGGATGGTGTGAATGATTCAATCGCCATGAAAAAAGCGCAGGTTTCTATTTCATTAAAGGGGGCCTCAACCATTGCAACTGATCTGGCTCAAATTATCTTAACCGATGGGGAACTTGATAAAATTTGTCAATTATTTGAACTGTCAACAAATTTAGAAGCTAAACTGCGGAAAAGTTGGGCGTGATTAATATTGGTAGTGTATTCTTTTTAAACACCGGACTGGCAACCTCAATCATGATAGATTTTGCGGGCTTTTTATTTGGTTTAAGGAATGCGATGGACCCTTTAAAAGAGCATTCAGATTCAAAAAAGCGGTAGTCTTACAAAGTGAGTGATGGAATCCCAGTATCTTGGAAAAGCTAAATTCGCACGCAGTGTTCAACATTTCCACGCAACATGCTCATCGTTATACATAAGTCAAAATGTCGTTAAATGTAGGGTGGGCAAAGTCTTTTTATTGCCCACCATAAGCCAGCAAAAAAGATAGCCCACCCTACATAATACGCTTTTACTTCAATAACTTAACCGTGTCTAACGATGAGCGTCACGCGTGGGAACGAGATAATTTTGCGAAACGTCAGTTAAGTTAATCTGTAGAAGGCCAAAGTAACTCACCCGCTTTTTGAAGGTAATCTGGTGAACACTTTAATACTTTGCATGAAGGAAAGCTAATATTACTCGCTAATATCGCTTCAATTTCTTCTCGTAGCGATGAAGAGATAAATCCCCATAAAGGTTGTTCTACCGTTGGAATCAAGTGGAAAACCGAAGCAATTTTATGATCCCACTCATCGCCATGTTGCTGGATATCATCTTCACAAATTTTATGGCGACATTTTAAGCTGCCACAAAGACACTCAAATGTATCGTCATCAGCATAATATAAACCATAGTCTTCTGTGATTTCTTCATTCGGTAAAATATCACGCACAGCAATACAAATATCTATACCAACAACAGTCAAGGTATTTGAATCACACGAGTGATTCATGTAACGTGCTTGATCATGATGAAGAACATACTTACCATCATTAGTAAGATAGGCATACTTGGCTAAAAATTCTCTTTCACTCAAAGGCATCGCAAAAACTTGTTCCATAGACAAAACCTGATCAACCTCAGTGGGAACCGTAATAAGGGTGCCTTTAGGAATAAAGTGGGTAGCAAAAACACCAGAACCACGATTATTATCAGAGTTTAAGACTTTGGTGTAGGGATGTATCATAAATCAGTTTCTCCTATTCAGACCCTATCCAAAAACTTTGGATGATTCTGCAACGTTTGGAAGGCCAAGATAAATCTTGGACTCCAGCCAACCGATTTATTTTTGCGCCTGGAGTCTAAGAATCTTGGAAAATCCGAGCGACAGGCCTCATTAATTTGTTGATTTGGAATGTATTTTAAGATAATCAGGCAGTTCTGTTAGAGTGTAAATTTGAGTCTGTTGCTCAATCGCGCGCCGAATGTATACCGGTGTCTGTAACAAACCTAACAAGCTAATGCCATCTAATAATTGAAAGCCACCAACCGTTTTGTCAGCTAACAATTGATCAATGATAACAGGGTTAGGTTGAGTTTGAATGGGCTGAGAAGAACAGAGAACAAACCCCCAAGGCAAAGTAAAAATGGGAATAAATGAAGCATAAGAGTGAACATGAAGAAAAACGGTATTCAGTGTTCGCACTATACGAGCATGAAGACTGATGTCAATGGGAGCAACGTTACCCGCTTGAATAACTAAAAAACCTTCAGGTGCGAGAACTCGCTTAAGTTTCTCAAAATACTCTTTGGTAAACAGTTCACATGAAGGGCCATCTTCACAGGGATCAGACAGATCAGAAATCACAACATCCCATTGCTCAGAAGTAATCTCTAAAACATGCAGGGCATCATCAATAACCAATTCAACACGCGGATCATCAAACGCATTTTGATGCATTTCTGGCAAGTGTTCACGACACGCTTCGACTACCTCACCATCAATATCCACCATCATTACTCGTTCAACGGTTTTCCAACGTAGCACTTCTCGAATAGTCGCACCTTCACCACCACCCAATACCAAGACTTTTCGGGGTGATGGATGACAAATCATCGCTGGGTGTACCAATGCTTCATGATAAAGAAATTCATCGCTGGTACAAGATTGCCATTGTCCATCAAGGATTAAGCATTTACCATGCTTACCTATTTCAACAATCTGCATTTCTTGATAGAGCGTTTTTTTGTGAACAAGTACTTGTGTAACACCATAGACACCAACCTGCCATGGTGTAATGTATTCAACGTACCATAAATTACTTTTAAGATTAATATTTGCCATATTTGCCTTTTAAAGTGCCCAAATACACGATTGTTTTTTAATTTCATGCTGCAAAAAAATAAATTTATATTTGAGCATTCTCAGGCAGCATTTCTGGGAAATACAAGCCAGTGAGATGATATTTCAAACAAGTTCCCAACATCCTGTAACTCGATGATCACGTTTTTAGTCTGACAATAATAACTTCATCTGGTTGTTTGTATATGAAGGGATTAAAACCGTTAACTTCAATGCGATTGTATATAAAAAAGGATTGGATCGTTCGCCGCCCGGTTTAAATCCGCCTCGATTATATTATTGAACTTGCCCAAACATTTTATATCGATGCGGATTAGTGAGTTCGCTGTCTGGTTGACATCCACATCGATTATGTTGTTGAATTTTCCAAAATAGACACTTATAAATATAGGTTTTTTAAAGCCTTGTTTATATACAATACTTGTCGTTATAGATTTTTTAAATCCTTTTTTTATATACAATCCTTGTAGTTTGCTTTTAGAAAAAACTTGTGAGTCGAGTGTAAGAAACGTAAGCGGTATGGAAGGATATGTGATTGCCAGGGCATCCTTCTTGCCTAAGTTGGCGAGTGGGTTTTAGCCGACATCTGACCTCATTTTTAGCTCCAAAGATGCTTTATCCAATACCGGGAATCCCTTGATGGCAGGAAAAGCATCGAAAACGCATATCTGAAATTCATCTGCAGCTAACTGTGCAAAAATCTTTCCGACATATCCAGTTCCTAACACTCGATGATCAAGTTTTTTCTAAAGCCAAACTACAAGGATTGTATATAAGAAAGGATTTAAAAAAAACCTATAACGACAAGTACAAACGACAACGACAAGTGTATGTTTCGGCGGATTTAAACTGGGCGGCTTACGATCCAATCCTTTTTTATATACAATCCTTGTAGTTAAAGGTTTTAATCCCTTCATATACAATCACATTGAAGTTATTATTGTCAGACTAAAAACGTGATCATTGAGTAACAGTAAAACTTTTTTCATATCTCCTCATATACGTGTTTGGCTCATCTGGGTAAATAGGTGAAAACGTTTTGGACAGGGTTGCAAACGGGATTCGAGGTTAAAGTTGCCGCCAAACGCCCAATTATTTTTCACCCTCATTTTAGATAGACTAAAAAACGGGGATATGAATACAAGATTTTTAAATTGTGAATTGTGTTCGCGTTTTTTTGTGCAAAAAAAACGTTAGCCACGAAAAATTGATAACGAATAATTTTTAACTCTATAGTTTTTCAGAAAAATCATGTAACGAAACGGATGCTATCCGCTCGATAGGATAGTATCCGTTAACTTTGAGGCACCCTTCATTTTCCAGTGTACAGTTTAAATCAAAAAGACATTGTTTGATTGACAGTCTACAATCAAATAAACCTTGTTTTATATAGGAAAGCTAATTATATGAACATACTATATTTTCATTTTCTTATACTCGACGATCAAGTTTTTTATAAATCGTTGATTTCAAAAAAAATATTTAGAACCAAAAACTTATTTCCTTAAAAATAAAGAATTTGCATGTATAAACACGCACCTGATTGCCGCAAAGCCAAATAACGTCAAAAACTTGAACATCGAGCTATACTCGATGAACAGGTTTTTTGTAAACAGCTATTTTTTTGTGCATAAAAAATAAATTATTTAAAAATAAATGAGTTACATATAAAAACGCTCAAAAAACGATTGCCATAAAGCCAAATAACATCAAAAACTTGCTCATCGAGTGTTATCCTGTTTTATAAACAATCCTTGTCGTTATAACCAATCCTTGTAGTCATTATCAGGGACTGTTATCCTTTCTTATAACCAATCCTTGTCGTTATAACCCATCCCTGTCGTTATAACCAATCTATTGTAATCATTATTATTTGTTTATCCTACCATGAAAATCAGCGGCTTCACTTTCATCCGTAACGGCACACTATTAGGCTATCCTTATATCGAAAGTTTATGCTCTTTGTTACCACTGTGTGACGAAATAGTGGTGGCAGTTGGGGCAGGACAAGATGACACCTTAGCGCGTATCCAAGCGATTGGTGATCCCAAGCTGCGCGTGATTGAAACGACTTGGAATGAAACCATGCAAGATAGGGGTTATGTCTATGCCCAACAAAAAATGATTGCCCAATTTAATTGCAGCGGCGACTGGGCGTTTTATTTGGAAGCCGACGAAGTGTTGCATGAAAAAGATATTCCCATCCTCAAAGCCACTTTGCAAAAATACGTTGATAATCCCAAAGTAGAAGCATTAGTCTTTGATTATTATCATTTTTATGGATCGCCTGACACGTTAGCTATTAGCCCCGGTTGGTATCGCCGCGCCCCCCGTGTCATACGCAATAGCATCCGCAATTACTCGCCCGACGGCCTTTTTTTTGTTGTCATGGATAAAAATAAACGCGGGCGTTATCCCTACGCAGCCTTAGCCGAAGTGCCGATTTACCATTATGGACATGTACGCGCTATCGCCAACATGCAAACTAAAATTCAACAAGTGAGCCAATATTGGGGACATGCACCACCTCCATTTGACGGCTATGACAATATAGATTCACAAGCATTGGCGGAAATTAACGGCAGCCATCCTAGCGTGATGCAAAACTGGTTAGCCGAAAAAGCCACGCATCATTTAAAACTCAATCCAAACTATAAACCCACTCGACGCGAGCGTCGCCATCGTTGGATGATGCGTTTGGAACGCTTATTTGGGTGGGAGTTGAGCAAAAAACATTATCGACTGATAGCCCCTACAAACCAATAGAACTGTTAAAATCGGTAATAGGTAATGGGTAAAATGTAAAATTATGAACCTAATACAAAAAACGATAAAAAATACCTATGTACAGGACAAAAAAGTGTTCAAGCCGTGATGCTATCGCTTTTTTGGCGATAGTATCACTCAAACCCTCGTGAAAAAGTTTGTGGTAATAGTCTCACTCAAACGATAGCGCTGGTGGTTATCGCTTCTTAATTTCGCAAAAGTGATACTATCGCAAAAAAGCGATAGCATCACAAAATAAATTTAAAATCAATAGGTTATAATTTTTGTCCTGTACATAGAAAAAATCTTTTAAAATATGCTATTGCCCATTCATATAAGTTATTGATTTTAAATACTGGCATCAGTTTGCAGGGACTACCCACGTTTCAATCATCACGCACGCCGTTTTTTCGTACAAGGTTCGCCTTGTACTCCTGACAACACGCACACTGTTTTTTCGCACAAGGTTCGTCTTGTACTCCTGTAAAATCACGCTTGGTTTCGTACAAGGTTCGCCTGAAACGAATGATAACACCCACACAACACCCACAACATTATTTGTTGACTTCATTTATTGAGCTACCAAAACCATGCCAGCATTTTTTGACACCACACGGCGCACTTTAGCCATACTCATTGGCTTATCTATTCCCATTTCCACCAGCCTAACCAATATTCTATGCCCCCTTGCGCTGTTACTCATATTGGCAGAAGGGCACTATCAACAAAAGTTTAGCAGCTTGCGTCAACATCCTATTGCTGTCGCAGCGGTACTACTTTTCACAGTTATGCTACTAGGTTTTCTCTACACCCCAGTGTCTTTCTTTGAAGCAGGGCGAATATTGAGCAAATATCGGGAATTCTTGTATATCCCGTTGTTTATTCTAATTTTTCGTGATAGCACCACCCGTCAATGGGGATTCTATGCTTTTCTCGCTGCGATGGGCATTACATTATTCCTATCTTATCTTGTCGTTATCACCGGCTGGCAGATTGGCAAAGGAATACCAGACAATCCTTCGATTTTTAAAAACTACATTACTCAAGGTTTATTAATGGCACTGGCTACCCACTTTGTGGCAGTGCAATGGTGGCATAAAACGCAAGGGTGGCACTGGCTACTTCCCATAATCGTATTATTAGCCATCTACAATATTCTCTTCATGAGTGCTGGGCGTACCGGCTATCTGGTTTTATTTTGTTTAATCTTCCTATTTTTTTATCAAACTTATCGGTTACGCGGTGTTTTTCTGGGTATTGTGGTATTGGTACTTCTCAGCATCGTGGTTTACATGCAGTCTGATGTGCTACGGCAAAGAATTGATGATTTATCTGAAAGTGTGCAAACTTCTCAACCGAAGGAAAATCCCACCTCTGCCAAAATACGCCTGGAATTTTATAAAAACAGCTTAACATTAATCGCGCAAAAGCCAGTATTTGGACATGGCACCGGTAGTTTTACCTACGAATACCAAAAATTAGCAGAACACCAAGATATCATACTGACGACTAATCCCCACAGTGAATATTTAATGATAGCCGTGCAATGTGGGTTGATTGGTGTTGGATTCTTTATTTTTTTGCTTTACGTGATGTGGCAGACAACCGGCTCTTTAAAAATATCGCAGGCACATAAGGCACAAGGATTAGTCGTTACAATAGCCGTTGGCTGTCTGGTTAATTCTTTATGGATGGATAACACTGAAGGACATATTTTTGCCTATTTGATAGGAGTTTTCTATGGAGGGCTAACACTGACTTCAAAAAAGAAACGCTTCAACGGGCTAGTGCCGGAAAGAGTCATACCACCAAAAAATGAGAGCTAAGAAATCCGCTATGAATGATGAATGGTGAATGGTGAATGATGAATGGTGAATGATGAATGATGAATGATGAATGATGAATGGTGAATGATTCTTGCAAAATTATCGCTTTAAAATGCTATAGACGTTCATAAAAAAATGGCAAAACCGTAAAGCGTTGCAAAAACATTGAAGGTTTATAACTGAAATAAAAAAGGGCAAAACCGTAAAGCGTTGCAAAAACCTTGAAGGTTTCTAACTGAAATTGGGCTTTGCAACCATAAAAATTTGATAGTTTATATATAACTCGATGATCAAGTTTTTAGTCTGACAAACTTCAATGCGATTGTATATGAAGAAATTAAAACCGTTAACGACAAGGATTATATATAACAAAGGATTAGTGAGTTCTCTGTCCAGTTTAAATCTACATCGATTATGTTGTTGAATTTGGTTGCTGAGCCTGCCGAAACATGCGCAAACAGACACTTGTCGTTATAGGTTTTTTAAATCCTTTTTTATATACAATCCTTGTAGTTTGGTTTTATAAAAAACTTGTGAGTAGAGTATAACTCATTGACTTTTAATAATTTTAACGTTTCATTAGCATTATTGGTAAAATTAAAAAAGCGCAATAATTTGGTGCGACGTATTTCAAATTTTTGATAATTGATAATTGATAACTAATAAAAAAATGGAGTTATTGTGTTCCGCTTACCTTATAAAGTCAACGGCTTTACGCTTATAGAAATCATGGTTGTTATCGTCATCATTGGCGTGATTTTAAGTTTTGCCACACTCTCTATCGGTGACGGTGGACAGGCACGACAATTAAAACAAGAAACCCAACGCCTCGCTTCGTTACTTAAATTAGCAAGCCAAGAAGCCATTATGCAAGCCAAAGAAATGGGGATTTTTTTTGAAACCGATGGCTATCGTTTTTGCGTGTGGCAAGAACAAAAGTGTCAAATACTCACGGCACGGGATGATATTTTTCGCCCCCGCACCCTGCCGCTTGGAATACAGACAGAAATTCGCTTAGAAAGTGAGCCTATTACCCTGAATGATGCCAAAAAAAATACCCCGCAATTATTATTACTTTCCAGCGGCGAAGTTATTCCCCCGTTTGAAGTGATATTCACAGCAGAGTCTGATGAAACATTGCGTTACCGACTGACAGGCACAGCAATGGGTGAAATGAGCATACAAAAAGATGAATAATATTAAAAAACAAGGATTTACATTATTAGAAGTGCTAGTTGCGCTAGCGGTGCTTGCCATTGCACTGGCGGCCGCAATTAAAGTCACTACTGAAAATACGGAAAATACCCGCTATTTACGTGATAGAACGCTGGCGCATTGGGTAGCGATGAACGAGTTGACCGAAATTCAAGTGCTAGAAAAATGGCCTGCTTTGGGTAAAAAAGAAGGCACTGCCATGATGGCAGAGCGTGAATGGTATTGGGTTGTAAAAATTTCAGAAACGGTGGATGAAGAATTACGGCGGCTGGATGTGCAAGTGTATTATCATCGCAAAGATGAAGAGCCGATGGCAGTATTAGTCGGATTTGTAGGCGCACCTTGATAATCGTCCCTACAAACCAATAGAAATGTTCAAATTATAGGGCAAAACCGTAAAGCGTTTCCAAAACCTTGAAGATTTCTAACTGGCTAAAAATTTAGATTGTCAATTAAAAGATGTTCAAGCTTAAAAATCTTTGGCCCTACAAAAAATAACCAAGTTTTAGTGAAAAAAGACACCGCCCATTAAAGTTAATTCATTGATTTCGTAACGAAACGGATGCTATCCCTTTTTTGGGGATAGTATCCGTTTAACTTTGAATGGTGAAATTAATTATCTGAACATCTAAGTACCCATGCAGGTATTTTCAAAAAATAAACAGAATAAAAACAATTACTTTCGTATCCAAAATACCTGAAAACTCTTGCATGGGTACTTATATCGCCAAAAAAAGTGATAGCATCACGAGATTTTTTGAGTGAGACTATCGCCAAAAAAAGCGATAGCATCACGAGATTTTTTGAGTGAGACTATCACCAAAAAAAGCGATAGCATCACGAGATTTTTTGAGTGAGACTATCGCCAAAAAAAGCGATAGCATCACGAGATTTTTTGAGTGAGACTATCGCCAAAAAAAGCGATA
>Ga0164315_10001739_pt1 | contig 16466 bp, 11 predicted proteins | sample GuaBasSedimGuay6_FD_113737 | JGI IMG/M metagenome (GOLD analysis project Ga0164315, IMG submission 113737) | Subseafloor sediment microbial communities from Guaymas Basin, Gulf of California, Mexico - Guay6, Core 4569-2, 0-3 cm | ecosystem: Environmental > Aquatic > Marine > Hydrothermal vents...
CAATTGAAGAACGGATTCGAATCAACCCCCTTTTGAATATCGATACATTTATTATTCCTTCTCCATACATCAGCGATCCCACCGCTCAGAAAGATGCCGAGCACAGCTATGTCTGGACCGAAGAAGGGGAAATCCTGGGTTATATTCTTACCTATGTTTCTACCGATGGGTCGGAGTTCCTTATTTACAAACTGGTAACCAGCCCCTACGGCCGGGGCCGGGGGATAGGGACCGCCTTTATCGAATACCTGGCGGAACATATACCTGAGAAGTCACATCTTTACCTCTACGTCTGGGAAAAACAGCATGATACAGTGGAATTTTTCCGGAACAAGGGGTTTGTACCTGAGGACAGCATCGTTTACCGCAATATGGTGTATCACAAGTTGAATGCCGTGCGTGAAGTGGTACTGGACAAGGTAGGAGGAGAAGAGCGGAAAACTCCGGCGGCGGATGAAATCGGAAAAACCCGGCACGATGCCCGTAAAACACTCAGTTCTCTCAATGCCATGGTAAATGCTCTGGCACCGGAGAATGCCGGACGTATCATTGAAGATATAAATCGGGAAACCACCACTTTGGTGAATATGCTGAATATGTACCGGGATTCCATGTCCATGGCCCATGAAGTGAACTTGCAGGATCTCATTCTTGAACGGCTGGTTCCCTATATTGAGGCCAGCCGGGAGAGTGTGGATCTGAACATTCATCTTTCGGCTACCAAACCCATGGTTCTCGGGCATTGGCTGAATATCAGCCGGGCTCTGGTGAATCTGGCTTCAAACGCGATTGATGCCATGGCCGACTGTAACCGTCCCGGCAGACTTTCCATATCTATCAAAGACGGTGATGAAGGGTTTGTTACCCTTCATATTGAGGATAATGGGGCCGGAATTCCTCCTGAACTTCTTGAACAAGACAGTGAGGGGAAGCCTGCATTTATCGGACAGTCCACCAAAGCTGATGGAAAGGGTGAAGGATTCGGCACAGCTCAGGTTTGGAGCACCTTCGGAACCAATCGACTTGAAATCCACAGTAAAGTCGGGCATGGCACCGAATGGATTATCCGATTTGAACGATCGGCCATCGGGCTGACAAAGGCTTTTACCTCTCTGCAAAGGCGTTTTTATGAACTTCAGGGTTTACAGGAAGAAATTGAAATTACTCGAGAAACCGAACGCACTGAGGTGATAACAGCTATATGGCGCATCCGCAAGAAGGAGATATTTGTTTTTGAACTTCTGGAACTCTTCAGCCGTCAGCATAATATCAGGGATTTGTACCGGGTTGTTCTTTCTTACTTCCAGGGCCGAATGGACGAGGTTGAGTTCAAGTCTCAGGTGAGTCATTGGAAGGGAGACCATCAGGCTCTGAACGCCTGGTTATCCGCCACTGCAAGAAGTATTCAGAGGCATAAGAAGAAACTATCCACCCATGTTGATGTGAATGAGTATCAGGGTGCTTTTTTCAAGAGTTACGGACAATCGGTGGACAAAGTGATTATTTTTACGATGAATCCTGCCACCGGGAGATTTCTGGCAACTGATAGAAAACTGGCGGAACATCTGGATTTTGCTCCCTACCTGGGGGGGGACCGGACAAAGCTGCTCCGGGGAGAGTTCGTCGGGGATGTGAATATCGACAGCAACCCGATTTATCTGGGGGTGTGGTCGGTTGATTCAGAAGAAGATCTGGCGGTAAAACTGGAACTGCTCAGGGAAGGTGCCAGGGCTATACTGAAATTCGGGATACATCCCGATAAACGCCTGGCCTTGTATCAATCCACCCATATCAGATTTGAGAGGGATATAGATTCTGATGCTTCCTGTACGTTTGGAGAATTCTCTACCCTGACACTGGAAGAGTTGGAAAAGCGTTTTGTGCGGGAAGCTGAGGATGAGATGCAGGGATTTCTGGCAGCACTGGACTAGCACTCGGCTGGTTTTTTGCCCTTGACTCCCTCTCCTTGTCCGTGATATTTCAATTACCGGCCAAAGCCCTATCTTCAAGTTCAGTACGGAGAACCATTCTATGCTCAGTGTCTCGGATATCAGCCTTTCATTCGGAAAACGTCTGCTTTTTAAAGATGTCAGTATCAAATTCACCCCGGGTAACTGTTACGGTCTGATCGGGGCCAACGGATCGGGCAAATCAACTTTTTTGAAAATAATCTCCGGTGAGCAGGACTATGATTCGGGACAGATTCACATTCCTGCGGGAATGAGATTGGCTGTTCTGGCACAGAACCGGAATGCCTATGATGAGTATTCTGTTCTGCATACGGTTATCAAGGGTTACACCAAGCTTTATGAGGTGATGAGAGAGCGGGAGGAAATCTACGCCAAAGCCGATATGACGGATGAAGAGGGCATGAGAGTTGCCGAACTTGAAGGTGATTTTGCCGAAATGAGCGGATATGAATCTGAAAGTGAAGCGGCGACACTGCTGGCGGGACTGGGTATCAACGGAGATATGCACGATAAGCTCATGGCGGATGTGGAAGAGGATATAAAAGTCCGGGTTCTTATTGCTCAGGCTCTCTTCGGTAATCCGGATATTCTTCTTCTTGATGAGCCGACAAACCACCTTGATATTGAATCGATCAGATGGCTGGAGGATTTTCTTCTCAAGTTCAATAACACCGTGATTGTAGTCAGTCATGACAGACATTTTCTGAACAGGGTGTGTACCCATATTGCCGATATCGATTACGGTAAAATCAGTATTTACGCTGGTAACTACTCTTTCTGGCAGCAGGCCAGTCAGCTCATGGCCAGACAGCAGAAAGATCAGCATAAAAAAGCCGAAGCCCGAGCTACGGAATTGAAATCATTTATCCAGCGTTTCAGCGCCAATGCTTCAAAAAGCAAACAGGCTACAAGCCGTATGAAGGAACTGGAAAAACTCGACCTTGAAAACCTTCCCCACAGTTCAAGGCGCTTCCCTTTCTGTGGTTTTACTCCGGAAAGAGATCTGGGCAAAATAGTTCTGGAAGTGGAAAACATCGGAAAAGAACTCAATGGGGAGAAGCTTTTCAGTAAATGGGATCTGAATGTACAGGCCGGTGATAAAATAGGATTTGTCGGCCCTAATAATCTGGCAAAAACAGCCTTCATGGATATTATTTCCGGGGAGGATAAGGCCGATGAAGGCAATTTCAACTGGGGGGTAACCACTAAGTTCGATTATTTCCCGAAAAATAACATCGAATTCTTCAATAACGACATGAATATGACAGAGTGGCTCCGTCAATATTCAGAAGAACAGGACGAAGCCTATATCCGGGGTTTTCTGGGGCGGATGCTCTTTACCCAGGATGAATCTTTGAAAAAAGTTAAGGTACTCTCCGGTGGAGAAAAGGTTCGCTGCCTGCTTTCAAAGATGATGCTCAGCGCTGCCAATGTATTGATACTCGACGATCCGACAGGTCACCTGGATCTTGAATCCATCACCAGTCTGAATAACGGTTTAATCGATTTTACTGGTGTTGTTATCTTTGCCAGTCACGATCATCAGTTTATCAATACAATTGCCAACCGGATTATTGAGTTTACCCCGGGCGGTGTAATAGACCGACGAATGACTTTTGAGGCGTACCTTGAGAATGAAGATGTAGCCGCTCTTCGGGATAAGCTTTACGGCGGTCATCATGAGCGTCTTAAAATATAAAAACCCGGGAAAGAACATTTCTCCAGGTTTCTGATGATGATTCCCGGGGTTGGATTCCCAGTCTCTTTAGTCGTCAACTTCCCTGAGCACCGTCAGTACGGCATAGCCCGATGAGAGGTCTTCCTGCATTACCAGTATGCCTTCAGGCACGCGGAGTCTGACATTGGTAAAGTTCCAGATTCTTCTGATGCCGGCAGCTACCAGATTGTCACTGACTTCCTGAGCCACTCTGGCAGGAACAGTGAGTATGGCCAGCTTGGCTTCTTTTTTGGCTACAATACCCGGCATCTCATTCATGGGGTACACCGTCGGAGCATTGTCCCTGGGGCCGATCCGGTCTATGGACATGTCAAAGGCCGCCACCAGTGTTAGACCGTGGTCTTTCAGCTCCTGATAGCCCATCAGGGCCGACCCCAGGTTGCCCGCACCTATTACGATGGCCCGGCAGCCCCGGTCCCAATTCAGAAATTTTTCAATTGCCGAAATAAGTTCAACAACCGGATAGCCGACCCGGGGTTTCCCCACAATCCCGGTAACCGCAAGATCTTTGCGCACCTGTATGGCTTCCAGTTCCAGTTCTTCAGCAATGACTGTCCCTGATATAACGGTAAACCCTTCCGACTTATATCGTTTTACCACCTGAAGATAGGACGGGAGACGGCGGATAGTCGGAATACTGGCTGATAGTTTCTTTGCATGCTGTGAAATACGGGTCATACTGGCCTCATAAATAGTCTTACTTCAATTAAGATATTTTTATCTTAAACGAAATACCGCGTTTACGCTAGTTTCCTTCGAGGCTTCAACGGCATATAGTGAATAACAATGATAAAAGATGAAATTGAAGTAACAATTGAGAAACTGATACCCGGTGGGGACGGTCTGGCCCGTCTGGACGGCCAGGCTGTTTTTATTCCCGGGGTTCTTCCCGGGGAACGTGTGAAGGCTGTGATCGTTGAGCAGAAGAAAGGCTGGGCGAAAACCGGCGTACCGGAAATTCTTGAGGCTTCTCCAGACCGTCAAACACCTTTCTGCCTGTTGTTCGGTGAATGCGGAGGCTGCAGCTGGCAGCATATCGCCTACGATGTTCAGCTGGAATCCAAGGTTTCCTTTTCCAGGGAGGCCCTCATCCGTCAGGGTGGTTTCTCTGATGATGAGATTCCGGATTTCAGTATAACCTCGTCTCCCCCTGAGTCTTACCGCTCCCGGATTCGACCGTACATTCTTGCCGACGGTAAAGCCGGTTTTCATTCCACGGGTTCCAGCCGGATTGTTCCTGTCCCTTTCTGTCCGGTGGCTACTCCCGGTGTGAATCGTTTTCTCTCGTCTCCCCCCGATGAATTGGAAAACGGTGCCAATCCGGTGGTTTTCGGTGATAACAGGGACTTCTGGACCGCCGGTATCAACCCTGAGGCCCAGACGGTGATCAAGGGTAAAAATTTTACCTTTCCCCCTGAGGCTTTCTTTCAATCCAATATGTATCCACTGGAAGATCTCATCGATTTTGCCCTCAAAGATGCCGAGAACGCGGGAAACAGCTGCGGAATGGATCTCTACGGCGGTGTGGGACTCTTCGGGGCCTTTCTTGCCGGCCGTTTTGATGTGGTGGTGGGTGTGGACCGGGATAAGAGAACCAGAAAGTACTGGAAGCAGCATGTGGGTAAAAGCGGTACTTTTCACCCGGTATCCCTTGAAGATTATACCCGAAGAAGAATCGAGCCCAAACCGGATTTTATTATCGTTGACCCTCCGCGTACCGGCCTTTCACCGTCGATTCGAAAAATCTTTTCCAGACTCAAAGTACCTCAAATCTCTTATGTTTCGTGTAACCCGGTTACACAGGCACGGGATATCAAAGAGCTCAGGGCTGCAGGTTATAAATTGACCGATTACGGGGTGTTCGATCTTTCGCCTCAGACAGCTCATGTGGAGACGGTGGCCCGGCTTGTAATATGATGCTTCCCGAGGGTATTCGTTTTGTGCCGGTTCTTTTTTTTCTTTTTATTGCCGGTCTGCAGTTTTCCACTGCTGAAGAAACATCGATTGATACCGATCCTTTCTGGCGCCGAGCTCTTGGCGGAGAAATCAACACCTTTGCCGCCCAGGGGCCGGGAGGTGATGTATACATCGTTGCCGATGACAGAGCCCTGCACAGCCTGAACCCCCTGAGCGGCGAATCCAACTGGATTTACCGTCCTGGAGGGAGGCTGCGTTCGATGCTGATGGTGGCTCCCGATGGTACAATTTACGCACAGAACGACCGTCAGGAGCTTTTTGCCGTAACTCCCGGGGGAACCGGCCGGTGGAAACTCCGTATGGGAGCTGAGGCCGCTTCACTGCCGGCAGCCGCCCCGGACGGCAGGGTTGTTATCCCTCTGACAGGCGGCCGGATCGTATGTGTTTCCCGTTACGGTGTTATTCTCTGGAGTATTGATGAAAGCGCCGAAGCTTCAGCGGCCCCTGTTATCAGCTCTCAGGGGTTCGTCTGGCTTCCCCTTTCCGACGGCCGGATTGTTGTACTTGATATCCGGGGGGAAAAACTTGCACAGGCTTCTATGAGGGCTGCCGTTTCGATTCTGGCAATGGATTCCTCCGGTCGTATCTGGGCCGGAGGCTTTGACGGTAGACTGGCGGTTTTTCGGGAAGAGTGTCTTCTTGAAAATCCAACGGACAATTCAATCAGTCTGGAGCCTGAATTTGAAGTCAGACCGGCCTCTTCCAGAGTATCGGCAATTCTTACCGATGAACGCGGATATGCTCAGGTATTTCTGGCAGATGGTGATGCGGTCAACTACGATAATCAGGGAAATGAATTGAACAGAGAACGAATTGCTCTCAGCGGAGGGGCTCCCTCGGCCACTGCCGGTGGTGTTGTTTTTGTACCCGCATCCGATGGTGGAATACGTATTGTCTATCCGGATCTTCCTCCGGGAGAATTGAGGGGAAAATCTGTTCTGGCCGAACCTCTGCTCAGTGACGAAGGCATACTTATTGCCGGCGGAGGAGATTGGATACTCTACGCATGGAGGGCAGCTGTTCCCGGAGCCGGCTGGCGGCAGTTCAGGGGCAGTTCCCGGAGATCGGGAACCTTTCCCTCGGAACCTGTACCCATGGACCGTCAGGAGGCCAGGCGAAATCCGGGATTTTTCTTCAGAGAAAAAATGGCGGTTTCAGATGATATTTCCGTAAGAATGGAATTGATGGAAGAGCTGGAATCCTATCCTGATTCCAGAAGTATGCGGCAGGAACTTCCCTGGGTGGATCTCCTGCTGGAAGATCTGGTTTCTGTGGGAACAATCCGTTCTGTAAGTCTCCAGGATCAGTCCCTGCTCTCCCATCCTACTGTACGGGCCAGGGCTTATCTTCTGTTGGCCGAAGGTGAAGATTTCCGTTCCAGGAATCTGATTCTTGAATGTCTGAAGTACGAGGGTGATTCAGCCGCTCTGGCCGCCGGCTTCCGTGCTCTGGGATTAGTTGGATCTGACTGGGACGGTGCGTCCATGAGGCTGATTGCCCGGCGTTACCGGGAGTTCGCACCGGCGGGGGAGCAGCTGACATTGGAAACCGGCAGAGCGCTGGCAGACCTGGTGCGTTACAACGGTGATATCAGCGATCCGGCCGGCAATGCTCTGATGCTCAGTCTTTTAGGTAGTAATCTCTCGGCATCAGGCCGGGAAGAACTCATCGCTATAATCCGTAATGTTGCAGGTCTTTAAAAAAAAACCGGACATCCGGTTTTTCAGAGACTATAATTCATTCAGAGGAGCCATCGAATGACCCGAACCAAATATTCCCGTTTGTTTTTCTTATTAACCGTTTTTCTTGCTGCCGGTGCTATTCTCTGGTCTGAGGATGTTCAGGTAGACCGGGATGAGCTGGCCAGTATCGGGGATCAGTCCATTAAATTCATCAATTACGTCGGTCCGTATGAATTTATCAACACTCTGGACCAGATTCGAGGCATCGGGCGAACCCTGGGGGACGGAATCAACCCTCTGAAATCGGGAGAAGCTTCCCTTGGCGGTAAATACCGTATTCTTCACATTATCAGCCCTGAAATTGAAACAGGCCTGGATGCGGATATTTTTATCATTGAAGATGGAGCCGCAGTGGATCATATCAATAATCTTCGCACGATAATTGCCGGATATCTTGAAACAACCTACGGTTTTTCCAATAGAGATGCCTATCTTGTCGCTGAGTTTGTTACTTATTACAACGCCGTCTACCGCGGTGATTTGGAAATGGCAAAAGAGCGGTATAAGAAACCGGTAGTTGACGCTCTGAGTGCTGAGAAAATGGGTTTGGATACGCATTATTCCAATTGGCCGGGTAAAACACAGATTCTCATACCCCTGAGAGCAGGGGAATTCACACCCGGGGATTCTGCTCCTGTGGTTGATACCGGCGCTATCACCGACAATCAGGTAATCGATGAAATAAGAAAAGAAGAGGATATGGGCATTGAATCCCGGCAGGATATGGTTGAACTCCGGGAGAACGAGATTGATAAAGATCAGGCTCAGCTGGATGAACGCCGGGATGAGGCAGCTCAGAAGGATGAAGCTGTCAGTGAGGAGCTTGGAACCATTACTGACAAAGAAGAATCCGGGAAAGAGCTGACACCGGTGGAAGAAGAAACAAAAGCCGCCCTTGAAGAGGAACAGGCCGCTGTTGAAGAAGAAAAAGCCGCAATTGAGGAAGAACAGACTCAAATTGATAAGCGTACCGATGAAGTTCTTGAAATGAGGGATGATATTTCTGAGGATAAGAACTCGCAGCTTGAAGAATCCTCAGCGGAGAGTACTTTCACATCGGCTCCGCAGATTTCCCCGGTCTGGTTTCTCATGGTGGATGATAAGGGAGATGGAATCCCCTTCGGGCGGGTTGTTCTTTACAATCTGGATGATGGGAAAAGACTGGCTGTCAGCAGCGTAACTGCGGTACGGGGGCGAACTCTGGCCGTTCTTCCGGATTCTCTGCTGGTTATCGCGGGTAAAGAAGGGGGCAACAGCAAGGTTCGTCTGATGCTTCTGGATCAGGATACTCTTGAAACACAGAAAGAGGGCTCAAACGATGTGTTCCCCGGTTCTCTGATGACGGTTAAAGGAAGTGATATCTATCTGGTAACCACAGAGAACGGCGAATGGCGTTTGGGGAAATTTAATACATCATTGGAGAGAACAGCGGTAAGTGGGTTGGCCATTGAGCCATGGACATCGATATCCTTTGACGGTACATCTCTCTTTGTTCAAGGGGCTTCGGGCGAAATCCTTAAGCTTTCAGCTTCGACACTGAAGGAAGAGGCCAGTCTGAAATAGGATTTAATCCAGAATACTGGAGGTATTGCTGCTGTTGTCTGAGCCGTTGTTAGTGCGGTTCGGGGAACTGCCGCCGTCCAGATAGAGCGGGTCCAGTCCGAGCTCAGAAAATAAATCCCTGGTAAATGCGGCACTGCTGCTGCCGTCGTCATTCAAATTTGTCAGGGATGAGTCAACAGAAATTTTTATTATCTGCTCTTCATCACGATCCTTTTCGAATGCCGCCATATTACTCCGGGTTTTCGGCTCGGTACCGGCAATGAAAATCTCATCTCTGAGCTGATCCTCCGGGGTATCGTCATCGGGAAGCATACCGGTTCTTTTATCAATTCTCACTTCAACAATACCTGTCTCCGGCCGGGGAAAGTCAATTCTGGGCAGGTCTTTGTGGATTGCTTTCATATAGCGGGCCCAGACCGGACCTGTGGAAGTTGCACCGGTCTGATAACGTCCCAGTGAGTTACCACGTTTATCAAATCCAATCCAGATTGCTGTGGTGTAGTAGGGTGAAAACCCCATGGTCCATGCATCCGTCCAGTTCTGGGTTGTTCCGGTTTTACCAGCGATCGGCATGCCGTCAAATCCGTCAACAGTTCTTCTGGCATAGGCCAGGGTACCCCGGGCTACGGTGGTCTGCAGCATGCTGGTCATGATAAATGCCGCCTGGGGCGACATTATCTGAATATCCCGTTTTTCCTGGGATTCCCGGAGTTCACGTTCAGGATTTACAATGATATTCCCGTCACGGTCTTCAATATATCTGATGGCGATAGGTTCCACTGCTCTACCCCGGTTGGCTATGGTGGCATAGGCTCTGGCCAGTCTGATGGGAGCTATACTGAGGGTTCCAAGGCCCAGAGGATAGACACGGTCGAAGGTTTCACCGATTTCCTGAGGATCTGTAATTCCCAGAAGGGCGGCTGATCTGCTGATGGCAGCATCAAAACCGATTTTCTCAAGAACCGTAAGGGCGGGTATGTTCAGCGACCTTGCCAGGGCATCCCTTACAAGAACATACCCTGCCCAACGTCCGGCATAGTTCCCCGGAACATACGGTGTACCATCCGGGCTGATGAACACCCTGGGACTGTCATAAATGCGGGTAGCCGGGGTTACAATCCCGGAGCTGATTGCAGCCGAGTAGTACAGGGGTTTAAAGGCAGAACCCGGCATCACCTTGGCATCCATGGCCCGGTTGAACTGGTTGTTTCTATTGAACTCACTTCCGCCGATCATCGCCAGAATGTACCCGTTGTCGTTTCCCAGTGTTATCAATGCCGTTTCAACATTATTCATCCGGGTATTCGATCGAGTTTTTTTGTAAGTAATAGTTGTCAGGGATTTAAGGTCAGTCAGGCCGAATGTCATGGCCATCATATCCATTACCGGAGCCAGCTTATTTTCAAAATACTCTTCGGCCCGGCGTTTTTCCTGTGCCCCGGCCACCCGGATTTCAGGAATATTAAAAACAAGGGATATCAGATCGATGGTTTGAACCAGATCGCTTGAAGCGTAGTCCGTTTTTGTATCCCGGTCGTATCTGTATGACTGGTTCCATTGAATCAGGCCCTGGGATACTTCTTTATCCGCTTCTCTCTGAAAATCCAGATTCAGGGTTGTGTGTATAGTGTATCCGTCGCGGTAAATATCCTGTTGTCCAAAGAGGTACTGCTCAATATTTGTCCTGATATACTCACTGAAATACGGTGCTTTATCATTCGCCAGACGGTTGAAATACGGTGAGTCCGATGCCGACCTGGACCAATCAAAATTACTCCAGTAATTGTTGAAAGATGTATCAGCCTCTTCCGGGCTGATGTGTCCGGCGGATACCATCTGGTTGAGAATTTCCCTCTGTCTGCCCCGGGCGGCATCCGGCTTGATGATGGGTGAATAAAGACCGGATCCGGCCAGCTGAATTACCAGCATAACTGCTTCGGCTGGAGAGTTTTCCACCGCTGAATGTCCGAAAAAGAACTGACTGGCGGCTTCCACCCCGTAGGTGTTATGCCCGAAATATACAGAATTCAAGTACTGCTCCAGTATCTCTTCTTTGGTAAACCGCCTTTCCAGCTGGTATGACCACCAGATTTCCTTGAGTTTACGGCTTACAGAGATATCCGTCCGGTCGGCATGTCTTGCCCCGGCTACCTGCATCGTCAGGGTACTGAATCCTGAAAAATAACCTTTGTTGGTTATCACGTAAAGGGCATTGTTGATAACTGCACGGACCAGTCCGCCTATAGAAACACCGGTATGCTTGTAAAATGGTGCATCTTCTCTGGTTAACAGGGCGTATATCTGGTTCTCAGGCAGAGAGGTGATGGGGATTATGTCCCTTTTTTCATCAGAGAAAAACTCGGTTATAAGTTCTCCGTTGATATCGAGAAGCCGGGAAGGAATAGCTGGCCGGGAGGCCATGATTTCATCCATGTTCCGAGTGTTCTGATTGGCTGCCAGACTCAACCCGAGGGCGGTGCCCAGGGCAGCAGCTACGGCAAATAATAAGCCCGCGAAGAGCAGAACGACTGTCCGTCGTTTCCCGGTAAAATGCATGAATCATACCGTACGTTTGAGGGGATGGCTTGTCAAGGACGCATGGGTAAAGAAAAGGCCGGTCTGGAAGGACCGGCCACCCTGCTAGAGGGGTCGGTCACCGACATAGTGAACTGGGAGGGGTACTATCCCGAATGAGCCGACACCATGATTATCGCACAATTCTCATTAAAACTTAACTCAATGAAAAATCCAGCTATTTATTCAGCCGTCCCCAACCCCGTATTCACTGCCCGAGCCTTCTCCGACATCAACAATCTCAATATCGATAATGAGGTTGATTCTAACTTTTCCGCCGGGTCGAACCGTAAAATGTCGGTTCACCTCGAGATTTCCAAGGCTGTAGGTGATGATGTGGTCGCCGGGAACTGTTTCCAGTACAGCCAGAGATTCTTTCGTCTCCACAGCTTCTCCATCCAGAAGTATAAACGCACCTTCGGGAATGCTCACCGTTATTTCAGGTGGCCGGTAATCCAAAGGAAGATTCAGGGTGAGTACTTCTCCCGGTTCGATTGCTATGGTTTTTTCAACTGTAGGTGCATGGCTGCTGCTGATCCGAACCCTGTGGATTCCCGCAGAAAAAATTGTTTCTTCACCGGGAGTCACCTCAGCACCGTCAACAGTGATATTAACAATTTCTTCAGGGTTTCCTGATGGGTTGGCAACACTCACAGTCAGGGATCCCTCATCTTTCCATAAGGGAACAACGGTGATGCTCAGTTTCTGCTGAAATGCGGAGTCCGGGATTCCCTTCATTACCGGCAATACAGTTATCAGCAGGGGAAACTGCTCCTGGCTGACAGGAACCGGAAGGACGTCGGTAAGAGCATCGCCTGAAATACCATGGTTTTCGGTAAATGGTATTCGGATAAATGCTGAAGTACGGGAGGGCAGTAATCTCATATAGGCCCGGGTTCCACTGTAACTGAGGTTATCCGGGCTGGGGGAGGGTGTTATATCCCTGAATATCAGTAAAGCAAAACTGTTCTGATATCTGTTGAGAGCTTCAGGTATCTCAAGGCGGAGCTCGATACCTTCCTGAAATGCAGGAATGGTACCCGTATCAACAATAACAATATCTTCAGGATTAAAAACGATTTCCGGTCCGCCGATTTGTGGTGTTCCTGCAATCTCACCCCGGATATTTTCTCCCCGGGCAGATACAGTTATCAGGGAGGCTAGTAATATTGCTGAGATAACTCCGGCATAACGGCCTGTGAATTGATTCTGTTTCATAGTTCTCCACTGTTCCCATCGAAAAAATTAATTATAAAAAGATGTCAGTCTGGATGGATCAACAGGCTTCCCATCCCGGCGAATCTCAAAATGCAGGTGCGGACCCGTTGAAATGCCTGAATCCCCTGACAGGGCAATTCTATCTCCAGCGTTTATGGTCTCTCCTGTAGATACAAGCACCTCATTTAAATGAGCATAGACCGACTGATAACCGCCATCATGATCTATTATAATGAAATGTCCATAAATTTCCAATGTTCCGGTATCTTTTACAATTCCATCCCGGGCTGCAAAGACAGGAGTGTTCATGCCGGCTCTCAGATCTACACCGGGATGGAAACTTAAGCCCCCGCTAAAGGGATTGGAGCGGTAGCCGTAGGGAGAGGTGATTTTTACATCTCTCAAGGGTGCGGAAAACAGACTGCCCAGGAACCTGATCCGTTCAGCCGAAGTGAACTTTTCCCCGGGGAAAAACTTAAACGGTTTTGTTTCTCCGGTTGTTGAGCTGACTTTGATATTGACAGGTTCGGAAGTCCTGGAATTATCGGCTAATACCCTCTGCCAGTTCCCCTCGGGTTTTTCAGGCACAAACAACCCGGGAATGTTCGGGATAAGGACTTCTTTCTCCGAACTCAGCAGTCCAGGAGCATCCCATCCGTTGAGGGTTGCGATGCTGTCATAAGGCAGGTTGAAGGCTGCGGCAACCGAAAAAAGATTTTCCGAACTCCGGGGTAAATACCGGTATATCATCAGCGGAGGTAAATCCCTGGTCCCTGAATACCAGAGTTCCACATCCTGCTGCTGCTGACTGTAAAGGGGGTCTCTTGATTCAATGGTGTACTGAATCAGCGGATAGTCGGCGAAAACGAGGATATTTCCAGCAGCAAGAATGAGAGCAGTTGAAAGAAAAATGTTTCTAAGCATCGCCGAAGGCACTCAACAGATTGTCTTCCAGGGGTATTCCCGAGGGACCGTAACCCAGGCGCCTGTCCGGTCGACCGGAACCGTGGAAGTCTGAACCTCCGGTGATGAACATGTCGTTTTTATCTGCCAGTTCTTTTAATCTTACGGCTTCCCGGCGGGATGCACCTGAATGACGTGCCTCAATGCCGTCGAGTCCCTGTTCCTTCCATACGGACATGTACGTTCCAAGACGGCCCCAGGATATCCATAAAGACATCGGGTGGGCGATTACCGCCTTCCCCTCGGAAGCATGAATGGCCCTGATTGCATCTTCCAGCATCGGGCGATGTTTGGGAACGTAAAATGGGCAGCCGGGCCCCAGCCATTTTTCAAAACAGTCCGGTACATTTTTGGCATCTCCCCGGTTGATAAGCCAGCGGGCGAAGTGCATACGTCCTGTAATTTCCCCTCCGGCGATTTTATCAAGTTTATCCAGGGTAATCTCTAAACCTTCAGCCTTCATCAGGGCGATCATTTCCTGATTCCTGCTCACACGGCGACGTCTGATTTCTTCGAGAAAATCTTCCAGAGGGCCGTCGGGGTATTTTTTCATATTCAAACCCAGGATGTGAAATTCGCCGGGTTCGAAGTCAACTTCAGTTTCCACACCGGGAATAAATCTCATCCCGAGGTTTTTTGCCGTCTTTTCGGCTTCTGATAAGCCGGACATGGTATCGTGGTCTGTTAATGCCAATGCTGTGATACCCGTTTCGCCTGCCAGCTTAACCAATTCCGAAGGTGATAGTTCACCATCGCTGGCATTCGAATGGGTGTGAAGGTCGATCATAATCTTAAGAATACACAGGCAAAGGAATTGTTGACAGGCCTATGCGGTGGTGCGTATTCTTGTGGATAAGACTAAGGGAGTTTTTTTTGCCTAAACCTGTCTTCTATCGAGCAAATGCAATTATCTACTTCCAGGGCGACAAAGCCGATGGAATCCCCATTCTTAAAGAGGGGAAAGTTGAACTCAGTTATGAAGACCTTGAAACCGGGGCCGAGATTCGTGAGCCGATCAAAACCGGTGAGTTCTTCGGAGTGAAAGCGGCATTGGGAAGAAATTCCCATGATGAAACGGCAATGGCGGTTACCGATTGTACTGTTATTCATTTTTCAATCCCCGAGTTTGAAAAGTTCGTTTCGGGTAATCCGCGCATCCTGATGAAGATGCTGCAGGTATTTTCCACGCAGCTGCGGCGAATACATCACCAGGTTCAAAGCCTGCTCTCTACCGACCGTATCAATACCAGTCAGGAAGCCGGTGTGTTTTCTGTGGGTGAGTACTATCTGAAAGAACAACAGTATCCTCAGGCATCACAGGCCTTTAAAAGATATCTTAATCATTGGCCCAGCGGTATTTATGCACCCCAGGCAACATTGAAGGCCGGTGAGGCGGATGCCGCTCAGAATGATGTTGTGGAAGGGCTGAGTGAAGAAAGAGATGCCGGGACAGATTACTCGGTGATGACTTTTGTCGAGATTAACAACCACTACAAACTCGGCCGTTACAAAGATGCCATGAGAGGTTTTCTCTCTCTGATAAAGGATGAAAGGGAACCTGAACATCTGGCTTATGTTGATTTCCGTGTAGGATGCTGTCTGTATTACCTGGATATGTTCAAAGATGCGACAAAGCAGCTGGCTTCAGTAATCCGTAAATATCCCAAACATCCCTATCTGGGCGAGGCTATATACTATATGGGTTTGAGTCATGAGCAGATGGGAGATGAGCAGAAAGCCCTCGGTTTTTTTAAAAAAGCCGGACAGCTGGTTCCCGAAGGCGGTTCTCTTTATCGCCAGGTACTTAAAAAAATCCGGGATCTGGGAGGTGGCTCCCTATGAGTCTGGATCTTTCTCAATTCGAGAGGTTTGCCAAAATCTTCAAAGCCGGTCAGATCGTTTTTTGTGAGTATGAGCCCGGCGATTCCTTTTATCTTATCCAGTCCGGTCGGGTGAAGATTGTAAAAATCTTCGGCAATATTGAAAAAACCATCGACATACTCAAGCCCGGAGAGTTTTTCGGTGAGATGGCGCTGCTGGAAAATGCCCCCAGATCGGCATCCATCATTGCTATAGACGACTGTAAGCTGCTGGAGTTCAACCGGAACAATTTTGAAGTTCTGATGATCGGGAATCCCCAGATGGCTTTAAAACTCCTGAGTCTCTTTGCCAAAAGAATCTACGATCAGAAGCGGCGTTTTGCCATACTCACGCTCTCTGACGAACATGCCCGGGTGGCGGATGTTTTTGTAATGCTGGCCGAAGGTCTGGATCCTGAGGATACCGATGAAGACAGCGGTAAAAGAATGTTCAACCATTCAGTGGCGGATATTGCCCACTGGGCGGGAATGAGTCCCGACCGCTGCAGGGATATTCTGAACCATTTTCAGGAACAGAGAAGGGTAAGTGTTTTTCAGGATCGGATTGAAGTTACCAACATCCACGATCTGATAAGATTTGTCAGTTCCCGGAGAAAACTTCAGGAAAGTCAGGAATCTCAGATTTAATAATTCACCGTTTAAAAACCTTTGAGAATTCCCGGGGATTATTCTATCGGTTCATGTCAGTTATTGAGGAAGGAGAGTTCTTTCTCAATCTCATCCTCAGTGCTGACATTCAGCTCCATCAGCCTGCGCAGGTGAATCATGCCATCAGCTTCTATGGAATCAAACCGGAAACCGTAGTGCTGGTTTTCCCGATGCATCAGCCTGGCTTCTGTTA
>Ga0164315_10001741_pt1 | contig 16463 bp, 10 predicted proteins | sample GuaBasSedimGuay6_FD_113737 | JGI IMG/M metagenome (GOLD analysis project Ga0164315, IMG submission 113737) | Subseafloor sediment microbial communities from Guaymas Basin, Gulf of California, Mexico - Guay6, Core 4569-2, 0-3 cm | ecosystem: Environmental > Aquatic > Marine > Hydrothermal vents...
CGCCTCGCAGCGCACGCGCGCCATGTGACGCTCGCGATAGGGCAGCCAATCGTGCGTCTGGTCCGTCCGATGGCAATCGGCGCATTCGCGAATCGTCCCGGCGCGCGCGAACTCGTGATCGGGCTGTTTGAGATAGGCGGTAAACGCCGGCCGGCGCGCATCGAATTTCAGGTGCTCCGGGCGCGTGTCGTCGCCCTCCTGCCGGAAGACCGGATTGTTCGGCGCGTGATGGCATGCCGCGCAGCGAACCAGCCGTTCGGTGTGGATATCCCACGCGAACGCAAGCCGCTCCTTGCCCGCCAGGTTGAGAGCCGACTGCTTGAGGCGCTGCGCACTGAACACCTGCCCGCGCGTGGCCAATTCGAAATCACCGAGCTTGCCGCGCAGCGAGAGGGGTTCGGGGCCTGCGTGCACCGGCCCGTGGCAGAAGCCGCAGTTGCGGTTCGGCGGATCGCGCGGCACGAGATCGATCTGGCCGTCCCGGAAGCGCTTCGCGTCGTAGGTCCAGCCTTTCTCAGTGCGCTTCACGATGCCGGTGCGCGCCAAAGTCGCGGTAGCGGCCCAGGCGAAGCGACCGGCGCGCAGTTCGGTCACGCGCGCTTCGTTGCCGGCTTCGCCGAGGTGGCACAAAAAGCAGTTCATCTCTGCGGGGGCGCCACCGCCACCGGTATGCCGCGCGCCGTACTTGCGCATCCATGCGGCGGCGTCGAGATCCGCGCCGCCCCGCGTCAGCGGCGGCTGCTTGCCAAAGGCGGTGACGTGGTAGTTGTGGGCGGCGATGTAGGCGGTGTCATGGCACACGCCGCAGGTCCTGCGCGGCGATACCGGCGCGCCGTTATCGAGAACGTTGCGGCCCATGGCGTCGAGCAACTGGAAACGGGGGTGCAGCGACGGCTCCTGCGCAGCGGAAACCACCGCAAGCACCAACAGCACTCCGAGCAACCTCAACGGCGGCCCCCGTGCAGCGCCGGATCGCCCGGATAGCCGAGCGCCTTCCAGTTCATGCGCCCTTGGTCGCCGTGGCAGTCGGTGCACTGCAACGCCTTGTCCTTGGTCGCCACCATGTGCGAGAGCGGCCAGTACATCTCCGTCGCGACGAATCCGTACTCGCCGCTGTACGGCGTGCCGGTCGCTTCCGCGCCCAGTCGCAGCGCCTTGTCCCAGTCGAAATCGGTCCAGTAGCCGCCCGTCCCGAACGTCTTGGGAATCAGCAGGTAGAAGTGGCGCTTGTCGTAGATCTGCTTGCCGCGGTGGACCTTGAAGGGCCAGATCTTGGCTTTCGGATCCTTCGCGTCGCCGCGCGGCGAGTTGATCAGGAGCATCTCGTCGGGATCGATCTTGTCGCCCTGGATGTAGCGCGTCGCGTGGCCGTTGTACCAGTAGTACTCGGGCGCCAGGTTGCGACCGAAGGTGAACGTGCCCTTCTTCTTGTTGTAGGTGCGCGGCGGCGCCTTGACGTTGTCGCGCCCGGCCGTTGACCAGTCCCAACTCATCTTGGTGGCCGCGCCCACGGCCATGTGGGGGATGTGGCACGCCTGGCAGGCGACGCTCTTCGTGTGGGCGTCGAGGCGTTCGTTGCCGTGCGGTCGTTCGGAGTGGCAATCGATGCAGCGCACGCGGTTGGCGTCGTCGATGCTCACCGACATGGAGCGGCCGGGAATGTCGTGGTGTTTTGTGCGATGGCAGTCTTGGCAGAGCAGGTCGTGGCGTCCCATGTGCGCGTCGATGCGTTCGGACGGAAAGTACATCGAGGCGTCGAGGTCGCCGTGCTTGACCGCGTCGCCGCCGCCGCCGAGGAAGTGGCAGACGCCGCAGTTCTCGCGGGTCGGCGCGCCAACGCTGCGCGCGGCGGCGAGCAGGTCCACGCCCTCGGCCGGATCGCCGGCCTGCGTGGGGTCCTTCTGATAGGTGCCCGAAGTGTCGTGGCAAACGAGACAGTCAACGCGTGTCTTGTCGGAAAAGTCGAAGCTGTCGTCGCGCCAGCCGTACCCGGCGTGGCACGAAGTGCAGCGCGGCCAGTTGGACTGGATGCCGATGCAGAAGTTGTTGACGAGGTTCTTCTTGCCGATGCGCATCGGTTCGGCGTGACCGGGTACCGAAACCTCATGGCCGACCCACGTCCAGTGCGACGTCTTCATGAAGTCGTGCGCCGCCTGCTCGTGGCACTCGAGGCATGCGCGCGTGACGGCCGGACCGTCATCGAACGGGCCACTGATGAGCGCCGCGTGATTGAGATGCTGCGGTCGCGCCGGCATGGCCGCCCACGGATCATCCAAAGACGGAGGCTGCTCAGGCCACGCGAACGCGGCAACAATTCCTCCGACAAACAGGAAAGGAAGCAGGCCCAGGATTGTTCGAGTCACCGACATGTTGTTCTGGTCCGAGTAGCGCGACACTTCAACGGTAGTTGAAGGGTCAAGTCGAAGCCGCTGATTCAGGTAGAACTACGGCGACGAGTGCGAGATGGAACACGACGGCTACCGACTCTCCGATGAGAGCGGCGCGCTGCTGCGCCGTCTCGGTGGTGTGCGTCGCCGTTTCTGGGGCGGTCGCGCGGACTCGGCCGCGATCCTCGACGAACTCGAACAGCGCGGCGAACCGGCTGCGATTCTCGGGTTAATGGCGTACTTGGTGGCCGCCAAGGGCGGCGAGGTGGCGCGCGGTGCGCAAGTATTGCGCACGCTGGTCGAGCGCGTTCCCAACCGCGACCTCGCGTGGCTCGACCGGTTCGTGCGGAACTCCACATGGCTGTACGAGGACACGTGGGACCGACTGCGACCAGGCGGCGTCAAGCGCCTGGCGCGGAGCGGAGACGACGCGTGGGCAGTGCTCTCTGTCTGCTGCTCGCACCCGAACGGCTACGTGCGCGAAGAGGCGGTGCGACAACTTTGCGAACAGCGCGGCGGACGCGAGTTGCGGTTCCTGTTGCTGCGCGCCAACGATTGGGTCCCACCGGTTCGACTCGCGGCGAAGCACGGCGTGCTCGACCGCATCAAGGAAGATCGCGCGCCGCAGTTCGCGGGGTGCCTCGATCTCGTGGACAACCTCAATCGAGCGGGGCGCGGCGCACACGTCGAACTGGTGCGCCGCATCATCGAGCTGATCAGCAGGAACGAGTCGATTGACGCCCTGCGCCCGGCCCTCGTTGCACGCGATCGTAGAGCGCGCCGACTCGCCTACCGCGTAGCGTTGCAATCGAACCTCGCAGCCGAGGCGATCGAACTCGGACTCGCCGGCGACGACACACTCGTCCGCCTGATCTGTGTGCGGCGCGCGGTCGATCTCTCGCTTGCAGCCGTTCTGGAAAACCTGCGCCACGATCCGAGCATGGCGCTGCGGCGAATCGGACTGCGTGCGCTGCTGACGAACTCCCCCGATCGCGCGGACAGCGCCCTGCGCGAGGCGCTAGTCGACCGCAGTCGCGCGCTGCGCTCGGAGGCGCGCTACCACGTTGCGCAAAGAGGCGAGTTCGACGCGCCCGCCTTCTATCGCACGGCGATCGGCGAAGGGCGCAACGTCTACGCGGCACTCTGCGGGCTGGGCGAGACGGGCGACGCCGCCGACGTCCCGATCTTCGAAGGCTTCCTGGATGACGAGAACCCGCGCGTCCGCTGCGCGGCGCTCGGCGGAATCGCAAAGCGCGCAGCACGCATCCCCTACGAGCGACTGCTGGCTGCGCTCGACGACCGCGCGCCGCGTGTCGCACGGTTGGCCGCGGCGTTTCTCCTGCGGCATGCGGGCGGACTCGATCGCGAAACGCTCTGGGGCAAGTGGGAGCATCCCGCGCACGATCACAGCCGCAAACAGGCGCTCCGGCTCATCGGTGCGGGGCGCAAGTGGGACGATGGCAGCCTCATCCTGCGTGCCACGCGCAGCGAGCAGGAAGAGGCACGGGCACTGGCAATGGCCGCGCTGGATCGCTGGCTGGCGCGCTACAACCACTCCTTCGCCACACCGTCGCCGCAGGACCTCGAACGCTTCACGCAGGCCATCGACGAAGCGCGCATAGGCGACGCGATCCGCAAGAGCCTCCTGCACATCGCCACGGGCTGGGCATCCTGAACTCCGCGCGGCCCGGCGCAAGACGATCAAAGTGCGGCACCCGTGCCGCAAACAGCCGCCCCAACCCATGGCCAGCAAAGCACTTGCGGCGAATCGGTGGCGAAGATGCTTTGCATTCCGGCAGCAGCCGCGGACAGATTGACGGAGCCGCTGCGGACGAATTGACGAGTTTCTCGTGGACAATCTGACGAGCTGAGGGAAGCTGGCACCGTGGCACCCAAGGCCCCTCTGCGCCGAAGCATCGGCGAAACCCTCCGTGAAGCGATCGAAGGTTCTCGAGTCGTCTTCCTGAGCGGCGCCCGCCAATCGGGCAAGACGACCCTGGCTCGCCAGATCGCCGCGGAGGGCGACGCCGACTACCAGACGCTGGATGATCGCGCCGCACGCGAACTGGCGCTGGATGACCCGGCTGAATTCGTCGCGCGCGACCGACTCCTGATCATCGACGAGGTTCAGCGGGGTGGGGATGACCTCCTGCTCGCCATCAAGGCCCAAGTGGACGTCGACAATCGTCCCGGGCAGTTCCTCCTGACCGGCTCCACACGTTTCCTAACCGTCCCTACGCTGTCGGAATCGTTGGCGGGCAGGGTGGATCTGATCGACCTCTGGCCTTTCTCGCAAGGGGAACTCGATCAGCACCGCGAAGGCTTCATCGATCGAATCTTTGCGTCGACGTCGGCGCTGCGCAAACGGCGGCCACCGCACATTTCGCGCGACGCGGTGTTCGAGCGTGTCTGCCGGGGCGGTTTTCCGGAAGCGGTCCTTCGGAAGGACCGCCAGCGCGATCGGTGGTTCGATGGGTACATGCGCACACTCACGGGACGGGATGTCTCGGAGATTGCCAACATCCAACGCGTCGGAGACCTGCCTGCGCTGGTTCGTCTCCTCGCAAGCCGCACAGCCTGCGAACTCAACGTGTCGAGGTTGGCCAAGGACGCAGATCTGCCTCGCACGACACTGACGGGTTACCTGCCGCTCCTTGAATCCGTGTACCTGATGTTTCGCCTCCCGGCTTGGTCGAGAAACATCACGAGCAAGCGCGTCAAGCAGGCAAAACTGCACTTCCTCGACAGCGGCCTCGCGGCGCACCTCGTTGGCGCCTCGCCGGCGTCGCTCGCGCGACCGAATGCGCGCATGGCAGGCGCCCTGCTCGAATCGTTCGTGGCCTCCGAGATCGCAAGGCAGCGCACATGGGCCGCGACCGATGTCGAGCTGCACCACTTCCGCGATCGCGCGGGTGCCGAGGTCGATCTTGTCCTGGAGGCGCGGGACGGCCGCGTCGCAGCCATCGAGGTGAAGGCCGGGCGTTCGGTGGGGCGAAACGACATGCGGTCACTGGAACTTCTTCGCGACCGAATCGGAGACGACTTCACGAACGGTGTGGTCCTCGGTTGCTTCGACGTTGTCCAGCCTCTCGGGGACCGACTGACCGCGATCCCGATCTCCGCGCTGTGGAGTTGACGCCCGACCTCGGGGCAGAACCGAGGGTGTCCATTCCGGTGCCGGTGGCGAGGCTGATTCGCATTTCGCGTGTCATCTTCGAATCACCCTCGCCGCGAAAGGCATACTGATGCGGTGCGTCGGCTGCTGGTGGTTCTGATCCTGATCCTGGTCGCGCTGGCGACGTGGCTGCTGCGTGAAGGCGATGGCGGCTTGCGGCGCGAGCGCCACACTGCTGCCCCGCGCGATGCCGCGTCGGAGCGATCGCAGACAGGCGGCGACACGCCCGCCGCCGCCGAGAAGACAGCACGCGCGATCGTCGAGGGGGTCGTCACGGGACCCGATGGCCCCCTGTGGGGAGTTTCGGTTCGTGTGTTTCAGACTGGTAGCCCGACGGCCTTTGACGAAGTCGGCACCAACACCGAAGGCGCGTATCGGTTTGACCTTGCCACCCGCCCGGACGGCGAAGAGATCGATATCGCCGTCCACCCGGCGGAGGATTCGGACGTTGTAGGCGAGCGCGTCGAACACGTTCGAATTCAACCCGGCGCGCGCATCCGTCGGGACCTCGCCCTCACCGCCGGTATCGGCGTGTCGGGAATAGCACGCGGCCACGTCGGGCACGGCGTCGAACTGGTTGCGATTCCCGAGGAGCGTTGGCTGGCGCACTGCGCGGCAAGCCCGGATGGATACCCCAATGCGGCAGCGATCAAAGGGGAGGGCTTCGCGCGCGCCGGGCCGAGGTTCCGTTTCCCGAAACTGCCTGCCGGTCGATTCGCGATCGTGGCGCGCTCGGCTGACTACGCGGCCCTTGACGCTCCCGTCGTTCAGGCAGGCGACCAGGATGTCGAGGTCCTGTTGACGCCCATTCAACGCGCCGTGTTCAGGATCTGGGACGCCGAGACATTGGAGTTCATCGAAGGGGCGCGCGTTACCGTCGAGGGGTTTGCGCCTGGAACTCCCCTGACAACTGCCACGAGCGAGTCGACGTCCATTCCAGCGCGCCTGCGCTGGGACGGCTTCAACCGAGGTCAAACGCGTCGCCTCCGCATCACGGCGCCCGGCTACTACGACGGCACGATGGACGGAAAGCCGCGCGGGCGGCAGCTTCGAGTCTGGGCGCGCACGGTCGGACTCGTGCCCAGGCGCGAAGCCAATTTCTTCATTCGGCTGCACGGCGACGGAGCGGCATCGTTCGCGAAGAGCGGGATAGTGAGCGGCTCAAGCGAGTACGGCCGCCGCCCCCTGGCCACCCGTGGCGATGTCCGCTATCTGCAGTTCCCAATACTTCGGCGTTCCGCGTCCGTGCTAAGCATCGCCGTGCCGGCCCGCTCTTGGCGCATCTTGTTGGTCGACGAACGCTCCACCTACACCATGGTGATGCCACTCACGGCCGACGTACAGCAAGGGGCACCGTTCACACTCGATATTGAGTTGCCGGCACCCGCGGAGGTAACGCTCGACTGGTCGGCGCTCGGGGGGCTGTGGGGCGGCGGATTTGATGTCATTGGCCGCCCCCTCCAGTGGCAGCGAGGGCAAGACGGCATCTACCGGCTCGTGCAGTCCGATCGGGTGATTGGCCGCTCCCTCGAGTGGCGGCGGGGGCAAGACGGCATCCACCGACTCGTGCCGTCCAATATCCCGTGGCAGCGGGGGCAAGACGGCCTCCCCCTACGCGTGCAGTCGGATCGAACGGAACGAACGATTCGAATGCCGAGCGTGCACGCCGCGCGCCCGAAGCGATCCGCAATCAGGCTGCTTCCGGGCGAGTGGACTGTGAAGTGGACGGCGTACGTGCGCGGCGGGAGCGCCAAACCCGTTCAGGGCCAGCAAACCCTGACTCTTGCAGCGGGCGAGACCCTCACGATCAACCTGGCGCGGTAGTCAACCATCCTTGCGCGTGTAGGAGTCCTTCATCCAGACGATCTTCTGCACGGGTCCGCCTGCAGTTTGCGTGGTCTTGATCGGATACTGCTTCGAACCGTCGTCGAGAATGACCTCCGCGCCCCTCTTGCCCACGCGACCACGGGTGACAGGGCCATTGGGCGGTCCCCAGTGCAATTCGAAACGGAGCGCGCCGCGAATCTTCAGGATCTTCAGCACTCGACCGCGCGGGCCGGAGTAGGTTCCCACGAGTATCGTCGCGAGTTCCGCGTCGGGCGCATCCGGCCGTGGATTGAGCGGGCGCGCGTTGCCGCCGAACAGGATCGCCTCCACCCCTTCCGCTACGCGCCGCAGCGGGGCGTCATCGCGATTGCAGAGCACGGCGATGCAGCCGTCTTCGCCAGGGTACCTGCGCATATCCGCTAGGAAGCCGCGCACCGATCCGGAGTGCGACTGCACCATGCGGCCGGAGCGGTCCTGCTTCACGCGCCAGCCCAACGCGTAGCCCTTGAGGCCCGGCTCGAAGAGCAGTTTTTTCGCGGGCGCCTTGAGCAACTTGCCGCCATGCAACGCGCGATCCCACCGCCAGAGATCCCAGACACTGGTGACGACGCCGCCCATGCCGCGGTATTGAAAGCCATAGCTTCCGTACGGGTGTTCTAGAGCCGAACGCGGACGCCCGCGCGTTGTCTGGCCGATGCTCACGCGCGCACCGCGCGGAGCCGGATCGCCCGTGAAGCACGTGACCTTCATCTTCGAGGGCTTGAACAGATGCCGTTTGCAAAACGTCACGTAGCTCTCGCCGGACGCGCGCGCGATGATCTCGGTCAGCAACGCATAGCCCTGGTTCCAATACTCCCAGTGCGTGCCGGGTTTGTGCTGTGGCCCGCCCTTGAGGAAGCTGGGAAGCACCAGGTCCAGGCGATCGCCACCGCCGCCCGAGTTCGAACCCGGAATCCCCGACGTGTGCTGCAACAAATGGCGCACGGTGATCGCCTTGCAGTCGTCGGGCACGCCCGGGAGATACTTGGCAATCGGATCGTCGAGGCTGAGCTTGCCCTTTTGCACGAGCAGCATTACAGCGGCGGCGGTGATCTGTTTGGTCGTAGAGGCGATCTCGAACAGCGTGGCCGGAGTGTTCTTCAGCTTGCGCTCGGGATCAGCCCAGCCCACGCCGATCGCGGCGACGACCTTGCCGTCCTTGGCCGCGAGTACCGCCCCACTGAATCCCGCCGCTTCGGCGCCTTCGAGCCATGCCGCGATCTGCTTCCCGATCGGACCGATCGCGAGATCCGCATCTTCGCGTCCCGCCGCCGCGAACTGCACAAGGAACAACGCAACGAGCAGGGCGCGAGCGAGCGGGAATTGCATCGAGCCAAGGTAACAGGGCTATCGGGTGCGCTCCTTCATCCATTCAGTCAGCTCGGGCTTCGAGATCCGACCCGCGGCAACACCGAGTGTCGTGACCTCCAGGTCGTCCGGATCCGGCAGGCGACTGACGCCGTTGGACTGCAGGAAGACGAGCGCCGACATCGCGGCCGCGCGCTTGTTCCCGTCGAAGAACGCGTGGTTCATCGCGATGTGATAGAGGTACGCCGCGGCCTTGGTCGCCAATCCGGGATGCAACTCGACGCCGTACATCTGCTGGCGTGGCGTGGCGACCGCGGATTCGAGCAAACCCATGTCGCGAACGCCCTCGATGCCCCCCTCATGTTCGAGGGTGTCCCGCTGAATCAGCAGCACATCGGCGGCACTGAGGTAATGAACCGGATTACTCGGCAAGTCGCTTCAGCATCCCCGCGTACTTCGGCCGCAACTTCGCAATCGCGTCCCGGACCTCGTCTTCGCCGAGTCCAACCTCAACCGGGCTCACGACGAGCGATGTTCCACTGACGGTGATCTGCAACGGGGTCTCCTCGTCGATGCCCAAGGCCTCCATCAGGGCCTTATCAATGACGAGCGCGTGGCTGTTCCCATGCTTCTGGAGCTTTTTGATCATGGTAAGGACAATGTTATAACGGGATTCGGGCGGGTCAACCGCGAATGGTCGCCCGCGAGCGCTGGCCGCGCTGAATTCGCAGCTGAATCCTCGCCCTACCGGTCCATTCCGCGCCGCAGATCTGCCAGGAACGTAGGCAAATCGCACACTCGTCGATGATCATCGCCACTCGACTCGCGCACCTGACAGACCAGATACCGCCGGCCCGCGCCAATCAGGTCTGCGGTGGCCTCGAGACGTTTCATCGCGCGGGGACCTGGCGACGAAGTCAGCTTCACCTCGATCGCCCACAGCTCGCCCGCCATCTCGATCACGAGGTCCAGTTCGTACCCGTCGCTCGTGCGCAGATAGTAGGCATCGAACGGAACCCCGAGTGATGACAGTTCGCCGACGGCTTGTTCGATCACAAACCCCTCCCAGCTTGCGCCGACCCAAGGTTGACCGAGCAACGCCCTCTCGTCCGGCGTGCTGAGGACGGCGTGAAGAAGGCCAGTGTCGCGCCAATAGACCTTCGGGTTCTTGACGAGCCGCTTCCGGATGTTGGCTTGGTAAGACGGAAGCAGTCGGATCAGGAACGCGCCGATCAGGTGGTCCACATAGCTGTTGACGGTGTGGTACGAGAGCCCGAGCCCCTTCCCGATTTGCGAAGCATTCCAAACCTGCCCGTGCACGGCAGCGAGCATCCGAACCAGCCGGTCGGTCACACGCGGCTTCGCGGGCAGCCCCCACGCGGGTAGATCGCGCTGAGCCAAAAGTGTCAGGTAGTCGATTGGCCATTGGGGGTAGGCGCGAGGCCGCAAGACACCACCGTCGGGATACCCGCCGCACATCCAGCGCCGCTTACGGGACGCCTCCGACTCAAGCTCGGTCAGCAGCAGTGGGGTGAGCTCAACTAGCGAAAGTCGTCCGGCCAGCGACTCCGACACCTGTGTCATGAGCGTCGGCGAAACCGATCCGAGCAGGAGAAATCGCCCCATCCGTTTGCGATCCCGATCGATGGCTCCGCGCAGTCGATCGAAGACCTGCGGCCACGATTGCGCTTCATCGAGGATCACGAGTTTTTCGCCCGCGACGAGATCGTCCCACGCGAGGTCGAGGCGCAGTCGATCGGTTTCCTGCTCCAAATCGAAGTAGTGCCCACCGATCGACTTCGCCAATGTAGTTTTGCCGCACTGCCGGGGTCCGACCAGCGCCACGGCCGGATAGTCCGCCAACCGATGCTCGACCAGGCTCTGCACATGCCTCACGATCATGCTTGCAGCATAGAACACAATTTCTATCCTGCAAGCACACCTAGGGAGGCGGAAGCCGACGTGCCCTCTCGCCACGCAGCAGCGATTTCGATCAAACTGCGGCACCCGTGCCGCAAACGGCCACCCTAACTCGCTTCCAGAAACCGACTTGCGAAAATCGGAGGCGGAAATTGTTCCGCTCAGCGACCCAACCGCACGATCCGCCTGAGGTTTTTCAGGATTCGCCCGGGCTTGCGCTTCTTGAGCAGCGTGCGCGGCGTGCCGGGCCTGCTGTACGCGCCGTAGTCGCCGGAGCAGCCCTCGCCATGGAACTCGAACACGATGTAGCGCGCGGGTTCGGGGCCGGGATTGAACATCCCATGCGGCTCGCCTCCCGCGTACCAGACGAACTCGCCGGCCGAGACGGTGCGGTCGAGCGTCTCCACGCGACCCTCCAGGACGATCAGTGCGATGTCGTGGTCATCCGCATGCACGTCGTAGCCCGCCTTCGGCAACACGGTGCTCACATGCGCGTGCAGATTCTTGAGGTGATGCGTGGCTCCGGTGAAGCATTCCTCGCTGCTGAATCCCGCATCGGGCAGATCGGATGTTTCGATCGCACTCACCGTGAACCGCTGCACCGGTAGCGGATGCCTCGTCGCGCCGCGCGACGCGACCCATTTGAACATGAGATACACCACCGGCACGTCGCCGTGGTTGTGAAGCGTGTGGCGGTGAAACGCGGGGTAGTACACGCCATTGCCGGCGGCAACGCGGTGATCGGTGATCGCGCCGCTGCCGTCGTCGTAGCGCAGCGTCGCCTCGCCCTGCACGACGAGCAGAAGTTCCTCATCGACATGGGAATGGGGCTCGTGCGGCGTCTGTCCGGGCGCCAACACGGAGTAGTGCGACCGCATGCGCTGCAGGTTGGCGGACCACCCGTCGAGAAAGTGCTGCTGCCGGATTCGCTCGCCCTTCGGCACGCCGGTCTCGCAATCCATGGCGTGATGGGTCGAGCCAAGACGCGCAAGCGAGGAGTCGAGCACGGGAGGATCCTCGACGAAACTGTTAACGCGCGGATCGGGCTCACCGCCGACGGCGACGCACGGCGGCTTGGGATTCTCGAAAAATCGAAACGGCACCGACAGCTGAGAGAAGTCGGGAATGCGAACCGGTGCGTCGGCGACCGCGTACTGGAACAGCAGCGCATATCTCGTCAAGTCGGGGTTGCCGTTGCTCGATCCATGCCAGAGCCGCCCATCGAAAAAGATCGCGTCGCCATCGGTGATGTCCGGCTGGACCACGTCGCAAGCAGCGGAGGTGAACTCCCGCGCCCACGCACTGACGTCTGAATCGTCCGTCGCTTCACGGGTCGCGCCGTGCGCCTTCGCGATCTCCTGCAGAGACTTCCCGAACGTGTGCGAACCCGGCAGCAGCTTCAGCGAGGATTTCCGGTTCGTGCCCTCCAGCCCGATCCAGACCGTCACGAAGCCTCCCTCGGGTCGCGACGACTCGATGTCGGTGTGCCACGGATGCGTCTGACCGGGATTTCGCTTCAGGAACGACGCGCCCCAAAGGATGAACTGTTCGCCCAGGAGCGGCTTCAGTCGCCGCACGATTGCAGGATGCGTCGCGATGCGGAAGAAGTTCGCGTCGCTCGCGCCGAGGTCCTTGGACCATAAGCACGGCTCGGGAGGCGCACCCGTCCGAATCACGCGCCGGATATCCGCGAGGTCCGCCTCGTCAAAGAGCGACCGTTGGAGGCAGTACCCGTTCTGTTTGAATTCGGCAGGATCAGTCATGGATTGGCCGGGAGCGTACTGAATCCAACGCAGTGTCGAAAGGCGACCGTGGTCGATGAGATTGGGAGGGGCGCGGGGAACCACGAAATTGAGCGGCAGGAACCGAATAGGTGCGGCGCCGGTGCCGCAAACAGCCGACGCAACGCACCATCCGGAGCGGACTTGGGGCAACTCGGTGGTGAAGTTGATTCGAGTTCTGTGGTCCGCGCTGTGGAGTTGATCTCCGAAGTCGCGAATACGCGCGTGGGCTGAATAGGATACGGATTCCGCGGCACCTGTTCTCGTAATGACCGAACCCAGCCAAGAACGCTTCGATCAGGCAGAGCTGCTCAACCAGACAGATTGGATCCGGGCACTGGCGCGGCGGCTGGTCTACGACCCCGGCGAGGTCGATGACGTGATCCAGGACACGTGGGTCGCCCTCATTCGTCGCCCGCCGCTCCGTACCGTGCCGCTGAGGCGTTGGGTGGCGGCCGTCGTGCTGAACCTTGCTCGGCAACGGGGACGCGGCGAAGGGCGGCGTCGGCGGCGCGAGCAGGCGGCCGCGACAGGCGAGGCGATTCAGCCGACCGACGCCATCGTCGCTCGCGCCGAGGCTCACCGGGCGGTCGTTGCCGTCGTGCTCAAGCTTGCGGAGCCTTATCGAACAACCGTCCTGCTGCGCTACTTCGACGCGCTGCCGCCCCGTTCAATCGCGAAGCGCATGGGGTGTCCGGTCGCGACGGTGCACACGCGTCTGACCCGCGCGACACGGAAAATGCGCGACGAACTCAATCAGCGCGGCGGGGGCGACGGACGCGCCTGGCTCTCGCTGCTCGCGCCGCTGCTACTCAACCGGGCGAGCGCCGCCGCGACGACGGCCGCTGTCGCGCTCATTGGCGCGGCGGCGGTCGCGGTGCTCAGTGTCGGGATCGCACTCTGGAGCTCCGGTGACGCTGCCGATCCGGTGCGAGCCGCCTCGCCTCCGCCGCGCACGGTGCCGACGCCCGTTTCGGTGAAACCGACAGAAGAGCATGTGCCGGCTCCGGCCGAGGCCGCGTTGACCGCGCGCATCGTCGATGGGGCCGGGCAGCCGATTGCAGACGCGCAAGTCTGGGCCCTGCGCGGAGAGGGCTCGCCCGCGATCGGCATGACGCGTCCACTCGATCAGTTGGATGCGGCGTGGCGGGCGTTCCAAGCGCAGACCGCTCGCGAGCCCGACATGCAATCGGACGCCGATGGACGCTTCAAGCTGGTTGGGCCGAGCGCCCGCGCGCTGATGGTCGGAAAGCCGGGCTACCAGATGGTGATGGTCCGCCCGCCGTTCGACGATCGCGAGATCATCCTTAGTCGTCGCCTGGTGACGAAGGGCGCGATACTCGGTCCCGATGGCACTCCGGTTGCCGATGCCCGCGTCACGCTGGTCAGCGGCGACACGTTTCAGTTCGCGGCGCCCGTTCGTCTCGCGGAAGCCCGAACCGACGAGCGGGGCCGCTTCTCATTCCCGGGGCACCCGGGCGGCATCGCGGTCTGGATTGAACACCCCGACCACCCATCCCAGTACTTTCGATATTGGGATTCGCTGCTCAAAGAGATGTCGCGCGACCCGAACCTGTGGCATCCGATTCGGTTGACAGCGTGGGCAACCGCCTCCGGGCAGGTCGTGAGCGAAGCGGCGGGAGAGCCGGTGGTTGGCGCCTACGTGGCCATCATCGGCACCATGGGTCAGTTCTTTCCCTTCAGGACGCGCACAGACGGCCAGGGCAAGTTCACGCTGCGCTACGGCGCGCTGCCGGAGCGGACGCTCTTTCTCCAGGTTGACGCGGGGGATGCGGGATCGAGCCGACTCCTACTCAAGAATGCGGCGAAGAACCTGCGCATCGTGCTGGGACGGGCTGTTGCCATTCGTGGACGAGTTGCAGGCGCCGAGGTGCCCGGCGCTCACGTCTACTTGTTGCAGCAGGGCAGCCCGTGGCGTTCGGGCACGGTACAAGCCGACGGATCCTTCTCGATCCGCGGCATCAGCGCGGCGGCGCCCGCTTGGGTGATCTTCGACCCTTGGCATCCGGAGTGGGAAGACAGTGCCGCGATCGACGCGATGGACCTCACGCGCTCACAGCTTCCCGTGGCCTCGTTCCACCAGCCGGTGGTAATCAACGTGCGGCGCAAGGGCACGCTGCGCGGCCGAATTCGGACGCCTTCCGGAAAGCCCGTTCGCGGCGCGCGCCTCGAATTCATCTACCACCCGTCACTCGCGGCATCCGGATCCCTGGGCTACATCGGCGTGCCGCAGGCAATTGAGATGGGACAGCCTAACGAGAAGGGTGAATTCGTCTGGCGTGGCGTCACGCGCCGAGTTCAGATTATGCCGCTCCAGGTTCGTGCGCCGGGCCACGTCAATCGACGTTTCGATCTGCCGGCGCCGCCCGAGGGCGCGCCGGCATACGAAGTCACGATCGAGGTGCAGCCGGGGCATTGTCTCGAAGGCCGTGTGCGCTACGAAGATGGCACACCGGCGCCCAACGTCCGTATCTACGCGGGGCAGGTGCGCCGTATCGAAGACCAGGAGTCGCGCGTGCGTCAGCGCGTTCAGACCGATGCGGACGGGCAATTCGTGCTCGACGCGCTGACCGACGAGGCGTTCCACCTGTCCGTGTCGCCGCCGCGTGGCTGGCTGACGCCGAAGTACCGCACCGCGAAACCGGGCGGCGCGCCGGTCGAGTTCATATTGCTGAAGGGAGCCGCGTTCACCGGCATCGTGCAGGACGAACTCGGCAAGCCCATTCCAGGTGCTTCCTTGATCGTGTCGGGCAAGGGCATGCGGGGAGTTGAGCGTGCGACCGCACGCGCCGACGGAACCTTCCGCTTCGAAGCACTCAAGGCGCGTTCGTATGAACTGCAGATCTGGGCGCGCGGGTTTCTCGGCATCGTCGGGCAGCCGCTGACCATTCCCACCGACCCCATGACCATTACCCTGCAACGCGGCTTCACGATCTCCGGAACGGTATCGGGCCACGACGGCAAACCGGTCGCCCGTGTGCTTGTGTCCGCATCGCGCACAAGCGGCGCCGAGGGCTTTGCCGGACGCTACGTCGAGGAGTACACCGATACGCAGGGGCGATACAAGTTGGCCGGTCTCTCGGCCGGTCGGTTCCGCATCGCCGTCCGCCCGCTGCTCTCGCGTAGCCCACACGTATTCGACGTGATCGAGCAGGTCGAGTCGGGTACGACGCGCGACATCCGTGGTCGTCTGGGGCTCTACGTGTCGGGCGTCGTGCGGGACGCGGACGGCAACGGGGTCGAGAACGCGACCGTTGAGGCCTTCCCGTCGCCTATCGGCGGGCCGAAAACGACCGGCATCGATCGAATCACGGTGCGCGCCGACGAGAACGGCCGCTACCGGCTGGGTCCGCTGCTGAAGGGGCGGTACGACCTGCTCGCCTTCTCGCTCGACCGGACAGTGTGCGGCTATCGGTGGGACGTGGAGAGCCACGGGGCCGGCATCGACCTTACGATCGGGACGGGCCGCGCCCTGACCGCCCAGGTTCTCGACCACGAAGGCGAACCGGCAGAGGCCAACGTGTATTTCGGCGTCGTCGGGAGGCCGCGCTGGCAGGTTCATGTTTTCGCGCAAGGGCGACTCAAGGAAGGCCGCTTCAAGCTGCGCGGCCTGCCTCCGGGGAAGCTCCGCATGAAGGTCGTACCCTCCACCTACCACGTCGTCGGTTTCCGTGGCGAGCAGATCGACCCCAAGGACGGAGAGCACCTCGCGTTGCGGCTGCCCAAGCCGCCCGAGCCGGATTAGTAATATCGGGAACGCCGGAGCGACTCGCGGGATCGTTAGGGTAGATGTCGATGTCCCGCCGCTCGCTCGAGGAACTCCTCGCCCACCAGACCGCGATTCAGAACCTTGCGCGTTCGATGTTGGGCGACCCGCACGCGGCCGACGACGTGGTCCAGGACACGTTCGTCGCTGCTCTGCGACACCCACCGGAGGGAGGGGCGACGCGGGCGTGGCTCTCCCGCGTCGCCCGAAATTTCGCCCTGCGTTCGCGCCGCTCGGCA
>Ga0164315_10001743_pt1 | contig 16442 bp, 9 predicted proteins | sample GuaBasSedimGuay6_FD_113737 | JGI IMG/M metagenome (GOLD analysis project Ga0164315, IMG submission 113737) | Subseafloor sediment microbial communities from Guaymas Basin, Gulf of California, Mexico - Guay6, Core 4569-2, 0-3 cm | ecosystem: Environmental > Aquatic > Marine > Hydrothermal vents >...
CAAAACCGTTGCCGACCAATATGGTCAGGGCGGAATATGGAATAATACAGTAAACACTCTCAAAGTGAAAGAAGATTGTTCTCCTCAACTTACCATGAAAGTTACACTTAAACATAGCAGAAGAAAAGCAGTAAAAGTAATGGCTGGATTTTCAACTGACACAACAGCAACCGAACCTGAATATTTAATCGATTTCCCAATATTCAACTATCAGGGAGGTAATAATTTTATGCAGGGAGGTACAACTGAAGAAGATAAAACCATTGAGTTTGGACTAGATATTTCATATTTTCTAAGTTATCTTGAAGTGGGTGAGTATGCAAAATTTTTCCTGCGAGTAAACGAACATGATCCCGAACAATGGGGTAGCGGAAAGATTGTTAGTTTCTCATTAATGGATTATACAAATGGAGTAAACGAAATAATATGTAACGAGTCGAATATTGGCATTCCTCACAATGGATCTGTCACTGTTTCAGTTGTTCACGAACTCAATCATGAAGAAATTAGTATTAACAACGCAAGTCTGCCACCTGCTCCTGTAGGATTATCCTACAATTACCAACTCAATGCTTCAGGTGGCTCAGACCCATATTTGTGGAGTATTAATTATGACTACACTGAAACTGATGATACCGGAATTTTTCCTTCAGTGACTGCAAATCACCTCTATCTTCCAAACAATGATAAAGGAACTGTTGATCAACCCATTGACTTTTCATTTCCATTTTATGGCAATAATTATGAAACCATTACGATTCACGCCGATGGCTTTTTAAAATTTGATAATGACCTTTACAAATGGCCATATTTCCAGTCGGATGAATTGCTATTTAAGAAAACTGCACTTATTGCTCCATTCATGGCCGACCTGAGAATTTATCCATCTGAGGGTGATGGAATTTGGTATGAAGGTGATGAGTCAGGTGCGATATTTTACTGGAAGGCATCGTTAATTGGACAAGCCTCAGATACTGATCTGAATTTTTGTGTTAAACTATTTCCTGATGGAGACATTAAGTTCTATTATGGAACAATGGAAACCAATGGAGCAATTCAATGGTATGGTGGCACTTCGAAAGGTAATAGTATTGATTATCAATTTTTAGGAATTTCGGGTGATGTTAGCATTACCAACAATTACAACATCGATTTTGCCTGTCCATTTTACCCTAATGAAATGACCATTTCAGATGATGGCATCTTCAGTGGCACACCACAAGGAAATTACACAGGAATGAATATTAAGTTTAAAGCCACCGACAATAATAATATCTTCACGACAAAGACATTACAATTTTCGGTTGGAAATATTATTATCGACCCATCAATTATCTCGGGTGATGATGATATTATTGAATATGCTGAGAACACAAATTTAAGTATTGACTTAACAAATTCATCAGGTGTTGATATGACGGATGTCTTTATGAATATCTACATAAACGACACTAATTTTTCTTTAATTGACAGTACACAGTTTATTGGCAATCTTGGAAATGATAGTACAGTCAACTTGATTGATGCATTTAACTTTGATGTTTCACCTCAAATACCAAATTATCACAACCTAATAATTGAGACTGAAATTATTTCTGATGATACTACTTACACTAGCAACTTATTCTTTACTGCCTATTCTCCTTTTATTCATACAGATAGTGAGTTTGTAGATGATGGCGCTAATAATATTCTTGATCCTGGGGAAACCACAGATATAATTGTAGATATTGAAAATTCCGGAGGCTCAGATGCTGACAATATCACCTTTGAACTTAGGTCAGATGATTCCTATGTGACAATTAATTCATCATCTGAATCTATTCCCTTTCTCCCAATTGATTCAGTGTCTCCACTAACCTTCAACATTAGCGTTGATGAAAATACATCAACAGGACATCCTATTGAGTTTATTCTTGATATTTCAACAAACATAGGATATGTAAATTCTGATACTTTTTCTCTAAGTGTAGGTTTTTCTGATGAAGATTTTGAAAGTGGGAATTTCAGTCATTTTCCATGGGGGTTTACTGGAGATAAAGACTGGATAATTTCCAGCGACCATGTTTTTCAAGGTATCTTTTCTGCTCAATCGGGTAATATTTCATACAACCAGGAATCATCACTAATTATGGATCTTAATGTTGAGACTGAAAGTGAAATAAGTTTTTACCGAAAAGTATCTTGTCAGGAATTCTTATCAAATAATAATGAGGATTATTTTAGTTTTTTAATTGATGGTGTTGAGCAGGAAAGATGGGATGGACAAATTGATTGGGGTAGAGAGTCTTTCTCAGTTTCTATGGGTCATCATCGTTTTGAGTGGAGATTTCAAAATGACCATAACATAAGTTCTTACTTTAATCGTGCATGGATCGACAGTATTAGTTTTCCTTCAGCAACATATATTACACATGATTTAAATTTCAATCATGATGAAATACATCAGGAAATGGAACCTGAAACAGTAAAAACTGATACATTAATAATTTCAAACCTAAGTGATTTTGGAGAAGTTAATTATCAAATTCATATTGATAATTCTTTGCAACAAACCGCCAACAGAAGTATTGCTGGCTCTTATCTCGAATGCTCGGATAAATATCTTATTGCTGGACAGAATTTCCAATGGACATTTTCAATGAGAAACGTAAGTGAAGATAATGAGTGGATTAAAGATATTTACATGAGTTTCCCAACCGGAATAATAATTGATTCTGTAACAGATTTTGTTGGTGGTTCGGGTGGTGATCTTGAAGATAATTTAACGCCTGGAAATGGTGTAACTATTAACTGGCATGGTGAAACTGATGAGGGTTATGGATTAATAAAAGGATTTGAATCTGCAGAGGCAATAGTTTATGGGCATTCTGAAACTACATTTACAGAAGATTTTTCAATAACATCTGAAATTCAAGGTGATATCTATGGTGGTGATCCTCATATTTTATTTTTCAATAACGAGTTTAAAAACCTTGGCGAAACCAATAATTGGATAACATTAGATACTTTAGAGGGAACTGTTAACTCAGGCTTTTCTGATAAACTCATTTTAAATTTTAACAGCGTTTCAATTCCGGAAGGAGAGTATTTCTGCGAACTTATTATTAGCGATAATTTCAAAAATGAAACAATTATACCAGTTTCCTTATTGGTTGATATTAATGTTGGAAAAGATGAATCAACTGAGACTTTGAATTATTTCAAGGTCTACCCAAACCCTTTTGTTAGAACTGTTAGTCTTACTTTCGACTTAAAACAACAAAGTGAAGTAAAACTTAAAGTTATTGATACAAGAGGTAATATGATTAAGGAAAAAGATTTGGCTACTTTATCCAATGGGAAACATAATGCAGAATTGGATTTATCTCAAGTAGCTCCGGGAATTTACCTTATTGAATTGGAAATTAATGGAAATTCCGTTAGAAAGAAAATTATTAAGACTCACTAACAACCTCCGTTCGGCCTAGAACCTCAAAGTTAAATTTGATTAATCACCTGAAATACAACAGAAATAAAATAAATGGTTGTCATTCCGACCAGAGCGCAGCGGAGTGGAGGAATCTCCTAGATAAGCCCCTTTTACCCATGGAGATTTCTCCATGCATAATACTACGATGCTCTCCGTATCATTTAGTCGAAAAGACAACAAAACTTAATAAACTGGTACAAAAAGGTTAAGGAGATTTTTTATCAAATAATTGAGATTAACACTAAAGTCAAATAAGAACCTTTCATAATACACTTTTCAACCCCTACAACTTCTATCTATTCTCTGACAATTACTTATGCACATCCTTAATAAAAGCCTCAACTTCTGGCACACCACCCTGATAAACCAGGTATCCATTGTAAGGTTCGCGGTTTGTGATTTCATCGTTGATAGGCGTAAGCATCATACGTTTAACCTCTTCAGGTTCTTCAGTTTGACCCAAAACCCAACTTAATTTTACCCATGCAACTTCGGGCAGCATATTTCCGGCAGGGATTATTCCCTTAGCCATCATATCACGACCTGTATCATAAACAAACATATGCACATAGCCCCACAATGTTTGAAGCGTCATATACATATGAACACCTTTTGCATGCGCTCTTTCAATGGCAGGATAAAGTTCTTTGTTAACATGGCCCAATCCGGTACCTACAAAAATAATTCCTTTGTAACCTGCATCAACAAGTGCATCAAGCGTATCGGGAGCCATACCTGGATAATAATAAAGCATGGTAACTTTGTCGTGAAAGAAAGGCAGGATTTTTACATCCTTATCGTTACGACGTTTATTGTAATTCTTTTTAATTGGCAATATCTCATCGCGGTTTATCCTTGCCAAAGGAGTATCACCAATGGTCCGAAAAGTAGAACGATATGATGAATGCATTTTTCTTACTCTTGTGCCTTTATGAAGCAGGCCATATTCATCAGAAGTTGGTCCAAACATACAAATCTGAACCTCCGCAATATCAGATTGTCCGGCCGCCTTCATGGCATGCATAAGGTTCAGTGCTGCATCAGAACTAGGTCGGTCGGAGGAACGTTGTGAGCCTACAAGTACAACAGGAACCGGAAGATTCTGACACATAAATGTTAGTGCCGCTCCAGTATGATGCAAAGTATCTGTTCCGTGTCCAATAACAATTCCATCAATACCTTTTTCAATTTCTTTACCAATGGCTTTGGCAAGAGCCATATATTGTTTTGGCCCCATATTCTCGGAGAATACAGCAAAAATCTTTTCCGTATCGAGGTTACAGATATCTGCAAGTTCAGGCACTGCACCATAAAGTTCTCCTGGCGAAAAAGCAGGAATAACTGCTCCTGTACGGTAGTCTAGTCTGGAAGCAATAGTTCCTCCTGTACCAAACAATTTTACACTTGGTAAACCAGGAGTAAATGGGAATTGCTTTTCAGGAATTTTATAATTGGCTTTTTTGTACCCAGTCTCTACCATAGATGTAATCGTACGGGTATCAATGCCAATATTGTAGCCAGTAATAATTTTAACCACAATATGTTTATCATCATCATTTTCTGCCCTTGGCAAGACTGTTCCTTCAAACGAACCTCTGGTAGTTTCTACTTTAGTAGTTCCCCAAACCCTAACCTGATACTTCTTCAGTATCTCAAGAGCATCTCCTTTATATCCTTGAAAAATATCGTTGTCCATTTTAAATCTCTTTACTTAATTCATGCAAACTAATGTTTCCGATGGCCGAATTTCTCAATTGTCCCATAATCCAGTTTCTACGGTCAGCCTCACTAATTTCTGTTTTTCCGTTTGCAAACTTCTCCTTTAAAATTGGAATTCTTGCCACCAGGTCTTCCTTGGATTTTCTTTTGTGTTTTAGACTTGCAATTATGGAATCAAATTCCATCATCGGATGCTCCATTAGGAAAGGCAGCATTTTTTCGGCTAGTTTAAAATCAAGTCCTTTACTTTTCAGGAATTCAAATAATCTCAGAATTACCCTGTAATTAAATTCCTCATTGGATTTAAACTGCCCTTCGGCAAATTTCAATCTATGTCCTAAAAAGGTTCCCAGATAAGACGGTGTAATTTCTGTTTTCGTAATTATTTCTTCCATTAATGGAAATAAATCCTTTGAAAACAAATATGTGTAAACATCTTCAGGAACATTCCAATCTTTTAGTTTTCGATATCTGTCGATAATATCTTCTGGCAATCCGCTTTCAAGAGATTTGATGTAATCATCTTCAAGAGGAATTGGCGCAGTATCGGTATCAGGATACATACGGTCGGCACCAGGTAGAACACGCTCAAAAATCGTAGTCCCATCAGTAAGAGATTTTCTTGTTTCCTCAGGAATTCCTTCCAATGCCATAATGCATCTTTCTTCAATTGTCTCAAGAGCAGTTTTAACATCTGCCTCTGGCCCCCAGAAAACTATCTGAGCATCACCATCATTACTTTTAAGGCTTTTCTTAATAAAGTCAAGGTCACCTTCATTCATCGAATTATTAAGTTCCTCCGAATGAAGCATATTAGGCTTTTCGATACAGGCAATAACTTTTAAACGATCGGTTATTTCATTGGCAAACATCTTTCCCGGCTGAGTAAACCACGAAAAACTTCCTTCAAATGCAGGTAGATTTACTGCAATAATTTTAAAGTCGTTTTTCTTTGCATTAATTAGCAATTCGCTATTAAATGCAGAATAATCAGAAATATCAAAATGGCTTATTTTCCATTTATTTACCTCAGCCCCTTTTTCTATTAAATAGTCTTTCATCCGCAATAGCGACCACTGACGAAAAACTTCATTATGTGTAAGTTCAGGTATCCATTTTGTGTGTGCCACTCCTTTTATCTCTACCCTTGAACCACCTCGGCAACTAACGTTCACATCCTGTCGCCCGGCTCCAATTCCAGTTCTCACTTTTCCGGTACTCCTATTAAGGAAACGTATGTAGTCGCAGCCTTCCTTTACCTCATCAGGATTTACAAAATCAGGATAAGTCACTGTTTCAATCAGTGGCATTCCAAGTCTGTCGGTCTTGTAAACACGTTTATGACCAATATCAGAAATCTCACGACATGAATCTTCCTCAATACTCAGTTGAATCAGTCTGATTTTTTTATTTGGAAGTTCCAACTCACCTTCAACACCAATAATTGCAGTCCGCTGAAAGCCTGTAGGAATACTGCCATCAAGATATTGTTTACGCGTGATGTGAACCTCTCCCACAACGTTTAGTTTTGAAAGTAATGAAATCTCAATGGAAATTCCCAATGCCTCCCTATTCAATGGAAATGGTGGCGTGTCATCAACTTCGTAAGTACACGCAGTTTCATTTTTTATTCTGTAAGTTATCTCCTTACGGGTTCTGAATTCCATTAGGGCGGTTCCGTCATATTCACCTAGTTCACTTAGAGTTGGTCGCATATGTCGGATTATCTCCGCATCATAATCATCGCTATGATTGTAGATTCCGGCAGGGCAATGGCAAAACATCTTTTCCTTCGTCAGCAGTTGCTGATGGACTTCCAGTCCTGACATAAAGCCAACTTTGTCGTAATCCTGTTGTTTAGCATCCCTTCGGGGAAGCCATCCGGAATCTTTTTTTGTTTTATCGTAATTATCTTTGGAACTAAAACTCATTGTTTTTGCTTTGAAAAAATAAATGCCAAATTTAGGAAAAAGAGAGGCTGTTTAAACTAATAATTATTCTAAATATGAAAGTCTGTGACTTTCATTTATTTAAAGGTTGAAGATGCAATCTTCAACCTTTAAATAAAAATTAGAAACTGGGCTATGTCTGTGACTGTGAACTGGGCTAAATCTACAACCTGGGCTAAGTCTGCGACTGTGAACTGGGTTAAGTCTGTGACTTAACCCCACAAATAAAAGAAAGTTTGCAACTTTCTCCAAGAACAAAAAAAAACTGTAAATTAGCAAAAACCCCAAATCATGCCTAAAGCCTTCAAATTCAACAATCCTGATGGAATTTACTTTGTCACTTTTACAGCAGTTGACTGGATTGACATTTTTACACGACCTGTTTACAAAGAAATTATTGTTGACAGTTTAACCTATTCGATTGAAAATAAGGGATTAATAGTTTATGCCTGGGTGATAATGAGTAATCATATGCATATGATCATTTCTGCTCAGGATAATTATAAACTTTCTAGTATTGTCAGGGATTTTAAAAAATTTACATCAAAACGTATCATTGAAGAAGTACAAACAAATCCTCTTGAAAGTCGCAAAAACTGGATGTTATGGTTATTTAAAAGCCATGGAGAGGCAAATTCAAATAATGAAAATTATCAATTTTGGGTTCAAGACTATCATGGAGTAGAACTGGACAACAACAAGATGATGGAGGGCCGACTAAATTACACTCATAACAATCCAGTTAAAGCACAACTAGTTTCTGAGCCCGAAAACTACATTTTCAGTAGTGCTACTGATTACACAGAAGGTGGAAAAGGTTTGGTCGAAGTTGTTCTTCTTCAATAAAGAAAGTCACAGACTTTCATTTATTCAAAGGTTGAAGATGCAATCTTCAACCAGTAATTAAAAATTAGAAACTGGGCTAAGTCTGTGACTTAGCCCCACAAATAAAAGAAAGTTTGCAACTTTCGCCACAAACAAGTTAGCTTTCAAATAAACTTAAGTATTAAAACTTTCTTTCTATTTTTGCGTTTCAATACTTGCGATGCAATTAAAACACATTTTATTATCCATTTTAGTATTTGTTATTTCTGCTTCAAACGCCCAGCAGAAATCACGTGTTTATGTCAATCGTGCCGATTTACAACTTTATGATGAGTCTTTTGGGATAGATATCGAAAGATTGATAGGTAATGTCGTTCTCCGCCATGAATCAACTTTATTTTATTGCGACAGTGCACATCTAAACAGCAAGAGCAGAAATTTTGAGGCATTTGGAAATGTACATATTCATGTTAATGACACAGTAGATGTTTATGGAAACCGTTTACTTTATTCTGGTGCAGGAAGGATTGCGAACCTTTACGACAGTGTAAGGCTTGTGGATAAAAAAACTGTGCTTACAACACAGCACCTTATCTTTAATCGTCAAACTAATATTGCGTTTTATGATGTAGGTGGTAAAATTGTAAATGAAGAAAATACACTTACAAGCCAAAGAGGACATTATCATACTAATAGCAAAATATTATATTTCCGAAAGGATGTTGTTTTGATAAACCCTGATTCAGAGACATACTCTGACACTCTGATCTACAACACAGTAAGTAAAACTGCTTTTTTTAAGGGACCAACAGTCATCAGGGGGCAGGAAAGTATTATTTATTGTGAAGATGGCTGGTACGATACTGAAAGTGACTTTTCAGAATTATCTCATCGACCGAGCATAAGCAATGCCGAACAAACAATTACCGCTGACAGTCTCTTCTACAATAACAGCACTTCATACGGACTGGCAACTGGAAATGTGATAATTGACGATACTATTCACAGTATAATTATTAAAGGTAAAAAAGGTGAAATATGGGATGGCAAGGGATTGTCATACATTACTGACAGCGCTGTTGCAATTTCATATGATGAGACTGACTCTCTTTTCATCCATGCTGACACACTTTGGATGCACTTTGATGAAGAACGCAAAGCAAAGAAAATGATGGCTTACTACAATGTGAGGATGTACAGAGAAGATTTGCAAGGTGTATGCGATTCATTGATTTACACCATGACAGACTCCACCATCAGGTTTAAAAAAGATCCTGTTCTGTGGACAGGAAAAAATCAACTTACTGCTGACTCAATAAATGTAGTTGCTTCTGGTGGAAAAATTGATTCACTAATTATGTTCAACTCAGCATTTATTATCTCACGCGACACTCTTGATTCCTTCAATCAGATAAAAGGTAAAAATATGACCGGATATTTCATTGATAACGAATTACACAAAATTAATGTTGATGGAAATGCTCAAATAGTTTATTGGATCCGTGAGGAGGATGGCCATCTTGTTGGAATAAACTTTTCTGAATCAAGCACTATGGAAATAAAACTAAAGGATAATGAGATAAATACCATCAACTTAATAACCTCACCCAATGAAAAAATGTATCCTCAGGAAGAAGTAAGTAAAGAACAGGAAAGGCTTAAAAATTTCCTCTGGCGGGAAGAATTAAGACCTGAAAATAAGTTTGATATTTTTACTCCAAAGAAAATAGAAAACCCTAAGCAAGAACCAGAAAATTAAAACAGCGAAAATTTAACGTACCTCTTAGGATTCTCTCTGATATCTAGCAACAGAAGATTAAGTTCTTCAGCCGAGCGATTGAGTTCCATGTACAAAGTATCGTTATGCATTAACATTCCAACTGTACCTTGCCCTTCATTTATCTGTGTTAGAATAATATTCAATTCATCAATAGCATTATTAGCACGAGTTAAGGTTCCTCCAATATCCACTTTGCTTAGCGAATCGCTTACAACTTCAAAGTTTGCTAATATGTTACTAATTCTATCTCTGTTTTGACTAAGCGTTAGTGTTAACGAATCAACATTTTGAAGAATAGCAGAAATATTTGAGCGTTCTGTAATCACCAACGAATCAATATTAGTAGTGGTATTCTCTAAGTTTGAGAAAGTTCTTCTCATGCTATTGAAACTCTCAGAAAGATTTGCAATGGCATCCTCGTTTAACACTGCCTGAAATGCTACTACCAATGAGTCAATTGAGCCGAGTAAATTTTCTGCCTTAATCTTTATTGGTTGAACCTGAGCATTTACCTCATCCATAAGTGAGGCTTCGATGGATGATGCAAGTGTATCTCCACTCTTAATATTTTCTACTCCGTCGCCCAACCTTAGGTCAATGGCTTTCGAACCCATTAGGTCAGCACTGTAAATTCGTGCAATAGAATTTTTTGCAATCGGAAACTTGTTTTGTAATGTTAAAACAACAATAATATCTCCTGTCATATTTGGATTAAAATAGATGTCACTAACCTGCCCGACTTTAAAGCCATTAATCATTACAGGGTTAGCAACAGCAAGTCCGCTAACTTCATGATAATCTGCATACACTACTGTTTGTTTGTTGAAAATATCCTTTCCTTTCAGGAAGTTGTACCCCCAAACAAAAATAAATACTGCAACAATAAATGTGAACCCTATGAATAATTTTTTGTAAACCGACATGACAGTTTCTTATGGTTAATTTAACTAATGTTTAAAGCAAGTTCAAACACATTTAACATATGTATCAAAAGTAATCAATAATAAAACGTACGAACTTGTAAAAATGTTATTTTTCGTTAAGAAGTTGTTTTGCTTCTGAGATGGATATCCTTACCCCACTATTAAAGGCAACGGTAAAAGCATCGCCAAAGCCCTTTTCTCTTACAATTTTCTTGTGTTTCTCAGCTTCTTCAACTGCATAATATGTCCCAGTAGTATATTTAAAAACTCCATTATGCTCATAAACTACAATATCAGGAAGCGACTTAAACCGATTGTCATTTAATTTGAGTTTTAGTGGACTTGTGTAAAACTGTACTCTAAAAACTACATTCCTTTTTACATCTTTATCTAATTCTGTTTTTACTTCTGTTTCATTAACTATAGCACTAGTTTTCATAGCCTCTTTCCTGTAATTATAAACGCCATTTTCCTTTTCATATTCACGCTTATATTCTTTTACTGCTCTGTAAATTGCTGATGCCATATATGTTTGTCCTTTTTCTGATTTAAGGAAAGCCTCTTCAGTGCTGTTACTTAAATATCCAAGTTCGACAAGCACCGATGGCATTGCGGTACGCCACAAAACAAGGAAGCCAGCCTGATGGACTCCGCGGTCTTTTCTTCCAACACGATTTTTAAACTGCTGCTGAATTCTATTTGCCAAATCAAGGCTTTGAGCCAGATGCTCACTCTGAAATAAAGTTAATCCAATATATGATTCTGGTGAACTAGCATTAAACCCATCATACAAATCTTCCTGGTTTTCTTCCAGCATTATTGCAGCATTCTCAGTCATTGCCACCTCCATATTACGTTTGGTACGTTTATCTTCCACCCCCAGGGCATATGTTTCAGCACCATAAGGCGATCTTGATGGGTTTGCATTACAATGGATTGAGATAAACAAATCGGCTTCAGCTTCATTTGCTATTTTACCTCGTTTATGAAGTTCCACAAATTTATCTGTCTTTCGTGTGTACACAACTTTTACTCCAGGTAAGTTTTGTTCAATATACCTTCCGGTTTTTAGTGCAACTGAAAGAGCAATATCCTTTTCCATACTTTTTTTACCCAAGGCACCAGGATCTTTTCCTCCGTGACCTGCATCAATAACTATGGTTGATATTTTTCCTGTATTTTGTCCTAATACAATAATGTTGAAACTGAAAGACAACACAAACGCAATACATATTGTTAACAATCGTTTCAATTTATATAATCTAAATTTTGGAATTATATTTGCAATGTATTTCTCCATAGAAGTTGATTTAAACAAAAGTAAATAAACCATTTTGCAAAAAAGTAGTCAGGCCGGTATTTTATTAACATGCATGTGGTTAATATTACATTGTTTTCTATCTAACGATGTTGCAGCCTTTACATTGCATCCGAAATTAAATTCTGAAAACATACAATTACACATTTTACCTGACAGTACTGTAATTTCTGACACTATTGTGTTTGATACCATCAGTAACAATTCACAACTCACAGATACAATTATTAATTTCCCAGTAACGAGTGACACCATTGAAGTTCAAGAAAAACGAGCAACAATTGATGCAATGGTTGAAAGAATAGCCAGAGATTCAATAGTTCAGGACATACAAAATAGAAAAGTATTTATGTATGGTGATGCAATTATTAATTATGAGGATATTACTTTAAAAGCTGCATATATTGAAGTCGATTTCAGAACTAATCAGGTTTTTGCAAAAGGAATTAAAGATTCAACAGGCAAGATAATTGGTGCACCTGAATTTACTGAGGCAGGGCAAACATTTAAGGCACAAACAATGTCTTATAATTTCGATACAAAAAAAGGTATTATCAACAAGGTAATAACTGAAGATGATGCAGGGTTTTTACATGGCCAGAAGGTTAAAAAACTGGAAGACAATACTATTAATATTAAATATGGACAATATACGACTTGTAATCTTGAGGAGAACCCGCATTTTTCCTTCAAATTTAATAAGGCGAAGGTTATTCCTGACAGCAAGATAGTTACAGGCCCAGCATATATGGAGATTGAAGGCATGCCCACAATACTTGGATTACCATTTGGTTTTTTCCCAAATAAAATGGGTCAAAAGTCAGGGATAATAATTCCTACTTATGGAGAGTCAAAAGACAGAGGATTTTATTTGGAAAACGGAGGATACTATTGGGGCATAAATGAATATCTTGACTTTCAGATTACAGGTGATATTTATTCGAGAGGAAGTTATGCTGTAAAACCAAAATTACGTTACAAAAAAAGGTATAAGTTTAACGGCTCTTTTGATGCCGGATATGCAATAAATGTGATAGGTTTAAAAGGTGCTGCCGACTATTCAAAGTCAACTGACTTTAGAATAAGGTGGACCCACAGACAGGATCCTAAGGCTAGGCCACGAAGTACTTTTACTGCCAATGTAAATATCGTAAGTTCAAACTTTGTTAAATACAATGTTGTTGATGTTAACGATTACCTATCCAATGAATTTCAATCTAGTGTAGCATACCAAACAAACTGGGCAGGTAAGTATTTTCTTACTGTTAATGCAAGCCATCGACAAAATACAAAAACTCATGCCGTTCAGGTTAATTTACCAGAATTAACATTTTCTGTTAACAGATTTTATCCTCTTAGAAAGGAAAGTGGTAAAAAAAGGTTTTACGAAGACTTGAGTATTTCTTATAACTTAAATGCCAAAAACACTGTAAGCACTTTTGATTCATTATTGTTTACATCTCATGCCTTAAACACCATGCAAAATGGAATCATTCATAAGATTCCTATCAGTCTGCCTGCTAAAGTTTTCAAATACTTCAACCTTAATACTTCAATAAACTTTACCGATAGGATGTACAGTCAAAGTTTTAGACAGTTTTGGTCTGAAGATACACTATTTCAAGATAATGACACTATTGTTGGTTATGTTAGAACAGATACCGTTCCTGGTTTTAGAAATACAATAGATTTTAGTTTCTCTTCAACACTTACAACTAAAGTTTATGGGATGCTAAAATTTAAAAAAGGTCCTCTGAGGGCTGTAAGACATGTTTTTACACCTAGTGTTGGTTTTTCATACACACCGGACTTTAGTACAGAAACCTGGGGATATTACGATACTTACCTCGACACAACAGGAGCAGAGATAAAGTATTCACATTTTGATGGATCTATTTATGGGTCGCCACCCCAACAAAAGTCAGGTAGGTTGAATTTTAGTTTTGGAAATAACCTTGAAGTTAAGGTTAAGTCGAAAAAAGACACAATAACTGGAATGAAAAAACTTGTGCTTATTGAGAACCTTACATTTTCTGGAAATTATGACCTAGCAAGGGATTCAATGAATTTATCTCATTTATCAGTTCAGGGAAGGACTAAACTCTGGAAAAATATGAGTTTGATGTACAGTTCGAGATGGGATCCATATGCTCTGGATTCATTGGGTGACAGAACCAGTAGGTATGAGTGGGATGTCAACAGGAGACTTTTCAGACTCGATAATACAAGTTGGAACCTTAGTTTTAGTTTGAAGTTTAGCGACAAAGACTTCGAGAAGAAAGAAAAAGAATCCTCAAAAGCTACTGAAGACGAAATGGATGATATCAATACAAACATTGATAGTTATGTAGACTGGAATATTCCGTGGTCACTAAATATGTCGTATAATTTTACTTACACTAACAACCTTACTTACATAAATTTCATAAAACAGCCAGAGAAGACAATTGTACAAACATTAAGTTTTAGCGGTCAAATAAATATTACTCCCAAATGGAAATTTACCATGCGTTCTGGATGGGACTTCACTTCTAATCAATTGGCCTACACATCAATAAACCTCTACCGCGATCTGCATTGTTGGGAAATGCGCTTCAGTTGGGTACCAATTGGGCCACGACAGAGTTGGAACTTCTCCATTAATGTAAAAGCATCCATTTTACAGGATTTAAAACTCAACAAGAAAAAAGATTTTAGAGATATTTAAGATGTGTTGGAAGTCGGGGTAATAATCTGAACTCAAAACGCTGAAATTCCAGTAATATCAAATCCTGTTATTAAAAGATGAATATCATGAGTTCCCTCATAAGTTATTACTGATTCCAGATTCATCATATGACGCATAATTGAAAAATCTCCACTAATACCCATTGCCCCCAATATTTGTCTGCTTTCTCTGGCAATGTCAAGGGCAATCTTAACATTATTTCTCTTAGCCATTGATATTTGTGCTGGCGTTGCTTTGTCATCATTTCTCAGGCTTCCAACTCTCCATGCTAGCAGTTGAGCTTTTGAAATTTCTGTGAGCATTTCTGCTAGTTTTTTTTGCTGTAACTGAAAAGAAGCAATTGGCTTGTCAAATTGTTTCCTTTCAAGCGAATATCTTAAAGCAGTATCATAGCAATCCATTGCAGCTCCAATCGAGCCCCAGGCAATTCCATATCGTGCTGAGTTAAGGCACTTTAAAGGTCCTTTCAAACCTTTTACATTCGAAAGTAAATTTTCCTTTGGAACCTTTACATTATCAAAAACAAATTCACCAGTAACCGACGCCCTTAAAGACCATTTATTAAGTGTTTCGGGCGCACTTAATCCTTCCATTCCTTTTTCAACAATCAATCCTCTTACAATGCCTTCTTCATCTTTAGCCCAAACTACTCCTACATCTGCCATGGGTGAATTGGTTATCCACATCTTAGATCCATTTAACAGAAAATGATCTCCTTTGTCTTCAAACCTTGTAAGCATGCCACCAGGGTCTGAGCCATGATTAGGCTCTGTTAAACCAAATGCACCTACCCATTCCCCTGAGGCTAGTTTTGGAAGATATTTTACCCTCTGACCTTCGCTACCAAAAGCAAAAATAGGATACATTACCAAAGATGATTGAACAGAGGCAGCCGAGCGAATTGCGGAGTCACCTCTTTCTAATTCTGTCATTATCACCCCATATGAAATCTGATCCATACCTGCACCACCATATTTTTCAGGAATATATGGACCAAAGGCACCAATTTCTCCTAACTCTTTAAATAAATGTATTGGAAATTCATGTTTTTGAGCGGCTGAGTCAATAATTGGCATTACTGATCTGTCGACCCATTCTCTTACAGCCGAACGTATTATCTTATGTTCATCGCTAGCAAATCATCAACAAGGTAATAATCAGGGGGATTGTACATTGAAAATATTTTAATTTAAAGATTGTAAAGATATGCAAGTTTACTAGCTTTTTGTAACTTTGAAACTTTATCAAAGTATTAATTAAACAAAATATAAAAATGAAAAACGTTATTTACACTGACAAAGCACCAGAACCGATTGGACCATACAGTCAGGCAATTGAGCAAAATGGGATGTTGTTTATTTCAGGACAGATACCGGTAGATTCATCAACTGGCAATGTTGTTAGTGGGGGTGTTTCACAACAAACTGAGCAGGTCATGAAAAATATACAGGCAATAATTACTGCCGCTGGATTTGGTAATGATCTCTCAAAAATTTTAAAGTGTACAATCTATTTATCTGACATGTCATTTTTTGGGGATATGAATAAGGTTTATGGAGGTTACTTCCCTACTGATCCACCTGCACGTGCTGCCTTTGCCGTTAAAGAACTTCCTTTGGGAGTAATGGTTGAAATTGAGGCTGTTGCGATGAAGTAAGAAAATAATGTTCGATTGTTGAATTGTTCGATTGTTGCATTGTCAACTGAGGACTGCTAACTGAGGACTGC
>Ga0164315_10001744_pt1 | contig 16439 bp, 10 predicted proteins | sample GuaBasSedimGuay6_FD_113737 | JGI IMG/M metagenome (GOLD analysis project Ga0164315, IMG submission 113737) | Subseafloor sediment microbial communities from Guaymas Basin, Gulf of California, Mexico - Guay6, Core 4569-2, 0-3 cm | ecosystem: Environmental > Aquatic > Marine > Hydrothermal vents...
CATTGGATCGTTGAAGTGTAATTCAGGAATATGTTTAATGATCGGATCGTCAAGTGATAGCTTTTCTTCGTCAACCAACATCAGGATGCCGGCTACGATCATCGCTTTGGTGGTTGAAGCAATTGCAAATAACGTGTGTTCGTCCACCGGCACACCATTTTTGTTCGCGGTGCTGCCAAAGCCTCTTTGAAACAACACTTCATCGGGTGTAACAACCGCAACGGACATACCCGGCACATGCCACAGGCCCATACCGCGCTCGGTAAATGCTGACAAAGCCTCCGCATCTAAATCAGCAAGCGCGGGTAAAGCGGTTCCAGCCAGCAACACAAGGACAGCAGCACGACGAATGAAGTTAACAGACAGGATTTTCATGGTTGATATACCTTAAAAGTAGATTCTGTGTGAGATCCGTCGCACCATCCCGGCAGATACAACAACCACGTGCTGGTCTGCGTCATCGGGGATTTTCACCACACGGCCTGTGCCAACGAACTTATGTATATTTATGTATATTATTGACGCCAGTGTACTGCATCGTTAGTAAATGTCGAAATCAGGAAGGGTGCATAACAGGAATGTTCTGGAATCCCATGGCAGTTAAATATTTGGCCTAACGGGTCAAGAAAGACTTTCAAACTCCGTTTATCCTGTTTCAATTAAAAGGTAATGACAAAGATCTTCCGGTTGTGCGTTTTGATGCCAGCTAATCAGTTCGGCACTAACGAATAGTCCTGCCCCGAAAATGATAATTGCGTACGTTCCTGCAATCACTATAGAATGAGAAGGCATGCAATTGATTTATTTCCCTTTTAGTTCACTTGACGTGCATATGCCTTTATTGGGTACTGACCATTCGCTCAGACTACAACGAGCCTTTGAAAAGCGGATTCATTCGTAATAATGAGAGAAGAGAACAATAAGAATGATCAATAGCGATTCCAGAATCATTTTGCTGGTCTACCCTCTATTGGCACTGCCGACTTTCTTTCTGGTCAGTGTCCTTCTAGTTACGCCCGTTCATGCTGTATCAATCGTCGTTACCACTAACAACACTGAATTGGATGGCAGCCAATGTACAGATCGTGACTATAGGGGCGGAACAGGAGTCAGTATTGCAGAAGCAATTTGTCTTGCAAATAACAACGGTACTGCGTCCGATACCATCTCCTTTGCCGCCGGCATCAGAACCACGACAGTAACGCAGTCGATACCACCTGTGACAGACACTATTATCATCAATGGTAACGGAGTGGAGAACACCGTCATCCAGGGAAATGCTGCCCCGGACACTGCCAGTTGGCGAATCTTTGTGGTGGACCCAGGTGGAAACCTGACCCTGAGCGGCATGACCTTACGGAACGGGCGCTGCGACGGGAGCTGTGAATTCGCCAATACCCAGAATGGCGGGGCAATTGCCAATAGGGGGTCACTCACCGTAGACAGGTGTGTTTTTACCGGAAATACCTCGAGTGAGTTCAACGGTGGTGTGATAGCCAATGAACAAGGAACGGTCACCGTCACAAATAGTACCTTCTTCGCCAACAAAGCCGTTGGCAGTGGTGGCGGCGGGGCAATATCCAATAACGGAACCCTGACACTCAGCACCAACACCTTCTTCGCCAATTCAACAGAGAACGGTAACGGTGGCGCAATTCTCAATAGCGGCACAGCCAACCTGACGAACAACACCCTCTCTGAAAACTACAGCAGTGGTGGCAATGGTGGTGGGCTATACAATTCCGGTACGCTTGACTTCACCAATACCATCATCGCCAACTCCTCTGCAGGCGGCGACTGTTACAACCTCGGTGGCAGCACCATTGGTACCAACAAGAACAATCTGATTGAAGACAGCAGTTGCACACCGGCCCTTAACGGCGACCCGAATCTTGGCCCGTTAACAGATAATGGTGGCCCCACGCCGACCATGGAGTTACTCCAGACCCCCAGCACGTCCCCCGCTATAAACACGGGAGACGACGACGCCTGCCCGGCTACCGACCAGCGTGGCGAAACTCGTCCCAATGGCCCGGCCTGTGATATTGGTGCCTATGAGGCGATGTATATCCCGAACGCAACGGACTTCTTTGTTACCACCTGGAAAACAGATAATCCCGGAGCGTCTGGCGCCACCAGTATCACTGTTCCCATGGTGGGTGGACCCTATGATCTGGACGTCGACAACGATGGTATCGCTGATCAATTCGGTCTGAACGGCCCGACTTTATTCGATTTCGGCGTTCCCGGAACCTACTCCATCGGAATTCATGGCAGTTTTGATTCCATTCGATTTGACAACAACAGTGACAAGCTAAAATTTCTTTCCGTGGACCAGTGGGGCACCGGGCGATGGACATCGATGAATTCCGCTTTCCATGGTGCTGCCAATTTGCAGGTAACAGCAAACGATACACCTGATTTCTCTGCCGTCACCGATATGGAATCGATGTTTAGAGGTGCCAGCCTGGCAGATCCCGATACCAGCAACTGGAATACGTCTTCGGTGACCAACATGAATTTCTTGTTTTACGAAGCCGTCTCGGCCAGTCCGGATACCAGCAACTGGAATACGTCCATGGTAGAGAGTATGCGGGGAATGTTCTTCCTGGCCACCTCTGCTAACCCGGATGTCAGTGCCTGGAATACTTCGCGGGTTGCGGATATGGTCGGGATGTTCTTTGGTGCAACTTCGGCCAGGCCGGATACCAGTAACTGGGACACGGGAGCGGCAGAAGACATAAGTTTGATGTTTTATAACGCAACTCTGGCCAATCCGGATGTCAGTAATTGGAATACGGCGCAGGTAGCGAACATGCAAGGCATGTTCTATGGCGCAACTTCGGCCGATCCGAATACAGGTGACTGGGATGTCACATCGGTGACTAATGCAAGCCAAATGTTCTTTGGCATCACACTTTCCACGTCCAACTATGAGCGCCTGCTGGTCAATTGGGGTGCCCAGGCCCTGAAAACCGGGGTTGCCTTTCACGCTGGCAACTCAAATTACTGTTCATCCGCAGCGGTCGCAGCCCGGGCCAGCATGGCGACAGCAGATAGCTGGGAAATCACCGATGGTGGGCCGCTGTGCAGCCCTGGCGATGACTTTATTACTACCTGGAAAACCGATAATCCCGGCACATCCGGTCCAGCCTCAATCATGGTTCCGATGGTGGGCGGCCCTTATGAAGTTGACTGGGGTGACGGCGCGGGTTTCAGTCAGTTTGACCTGAGTGATTCGGCCACCCATACCTATGGAACAGCCGGCATTTACACCATCAGGGTTCGTGGCATCTATGATTCCATATTCTTTAACAGCGCGGATGACAAAGACAAGATTCTTTCCATCGACCAATGGGGGTCCAACCGCTGGCAAACAATGAATAGAGCATTTGATGGTGCCGGCTTCCTGCAAATTCGGGCGACTGACATCCCCGATTTTGTATCGGTAACGGCAATGCCCTATATGTTTAACGATGCCACCCTGGTCAACCCGGATACCAGCGACTGGGATGTCACATCACTCACCGATGCAGGTCACATGTTCGCAGGTGTTAGCTTGTCCACCGGCAACTATGAACGCCTTCTGATCAACTGGGCCGCCAAGGATCTGAAACCCGGAGTGAACTTTGACGGTGGCAACTCAAACTACTGTTCATCTGCCGCGGTTGCGGCCAGGGCCAGCATGGAGGCAAGCGACGGCTGGGTAATCACCGATGGTGGATCTCTGTGTAGTCCCACAGATGACTTTGTAAGCACCTGGCAGACCGATAAACCCGGTGACTCCAATGACACCTCGATTGAGGTTCCGATTGTGGGCGGTCCCTATGAGGTGGACTGGGGTGATGGCGCTGGTTTCAGTGAATCCGGCCTGAGTGGTCCGGCCAACCATACCTATGCGGCTGCCGGCACCTACACCATCAGGATTCGAGGTGTTTATGATTCCATTTTCTTTAACGATACGGGAGACAAAGAAAAAATTCTCTCCGTGGATCAGTGGGGAACCAACCAGTGGAAATCGATGAAAGAGGCTTTCCACGGCGCCTACAACCTGCAGGTACCGGCGATCGACATCCCTGATTTCTCGGCTTTAAGGGATATGTCAGCTATGTTCTATTTCGCCATCTCTGCCAACCCGGATTCCAGCAACTGGGATACGTCATCGGTAACGGATATGTCAGAGATGTTCTCCAGCACCGACACGGCCGACCCGGACACCAGCAACTGGGATACCTCAGCAGTGACGAATATGTCATATATGTTCTCTGATGCCATCTCGGCCAACCCGGACACCAGCAACTGGAATGCCTCAGCGGTGACGAATATGTCATATATGTTCTCTGATGCCGTCTCGGCCAACCCGGACACCAGCAACTGGAATACCTCAGCGGTGACGAATATGGACTCTATGTTTGCCGGAGCAAGCTCGGCCAACCCGGATACCAGTGGCTGGACTACCTCCAGGGTGATTGATATGTCTTCGATGTTCGCATTGGCCACCTCGGCTGATCCAGACACCAACGGCTGGGATGTCACATCATTGAACGATGCCACCGGCATGTTCCAAGGAGTCAGATTGTCTACCGACAACTACGACAACTTGCTGGTCAATTGGGATGCCCAGATCCTGTTGCCAACGGTAACGTTCGACGGTGGCAACTCGACATATTGTTCCGGCTCCGCGATCGCCGCCAGGACAAACATGACGTCAGCAGATGGCTGGATGATTACCGATGGTGGGCAATGCTCTAGCACCTTCACGGTGGGCGGCACCGTCACCGGCCTCGCCGGCAACGGCCTGGTACTGCAAAACAACGGCCAGGATGACCTCACAATCCCTGGCGATGGAGACTTCACCTTCTCAACCCCGCTGGGTGACCGTAGCAATTACATCGTGGACGTGCTGACACAGCCGACCAACCGGCGCTGCACCATAGCAAATGGTTCAGGAACATTGGAGGGAGCCAATTCAACAGAGACCGTGGTGACATGCCGCCCGATGGAGGACAGCATTTTCATAAGTGGTTTTGAAGAGTAGTGACAGTCCGTTTTACTTCAACCCAGGATCAATACTCCTCAAGTTTCGCAGCCAACCCAGGCCAGTTCCCCCCCAGCACATTCTCAGACATCGGATAAAGCATGCCCTCTTCCTTGACGTTATGCTGCTGCACCAGCATCAAAAGCGTATCGCCAATATCCAGGGCTTCCTGGGCATCTCCTGAATCCATTGCATCACCGATTTGATCGAGCAAGCCCTTCATCTGCTGATGTTCCATTCTCATCATCGCAGTCGGACCGCCGTCACCCATGCCGGTGACCTCTTCAAATGCCGGAAACAAAACCTCTTCTTCCATGGCCATATGACGACGCATGCCCGCATCAAACTTGACCCAGGCAGGACGGGCCGAGTCAATGTCTTCCGTATCGAGGAGTTCTTCAACATCCGCCCAGCGGGCATCACAGTCGCGGTGGTCCTGCTCAAAGAAACTAGCCAGGCCGCTCTTGATATCTATGTCTGTCATGAAAATCTCCTGCAATAATCGGATATCAGGCCGAAAATGCTCTGGTAAATGAATGGCTGACGACCCATATAAGCAATACAATACAGTATCGTGAAGCCAACGTACTTCCGACCAAACGCAAACTCTTATTTTACGCCATTGTCCCGTTGAAATGGTATATAACGCCAAGTTATGATGGCATCCGATAATTTAACACTGAAATAGGTAACCAGATATGTCGACGACATTTGAGGCTGTAGCAGAAATAATCTCTGACACCAGTGACATCCCACTTGAAGAAATAACACCAGAAAAGAACGCATTCACCGATCTTGGCATCGACAGCCTGGATTTTCTTGATATCGCTTTCGCCATTGACAAAAACTTTGGTATCAAAATTCCATTGGAAAAATGGACCGAAGAATTAAATGAGAACAAGGCAGATGTGGATGAGTATTTCATCCTGAGCAAACTCTGTGGTCGGATCGACGAACTCATCGCAGCCAAAGACGCCTGACTCCGGGTTCTCCAATGCTGCTTGAATATTTCCAGATGATCGACGCTGTCGAGCAGCTTGATCCGGATGAAGGCAAAATTGTCGCGCGTGCCGAAGTACCAATGGAAAGCACCGTGTTCGAAGGTCACTTCCCCGGTTCACCGCTGGTACCGGGTGTGTTGCTGATCGAAACGATGGCCCAGGCATCCGGTTTTATGCTTTTGTCCCGACTCAAGTTTGAAAAAATGCCGTTTCTTGCAAATGTTTCAAGCGCAAAAATGCGCACATTTGTTGAACCCGGTGAAATACTTCAGGTTGAGGCTGAACTGGAACACGACGGCTCAGGATATGCGGCAACCAGGGCGCGGATTTTTCGCGATGGAAAGAAGATATGCGACAGTAAATTAATGTTCCGCATCATGCCGTTTCCAAATGACACATTGAAAAACAATATGCTCGACAGGTTTAGCCAAATTAGCCCCACATCGACCGGGTAAAAATATGAGTACTGAAAAATCTGAAGTCTGGGTCACAGGAATCGGGCTTGTCAGCTCGTTGGGTGAAGGTCTTGATACCCATTGGGCGCAACTGACAAGCGGTAAAACACCTGTGCCGTCGGTTGATACTGAACACCAGTCACCCTACCCCGTTCACCCGATAGTCGAACTGGATATTGCGGCACAGATTCCCAAGCGAAGTGATCAACGCCAGATGGGGCCATGGCAGCACCTTGGCACCTATGCGGCCGGTCTGGCGCTGGATGACGCCGGTATTGCCCACGATGCTGACCTGCTGGCCAAAACCAATTTGATCGTCGCAGCCGGTGGTGGTGAGCGTGACATTGAAGTCGACACCGCGATTATGGAGAAAGTCAGCACATCCGATAACCCGGGCGTGGAGCTGAATGCTTCATTGAGCACCGAACTACGACCGACCTTGTTCCTGGCACAACTTTCAAACCTGATGGCAGGCAATATTTCCATTGTCCATGGTGTGACCGATTCTTCACGTACCTTTATGGGCGAGGAAACAGCCGGTGTAACCGCGATAGAAACGGCAGTTGCACAAATTCAGAACGGCCAGGGTGATATTTTCCTGGTTGGTGGCGCCTATATTGCTGAAAGAGCAGATTTGATCATGCTGATGGAGTTCGGTCATGCGCTTTGGAGTGGCGATCATGGTTCGGTATGGTCACGGGAGGATACCGAAGGCGGGATGATCATGGGTAGTGCCGGCGCGTTTCTGATACTGGAATCACGCACTCATGCCCAAGCACGCGGTGCAAAGCCCCACGCACGAATCAACAAAGTGGTTTCTGATCGCTGCACCCGGCAGGCAGGTGCGGCCCGTAAAGTTGCAGATAGCCTGTTGGAGCAGATCTGTGATCAGATTCCCGAAGGTCCATTACCCGTATTATCAGGATGCAGTGGAATACAACCTCAATTGGCAGAAGAACGCGGATTTTTCGACAGCCTGTCCGAACGCGGTTTCGACCCGTCTATCCGGGGTGTTACCACCCTTTTCGGTAACACAATGGAAGCCCAATTCCCGGTCAACGTGGCCCTGGCCTCACTGGCCGTTTCCAGGGGCGCCTTTTTTGACCCGTTTGACAATACCGGTGTTGAACAGAATTTTTCCGGCAAACCCGAATGCATATTGATCAGCACCTGGGGTCACTGGCGCGGCGAAGCGCTGGGACTGGTCGACACGCCCGATGTACCACTGCGGGGAGATGATTAACAATGAGCGCTTCTTTAACAGATCATATGGGTCGACCCGTCGTCGTGGTCACCGGAATCGGTATCGTCACCACATTGGGCGAGGGCAAAGAGGACAACTGGCGTAACCTGACCGCCGGCGTATCAGGTATACGTAAAATTTCCCGCTTTTCAACCGAGAATCTTCGCACACAGATCGCCGGCAACGTTAAGTGGGAAGGCGAAGGGCCTTATTGTGCCCCGGCCCATTCAATTGCGTTGGCGAAAAAATCTGCCAGCGAGGCCATCGCACAGTCATCCATCGGCTCAAAAGGGTCATTTCCCGGACCGTTGTTCGTGGCCAATTCACCTGCGGAAACCAACTGGGATCAGCGGATGGCCATCTATGATGATGTAGCCGGCGCAGACAGTGTCGGCTATGAGCGTCTGATAAAGATCGCGGCAGCTGGTGATTTAACTCACTATTACTCACTTTTTCAGTTCGGCTGCATCGCTGAAAACCTCGCAGATGAATTTGGTACGAAAGGCCAGCCAATTTCAGTGACCACCGCCTGTGCATCAGGCGCAACTTCCTTGCAACTGGGTGTCGAGGCCATCCGTCGTGGTGACACCGATGCTGCGCTTTGTATTGGAACCGATGGTGAAATTTGTGAAGAAATGGTGGTTCGCTTCAACTTGCTTTCAGCACTTTCCACGCAGAACGATGATCCACAGGGTGCATCCAAACCGTTTTCTAAAGCCCGTGACGGTTTTGTAATGGCGGAAGGGTCTGCCACGCTTGTGCTGGAGTCCTACGACAGCGCCAAGGCACGCGGAGCGAAAATCCTCGGCGTTGTGCGTGGCGCAGGCGAACGGGCGGATACCTTTCACCGTACCCGCTCCAAGCCGGATGGGTCCGCCATTATCGATACAATAACGCGTTCAATGGCAGATGCAGGAATGTCACCCACCGATATTGATCATATTAATGCCCACGGCACCAGCACACCGGAAAATGACAAGATGGAGTACCTGGCCCTTTCCGCTGCCCTTGGCAGCGACCTGGACAACATTCCCATCAGTTCCAACAAGTCCATGATCGGTCATACGTTAAGCGCAGCGGGTACCATCGAGGCGGCAATCTCCCTGATGACGATCCACGCCGGTGTCATACCACCCACAATCAATTGCCTGGAGCAGGACCCGAATATCCTGATGGATGTTGTACCCAACATCAAACGAACCCAGACCGTTAACACGGTCATGTCCAACTCTTTCGGCTTTGGTGGTCAAAACGTATGCCTGATTTTTTCTGGCGAACCGGACCAGGGCTAAAGACGTGACAAATACAGCCAACGGAAAAACAGTTTTTGTTGCAGGTGGTGCAAAGGGTATCGGTCTCGGTATCGTCAACGCACTGGCAGCAGACGGATTTGATGTCTCATTCTCCTATCGTTCATCGCCTGAAGAAGCGAAGCACATATGTGAGAGTCTGCAAGCTCAATACCCGTCCCAGACAATAGCCAGTCACCAGGTTGATATGAGTGACCGCACCCAGGTGAAGGCATATGCTGATGTCATCTCCGAAGCAGAATCTCTTTATGGGCTGGTCTACAATGCCGGAGGTTCTTACGACACCCTGGCTGCCATGGTCGATCAGGACAAGGCTGAGGCACTTTTCCAATTGAATTTTTGGGCATTAACCCAGCTTGCAGGCGCAGCTTCCCGACCACTGATGCGCGCCCGGAGCGGACGCATCATTGCCATCGGCTCAATTACCGCCCAGATGGGTGTCCAGGGCAATTCGATTTACGCCGCTTCGAAAGGTGCGATGCTCAGTTACGTCAGAACACTGGCCATTGAATTGGCACGCAGGGGTGTTACCGCAAATTACATCTCACCGGGCTATATAGATACCGATCTGATGGCACCCTATGCCGACTATCGCGAAAATGTTGAAAAACAGATACCACTTCGGCGTTTCGGCCAGTCCGAAGAAGTCGGTGCCCTGGCAAGCTTCCTGTTTTCACCACTTGCGGCTTATATAACCGGCACCGTTATTCCGATTGACGGTGGTGTATCTGCTGGCCTTTCGATCCGAACCTGAATTCCCGTTTTTAACCCTACAGGTAAATAGTAAATGCGAGCACTTAGAAACTATGGCAAACGCGACCTGAGAGTCGTTGAGGTCGATAACCCGAACCCACCGGCGGATAATGAGATCCAGGTACGCATTTGCGCTGTTGCGCTGAACCACATTGATGTATGGGGCTGGCGTGGTATGGCATTCGCCAAACGCGAACTGCCTGTTACCGTGGGTGCCGAGGCATCCGGTGAAATCATTGCGGTCGGCAAAAACGTTACCGATTTGCAGCTTGGTCAAGTCGGTGCGCTATATGGTGCCAACACCTGTGGCAAATGTCAGCCCTGTCTTGATGGCCGTGATAATTTCTGTGAAAACGTGGGTGGCGTATTTGGCTTCCATATCGATGGATTTGCCCAGGAGATGATGAACTTTCCTGCGCGTCTGTTTGTTCCAGCACCGGAAGGACTTGATCCCGTCGCGGTGGCCTGCACGCCGATAACATTTGGTACTGTTGAGCATATGCTGTTTGACAACGCCAAACTTCAGCCTGGTGAGAGCATCCTGGTTCATGCGGGCGGCAGTGGTATCGGCACCGCAGCCATCCAGCTTGCCAAGGCCATCAATTGCACTGTTTACACAACCGTTGGTAACGATGAAAAAGCCCGGCAGGCGCTTGATCTTGGCGCTGATCACGCGATTAACTACCAGACAGATCGCTTTGAAGGCCGTCTTCGTAAACTGACCAGGAAGCAAGGCGTTGATGTGGTTTTTGAACATGTCGGGGTCGACACATGGGAAGGCAGCATGTTTTCCATGAAAATCGGTGGCCGGCTTGTGACCTGTGGGTCGACCACGGGTATCAAGGCAGAAATCAACCTGTTCCAGCTTTTTCAGCGCCAGTTACGGCTGATTGGCAGCTTTGGCTGCAACCTTCGCAATATCGAAAATTCTCTGGAAAAGCTCGGCAAAGGTATTGTTAAACCAATCATCGACCTCGAGATCCCGCTAGAGGACATTGGTAAAGGACTGGAACGTCTGGAAAACCGCCAGGTTTTTGGCAAGATCATCGTTACACTCTAGGAGCCTGTCGGATTTAACATGATCTACTGCGAAAAAGCCGAATTTGGCCAGATTTCCCGCTCTTTATCGTTAAATAGCGGTGCTATTCGCCTCAAAAGACCGAAAAATCTGACTCAAATCGGCTTTCCCTCGCTACGATCGGTCAAACCCGACAGGCTCCTAGGGCCTGGAAAGTCTTGAAGAACTTGCCTTTACGATACCGATTTTTGCAATTTTTGATCGGTGTCCGTGATTGGGTATTCGGCTTGACGGGCTTTTTATTGCTGAAGCTCGTCAGACTGATTCCAATAAAGCATGCCTCCAGGATTTTTGAAGGATTTTCACGCTGGCTTGGCCCCAAAATATGGCGTCATAAGGTGGTCATGGAAAACCTGGAGATTGCATACCCGGAAAAAAGCCTTGAGGAGCGTGAACAACTTGCCAGCGACAGTTGGGCTCAGATGGGTCGAACCCTGCTTGAGTATGTGTATCTGGATGAGATCTTTGATCTGCACGAAGAGAATATTGATTCAGAGCGTATTGAAATTATAGGCGCTGAACAGTTCCTCAAGCTGCGGGATGACGGCTTGCCCGCAGTTTTATTCACCGGACACATTGCCAATTTCGAACTATTGCCAATGGTCGCGGCAAAATTCGGCCTCCAGGTTAAATCATTGTTCCGTCAGCCAAACAATAAGTATGCAGCCTCGCAGGTTGCCGAGTCACGTAAGCAACTAGGTAAAAACATGATTGCGTCAGGTCCGGGGGCTGCGTTTCAGTTGATAAAGGCACTCGAGAATAATGAACATGTCGGGGTTCTGGTGGACCAGAAGTTTCGTCGTGGCATCAAGGTTCCCTTTTTCGGTAAAGACGCTCCCACTAATACCCTGCTCGCCAAACTTGCAAGACGCTACGACTGCCCTGTTCACGGAGCCCGCACCATACGCTTGCCGGATGGGCGTTTCCGACTTGAAATAACGGACGAACTTGTACTTCCCCGGGACAAGGACGGCGATATAGATGTCAGGGGTACAACCGTGCTTGTCACCAATATAATTGAAGACTGGGTGCGCGAATACCCCGAACAATGGCTCTGGATGCACCGCCGCTGGGGGTAGTTTTCCTTAAGATGAACTTGCGCAACAACGAAGTACATCTCTATTTTTCCTGGCCCGAACAAATAACGGACGATGGGCTATTGCGCCGTTACAGATCTTTGCTTTCGGTTAAAGAACTGGCCCAAATGGAACGTTTTTATTATGCCCGCCACCGCCACCAGTTCCTCATCACCCGGGCACTGATCCGTACAAGCCTGTCTGCCTGCTACCAGGTTGATCCATCTGAATGGCAGTTCGGTAAAAACGGCTTTGGTAAACCGGAGATAAGTCATCCGGATAAAACACTGCCGGTCCGTTTTAATATCTCCCATGCCGATGGCCTGATCATGTGTGGACTGGTAAGAGATCATGATATCGGTGTGGATGTTGAAGACAGACAACGATCCACACGTGCTGCACTCGAAAGTCTCTCCAGTTACTTTTCAAGACAGGAGATTGAAGATTTGGGCAAATTATCACCCGATCAGCAGAAGCAACGGTTTTTTGATTATTGGACGCTGAAGGAATCCTATATCAAGGCACGTGGTGCGGGGCTTTCCATACCCCTGGGTAAATTCAGTTTCCATTTTCAGGCGAATACCCTGAGCGGTTTCAATATTCATCCAGACCTGAAAGACGATGCACGCAGCTGGCAATTTTGGCGTATACCAATGGCTGATCGATACCAGATTGCCGTGGCGATAAACTCACCAAAAAAAGATTTTGAGCTAATCGCGTTCAATTCAGTACCGCTACAAGACACTGAACCCATGGCGTTATCCTTCTTATAAAAACACACGATCTTCATGACTGAAAATTCACCGGCTCAAGATAAACGTGCATTTATGCACTATAGTCTTTGTTATGACCAAAAATAAACTATCCGCTACACGCCTGAATTCACTATTTCTTTCCCTGCTGCTACTGACATCAGTCGTCGTTTCAGACACTGTATTTGGGGATATCGTTCCCAACCCGGTACTGGGCTCCGAAGGTGAAATTATCGATTTGACCGTGACTTTTCCTACGTCCTTCTTCCAGGAGGCCGATGCCGAGGCGCAAGCGATTTGTGGATTTGAAGAAGGTTGGTACTTACTCTTCGGCTTCAGGGGCCATGATGAATCCGCGACCTGGGGTGACGACTCGACGGCTGATCTACAGTTTTACAACAATTTCAGCGGAGACAACTATGGCTCCATTTCCGATGGCTGGATTTGGTGTTGGGAATCAGAACTGCCCGAAACTGTCACCGTCACCCAGATTTCCATTCGTCTGCATCATGACTTTGTGACAGAAGGTACGGAAACTACGAAATTTGAATTTTACTCAAAATTCGACAATGAGGTCATGGCCAGCGCGGATGTAACGATCACAGACGTACCCAACCCGCAGGTTTCAGACCTGGTAGGCATTTACGTATCCGAGGTGGAATATACCCGCAACGGCTCAGCTTTCATTTATACCAACTTGTATAACGATGGGCTCGTAACTTCGAGCGAATACCAGGTGAGTTTCCGCCATTCGTGGGATGCCATTATCGACATCCATGACGAAGAATTTGCCGTGGTTTCGATGCCTGCCCTGGATTCTGGACAGTGGGACTTTATTGATCAACTGATCGCATTTCCACCCGACCCAAGTCAAACCACACCCTATTGGGGGTATTGCATCATCAATGCGAGTGACGAGGCAGCGACCAGCAACAATTGCTCCAATGCAAACCTGTATCCATACGAGGATGCCGCCGCTGCCCCCTTGACTTGTGCTGTTTCAACACTCAGTTGTGGTAGCACGGTCGGCGGGAACCTTAACACCAGTGATTGCGAAAACGGCCCACGCTGGACACCGATAGGAGAGTCTTTTTCCGGCACACCCGGTTTTCTGGCCGAGAGCTTTGAGTTTGAAGGTACTGCAGGCCAAACTGTCGATGTCTTCGCGGACTGGTTGGATACCGTTGACGGGGTCCTGTATCTTGAAGACCCCCATGGGTTTATTGAAGAATTTAACAACTACTACGGTTATTCAAAGATTGAAGGCCACATACTGGCGCATACCGGCACCTACAAGATCTGGCCGACCACCTATAATTACCATCGAATGGGTGATTTCCAGGTGTCACTTGGTTGTGGCACAACAACAGACGAGGTGCACATCAACCAATTTAGTGCCTCGCCATCCACAATACCGGAAGGCGCAGAGGTCTCTCTGCATTGGGAAACGGAAGGTGCCAGCCAATGTTATGGTGATGATGGTGTTGCTGTCTGGTTGGGCGAGAAGAGTTTAAATGGTGACCAGTCCGTGTTGTTAGAAGCCTCAGGCACAAATGTTTTCACCCTCACCTGTATCAACCAGAGTGGCACCGAAGCAAGTAAATCCACTTCGGTCGATGTCCAGGGAAGCAACCCTGATCTGGCGCTGCAGTCCCTGACCCTCAACCACTCTGAAGTCTCTGCTGGCGCCTCTGTTACGGCAAACGCTGATTTCAGCAACCTGGGGGATGGGACATCACCCTCATCACCTGTCACATGGTACCTGTCAACGAATGAAGCCATTTCTGACACTGATAATGTTCTGGACACTGATGAACTGGCCGCCCTGTCGGCCGGTCACTCAAGTAATGAATCCAGCACCTTTACCGTACCTTCGGCCGCTGGTGCGTACTGGATTGGAGTTTGTGTCGATCCGGTCGATGGTGAACCGGATATCATCAATAACTGTTCTGCCGGTGTTCCGTTATCTGTGTTCTCTACGGCTGTGTGTGACATTACTGAAATTGCGTGTGGTGCGAACAGTTCCGGATCACTGAATGAAGCAGATTGTCAGGCAGGACCAATGGGAGCCGGTCATTTCGCTGCAGCACGTACATTTGTCGGCACAAAAGGTCAGTCGGTCATCCTGGAAGCCGGTTGGGGAAGTGGCGACGGCTACCTGGCATTGGAATCTCCCGCTGGTGAGGTTGTCATTGCCAATGATGATTTTGGAGACTCGCAACATTCTAAAATCGAGTACGAGTTAACATCCGATGGCACATTCAAGACCTGGCTGACCACATTCGAATCCGGCGCAGAACCCACATTTGACCTGGCGCTGACCTGTCCGGAGCCCGCCGAACCCAACCTGGAAGTAACGCTGACACAAGGTCCACCCACAGAACTCAGAGTAGGTGAGTTTTTCGATGTTCAGTGCGAAATAGATAACATCGGCGATGGCCAGGCAAGTGAAACAACAATTCGTTATATGCTGTCGACCAACTCCCTGGTCTCGACCAGCGACATCGAGCTAGGCGTATTTGAACTCTCATCGATTGCCCCGGACACGGGCATCCTGGAGGAATGGGAAACGGAATTGCTTTCACCCGGAGACTATTGGTTTGGCGCCTGTGTCGATATTGTCGATGGGGAATCACTCGGTGGCAACAATTGTACCGCGGGTCAGCGGGTCAGCGTGCGTGCTGCCGCAGACTGCAGTTCTGTGCAGATTGAACCCGGCGTGGAAATCTCCAGCGAACTGTCCAGCAATGATTGTGATCTGAGCCCGAGAGGCGCGGCCTACTCAAGCAAGTCTTACACTTTTGACAGGAGCAAAAGAGATCTCATCGGAGTCGACGCACAATGGAATGGTTTCGATGGCTACCATTACATAGAAGACCCCAATGGTGAGGTAATTGCCAGCAATGATGATGACTACAATGGCCAGTCATCCTCGATCATTGCGGAACTGCCGAAAGACGGAGAATACACCATATGGGCAACGAGTTATTCACCCGGGAAATCGGGTTCATTCCAGTTGACCATGGCAGACATTGCAGCCTGCGGAGAATCAAGACTGACAGCTGATTCAATCACCACTGACAAGATACTGTTGGAAGATGGTGAGCAGGTCACTGTATCGGCACAAATCAGTGCCAGTGTGGGTTGCTCTCAGCAGACTGTCTCGATCCAGTCAGACTCTGAAAACCATCTGTCGAAAAACCCAAAGGTGAGTGCTGATGATACCGCTGAGAACTCACAACTCAGGTATTTCCTGTCAACCAACAACAAGATTACCTCCGGTGATGCCGAAGTTGGCAAGGATGTGATTGATGCAATCCAGGGCGGCAGCAGCAGTGCAGAGCATTTGTTGCTTACGGCTCCGGTAACCAGCGGAAAATACTGGGTGGGTGCCTGCCTCAATGTGATAGATGATGACTGTGTTGTCTCAGAGGCCATCGAGGTCCAGTCAAATATCGAGAGCATTCCTTTTAATTCCGGTATCAACGATGCATGGTGGGACTCCAGTAAGCCCGGACAGGGCATTTTGATCAGTGTCTTTCCGTCATCCAAATTTATTTTCATGGCCTGGTTTACGTTTGACACGGAACTGCCACCGGAAGATGTATCGGCCAATATCGGTGACCCGGGACACCGCTGGATGACAGCTTACGGGTTCTATGAAGGCAATAGTGCGACGCTGGATATTGAACTGACAAGTGGCGGTGTGTTCAATTCAAACGATCCGCAACCA
>Ga0164315_10001745_pt1 | contig 16436 bp, 28 predicted proteins | sample GuaBasSedimGuay6_FD_113737 | JGI IMG/M metagenome (GOLD analysis project Ga0164315, IMG submission 113737) | Subseafloor sediment microbial communities from Guaymas Basin, Gulf of California, Mexico - Guay6, Core 4569-2, 0-3 cm | ecosystem: Environmental > Aquatic > Marine > Hydrothermal vents...
CGCGGCATCACGATTGCAACAGCGCACGTCGAATACGAAAGTGACAATCGTCACTATGCGCACGTAGATTGCCCGGGACATGCTGATTACGTGAAGAACATGATCACTGGTGCGGCGCAGATGGACGGTGCCATCCTGGTCTGTAGTGCAGCAGATGGCCCAATGCCCCAAACCCGTGAGCATATCCTGTTGGCCCGTCAGGTAGGTGTCCCCTACGTGGTGGTTTATTTGAACAAAGCCGATCAGGTTGATGATGAAGAATTATTGGAGCTGGTAGAGATGGAAGTTCGTGAACTGCTGGATACCTACGAATTTCCGGGTGATGACACACCGATTGTGACAGGCTCAGCCCTGAAGGCCCTGGAAGGAGATGAAAGCGAGATTGGCATTCCTTCTATTCTGAAACTGGTAGCAGCGATGGATGACTACATTCCCATCCCGGAACGCCCGGTAGATCAACCCTTCCTGATGCCTATTGAAGACGTATTCTCAATCTCAGGTCGTGGTACCGTTGTTACCGGACGTATCGAGCGCGGTATTGTCAAGGTCGGCGAAGAGATTGAGATTGTCGGTATTAAAGAAACCCAGAAGACCACCTGTACTGGCGTAGAGATGTTCCGCAAGTTACTGGACGAAGGTCAGGCTGGAGACAACGTCGGTGTATTGTTACGTGGCACCAAGCGTGAAGAAGTAGAGCGTGGACAGGTCTTGTGCCATCCAGGTTCAATTACCCCGCACACCCGTTTTGAAGCAGAAATCTATGTGTTATCGAAAGAAGAAGGTGGTCGTCATACACCCTTCTTTGCCAACTACCGTCCACAGTTTTACTTCCGTACCACGGATGTGACCGGTGCCGTTGATTTACCTGATGGTACTGAGATGGTCATGCCTGGCGATAACATCAAGTTAGAAGTGACATTGATTAACCCGATTGCAATGGAAGAAGGCTTACGCTTTGCGATTCGTGAAGGTGGCCGTACCGTTGGTGCGGGCGTCGTCGCTAAGGTTATTGAGTAATCGTCATGGCTGAACAACAGGTAATAAGAATCCGTTTAAAGGCATTTGATCATCGTTTGATTGATCAATCAACACGTGAAATCGTCGAAACAGCCAAACGTACTGGTGCGCAGATAAGGGGACCAATCCCACTGCCGACCAAGAAAGAAAGATTTACGATTTTGATATCACCGCATGTAAATAAAGATGCACGTGATCAATATGAGATTCGCACGCATAAGCGTCTGATGGATATCGTAAATCCTACTGACAAAACAGTTGATGCATTGATGAAACTTGATCTCGCCGCTGGCGTAGATGTGCAAATTAAACTTAATTAATCTAGATAATAAATATCAGGTATTGGTAACAAGATAATGACTATTGGACTTATTGGACGCAAACGGGGAATGACCAGGATCTTTACAGAAGATGGTCACTCAATACCCGTGACAGTTATCGAGGCCGGAATTAATCGGGTTGCTCGTCTTACCTCTACTGAAAAGGAAGGATATAAAGCTGTACAGGTTGCCTGGGGTAGCAAGAAGCCGGGTAAGGCAGGCAAGGCAATAGCCGGTGCTTATGCCAAGGCTAATATCGACCTGGGTGAAGGTCTGGTTGAATTTCGAATCTCGGATGAAGAAGAGCTGCCTGAAGATGGCGAACTGAAAGTAGATATATTTGAAGCAGGACAGAAGGTTGATGTTTCCGGAACATCAATCGGTAAAGGCTATGGTGGTGTTATCAAACGTCATAATTTCAGTCACCAGAGAAATTCACACGGTAACTCAATCTCTCATCGTGCCCCTGGTTCTATTGGCCAATGTCAGACGCCTGGTCGAGTATTTAAAGGCAAGAAGATGGCTGGTCACATGGGTAATGTGAAGAGAACGACACAAAATCTTGAGGTCGTAAGAGTGGACAGTGAGAAAAACCTTTTATTAATTAAAGGTTCAGTGCCGGGTGCCAAAGGTGGCAAAGTGATTATTAAACCATCAGTAAAGGCTCGTGCCTGAAAGGTCAATGAATAAGGGTTTGTTATGGAATTAAAACTAAAACAATCGAATAAAAAAACCGATGGAAAAGTTACGGTATCAGATAGCATCTTTGCATCTGAATATAACGAAGCACTTATCCATCAGGCGTTAACAGCTTTTATGGCAGGTTCACGCGCAGGTACCAAGGCGCAAAAAACACGTTCTGATGTTCGTGGTGGTGGTAGAAAACCCTGGAAGCAGAAAGGCACTGGTCGTGCAAGATCAGGAACCATTCGTAGCCCGATATGGAGAAGTGGTGGTGTTACCTTCGCAGCAAGACCAAAAGATTATTCTCAGAAGCTGAATAGGAAAATGTATCGTGGTGCCATGAGTTCAATCCTTGCTGAACTGGCGAGTCAGCCCAGACTGGTTGTGATTGACGAATTTACAGCTGCTGCCCCGAAAACAAAAGATATGTTGGCACAGTTAAAGGCACTTGATCTTAGCGATGTGTTGATTGTGACTGGTGAAGTGACAGAAAACCTTTTTCTATCGACAAGAAATATCCCACATGTCGATGTTGTGGATACAGAAGAGATTAATCCTTATGTGTTGATTGGTTATAACAAGATATTGATGACACAGGGTGCACTTGCAAAAGTAGAGGAATTGCTGGCATGAGCTTAAGCCAAGAAAAATTAATGCAGATCGTGCTGGAACCACGCGTGACTGAAAAAAGTACGCTGGTAGGGGAAAAGTACAATCAATTCGTATTTAAGGTACTGAAAAGTGCAACCAAACCTGAGATTAAAAATGCAGTTGAGCTGCTATTCAAGGTTGAAGTCGAATCTGTTCAGACGACTAACGTAAAGGGTAAGAAGAAAATATTTAAACGTGAACCGGGTAAACGTCCAGACTGGAAAAAAGCCTACGTGAAACTGAAACCCGGTTTCGATATTGATTTCGTGGGAGCATAGTTAGAGTACTGTTATGGCACTAGTTAAACCAAAACCAACCTCTGCAGGGCGTCGTTCACTAGTTAAGGTCGTGAGTCCTGAGCTGTATAAGGGCGCACCTTACGAACCTTTGCTTGAAAAGCAAAGCAAGAATTCAGGTCGTAATAACAACGGGCGTATTACTGTACGTCATCGTGGTGGTGGTGCTAAACAGCGCTACCGCATCATTGATTTTAAACGTAATACAGATGATATAGCTGCGAAAGTAGAACGTATTGAATATGATCCGAATAGAACCGCACATATTGCCTTATTGTTGTTTGTCGATGGCGAACGTCGTTACATCATCGCTTCAGAAGGCATGAAGGAAGGTTATGAAGTCATGTCTGGTGAAACTGCACCGATTAAGGATGGCAACTGTATGCCGTTAAGAAACATGCCTTTAGGTACAACGGTTCATTGTGTAGAAATGAAGCCTGGTAAAGGTGCGCAAATGGCAAGAAGTGCAGGAGCCAGTGTGCAACTGGTCGCACGTGAAGGTAATCACGCAACATTAAGAATGCGTTCAGGTGAGATGAGAAAAGTATTAGCCGACTGTCGTGCAACAATTGGCGAAGTGGGCAATGGTGAGCACGCACTTAGATCATTGGGTAAAGCCGGTGCCAAAAGATGGCGCGGTGTACGTCCAACTGTACGAGGCGTTGCTATGAACCCTGTTGACCATCCACATGGTGGTGGTGAAGGAAGGACCTCAGGCGGTCGTCACCCGGTAACACCATGGGGTGTGCCGACTAAAGGCTATAAAACTCGTAAAAACAAGCGTTCAGATAATCTGATCGTACGCAAACGTCAGAAATAACGGAAACAATAGATGGCACGTTCAATTAAAAAAGGCCCTTTCGTCGATCATCATTTAGCAAAGAAGATTGATGTTGCTAAAGAATCGAATGATAAGCGTCCAATTAAAACCTGGTCACGTCGGTCGATGGTATTACCAAATATGGTTGGCTTGACCATTGCTGTACATAACGGGCGTGATCATATGCCGGTTTATATTACAGAAAATATGGTCGGTCATAAGTTAGGTGAGTTTGCAGGTACTCGTACCTTCAGAGGTCATCTGGCGGATCGTAAAATTTAATCAAGGTTAAATGTAAATAACAGGATCTATGATGTCGACATCAGCGAAACTTACAAATACAAGACTTTCTCCACAAAAGATGCGTCTGGTTGCAGATCAGGTCAGGGGCTTACCTGTAGAAAGAGCGCTGGATGTACTTACATTCAGTAATAAAAAAGCAGCAACGGTAATCAAGAAGGTGCTGGAATCAGCAATTGCAAATGCAGAGCATAATGATGGCGCTGATATTGATGAATTAAAGATCTCCGAAATACTTGTTGATGCAGGTCCAACAATGAAACGGTTACGTCCAAGAGCGCGTGGTCGTGCTGACAGAATTATTAAGAGAACCAGCCACTTGAAAGTGACTGTCTCAGAGACAGAAGGATAAGAATGTAATGGGTCAAAAAGTACATCCAATAGGCATACGCCTGGGTATTGTTAAAGACTGGACATCGACATGGTATGCCGATTCCAAAGACTACCCCAAGTTTTTGTATACAGACTTGAAAGTACGCGAATACTTGCAGAAGAAACTGGAAAGCGCCTCAGTCAGTCGCATTCAGATTGAACGTCCGGCTAACAACGCGAGAATTATTATTCACACCGCAAGACCAGGGATTGTGATTGGTAAGAAGGGTGAAGACATTGATCGTTTACGTATTGCTGTCTCAAAAATGATGGGCGTGCCAGCCCAGGTGAGTGTTGAAGAAATCCGCAAGCCGGAACTGGATGCGACATTGGTTGCGCAGAATGTTGCATCTCAACTGGAACGTCGAATTATGTATCGACGTGCAATGAAACGTGCCGTGACCAATACCATGAGATTAGGTGCTGAAGGTATCAAGATTAATCTTGCTGGAAGACTGAATGGTGCAGAAATTGCGCGTTCAGAATGGTATAGAGAAGGTCGTGTGCCTTTGCATACGTTGAGAGCAGATATTGATTATGGTGTTGCAGAAGCAAATACAACTTACGGGATCATAGGTATCAAGGTCTGGATATTTAAAGGTGAAATTTTTGATTATGGCAATAGTGCAGAAGCTGGCGCCAATGAAGAAGTCTCTACAAGCTGACAGGTAAAGATAAGTGCTACAACCTAAAAGAACAAAATTCAGAAAACAGAGCAAAGGTCGTAATCGCGGTATGGCAACTGTGAGTAATAAAGTGAGCTTTGGTGAATTCGGTATGAAAGCAACGACCCGTGGACGAATTACGGCGCGTCAAATCGAGGCCGCACGTAGAACCATTACTCGTAAGATTAAACGTGGTGGAAAACTCTGGATCAGGATATTTCCGGATAAACCGATTACCAAGAAACCTCTGGAAGTACGTCAGGGCAAGGGTAAGGGTAATGTTGAATACTGGATTGCGCAGGTCCAACCCGGCAGGATGCTCTATGAACTTGAAGGTGTAGATGAAGAACTCGCAAGAGAAGCTTTCAAACTGGCTGCAGCCAAGTTGCCTGTAAAAACAACATTTATTAGCAGAGCGATAATGTAATGAACACTGCGGAACTAAGAAAAAAGAAACCAGAAGAATTGGATGCTTTGATACTGGAACTGATGCGTGAGCAGTTTAACCTGCGTATGCAAAAAGGATCAGGTCAATTAAGCAAACCAAGTGAGATAAAACGTGTACGTAAAGAAATTGCACGTGCGAAAACAATCATAGCTGAAATGGCAGCAGGTAATAATTGATGAGTGAAACACAAAAAACAGCCAAGACAGTCACCGGCGAAGTGGTAAGTAACAAGATGGATAAAACCATCTCGGTACTGGTATCCAGAAAGGTAAAACATCCTTTGTATGAAAAGTACATCAGGCGTTCTACAAAGTTCATGGCGCATGATGAGAACAATGAGTGCAGTGAAGGTGATTTGGTTGTGATAGAAGCATCAAAACCAATGTCAAAAAACAAGACCTGGAAACTACAAAAAGTAGTTACCAAGACACAAGAAATTTAGCCATGAAAAGTTTAACCATGCGAAATCTAGAAAGTAGAGGAGTAGCGTAGATGATACAAATGCAGACCATGCTGGATGCCGCAGATAATAGCGGTGCAAAGCGGGTGATGTGCGTGAAGGTCCTTGGCGGATCCAAGCGACGCTACGCCGGAATTGGCGATGTCATTAAAGTGACAGTTAAAGAAGCTATTCCACGCGGTAAAGTAAAGAAAGGTGAACTCTATGATGCGGTTGTTGTAAGGACTCGCCACGGTGTTCGTCGTTCAGATGGATCGCTGATCAGATTTGATGGCAATGCTGTTGTTTTACTGAATAACCAGCGTCAACCGATAGGCACTCGTATTTTTGGCCCGGTGACGCGTGAATTAAGAGGCGCAGAATTTATGAAAATTGTGTCGCTGGCACCTGAGGTTTTATAAGAATGCGTAAGTTAAGAAAAGGTGATGAAATTGTCGTCCTGGCTGGTAAGGACAAGGGCAAACGTGGTGTTGTATTAAAGGTACTACAGGATCTGGAAAAAATCATTGTCGAGAATATTAATATGGTTAAACGCCATACCAAAGGCAACCCGGCTCAAGGGACACCTGGTGGTATCGTTGAAAAAGAAATGCCTTTAAGTATTTCGAATGTCGCTATCTGGAACCCGGTATCAAACCAGGCAGATCGCGTCGGTATAAAAATGTTGGAAGATGGACAAAAGGTGCGCTTTTTCAAATCTAATGACGAAGTCGTGGATGTATAAAGGCGGAAGTAAAATGGTAAGACTAGAAGAATTTTATAAAGAAAACGTAGTTAAGCAACTGACTGAACAGTTCAATTATACGTCATCTATGCAGGTGCCTCGTATTACCAAGGTGACACTGAATATGGGCCTGGGTGAAGCTGTTTCTGATAAAAAGATCATTGAACACGCAGTCAGTGATATGGAAAAGATTGCAGGTCAAAAACCTGTTGTGAATCTTGCCAGAAAATCAGTGGCTAATTTTAAAGTACGTGAAGGCTGGCCTGTCGGTTGTAAGGTGACATTACGTAGAGATCGTATGTATGAATTTATGGATCGTCTTATTTCGATTTCGATTCCGAGAATTCGTGACTTTCGTGGATTTAACGCGAAATCATTTGATGGGCGTGGCAACTACAGCCTTGGGATTAAAGAGCAGATTATTTTCCCGGAAATTGATTACGACAAGATAGATACGCTTCGTGGGATGGATATTACTATTACTACATCCGCGAAAACAGATGATGAAGGCCGGGCATTATTAACGGCGTTCAATTTTCCATTACGTAAATAATATTTGAGGTCATTATGGCAAAGGTTTCAATGATTAATCGTGAGCACAAGCGCACCAGGCTGGTGAAGAAATACGCAGCTAAACGCGCAGAACTGAAAGCTCAGGTTATAGATATGTCTCTTAGTGAAGAAGATCGTAAATCGGCAAGAGAAAAACTGAGTATGTTGCCACGTGATTCAAGCCCGGTGAGACAACGCAATCGATGTGCTTTGACCGGACGTCCACATGGTTATTACCGTAAATTTGGACTTTCTCGTAACAAGCTGCGTGAAGCAGCGATGCGAGGCGATGTTCCAGGTCTGGTTAAGGCCAGCTGGTAGGAGAAAGATTATGAGTATGCAAGATCCATTAGCCGATATGCTAACAAGAATCAGAAACAACCTGGCCAGGACCAAGGCAACAGTGAGTATGCCTTCGTCCAAGCTTAAAGTTGCTGTAGCAGAAATCCTGCAGCAGGAAGGTTATATATCTAAATATGCGGTAGAGGGCGACGTCAAGAAGACCTTGACCATCGAACTGAAATATTTTGAAGGCAAACCTGTTATTGAAATGCTCAGTCGATTCAGTCGACCAAGCGTTAGAAGGTATCGATCAAAAAGTGAACTACCAACAGTCATTGGTGGTTTGGGTGTCGCCATTATCTCCACATCAAAAGGTGTGATGACAGATAAGAGTGCCCGTGCACAGGGTATTGGTGGCGAAGTGTTATGTGTTGTTTCTTAATAGGTTAAAACGATGTCAAGAGTAGCAAATAATCCTGTCGAGTTACCTTCTGGTGTTGAATTCAGCATTGCTGATAACACTGTGACGATTAAGGGTAGTAAAGGACAAATGCAACATAATATGCATCCTCTGGTGGGTGTCTCGCAAGATGGCAACCAGCTGAAGATGGAAAGGCATGACGATTCCAAGTCGGCAAACGCATTGGCGGGTACTACGCGTGCATTACTGCAAAACATTGTCACTGGTGTCAGTGTTGGTTTCGAGCGTAAATTGACAATTATTGGCGTCGGCTATCGTGCACAGGTGCAGGGTAAGGTGCTGGATTTAACCCTGGGTTTTTCACACCCCGTTAAGTTTCAGATTCCTGAAGGAATTACCATCGAAACGCCAAGTCAGACAGAAATTGTCATCAAAGGAATCGATAAGCAACAGGTTGGTCAGGTGGCTGCCGATATTAGGGCCTATCGTCCACCAGAGCCCTATAAGGGTAAGGGTGTTCGTTACGCGGATGAGCATGTTGTCCGTAAAGAAGCCAAGAAAACTTAATATATAGAATAGAGTCAGGCAATGAAAAGTAAAAAACAAGCAAGAATCAAGAGAGCAACACGTACCAGGGCTCGTATTAGACGGAAAGGTATCAGTCGTCTTTGTATTCACAGGACGCCAAAACACCTTTACGCGCAGGTTATCGCAGCCAATGGCTCAGAAGTCCTGGCCAGTGCTTCGACTCTGGACAAGGACATCAGGGGTGAAGTTAAATACAGCGGTAACGTTGATGCTGCCATTGTTGTCGGCAAGAAATTAGGCGAACGTGCAAAAAAGGCCGGTGTAACCCAGGTCGCTTTTGATCGTTCTGGATTTAAATATCATGGGCGTATCAAGGCGTTAGCTGATGCGGCACGCGAACAAGGTTTGGAATTCTAGAGGTTTTATAAATGGCAGCTAACAATTCAATTACAGGAAACGAAGATCTGCTTGAGAAGCTGGTTCACGTTAACCGCGTCGCCAAGGTAGTCAAGGGCGGCAGGCAATTCGGTTTTACAGCACTTACCGTTGTTGGAGATGGCAATGGCAAGGTTGGTTTTGGTCGAGGTAAGGCTAAAGAAGTGCCAATCGCTATTCAAAAAGCAATGGAAAATGCCCGTAAAAATATGACACCGGTTGCTTTAAACGAAGGCACATTGCATTACGCAAAGATCGGAATACATGGTGCTGCAAAAGTCTATATGCAGCCTGCATCAGAAGGTACAGGAATTATCGCAGGTGGCCCTATGCGTGCAGTCTTTGAAGTTGCGGGTGTGCATAATGTGCTTGCCAAATCGATTGGTTCAACAAATCCAATCAATGTTGTTCACGCAACTATGAATGCACTGAGATCTATCGCATCACCTGAAATGATCGCGGCTAAACGCGGAAAATCAGTTGAAGAAATACTGGATTAGATTAGACATGGCAAAAAAACAAATAAACGTTACGTTAAAGCGTAGTACCAACAAGCGCCTGGCTTCACATAAAGCCTGTGTGCAGGGACTGGGTCTACGTCGTATTGGACATACCGTTACGGTTGAAGATACTCCGGAAAATCGTGGCATGGTAAACAAGGTGAATTATTTACTCGCCGTTGAGGAAGCATAAAATGCGACTGAATACATTAAAACCACAAGCAGGATCAAAACCAGCCGCAAAACGTGTTGGTCGAGGTATTGGCTGTGGTTCAGGTAAGACGTGTGGCCGTGGTCACAAGGGCCAGAAGTCAAGAAAAGGTGGCTACCATAAAACAGGCTTTGAAGGCGGGCAGATGCCGTTGCAACGCCGTCTTCCCAAGATTGGTTTTAACTCACGCCTGTCATTGGTGACAGCTGAAATACGTTTGCAGGAACTTGCAAAGGTTGATGCTGAAGTCGTAGATATGGATGCTTTGTTAGCAGCTAATCTGATTTCAAAGAATATCAAGCGTGCAAAGGTCATTGACTCGGGAAAGATTGAAAAATCTGTTTCTGTAAAAGGTCTGAGAGTGACAAAAGGTGCTCGTGCAGCGATTGAAGCCGCTGGCGGCAAAGTTTTAGAGGATTAAATGGCAGCATCTAACCCCGCAATCCCCGGAGGTATCGCCGGGTTAGGAAAATTGAAAGAGTTGCGTCAGCGATTACTCTTTCTTTTGGTCGCATTGTTTGTATTCAGGGTGTGTTCATTTATTCCTGTACCTGGAATAAACCCGGACGCTCTGGCAATAATGTTTGATCAGCAGAGTGGCACCATACTGGACATGTTTAATATGTTTTCAGGCGGTGCGTTGCAAAGGCTGTCAGTGATTGCCCTGGGCATTATGCCCTATATCTCTGCCTCTATTATTATGCAGTTATTAACTGTCATAGAACCGAGACTGAAGCAGATAAAGAAGGAAGGTGAGGCAGGCAGGCGCAAGATTACGCAATACACGCGTTATGGCACAGTGGTATTGGCAACGTTCCAGGCATTTGGTGTAGCAACCTTGCTGGAAGGTCAGCAAGCAGCTGGTTTGGCTGTAGTTATGGATCCAGGTATTGGATTCAAAATAACCACAATCGTGACATTGGTTACAGGAACATTGTTCCTGATGTGGTTGGGTGAACAAATTACGGAACGTGGTGTTGGTAATGGTATATCCATGATCATCTTCGCCGGTATTGTTGCAGGTTTACCCTCCGCGGTTGCTGGAACTGTCGAATTAGCCAGGACAGGTGAATTACATTTGTTGGCTGTATTTGCATTGTTCGCATTGGCCATTGTAGTCACAGGTTTTGTTGTATTTGTTGAAAGAGGCCAACGAAGAATAACCATCAACTATGCGAAGAAGCAGGTTGGACGTAAGCAATATGCTGGACAATCCAGTCATTTGCCACTGAAGCTGAATATGTCAGGTGTAATTCCACCGATATTTGCTTCCAGTTTGATTCTTTTTCCATCAACCATTGCTGGTTGGTTTGGTCAGAGTGAAGGTATGCGTTGGTTACAGGATATTTCGACAATGATGTCACCTGGTCAGCCGATTTATGTGTTGATGTACGCGGCAGGTATTATATTTTTCTGTTTCTTTTACACGGCGATCGTTTTCGACCCAAAAGAAACGGCTGATAATTTGAAAAAATCCGGTGCCTTTATTCCGGGAATGAGACCAGGCGAACAAACAGCAGCCTATCTGGATAACGTATTAACCAAGTTGACGTTAGCCGGTGCTGTCTATATCACTTCGGTGTGTTTGTTGCCTGAATTCTTGATTGTGAAATTTAATGTGCCTTTCTATTTTGGTGGCACATCATTGCTGATTATCGTTGTTGTGGTTATGGACTTTATGTCACAGATACAGGCTCATTTGATGACGCATCAATATGATTCTTTATTAAAGAAAGCCAACCTGAAGAAGCACGGTAAAAGATAATTAGTGATTAAGTTTGTTGGAGAACTAAGATGAAAGTAAGAGCATCCGTTAAAAGAATCTGTCGTAATTGCAAGATTGTGCGTCGTAAAGGCGTTGTCAGGGTTATATGCACTGACCTTAGACATAAGCAGCGCCAAGGTTGAGAAAATATTAATTGGTTGAGAAAAGGGTTACTGGAGATATAAATAAATGGCGCGTATAGCTGGGGTAAATATACCCGATAACAAACATTTGAACATTGCATTGACCTACGTCTATGGCATTGGTAGCACACGTTCTCGCGATATATGCGATGCAACAGGGCTCAAGAGTGATACCAAGGTCAGAGAATTGACTGAAGGTGATCTGGACAAGATTCGTTCTGAAATTACCAAGTATGAACTGGAAGGTGACCTTAGACGCGAAGTTTCAATGAATATTAAACGCTTGATGGATCTTGGTTGTTATCGAGGAATTCGTCATCGCCGTGGTCTGCCCCTTAGAGGACAGAGAACACAAACAAACGCAAGGACACGTAAGGGTCCACGCAAACTTATTAAGAAATAAACAGCAACAGGTAGCAAAATATGGCAACTCCAACTAAGGGTCGAAAAAAAGTTAAAAGAACAGTGATTGATGGCATGGCCCACGTTCACGCTTCATTTAACAATACAATTATTACCATTACAGATCGTCAGGGCAATGCACTGACATGGGCGACTGCCGGTGGCAGTGGTTTTCGCGGCTCACGCAAAAGTACTCCTTTTGCAGCGCAGATTGCATCACAGAAGGCTGGCGAAAGCGCACTGGAATTTGGCATGAAAAGCCTCGAGGTTTTCATCAAGGGCCCTGGTCCTGGTCGAGAATCTGCAGTCAGAGCCTTGAATGCTGTTGGTTTCAAAATTACTAATATTACCGATGTGACGCCCGTACCTCATAACGGCTGTCGTCCACCAAAGAAACGTCGTGTATAGGAAGAATGGAGTAAAATTATGGCGCGATATCTAGGTCCAAAATGTAAATTAAGTAGACGCGAAGGAACTGATCTGTTTCTAAAGAGCAGAGCAAGACCTATTGACTCTAAATGCCAGATTGACAAGATTCCTGGTGATAAGGGAACCCGTCAAAAGCGTTTGTCAGATTACGCTGTGCAGTTAAGAGAAAAACAAAAGCTGCGTCGCATCTATGGCATTCTGGAAAAACAATTTCGCTCATATTACACAGAGGCTGCAAGACGCAAGGGATCCACGGGTGAAAATCTGTTAAGTATTCTTGAATGTCGTCTTGATAACGTTGTATATAGAATGGGATTTGGCGTAACACGTAATGAAGCACGCCAGTTAGTGAGTCACAAATCAATTCTTGTGAATGGCAAGGGCGTGAATATACCGTCCTATCAACTGAGTCCATCAGATATTATTTCTGTTCGTGATAAGAGCAAGAAGCAGGTGCGAATTCAGGATTCTCTGGCAATTGCAGAGCAGCTGACATTCCCTGAATGGCTGGATGTAAATATCAAGGCGATGGAAGGGACTTTCAAGGCTGTTCCGGAAAGAAGTGAATTACCAGCAGAAATAAATGAGCAATTAGTTGTTGAGCTTTATTCTAAATAAACAGGTACAACGTAGTTTAGTGCCAAGTGGTTAAGTGAAAGAATAGGAACATATTATGTCTGTAGCATTTAGTGAAATATTAAAACCACGTCTGGTTGACGTAAAGCCAGTCAATGAATTCAGTGCGAAGATTACTATCGAACCGCTGGATAAAGGCTTTGGCCACACATTAGGTAATGCACTTCGCCGTGTATTACTGTCTTCAATGCCTGGATGTGCTGTTACCGAAGTTGAAATAGATAATGTGTTGCATGAATACACCACGATAGAAGGTGTTCAGGAAGATGTAACAGATATTTTGCTCAACCTTAAGGGATTGGCAATCACCATGCACGCCAAGGATGAAGCAACCCTGGTATTAAAGAAGAGTGGTCCCGGAGTGGTTAAAGCCAGTGACATTACGGTCGATCATGATGTTGAAATAGCAAATCCTGATCATGTCATTGCAAACCTGACTAAAGCAGGTGAGTTAAGCATGAGAATCAAGATTGTCAGAGGCCGTGGTTACAAGCCGGTTGTTGTTGGTGGTGAAGAGGAAGATCAGGCCATAGGCCGATTGAAACTGGATGCTTCATTTAGCCCTATTCGTCGAGTTGCCTACGATGTGCAAAGTGCACGTGTCGAGCAAAAGACTAATCTGGACAAGTTGGTACTTGAGATTGTGACCAATGGCACCATGGATCCGGAAGATGCAGTGCGTGAAGCAGCAGGTATTCTGCGTAGTCAACTGGCTGTGTTTGTTGATCTGGAGGCAGAAGAAGCAATTGAAGCCAGTGCCGACAAAGAACCTGAAATTGATCCAACATTACTGCGACCAGTTGATGATCTGGAATTAACCGTGCGTTCTGCAAATTGTCTGAAAGCAGAAAGCATTTATTACATTGGTGACCTGATTCAACGCACCGAAGTTGAATTATTAAAAACACCTAATCTAGGCAAGAAATCACTGACTGAGATCAAGGATGTATTGGCATCCCGAGGTCTTTCATTGGGAATGCGCCTGGAAAACTGGCCACCACAGAGTTTGACCGATACAAGAGAAACAACAGCTCCTGTTGGAGTATTAGAGAGAATTTAAATGCGACATCGTAAAAGTGGAAGACAACTAAATCGCAATAGTTCACACCGTAAGGCTATGTTCAGAAACATGGCGGTGTCACTGATGCAACATGAAATAATCAGGACAACCTTGCCAAAAGCAAAGGAACTACGCCGCGTTGCGGAACCATTGATTACCATGGCAAAGACTGATTCTGTGGCTAAGCGGCGTTTGGCTTTCTCGCGCCTGCGTGACAGAAGTGTTGTGACTAAATTATTCAATGAACTAGGTCCCAGATATAAAGAACGTCCAGGTGGTTATCTACGCATTTTGAAGTGCGGTTTTCGCCCAGGCGATAAGGCACCAATGGCGATTGTAGAACTGATGGGCAGGCCTGCTGCTGAATCTGAGGCTGTCGCTGAAGAAGCATAGAAAAATCAGCTATAGAACTTTGACAAAACCGGGCAATGCCCGGTTTTAGTTTATATGGGCAAAGGAAAACCAGCAGGATACAGGTGAGTACTAGGTATTATTGCCAGTCATGTGTAACAATTCAATAATATGAAATCACTGCATACTCTATTATCTGTAATTCTTGGGACATTGATTCTTACTGTAAGTATCAGCACAGAAAGCGCGGGACTGAATGATCTCCCCAGGACAGTCCAGAGTATCTTCAAAAACTACAAATTGCCTGAAGATTCCCTGAGTTTGTACATCAAGGAGATAGATGCACAACAGCCCCAGCTTGTAATGAATGCTGATACACCACGTAACCCTGCATCCAGCATCAAATTAATAACTACTTTCGCCGCCCTTGATCTTCTTGGTCCAACATACACCTGGCAGACCAATTTTTATATTGATGGAACGCTTGTTGACGGCACACTGGATGGAAATTTAATCATGCAGGGTGGGGGTGACCCGTTTCTGGTCAGAGAAGCCTTTTGGCATATTTTATTCACCTTACAGGCGAAAGGCTTGAAACACATCAAAGGTGATTTCCTGATTGATGATGGAGTCTTCGAAGACGAAACCGGTTCTCAGGGAGACTTCGATAAAAAACCCTATCGGGCATATAACGTGTTCCCGGATGCTGCATTGGTGAATTTTCAGGCACATCAATTTAATTTTGTACCACAAAAAAATGGTTTGCATATCTATGCTGATCCTCCTGCAGCAACGATGAAGATAAACAACAAAGTGAAATTAACCAAAGGTAGATGCAGGGGCAAGCACCGACATCTCAAACATAATATCGCCAGACAAGGTCAGGAGACGATTGTCACATTTTCAGGAAATTATCCAAGCTCCTGTGGTCACCAACATCTATTGCGTACCATGATCCCGAATGACGAATACGTCTATGGGGTATTTAAATCTCTATGGGAAGATATGGGTGGGACAATAACAGGGAAAGTCGGGAAGACAAGAATCAATGGTGAAAAACCATTCTATGTGGCGACATCCAGACCGCTGACTGAAATCATTACCTACATCAACAAATACAGTAACAATGTGATGGCACGTCAGTTATTACTTACGATTGGCAAGGAGAAACTGGAGTCTGTAGACAGGGATGGCAAGGGTAGCAAGGTACTTGGGCGACAAGCAGTACAGGAATGGTTGATCTCTATAGGCATACCGGCACCGGAACTGGTTCTGGATAATGGTTCAGGTTTATCACGCAAGGCGAGGGTCTCTGCGACAACCATGGGTAAGTTACTGGAACATGCATATCATAGTCCGTATCAGCCAGAGTTTATGGCATCACTGCCTATGCTGGGGATCGATGGTACTTTGCGTAAACGCTTGAAAGGAGTTGTTCCTGCAGGTCAGATAAGAATGAAGACAGGTTTGATCAATGGCGTCAGGGCGATGGCGGGTTATGTACGGAGTCGAAGTAACAAGAATTATGTTGTTGTCTCGCTGCAGAATAATCCTGGTATTCAGAATGGGATAGGCACGCAGGTGCAGGATGAGATTTTGAAGTGGTTGTATAAGCAGTAGGGTTCTATCGTCATACCGGCCTTGAGCCGGTATCCAGTAAACAATTGTCATTCCGAACGCATGTGAGGAATCTTATCTTTGATTAAGAGATGTTTCGCCTTGGACGGCGAGATACTTCTTTTTTGCTTGTCCAAAAAATGAAGTATCCAAGAAAAAAAGACACCCCGATATCGTATCCCCAAAAAATGACTTGGGGATACCCTCACAGATTCATGATTTTTAAGGCCGCGTAAACAAGACTCCTCGACTCTGTCTCCTGATTCGTTCTACCTCCTGCATCCATGCAGTCGTGTCTTGGTCACGCTCATTTGAACGTCCTGTTCAAATGCCCTTAAAATCATGCA